>Ga0137412_10002934_pt1 | contig 13567 bp, 14 predicted proteins | sample CZODoug2_1_16fun_FD_122160 | JGI IMG/M metagenome (GOLD analysis project Ga0137412, IMG submission 122160) | Vadose zone soil fungal communities from Angelo Coast Range Reserve, California, USA - CZODoug2_1_16fungal (Hybrid Assembly) | ecosystem: Environmental > Terrestrial > Soil > Vadose zone... | reverse complement strand
GCTCCCCTGTCCTGCCGGTCTCTCGACCGGCCCGGTCGGTCGCCCCGAAAGGCATGGAATCTTCCATCGCAAGCCTGATGAGGGGAGGTCATGAAGCCATCCCCGAGCCGCCTGCATCTACCGGCTCGGGGGTCACCAGGGCTGCCACCTCAGAGAGCTCCATCACGGGGCTCGCACCGCCAAGCCCCGAGATGAGGTAGACGAAGTCCTGCCGCGTCGTCAAGAGACAGGAGGGGTCGATGAGCTCCCGCGCCTCGACTTCTACGTCCCACCAACCCCGGAACTGGAGGTCCTATCCGACACCGAGGCTCATTCACTAGACTCGACGTCTGGGAGACCCACCTTTAAGGTCTCGATATCTTCTTTGGTCCGCACGACCATGCGGGCTGCTGCGCTTGAATCGAAATAGGTGATAGATGCCTGCACGACCCCTCCCCGGTCCAGTATGTGTAAGCCTCTGCTCGATGTACCCCTGTTTGGCCAGCTATATAGGGTCCACTGCTTACGTCTCGGATCAAACTTTGCGAGTTCGTCGCCATTCTGCAAATTCATCCACACATTGTGGCTGTTATCGATAACTGCCATGTAGGGGTTCAATCCGGGCCGAGGTGCCGGGTAGAAGGTGGTCTGCAACGTATGGATGTTGATACGTACCAACCTTTGACCCAAATAATCAGGTGCCCAGACGTCGTCGCCGTTCTTGTCGGTACCCAAACGGCGTGGAAACCCCTGTGCGACCCCGAGTGGTCCGTACCATGTGAGATCATCCGGTGTGAGGTCGCCGGGTTGCAAAAAGGTATCGGTATTGGGGGGTATCGGAATCTCAAGCGACTTGCCAGTTTCGATGTCGCTATATCCGATTACCAGACTCTGTAGCCCCAAACACCAATTGGTGGAATTGAACTCAGTCCACCAACCATTCCCATCGTGATCGCCCGCCATACCATAAGAAACGAGGCCCGGAGTCAGCGATATAAATTCCGCAAATTCCTTTGTTTTTCGGTCGAGGCGGACGGCTCCTCTCCCTGTCGCAGCCCAGATAAAACCGTGCCTATCTTCGTCGATCGAGATTCCCACCGAAGGTGCGGGAGGTGTGAAAACTTGCAATATATTCGTTGTCGGATCGATCGTTCCAAGTGCTCCTAGGCTAATAAGGTTGAACCAGATTGTCCCGTCATGCGCGATGGTCGCACCGTGCGTCGGGGAAGCTAGGGTGCTGCCGTCCTCCGCATACTTAAAGTTGGTGACTACCCCAGTGTTTCCGTCGATCTTAGAAATCGTTCGATCGGGACTAGCCGGATTAAGACCTGTGAACCACATGTTCCCGTTCCAGTCCACTTGAGCATCGTGTTGGGTCTGTCCTCCTCCAGAAGCCATAGCGGGACCCAAGGACCAATCGCTGCCATTATTCGGGACGTATCCCCCGCCGTTATCCAACGGGATGTCATACACGTATGTCACTGGGAGAGTGGCATCGCCTGACGGTCGAGGAGGCACTTCAAGGTGCATCGGCGAGGGTCCAGGTCCACGCATCTCAGCCAGATATGCCGCGAGATCTGCTTGATAGTGTAGCAACGCAGGCATCGCCTGGTCCGCGGCACTAAACCCGCCACTCGCTCCGATGCGGCTCATCGCCCCAATGATCGCTTCCCAACCCTGCTCATCAAGCCGATTCTGTAGCGTTACATTTCCCTCGTGGCACGCGACGCAATTGCGCACAAAGATGTCCTTCATTCGGCGATGTGCGGGTGTGTCCTCGGGCAAAGCTACGATCAGTTGGTCACCTGTCAACTGTGAGAAAAAATCTTCTTTTGGTTTTAACACAAAGTCGTGACGCTGTGCTCCTCCATTCAGTTGCACGTCGTCCCGCGGTGCTTCAAAGGCCACAGCCTGCGCCCAAACCCAGTACTCTCCATTCTCCATCGGTGGGAAATAATAGTTCCCGTGGTCGTTTGTGAGGACCGACGTCGTAATCGTCTGACCGATTATTTTTGCCGATACCGTCACACCCTCCATTTTCTCGCCTGATGCAGACCCGGACTTCACGGTTCCGCTCAACAAGGTGCTACCCGATGCGGCGTGGCCAATCGCTGGATTGAGCAATCCAACCGCTGCGATACCAGCGATGGAAAGGATCGATAAGACAATTCCTCGCGCTCTTGTCATTGTCTCCTCCCCTACCTTTCTGGGCGCTCGCTCGCTACCGTTTGAGGTGGCTGAGCAAGTGTCTTCAAATAGTCAATGACGTGGTCGATCTGTTCCGAAGAGAGGGTGTACTTCCATCCGGGCATCGTGAATCCTGGGCCAAGGACTGACTGATCATAGAGGCCGTTTGTGATCGTGTCCCGAACGGCGCTTTCGTTCCCCTGAATAGTTTGGTTGGACAAACCTGGGCCGAGAGTCGTGGCACCCGGCCAGGACGGCACGTGGCAGACAGCACACTTTTGCTGAAAAATGCGGCGTCCTTCTCTCTGGGAGTGAGTAAGCGCAGAGTCTCGCGCGAAAACGACTTGAGACATTGATAAGAAGATGACAACTGACCAGAGAAGTTTCACTTAGCCCTCCTTGATCGTTATATATCCCCGACTTCGTTGCGGGTTACGTATTAGACGCGAACCAATCACTCGTCAATTAGACGAAGGTCGCGTTGGTGCGGAGATAAGCCCACCCTCTTCGTGTGGGAACCTAGATTCGTTGGTCGACACCGCTGAAGGATTACGCCCGTGGATTGCCCCCTGTGCCGGAGTTGTTGTCGCTTCATTCCGTTCGGGTGGGACGATATGACCAGGCCGTACTCCGTAGCTTTCAAGCAGAAGATGGTTCAGCGGCTAACCGGGAAGGACGCGGTAAGCGCTTTGCGGCTGTCCAGAGAGACGGGGGTTCGACAGCAGAACCTGTCCCGGTGGTTGGAGGAAGCGCGTAGCCTTCCGCTGGTGGCCTCGGACAATTGCACCGTACGAGAGTGGACCGTCGAGCAAAAGGCTCGAGTGCTGGCGGAAGCCTGATAGCCGACCGAAGTTGCCGTCCACGGCGGTAGCCATCACCTTGCCGGTGAGGCGCTGATCGTTCGACGCGGTCCGACCCGGTTGGAGTTCCAAGGGGCTGTCAAAACCCGCGCCAGCACTGGACCGGCTGTTAGCCAGTGACCGACCCGGTCAACGTCGGCGCCAGTGAGACCCGGTGGCGATGGTCACGAAGGGCGCGAAAGCAGGCCCGAAGCGCTCGGCGTGTCTCTTCGCATCGCCCTCCGATGCGAAAACAAGAGCACTTGCCGCGGGCTGACGTAAAACGCTGTTAACGCCGAGTAAGTCTGCGCAAAAAATTCTAATGCCCGACTGGTCACGCCGGCAAGCGGATCTCGACCGCGAGCCCGCCTGACGTCCGATTGGACGCGCTGATGCCGCCACCATGCGATTCGATCGCCCTGCGGGCGATCGCAAGCCCGAGTCCGTGGCCCGAGGTTCCCCACGCCGCTTCGCCGCGGAAGCACGATGCAACATCTCGGCGTTGCCCGTGATGGCAATGTGGAGCGACTCGACAGTCCAACGCAACCGGTGTCGATCGGGCGTTAAGTTCGAACGTCGCACCCACCGCGACCTCGGTCACCAGGTCGGCCACGTTAACGCTCTCTTGTTGCCGGCTTGCCATGCCGGCTTCCAAGCGTGAGAGCGTGAGTAGTTCGCCGACCAACTTGTCCATGCGAACAGATTCGCGCTCGACGCGATCGATCGCCGATTCGACACTGCTCGGGTCCTGCCTCGCCAGTCCGACCGGAGCCTGCAGGCGGGCAAGTGGAGTGGCGAGCGCAGTTCGTGCGAGACGTCGTGGAGCAGTCGCCGCCGCCCGTCCATCAGCAGCTTCAGGCGCGCGGCCGTGCGATCAAAATCGCGCCCAAGATCCGCCAGCTCGTCGCGCCTCCGCCCCACGTTGTCACCTATGCGCGCGTCGAGGTCTCCGTGGGCCGCTGCATAGAACGCCTGGCGCAAACAGCGGATCGGTTTCGTGAGGATGGTCGCCACGGAGTTTGGAGTTGTGCCGAAGCATCGGATTCTGAGCCGGCCGCTGATCAGAATTGCTGGTTTTTTCGACTCGGAAAATCGGGAGTCCTACAAATCGCCGATGCGCCCCGGTTAAGCGGCCGCGTCGCGCTTTGCGGCAGCACCTCCCGAGGCCTGCGTTGCATCTGTAACACGCACCGACCGCACAGAAACCGTCGGCTAACTCCAGCCGCGCGAAATGGTCGGCGCATTGCCCGCTTCCCTGCAGGCTGATCGTGGAGGGTCTTCATCCGATGGAAATCTCGATCAACGAAACGAAAATACAAGTGACGGCAGCGGCCGATACGCCGCTGCTGTGGGTGCTGCGCGATCACCTGGGAATGACCGGCACCAAGTTCGGCTGCGGCATGGCTCTGTGCGGCGCCTGCACCGTGCACCTGGATGGTCAGCCGGCTCGCGGCTGTGTCACGCCCCTATCGGCAATCGCCGGCAAAAAGATCACCACGATCGAAGGCATTGGCGGCACGCCGGCGGGCAAGGCGGTGCAGGACGCCTGGCTGGCGCTGAATGTGCCGCAGTGTGGCTACTGTCAGGCCGGGCAGATCATGTCGGCCGCGGCGCTGCTCAAGGCCAATGCCAAGCCGAGCGACGACGACATCGATGCCGCGATGACCGGCAATATCTGCCGCTGCGGCACCTACCCGCGCATCCGCGCGGCCATCAAGCAGGCTGCTGGCAAGCTGGGAGCCAAGGAATGATCGGGGTCATGAAGACACCGGACGAATTCGCCGGCGTGAGCCGGCGTGAATTCCTCGCGCGCGTGGGCGCGCTCGGTGGACTGGTGCTGATTGCTGGCGTGGCACGGGTGGTCAAGGCCGAGGACGCCCGGAAGTACGGCGCCGACAGCATGCCGCACGGCTGGAGCGACAACCCCTTGGCCTTCATCGCCATCGGCGAAGACGGCATTGTCACGATCATCGTCCACCGCTCCGAGATGGGCCAGGGCGTACGCACCGGCATGCCGCTCATCGTCGCAGACGAGCTGGAAGCCGACTGGAGCAAGGTGCGTGTGAGCCAGGCGCCGGCAGACGAAGTGAAATTCGGCAACCAGGACACCGACGGCTCGCGCAGCACGCGACACTTCTTCGAGCCGATGCGCCGCTGCGGCGCTGCTGCGCGAACCATGCTCGAGCAGGCCGCGGCGGCCAGCTGGGGCGTATCGGTGGGCGAGGTGCAGGCGGTAAACCACGAGGTGGTCCATCGCAAGAGCGGGCGCAAGCTCGGCTACGGCGCCCTGGCGCGCGCGGCAGCGCATCTGCCGGTGCCGGCACGCGAATCCCTGCGGCTGAAGGACCCGAGCCAGTTCCGCTATATCGGCAAGGGCGAGCTTGCCCTGGCCGACGGGCCGGACATCGTCGTCGGCAAGGCTCACTACGGCATCGACACGCGGCTGGACGGCATGCTGTACGCCGTGGTTGCGCGATCGCCGGTGCTCGGCGGCAAGGTCGTGCACTACGACGCGGCCGAGGCGCTGAAGATTCCAGGTGTGGTGAAGGTGCTGAAAATCCAGGTGAGCGTGCCGTCCGCGAAATTCCACCCACTCAATGGAGTGGCCGTCGTCGCAACCGATACCTGGGCCGCGATCAAGGCACGCAATGCGCTGAAAGTGCAATGGGATGACGGGGTGCACGGCGGCTACGACTCCAAGGCGTACCGCGCCGAGCTCGAGCGGGCCGCGCGCAAGCCGGGCAAGGTATTGCGCGAAGCGGGTGACGTCGACGCGGCCATGAGCAAGGCCGCGCGCAGGGTCGAAGCCGAGTACTACCTGCCGCACCTCGCGCACGCAACCATGGAGCCGCCGGCCGCGGCCGCGCGTATCGTCGACGGCCGCTGCGAGGTATGGGCCGCCGTGCAGGCGCCGCAGGCCACACGGGATGACGTGGCCAAGCATCTGGGCTTTCCATCTGAAAACGTCACGGTCCACGTGACCCTGCTGGGCGGTGGTTTCGGCCGCAAGTCCAAGCCGGACTTCGCGATCGAAGCCGCGTTGCTGTCGCAGCAGCTCGGCGGCAAGCCGGTCAAGGTCACCTGGACCCGCGAGGACGACGTTCACAACGACTATTTCCACACGGTGTCGGTGGAGCACTTGCAGGCAGGGCTGGACGCTCGGGGCAAGCCGGTGGCCTGGCTGCACCGCAGCGTCGCGCCGAGCATCGTCTCCCTGTTTGGGCCTGACCCCAGACACGAGGCGCCGTTCGAGCAGGGCATGGGCCTGATCAACATCGCGTACGACATTCCCAACCTGCGCATCGAGAATCCGGAAGCCGTCGCGCATACCCGTATCGGCTGGTTCCGGTCGGTCTCCAACGTGCCGCACGCGTTTGCCGTGCAGTCGTTCGTGGCCGAGCTGGCGGCTGCGGCCGGCCGCGACCACCGCGACTATCTGCTGGAGCTGGTCGGAGCGGCTCGGCTGATCGATCCGACTGCCCTGAAGGACGGCTGGAACTACTCTGAGTCCCCGCAGCGGTATCCGGTTGACACGGGGCGCCTGCGCCGCGTGATCGAGACCGTAACGCGCGAAGCCAGCTGGGGCCGCAAGCTACCCAAGGGCGGCGGACTGGGCCTGGCCGCTCATTACAGCTTCGTCAGCTATACCGCCGCCGTGGTCGAAGTTGCGGTCAGCGACAAGGGCGAGCTGACGATCCCGAGTGTTGACATCGCCTTCGACTGCGGCCCGCAGGTCAACCCGGACCGCGTCCGCTCGCAGCTGGAAGGCGCGGTCGTGATGGGCGTGAGTCTGGCGACCCTCGGCGAGATCACGTTCAAGAAGGGGCGTGTCGAGCAGGACAATTTCCATCAGTATCAAGTCACGCGCATCGACGCGGCGCCCCGCCAGATCAACGTGCATCTGGTGCCGACGTCCGACTGGTCGGTGCCGCTGGGCGGCGTGGGCGAGCCGGGTCTTCCGCCGATCGCACCGGCGCTGTGCAACGCGATCTTTGCCGCCACCGGCAAGCGCATCCGGCAGCTGCCGATCCGCGATCAGCTGACGAGCGCCTGATCCGCGGCCGCGCTCGAACAAGCCGGCGTGACGCAGGTTACGCAAGATTCTCGGTAGCGACATGCGCGCGCGAGCGCCTTCATCAAGGTTGGCTTGCTGAAGCAGGCAGACGCGTACCTGATCCCCAGCACTGAGGTGCGATCCTTCAGGCTGAAGGAATTCTTGTGGGCGATCTTGGAGTTCTTGGTGGTGGTTCGAACCACCGGCAACGAGGCTTACCGAGAAGAAGCGTTGAAATTTGTCCGTGCCTATCAGAAGGTATTTCCTTATTGGCCACGGACGTATTCCCTGCACGCCCTTTTGGGAAAGGACGCCGCTGCGCGATCGCTGGCCGCCTGCCGTGCTCGCTATCTTGATCCAGGAGTCCGTTTTTCCTGAAGCTCGCTGGCCAGACGCCCACGGTGGACTCTTCTGCCTGCAAAGGCGCGCTTTGGAAGTGAATCAGGTGACCGCGGCGCTGGGCCGTTGGTTCAAAGCATCGGCCGATCGATCTCACCGCTGTTGGGCCGCATGCGGATCAAAACGTCATCGCGGTCCGCGTCGACGACGATTTCAGCGCGATCCACGAGCTCGTATCCTTTTACGCCGGGCGAAAGCTTGACGACACCCTTGGGGAGACCTTTGAATTCGAAATGGCCGTCGGGGGACACATCGCCTACTTGCGAGTCGAACCCGCAGTTGCCGAGAAGAAGTGTCAAGTGCAGGTCCGGCGGCAGCGGCTTGCCGTCGCTGACGATGATCCTTCCCCGCACGCGGTGGGCCGGGCGCAAACGAAGCTCTCCGACATCCAAGGTTTGGCCGTCCTCCCGTGGCTCGATTGGCACCGACTCGCCCGCCAGCTGCTTCGGAGTCAAGGACTCCATCGTCGGAAAGAGCGCCCAGACGCGTCCAAGCGGCACGTTCGAGAACGAGAACGTTCCATCCTCTCCGTAGGCGATTTCAAACTCGCCTTGTTCGTTCGTGACCGCCATTGGATCGCTTGCTAGCCCGGAACCGATCATCCAGCCGCGCCCCAATCGATTTTCGGCGAAGACTCCGTGCGGTTCGACAACGGCATCCTGTCCTTTTGCCCCAGCTGCCTCGACTACGCAGGACGCCGTCTTCCTTGAAACGCCAAGGGACGTTCGTGCCCAGCACATTGGCGAAGACGTGGCGAAAACCGGATGGTCCGCATGCACGACCGATACGATGGGCCCTGGAGAACTCGTACCTTTACTGCAGAAGCGAATCAGCGGAGCACTGATGCAGACGAGGATCTTTGGAAGCGTCACCCCATCGAGCACTGGGGCTCGATGGATTCTCAGTTCCGACATCCGAGCGTTTTGTTGCCAAACGCGAGGTTTCATCGTCCGTCGAGTAGCCGGAATAGCTGCCATTGACTTCACACTCACGCACGACGGTACCGTCGCGTGGAGCGGAACCATTGAGCACGTCGTCACTGACGCGGACGCTGAGTATTCCGGGTCCTTTGTTTCGACGGTCGAACAAGCGATGCGTCACACGATGGCGGACGCGCTACATCTGATATTGAGGGATGCCGCTCACGAAATCGAACACTTTTGGCTTGTCGCTGTTAATGGAGCTGTCCCGCACTTCAAGTCCAGCACGTTCGCAAAAGCGAAAGAGCTTCGTGCGTGCACGGTCCATCTGTGAAGATCTCGTAGAAGCATTCAGCCGTTGGTTTCTCCGTCCATTCCGCTGTACATCAGCTCTTATACGCAACGGAGCAACGGCCCCCAGAGATACTCCGAGAGCCGACCTTTACCGTCTCGTATTCTTCGCGAAGATCGAGCTGAAAAAAAGCCGCTTGAACCGCCGCATGGGCTCGACACTGCGGTGAGCCTTGCAAAGCAGCGTGGCTCCCTGCTGCGAGGACATGAAGAAGCCCGCCAGCTCTCCCGCTTTCGCCGTTCGAGGAAGATCGCCTTGGCGAATCGCGTCCTTCAGGCAGTTTTCGACGGCTCCCTGAATTTCGTCGAATATTTCCACCACGCGCCGGCGCATAGCCTTGTTGTCATCCGTGAGCTCCGCACTGAAGTTACCTAGAACACAACCCTTTTTGGTCCACCCATTCTCCAGGAGGTCGATCAGCCCGTCGACATAGCTCCGGATGCGCTCAAGAGGCCGTCGCTTTTCGTTCAGAAGCGTTCTTTCCACCAATTCCTTGAGGTATCCGTAATAACGCTCGAGAACGGCGAGCCCGAACTGTTCCTTGGTTAGGAAGTGGTTGGTGAAGGAGCCCTGCGGGACACCTGCGGCGGCTACGATGTCGCGCACGCTCGCCCGTGAGAAACCTTTTTCGTGGATTAGGCGCAGGCCGGCGGTCAGCAGGATCTCGCGGTGAGACGGTTTTGGCATCGTCCGATATGATAGATGACAGCAAGCCGCGAATCGCCACCGAGGGGCCCGCGTTCTGCCGCCGCCGTACAGCAATAGGCTTGGCCCTCCGCGAACGACGGGGCGGCCAGCGTCCTTCAGACGGAGAGCTGGTCTCCGACCGGCAGCTTCCGGACACGCTTTCCCGTGGCCGCGAAGATCGCGTTGGTCAGCGCAGGCGTGAAGCAAGAGGTACCCGTTTCACCGATGCCGCCAGGTGCTTCCGTGCTCTGCACGAGGTGGACCTCGACCTTGGGCATTTCGTACATGCGCAAGACCCGATAGTCACCGAAGTTCGCTTGCTGCACACGCCCATCTTTCAGCGTAATCCCTTCCCTCAGGGCAGCGGAGAGTCCCAGCACTATGCCGCTTTGCATCTGCGCGCGTATCGAATCCGGATTCACGGCGGTCCCACAATCAAGGGCGCACACAACCTTGTTGACATGGACTTCGCCACGCCGCGACACCTCGACTTCCGCAACCATCGAGAGATAGCTCCCGAAGGCAAATTGCAGGGAGATGCCACGACCTGTACCTGAGGGTAGTGCACTGCCCCAACCTGACTTCGAGGCCGCCAGATCGAGGACCGCCTTTGCGCGCGGATTCGCGCTGAGCAGGGCTCGGCGATATTCGACCGGGTCTCTCTTTGCCGTCGACGCGAGTTCGTCGATGAAGCTCTCGACAACGAACACGTTGTGCGTGGGTCCGACGCCACGCCAAAACGCTGTCCGGATCCCCGGAGGTTCGTGTCGGACGTAGTCAACCAGCATGTGAGGAATTGCGTAGGGTGGCTCGGCTGCGCAATCGATCGTGTCCGGATCGAGCCCATTCTGAAAAAAGGGCGGCGCCCAGCGCGCCATGATCGAGGAGCCCGTGAGCCGGTGCTGCCAAGCGACGGGCTTGCCTTGCGCGTCGAGCCCAGCGGACACGCGGTCGTACCAGTACGGGCGGTACATGTCGTGCTGGATGTCATCTTCGCGGCTGTAGATGACCTTTACGGGAGCGTCGACCTGGCGCGCGAGTTCCACCGCCCGGGCAACCCCGTCCGCTTCGAGCCTGCGGCCGAACCCGCCGCCGATGAGGTGGTTGTGGACGACCACCTTATCTACCGGCAGCCCAGCAATCTTCGCTGCCGTCATTTGTACGAGGGTCATCGCCTGCGTCCCCGTCCAAATGTCGCACCCGTCTCGCCGCACATGCACGGTGCAGTTCATCGGCTCCATCGTCGCGTGGGCGAGGAAGGGCATCTCGTAGGTCGCTTGAAATCGCGTCGCAGCGCTATCGAACGCGCTCTTGAAATCGCCTTCCTTCCGAGCAATTGCTCCGGGCTGCTCGGAGGCGGCTTGCATCAGTGCAAGAATGCTCGCAGAGCTGACGCTCGCATTCGGGCCTTCATCCCACTCGACTTTGAGCGCGGCGACTCCCTTCTTCGCTGCCCAGGTATTGTCGGCCACGACCCCGACCGAATCGCTCAGTTGAACGATTTGACGGACGCCCGGCACCGCCTTGGCTTCCGACTCGTCTACCGACCGTGGCTTGCCGCCAAGGACAGGCGAAATCGCGAGCGCCGCGAACTTCATCCCCGGGATCATGACGTCGATCCCATAGAGCGCCTTGCCGTTCACCTTGCCGGAAAGATCGAGCCGCTTCGCGGGCGTGCCGATCAGCTTGAATTCGCTATGGGGTTTGAGCGCTACGCTCTCAGGCTTCAGCACTGGCAATTTCGCGGCAGCTTCGACGAGGGCGCCATACTTCAACCGCCGGCCGCTGGGAGTGTGGATGACCTCACCATTGCGGGCGCGGCAAGAAGCCGCACCGACGCCCCATTTCTCGGCCGCGGCGCTCACAAGCATCGTCCGCGCAACGGCTCCTGCCTGGCGCATCGGGATCCAAGCGCCGCGGATGGCGTTGGAGTTGCCGGTCGCCTGAAAGCCTCCAAGAAGCGGGTTGCCGTAGAGTTCGTTGCTTGCCGGCGCATGTTCTACGCGCACTGAAGCGAGCGCAACCTCGAGCTCTTCGGCGATCAGCATTGGGATCGAGGTGTAGGTGCCCTGACCCATCTCCACATAGGGAACAATCACCGTCACCTGGCCACTCGAGTCGATTCGAACAAAGGCATTGGGCGCGAGCGTAGACGTAGGCGAGGCGCCTTTCGCCTCAGACAGATTGAATGCGATGCAGAGTGCGCCGCTTGTCTGCAGAAACTCGCGACGGGATATCCTCATGGCTACTTGCTCCCAGCAAGGTTGCGCGCCGCCACCTTGATGCCCTCGCGAATCCGCCCGTAGGTACCGCAACGGCAGACGTTTCCGGACATCACTTTGTCGATATCGGAATCGCTTGGCTTCGGATTCGCTTTCAAAAGTGCGCACGCGGACATGATTTGCCCAGATTGGCAGTAGCCGCACTGGGGGACTTCGCCAGCGAGCCACGCTTTCTGAAGCGCCGCACCTTCCGGAGTTTTCGCCGCACCTTCGATCGTCGTGATGCCTTTGCCAGCGATAGCGGCGAGCGGAGTGACGCATGACCTCGCCGGGTTTCCGTCGATAAGGACCGTGCAGGCGCCGCACATGGCGATACCGCAACCGAATTTCGTCCCCGTCATTCCGACGACGTCCCGAAGGGCCCACAGCAAAGGCATATCTTCAGGTGCGTCGACAGGAACGTTGCGGCCATTGATCTTCAGCACGGGCATGTCGGAATCCTCGAGTTGCCGACTTCAGTTTTTGGTCGGGACCGGGCAATGCCCGCCGGTCTGGACCCAAGCGCCGATAAGATCGGCAAATTCCTTCTGGCTACCCAGTGCAGGCCTTCGTCCCGGCCCCGGATTCCACGCCCAGGCGACCAGGGGATCCGTCGCGACGTGATGGTGGATCCCCTCAAGGTCGTGGTTGCCATTTCGCTTTCGGTCCTTCAGCTGCTCGCAGATCTCGCTGAGCGTCTTGCCCTGCCACGACATGGATGCCGGGGGGAGTGCCCAGTGCGGGTTCCCGCCACCGGGGACGCTTGCGATAGCCTTTGCGTTCGTCGCGGTGTTTGTCTTCTGGTGGCAGGACTCGCACGCCAGCCCTCGCTCACCCCTCCCGGAGGTCGCTGCGTGCATCGGCGGCATGTGGGGATGCATGTCGTTCCCCTGCGTTGGCTGACGATCTTTGGGGTGGCAATTGAGACAGCGGGGATCGAGAAGCACTTTGCCCGCCTCGGTAAAGAGCGCCTGAGACCGCACGCGCTCATCCCCAATGTTCGAAAACTCGGAGGGCGCCCGGAGCGTTGCCACTTGCGCTATCGCGTCAAGGGACACGGATCCTAAAGCAACCGTCGCTAGGCCCCCAAATAAAGTGACTGCGAGCGCTCCGAGGCCTACTTTGCTCTCGAGCTCCCTAAGCTTGCCTCCTGCAGTCGACATCATGACGGCGGAACTATCTACTTTTTGACGTCCCGTCGTCTTGTAGAAAAAGGCTCTCTTTGTAGATTTCCGCTTTGCCAGTGTTCAAGGGCCGACGTCGGGGGCTAAGGTGCGCTCCTCGTGGGGGCCCTTGACAGGTTTTGGCGGTCCCCTTCAAACTAATACGGTCGTCCATATTGATGACGCGGTCGGAGAGGAGCGGCAGGGGCGCGTCACCTGGATCTATGCGAAGCCCGGAATCCCACCCTTCGAACAGCAGCCATCCGCCATCGGGATTGGCCGCCAACGCGTCAAGGTCCCGTCTGCTTCTTTCAAGAATTCATGCGGATGCTGGGGCGCGCGGCTGTCTGCCCAGTCGGCATTTCCTACTTCAGTTCCGCGAGGCAATAAGGTAGGTTCCCGGACGGTTACCGAAGTGTGCCTCACTGAACCTATTGCGCGCTTTGTCGACCGTGTGCGAAACATGCATGACCATTGTTAGAGCTTCGGGGCTTCGTCTGGGTACGCAGGCACGAGTAGCCAAGAGTGACCACGCGAGCGAATTCACCTGCGGCGATGGCTTCGGATACTTCGAATTAACTCTGTGTTCTGAGCATACGATCCACCGATCGGCTCATTTGTTTCAAAATAAATCCAGGCGCCAAGCGATTCATCATTTTGAGCTGATTCGCCTGACCTGGACGAATTTCAAATCGATCGGTTTGCATTCCTTTGACGGCGACTTTA
>Ga0137412_10002933_pt1 | contig 13569 bp, 14 predicted proteins | sample CZODoug2_1_16fun_FD_122160 | JGI IMG/M metagenome (GOLD analysis project Ga0137412, IMG submission 122160) | Vadose zone soil fungal communities from Angelo Coast Range Reserve, California, USA - CZODoug2_1_16fungal (Hybrid Assembly) | ecosystem: Environmental > Terrestrial > Soil > Vadose zone... | reverse complement strand
ATCTCGCGCGCTCCGGTGCGGCCCTCCTGGATCTTCAGGAAGGTCTGGTAACGGAGGTGCGGATCAAGGAAATCGAGCTTGTAGGCAAAGAGGGCGTTGTAGCTGCGCCGCGCATTGCCGAAGTCGCCGCCCTGCTCGTAAAGGCGCGCGTTGTGGTAGTGCTCCTCGGGCCTCTGCGCGTTCTGGATGATGCCGCCCGCTTTGTTGAGACCTGCGAAGCCCTCCTTGATGGCTTCGAGAGATACGGCAATTTGCTTGCTCGTCTGCGCAATGCTCTGGGTATTCTCCTCAACGCGGGCCACCGCCGCAGAGGTCTTCCGCGTCGTCTCCTTGATCTCGGCAAGGTCCTTTTGGATCAGCCCGAGCGATTGCTGCAACTCAGCGATAAAGGGGAACTTGGTTGCCAGCACCCCCTTGGCCTCGCTTTCCTCGGTCTGGAAGACGAGCATGACGCCGGAGAAAATGAGGAGCGAGCCTGTCAGAAACAGCGGAGGAAGCAGGCGCGCACGCAGACTCTGGACGACAAGCACGCCAACGATGAGGCCGACCGTGGCGACGAGGCTGGTCCAGAAGACGTAGGTGCTGAGCGACGCGAGCGGCTGAAGGACGTCCGAGATGAAGCCGCCAACCGCCCCGACCGGAGCGAGGAAGCCAAGATATTTGCTCACATGCAGTCGTGTCGCCTGACTCATCTACCCCACCCACAACATCCCTTGGACTTGGGAAAAAATCCGGGTCGCCTCTGACCGTTCAATTGCAGCGGAAGTATGGCCCCCCGCCGCAGAGGCGACGCGCCGGCTCGGTCACACGTGGCCGGCACCCAGCTCGGACTCGCCCTCATCGTCGCTGTCGTCGGTATCGGGCTAACCTCGGTGATCGAGGTGATGGGGCACTGGTTCGATGTGCTGCGGCTCATCGGAGCGGCCTGTGGCTGGCGCTGTCGCGCACGAGATAGGCGCTGAGTGCAAGCGGTCGACACTACCTAACGCGATCAACAATGAGCGACAGAGATCAATCTTAGTGCGTATGGGATCAGGTCCGGGGCATGCTCTCGAGTGCCCTCAAGCTTAAGCGCGCTCAAGCGACGCGCGGAGCAGCCGGCACCGGCGCGCGAGCCCCCTGTGCGGATCCCTCGTCACCAGCACTGGCCCCCGGCCCGTTGAGGCGACGGAGCAAGAGCTCGAGGAATTGCTCCTGCGGCATCGCGGGCGCGATCAGCGCGCCCTGGCCGAAGTCGCAACCCATGGCCATCAGCGCCTGCAGCTCCACCTGGCTCTCGATGCCTTCGGCGACCGCAGCACTGCCGAACCGATGCGCGAGATCGATGATGGTCTGACAGATCGCAGCGTTGGCGGCTTCGAGCGCACAGTTGCGGATGAAATCCTGGCTGATCTTGAGCTCGGCGAAGGGCAGCGAGCGCAGGCGAGAGAACGAGGAATAGCTTGCCCCGAAATTGTCGATCGCGATCCTGATCCCGCCGATCTGCAGATGCTTGGCGATCAGCGCAGCGAGGCCGGCTTCGCGGACGATCTGATCCTCGGCCACCTCCAGAATGATACCAGGCCAATGATCGGATCGCGGTCGATAGTGCTCGACCAGAGCGGCGATCGGCAGCGTCGCCACAACGCTCGCCGGGACATTGATGGAGAGCGCGAGATTGAAACCGACCTCCTCGAATACCGGCCAGCTCTGCAGCGCGGCAACAAGCGAATATTCCGTCAGGCGCTCGAGGCTCCCGGCAGAGAGACGCGGATCGAAGCTGCCGGGCGGCAGCACGCCCAGCTTGGGATGGCGAAGCCGCGCGATCGCCTCGGCGCCCGCCAGGTATTTGCGCTTGAGATTGATCTTGGGCTGATACCAGAACTCGAACCAGCCTTCACGCAGCGCCTCATCGATCTCGATCGATGGGCGTACCCGATTGGGCGGCTCGACCGCTGCCATAAGGTTCTCATGCGCGCGTGAAGGGACGCCTCTCCTATACGGGCGACATGCTTAAGCATTGGTTGTGATGGAAAACGGTTGTGACGGGAGACGCTGCGACAGGCGGCGTTGACTTATTATCTTACCGTCGCGCGACTTTTAGATGCTGTCCGAAGCGACCTGAACCATCGCGCATTCGACTGCACTGCCAGGCGATCGACCAGCCGGCGAGAGAATGTGCCCGAGTAGCGCGTGCGCGGAGCAAGCGGTGGCGCGGCGGCGAGAGCCGGCGCTACGCTACCAAAGCCGAAGATGCGATTGCGCACAAAACCGATGATCGCAACGGCGACGAGCATGAGGGGCCAGGCCCACAGCCCGACATGGTCATCCATGGCATCGCCAAAGACGATGACCAGATACAACATGAGCGGAAGGTAGAGCGCGGAGATCAGAAGGCTCGCCAGCGTGAACGAGCCGAGCGGAACTCGGGTCCAGCCGCAGGCCACGAAAGCCACAAAATCAAGGCCCGGCACAACGCGGCAAAGCGCCACCACCTCGAAGACGTTGCGCTTGAGCGTGTGTGCGAATGAATGGACCCGATCGTTGACCGCAAGTCGCTTCAGCCAGGGTGAGTGGCGCGCCGCAGCTCCGACGCCGTAGAGCGCAAAGTCACTCGCCACCATGCCGACATAAATTGTGAGCGCAACCAATCCAACCGGCATCAGCCGGTTCACGACAATGTAGCCGCCGAGGATGATGGCAAAATCCTCATCAGCGAACGGCAGCACGATCAACGACACGAATTTCGCGAGCCACGAATAATCGATGCTGTCGATCTGCACGAGTGATAGCAGTTGCGTCACGCGCCTCAAACCTCAGTCGGTTTCCCCCAGCCTCGCCCGCAAATATTACCACATTCGCACGGCAGAAGCGGCCTCGTTCATCCAAGTCGCCCGGTCCTACCTTCTTTGCTTTTTTGCCTGGGTCCGAGTTCCATAGACATTCGCTCATTCCGAGGCCCCGGACAAGCTCATTGCCGCACCCCGTTGGCTACTTTTTTGGCGTCAGGGCAGCCGGATCCCAAACGGGTCGTAAACACATTTAATTTATTCATTAATTCGGTCCGCCCAGGAGCGTCCTCGCTATGCTGGCTTCCTCGCTATGCTAGAGTATCAAATCAGGACAACCCGTGGAATCGGCCCTGTGACGCCCAATCCCGCCCCCGATGACGATCGCCGCGTGGTGCCATTCCGGCGCCCTGGCGCTCCTCGCTGGCAAGGGGCTGCGCCGCGGCCGGGCCCGGTCCCCGACCTCGCCAAATTCGAACGCGCCAAGTTCGAACGCGCCGATACCGGGGACGACTACCGTCACCGGATGATGATGAATCTGCTTGGGTTTCTGGTCACGATCGGGCTTGCTGTCGCCGGCCTCTGGCTGGTCGATAAGATTGCCGAGATGCGCAGGAACCAGGACTGCTACCTGTCTGGGCGGCTCAATTGCGCACCCATCGAGGTGCCGCCGGTCGAGCGGAGCTGATCCGGCGGCACCTGAGTTTGTTTCTTCTACTGAAGGAATGAATGAGGAGCTGGGCTTAGCCCATTCTCTGCCTCAGCCCATTCTCTCGACCGTGACCTGTGTCAGCCCCGAGAAGCCGAGCGCCCGGGCCCCCGCCGGCGTGAGGTCAATAATGCGTCCCCGGACGAACGGACCCCGGTCGTTGATGGTCACGACAATTGTCCGCCCGTTCCTGCGATTGGTCACCCGCACCTTGCTCCCGAAGGGCAAGGAACGATGCGCTGCTGTTAGCGCACGGTCGCTCAGGCGGGCACCACTCGCAGTCTTAAGTCCCTCTTTGGTGGAATAGATCGAGGCGACGCCGCTCTGCCCGGCCAGTGAGAGATTGTTGGTGGCAACCAGAGCTCGTCCGTTCCTGCGATTGGTCACCCGCACCTTGCGATGCGCCGCTGTTCGCGCACGACCGCTCCGGCGGGCGCCGCTCGCAGTCTTAAGTCCCTCTTTGGTAGAATAGCTTGAGGCGGCGCCGCTCTTTGCGGCCAGCGAGGGGTTGTTGGTGGCAACCAGAGCTCCGGCTGCGGCGAGAAACAAAAAGGCTAGCTTCAGTTTCAAAGGTCAGACTCCCATTGTTACCAGACCACGGAAATTCGATCCGTTGTCGATCCGACGGTTGTTGTGTGTGGGGAGGTATTGCGTGTGCCGGTGCAATGGGACGACAATAGGGCGGTATAGTTGATCTCTATCGTTGACAAATATTGTTACCGTCGCGCAGCGCCATAGGAACTCAGATAAAAGGATAACGTGTAGGTTGGCGCCCCGGCACCAGCTATGGTTGCTTGAAGACGGCTCGCCGCGTATCGTTTCGAATGTTAACTAGCGTGCCCACTGGCGCGTGAAGGGAGAACCAGGATGACGTCCGCTGTCCGATGGCTCGTACCCGCAGCCGTCCTTGCATTCGCCGCGCCGATGCTGGCGAGCGGCAGCGCCGCCGCCCAGGACTGCCGCAACCGCGGCCAGCTCGACACGCTCTACTGTGACGAGAACAATGATCTGGTCGCCGATGCGCCGACCGATCCGCGCAAGTGGAAGGACCCCGGAACGCTGGTGTTTGCCTATACGCCGGTTGAGGATCCCGCCGTCTACCAGAACGTGTTCAAGCCATTCACCGACTACCTGACGCAATGCACCGGCAAGCGCGTCATTTACTATCCAGTGCAGTCCAACACCGCCGAGATCGAGGCGATGCGCTCCGGGCGCCTGCACGTGGCCGGCTTCTCGACCGGGCCAACCGGGTTCGCGGTCAATCTCGCGGGCGCAGTGCCGTTCGCCGCCAAGGGCACCGCGAATGGCCCGCAGGGCTATCATCTGCTCTCGCTGGTGAAGAAAAGCAGTCCCTACCAGAAACTGTCCGATCTCAAGGGCAAGCGCGTCGCGCACACTGCGCCGTCGTCGAACTCGGGCCATCTTGCGCCGCTCGTGCTCTATCCGCCTGAAGGTCTCAAGCCGAACGAGGACTACCGGCCGCTGATGTCGGGTGGCCACGACAAGTCGGCGCTCGGCGTTCTCTCCGGCGACTACGACATGGCCGGCGTCGCCTCCGACGTGTTCGAGCGCATGGTAACGCGCGGAACCGTGAAGCTCGATGACTTCCGCATCATCTTCAAGAGCCCGGTGTTCCCGACTTCGTCCTTTGCCTACGCCTACGACCTCAAACCCGACCTCGCCAAGAAGATCACCGATTGCTTCTTCGCGTTCCGCTTCCCGGATTCGATGCAGAAGGAATTCAACGGCGACGATCGCTTCGTGCCGATCACCTACAAGGAGACCTGGAAGGTGGTGCGCGAAATCGCGGAAGGCTCGGGCACGCCATACAACAAAGCTGCCTATGAAGCTGAAGGCAAACGCGAGGCGGAAGCCGCCGCCAAGAAGCAGCAGGAGCAGCAGCCGGCGCCAAAACCGTGAGAAGATCCTGATCAGCAGCAGGCGCCATGGAGGCCACAACCGGGGGCAACCCATCCACGACCGATCGCTCGAGCGATCGGTCGCTGCGCATTGAGCATTTGCATAAGGAATACCGCGCTGGTGAGCCGGTGCTGCGGGACGTTTCGCTCACCGTCGAAGGCCGCGGCCTGACCGCCATCATCGGCCCCTCCGGCACCGGCAAGTCGACGCTCGTGCGCTGCATCAATCGGCTGGTCGAGCCCACCTCCGGAGAGATCCTTTTCCGCGGCCAGGACATGGTGCGGCTTTCCGGCCGCGAGCTACGGGCAGCCCGCCGGCGCATTGGCATGATCTTCCAGGAATACAATCTGGTGGAGCGGCTCTCGGTGATCGAGAACGTGCTGTGCGGCCGCCTCGGCTACGTCCCGGTCTGGCGCGCATGGCTGCGCCGGTTTCCGGACGCCGACATCGCGCGAGCCTTCGAGCTGCTTGATGCCGTCGGGCTTGGCGACCTCGCCACGCAACGCGCGGATCAGCTTTCCGGCGGCCAACGCCAGCGCGTCGGCATCGCGCGCGCGCTCATGCAGGAGCCTGATCTTTTGCTTGCCGACGAGCCGACCTCGTCGCTCGACCCCAAGACCTCGGTCGAGATCATGGAGCTGATCGCGCGGCGCGCCAGCGCTAGCAGCATCCCGGCGCTGGTCAACATTCACAACGTCGAGCTTGCCCGCCGTTATGCCGACCGCATCATCGGCATGTCGAAGGGCAGCATCGTGTTCGACGGACCGCCGCAGGCGCTCGAAGACTCGCATCTGCTCGCCATCTACGGCGGCGAGGGCTGGCTCGAATGAGCGATACTTCCCTTTCCGCGCGCCCGCAACGCCTCGCCTTTCCGCCGAATTGGCCGGCGCGCATCGGCTTCACCGTGCTGGCACTCTATGTGCTCTATGCCGGCACTGTGGTCGATATCACCTGGGCGCGCTTCCTGACCGGGCTCGAGCAGGGCTCGCGCTTTCTCTCGCGCATGTTTCCGCCCAACACGGCGGCTGACAAGCTTGCGCTCCTTCATAATGGAATGTCGGAGAGCCTGCAGATCGCGATCATCGCAACTGCAGTTGGCGTGCTGCTGTCGCTGCCGCTCGGGCTCGCGGCCGCCCGCAACCTCGCGCCCGCGCCGCTCGCCTGGGCATCGCGCGGCCTGATCGTGGCGTTCCGGACGTTCCATCCGGTCATCGTCGCCATTCTGTTCGTCAAGGCGGTCGGCTTCGGGGCGCTCGCCGGAATGCTCGCGCTCGTCGTCGCCTCGCTCGGCTTCCTGTCCAAGCTCATAGCCGAAGCGGTCGAGGAAATGTCGATGAAACAGGTCGAAGCGGTGCGGGCGACCGGCGCATCCTTCCTGGCTGTCGTGATCATGGCCGTGCTGCCGCAGGTCATGGCGCGGTTCATCGGCTTTTCCGCCTATCAGCTCGATTCCAACCTGCGCAACTCCGCGCTGGTCGGACTTGTCGGCGGCGGCGGCATCGGCGCGACCCTGTTCACCGCCTTCCAGCGCTTCGACTACGACTTCGTGCTCACCATCGTGCTCGCGATCATCGGCATCGTCATGGTGGGCGAGATCGTTTCGGGCTTCATGCGCAGGCTGTTCCAATGACGGCCACGTCCGTGACCGGCCCGCGCCAATGGCACCGCTTCTCGCTCACCGAGCGCATCATGCGCTCGGTGTTCTATCTCATGGCGCTGATCGCGATTGTCTGGTCGATGCGCAGCATCGAGATCATCCCGGAATTTCTCTACGACGCTCCGCAGCAGACCGTCGATCTGTTCGCGCGGATGTGGCCGATCGACTGGGCCTGGTATCCGAAAGTCGTGCATGCGGCGCTGCTGGAGACCCTCCACACCGCCACGCTCGGCACGGTCCTGGCGGTCCTGATCGCAAGCCTGGTCGCGCTCCTGGTGGCGCGCAACATCACCCGCTCGGCCGTGCTCAACGGGATCGGACGCTTCATCCTCGTCGCCACGCGCTCGGTCCATGCCGTGGTCTGGGCGCTGTTCTTCGTGGCGGTGTTCGGCCCTGGCGCACTCGCCGGCACACTCGCGATCGCGGTGCACTCGATCGGGTTTACCGGCAAATTCCTGTCGGAGGCGATCGAGGAGGTGAAGAGCGGACCGATCGAGGCGCTCACCGCCGCCGGCGCCCCGCCGCTCGCCATCCTGCTCAAGGGCTATTGGCCACAGGTCAAGCCCGCGTTCCTGGCGATCGCGATGTTTCGCTGGGACATCAACGTGCGTGAATCGGCCGTGCTCGGCCTGGTGGGCGGCGGCGGACTGGGAATGGCGCTCGATACCGCAATGTCCAACCTCTACTGGGACCAGGCCGGCCTGGTCCTGTTCGTGATCTTTGCGATCGTGGTCGCGGTCGAGATCGTAACGGCCTGGATCAGAAGCAGAATCATCTGAGACCCGGCGCGGGTCCGCTCGAGACGCAGCAGGATTGTAGCGCATCGCCTCCTGCGCGCTCACAGCTCAATGCATCCACGTCCAAGTCGGCCCCGTAACTGCGAGCGACCGATCGGTGGCGAGCGTCCGCGGACCACCATGCGCAACACTTAAAACGAGGCACCGATCATGCGAATCCTGGCAGCAGCGCTTGGCGCCCTTCTGATTTCAACCAGCCAACCCGCGCTCGCGCTGGGCGGGCACGAGCAAGGCGAGCTTCAGCAAAGCGAAGCGCAGCAGACCGAGCCGCCGCAAGCCGAAGCGCCGGCAGCCGAGACGCAACCGGCCGGGGCTCCGCAGTCCGACATGCAGCAGGCTGAGACGCAACCGGCCGGGGCTCCGCAGCCCGACATGCAGCAGGCCGAGGCCCAGCCCGCCGAGACTCCACAACCTGAGATGCAGCAGAAGGCCGAGATGCAGCAGGCTGAGGTTACGCAGGGCGTCACCCCGCCAAGCGAGCCTCAGCCGCCCCAGATGCAGCAAGCTGCGGCTCCGCAAATCGAGCCGCCGCAGGGCGCGCTCGCCGCAGTGCCGCAGGCCGGGCTCCCCCGCGATGCCAAATGGACCGTCTTTGTCGAGCTGAAATACGGGACGAGGCTTGACGTTCCGGGCGCCGTTTTCGCGACTCCCGATGGGCCCGCCAACCGGGGCGTGGGCCGGCAGTTCAAGACGCCCGACGGTCGCGCGTCGCTGGCCGTCTACTCGCAGAGTAACGACGCGCGCGACACGCCGGCGAGCTATCTTCGGAAGAACCTCCAGTCCCCTCGCGCCGGCCTTGACTATCAGCGCGTGACGCCCGAGTTCTTCGCAATCGCGGCCGTCATGCGCGGCAGCATCTACTACAGCCGCTGCAACTTCTCGCACGACGCGGGCCGCGCCATCCATTGCTTCGACCTGAAATATCCAGTGCAGGAAAGGCAGAGCTGGGACGGCATCGTGACGCGAATGAGTCGATCCCTGCGGCCGCTCCATGGCGGCTAGCGGGAGTTTGCACCGCCATTGAACCAATCTCCGCTCATTCCCGCGGAAGCGGGAATCCAGAGAACTCGGCCAAAGCGCTGGGTCCCCGCTTCCGCGGGGACGAGCGGAATAAGAGGCGATTCAAACTCAGCTCATCTCGCTCTAGCGCCGCTGATTTGAGGCTCCTACTACTTGAGCTGGTCGGCAACTTTCTCCACGCCAGCCTTGGCGCACGACTCGTCGCCGGCCTGGTTGTTGCCGCTGACGCCGACGCCGCCGATGGTGTCGTTGCCGACATTGATCGGATAGCCGCCGCCCAGCGGAATCACCTCGGCGAGCTGCCGCTGACCCGCATTCTCCTTGCTGGGGTCGGTGCTGTCGCGCCACTCCAGCGTCGAGCGGCGGAAGGTGCGGGCGGTGTAGGCCTTGCGGCGAGCGAGCTCCAGGCTATGCGGGCTCGGATTGTCGGACGCAATGAAAACGCGCATGCGGCCGGCGCGATCGACGACCGCGACCGAGATCGCCACGTTGCGCTTGGCACATTCCGCGATCGCCGCCTGAGCGATCTCGAGCCCGAGTCCCCACGTGATGTCCTTCTGTGTCTGCACGCCGCCCTCCGCATACGCAAAGCCCGGAAGCACGCAAGCCGACATGACACTTATCGTGAGACCAACACTCATCGTGAGACCAATACGTATCGACATGTTGAAGTCCTCCCTCGATAGAGACTGTTTTGATTGCACCGCTGCCGCCCGGGTGGGCGGCAGCCTTCATACGCGTCGCGAAACCGCTGCGGATATCTTACTTCAACTGATCCGCCACCTTGGCGATGCCGGCCTTGCCGCACGCCTCTTCCTGCGGCCCGCCGTTCGGGGCGCCGCTGAGACCGACGCCACCGATGGTCTCTTCGCCGACCTTGATCGGAACGCCGCCCTGCAGCGGAATGACCTTGGCAAGGCTGCGCTGGCCTTGCGTCTGGGTCTCGGTGCGCTGCGCCCACTCGATCGAGGTGCGCCCGAACGTCCGCGCCGTATAGGCCTTGCGCTCGGCCAGCTCGAGATTGTGCGGCGAGGCTCCGTCGCCCACAACAAAGGCTTTCAACCGGCCTGCGCGATCGACCACTGCGACCGACACCCGCGCGGTGCACTCGGTCCATGCCGTCTCTGCGATCGTCAGCGCCATGCGCGCCGACAGCTCCCGCTGCATCAGCACCTGCGCGTTGACGGAGCTTGGTACGGCAAGAATGGTCGCCACGCCGGCCGCGGCCAACACCCGAAACATCATGAGTTCCTCCCAACTGTTGTGACACTCGAATTTCACTTACGGCCCGCACTGCGGCGGCGACCGATGCCGGGATTATGTCATGGGCCGCACGCCTTGGTAACAGGGGCCAACCGTGCGGCTTGCGCCAGCCCGTTGCTCAAGCACGACCCGAGGCGGTTGTGGGGCAACCTGGTTACCGGACTGTTGGCTGGCCTCGCCGTGAGGGGCTCCCAGCCCACCCCCCCCTGCCGGGTGGCGCGGCCCTACCCACAGGGCGCCGGCCATGCACGATCGTCACGGCGATCCCACGGGCTATCGGGCGGCGCGGCATTGAACTCCCCCTCCCCGTTCGCTATACGGGCAACCGAATTCTACGGCGGATCGGGCGGGCCCAACGAGCGTGCGATGGGGCATGCGACACGGCTCCTGCCGGGCATGGCGCGCTTTATCTTGGGCGCTTTCTGGGGCGCTTTCCGGCGCTTTCTCAAAAAGCGTTGGCGATCAGGGGCTTACCTATGGCATCGACGTTCGATACGGTGGTCAATATCATTACCGAGACGTGCGACATTCCGCGCGAGACCATCAAGCCGGAGAGCCACGCCATCAACGACCTCGGCATCGACAGCCTCGACTTCCTCGACATCGCCTTCGCGATCGACAAGACCTTCGGGATCAAGATGCCACTCGAGCAGTGGACCCAGGAGGTCAACGAGGGCAAGGCGACAACCGATCAGTATTTTGTGTTGCAGAACCTGTGCACCCGCATCGATGAGCTTGTTGCGGCCAAAGGGGCGTAACACTCATGTTGGCATGACTCGCAAACCGGCATGCACCTTGAGTACTTCCGCCTCATCGATCGCATCTTGGAATTCGACCCCGCCGGGCGAACCATCCGAGCGGAGGCGATCGTTCCGACGCAATCCACAATTTTCGAGGGCCATTTCCCCGGCTACCCGCTGATGCCGGGCGTGCTGCTGCTCGAAACCATGGCGCAAGCGTCGGGCTGGCTGATCATCGGCCTCACCAGCTTCACGCGCATGCCGTTCCTTGCTGCTTTCAAGGAGGCAAAACTGCGCTCGTTCGTCACCCCGGGACAGTCGCTGATCGCGCACGCCGAGCTCTTGCACGAAGGCTCCGGCTTCGCCATGACCAAGGCTGAGATCCAGCTCGATGGTAAGCGCGTCTGCAATGCCGAGATCACGTTCCGGGTTGTCGAGTTTCCAAGCCCCGCATTCCGCGCCAGCATGCAGGAGGTTGCAGCCATCATCGCGTTTCCGACGGAGACGCTGAGCCATGGCTGACACGGCTCGCGAAACTTCTCCACGGGAGACTTCTGCGCGGGAGACTTCTCCACGGGAGACTCCTGCGCGGGAGACTTGGATCACCGGCATCGGCATTCTCTCCTGCCTTGGCGAGGGGCAAGAGGTGCACTGGCGGCGCCTCAACGGGCCCCCGCCACTGCCCGAGATGCAGGCCTACGCGCCCTACATGGTCCACACCGTGGCGCCGGTCGAGTTCGACAAGCAGATCCCGAAAAAGGGCGATCAGCGCCAGATGGAGGCTTGGCAGCGCATCGGCACCTATGCGGCCGGGCTTGCGCTCGACAGCGCCGGCGCCAAGGGCAAGGCGGAGCTCCTGGCACACATGGACATGATCGTTGCGGCCGGTGGCGGCGAGCGCGATGAGTCGGTTGACTCCGCGATCCTGTCGGGAATGCCGAAGGCCACGAATCCGGAGGCCTTTCTCAACGAGCATCTGATGAGCGACCTGCGGCCGACGCTGTTCCTGGCGCAGCTCTCCAACCTGCTCGCCGGCAACATCTCGATCGTGCATGGCGTCACCGGCTCATCGCGCACCTTCATGGGTGAGGAGCAGTCCGGCGTCGACGCGGTGCGGATCGCGCATGCGCGCATCCAGGCCGGCCAAAGTGATATCGCGCTTGTCGGCGGCGCCCACAACGGCGAGCGGCATGACCTGTTGATGCTCTACGGGTTTGGCGGCCATGTGCTCAAGGACAGCTTCGCGCCGGTCTGGGAGCGCGCCGGGCGCGGGGGCGGGATGGTGATCGCCTCGCTCGGAGCGTTCCTGGTGCTTGAAGCTCGCGAGCATGCCCTCGCGCGCGGCGCGAAGCCGCTGGCACGGCTTTCTGCCGTATTGTCAGATCGCAGCAACCGGCGGGGCGATACCACCAAGACGACGCTCACGCGCATGTGGTCGACACTCGCGCCCCAACTGTCGTCCGGACACACCGCAGTGATCTCGGGCGCGTCTGGAGCGGAACCCGCGACATCGGTCGAACGTGCCTTTCTTGCCGCCGTCTCTGACATGCCGGTGCGCGCAACCGGCAGCTATGTCGGCCACGCCTTTGAGCCACAATTCGTGCTGAACATAGCGCTTGCAACATTGGCGCTGGGACACCAAAAACTGTTCTCGCCTGGCGACTCGTCAGGCGTCGAGCGCGAGATGGCGGGCTCTGTCGAGCAGATCGTGGTCACGTCCGTCGGCCACTGGCGCGGCGAAGGCATGGCGCTGGTAGACGCCGTGCGCTGATAGACGAAGCGCGCAGAGGCGCAAGGACATGCTGAGGGAGAAGGATATGGCGTCTTCGCCCAAAGGACCTTCAGTGGGAGCTCCGGTTGCCGTCACCGGCATCGGGGTTGTCACCTCGCTCGGGACCGGCATCGCGGACAACTGGCGCAAGCTCACCGCCGGGGAGTCCGGCATCCGGCGCATCAGCCGGTTCCCGATCGATGCGCTGCGCACGACCATTGCGGGCACTGTCGATTTCGTGCCGGTCGAGCCGTTCTGCTCGACCACGCTCGCCGAGCGGCTCGCCGACCTGGTCGCGGAAGAAGCCATCACGCAGGCATCGATCGGCGCCAAGGGCGATTTTCCGGGGCCGCTGTTTCTCGCGGTCGCGCCGGTCGAGATCGAATGGCCGCATCGCGAGGCCGTCGCCGCCGAGCTGCGCAGCAACGACACCATCACCTACAATGACCTGCTGCGCGCCATGTCGTCGGGCCATTTTCACGCTTTCCACGAGCGCTGCCTGTTCGGGTCGGTGGCCGAGCATCTCGCCGATCGCTTCGGCACCAAGGGGTCACCGGTCTCGCTCTCGACCGCCTGCGCCTCGGGCGCAACCGCGATCCAGCTCGGCGTCGAGGCGATCCGGCGCGGCGAGACCGATGTGGCGCTCTGCATCGGGACCGATGGATCGGTCAACCAGGAGGCCTTGATCCGCTTCTCGCTGCTCTCGGCGCTGTCGACGTCGAATGAGGTGCCGGAGAAGGCGGCGAAGCCGTTCTCCAAGAACCGCGACGGCTTTGTGATGGCGGAAGGCGCCGCCGCGCTTGTGCTCGAGAGCCTCGACCATGCCAAGGCGCGCGGTGCCAGGATCCTTGGCGTCATCGAAGGCTGCGGCGAGATGGCGGACTCCTTCCACCGCACCCGCTCGAGCCCCGACGGCAAGCCGAT
>Ga0137412_10002932_pt1 | contig 13571 bp, 17 predicted proteins | sample CZODoug2_1_16fun_FD_122160 | JGI IMG/M metagenome (GOLD analysis project Ga0137412, IMG submission 122160) | Vadose zone soil fungal communities from Angelo Coast Range Reserve, California, USA - CZODoug2_1_16fungal (Hybrid Assembly) | ecosystem: Environmental > Terrestrial > Soil > Vadose zone... | reverse complement strand
ACGCAACATTCTGGTGGGGCGGCTGTTTCCGCCCTTTAACAACTGGTGTCGAATCACCATCGGCACCGAGCCGGAAACTGCGGCGTTTTTGCGGGGTTTACAGGCCTATACAGGCAAACGCGCCGCCGCCTGAGCCTTCCGTCTTGCCGACTTTGGTCTGTTAGGTAACGGGCTTTTGACATAGACGCCCGCGCCAGTGTTGGTTGTTTGTGGCGGGGTGTGATTTGGCGCATTGCGCAGCGTGGCGGCGCTCACCTATCCTGTCGCAAATTGACTACCCGCCCGTTCGAGGAGCGAACTTTCGATGTCCAAGAAACCCGATGCCCGGTCCGGCCGTGTCGCCTACGACGAGCGCGGCCAGCCCGTTTGGGAGTGGCGCGTCGACACGGGTGTCTTCAGTCGCGACGTCGACACCAGACAGATGCGGAAGATCCAGGAGGAGGCGGCCGTCAAATTACAGGACACGCCGCCGCCGTCGCGGCGCTCTATGGGTTTCGATCCCTACAGCACCGCAGTTGCCAAAGAGCCGCCGCCGCCGAAGGATGTGCCCTCAAAGCCGCAACCTCCGAAGACTCGCCGCACGCTCGATGACATGCGGCAGCTCAGCGAAGAGATCAAGAAGAACCGCCTGCGCAAATAGCCGGAAAATCTCGCTCCCGGGTCAGTCATCCGCGACTGACCCACAGCTGCTTCAGTCCGCGAAAGCTCGGTACGGGGCGATACTCGAATGTCTGCTCTTGCAGCGACAGTTTCGGGAAACGCCGCAGTAATCCGAGGATGGCTTCCTGTGCTTCCACGCGTGCCAGCCACGCGCCCAGGCACAGGTGCTTGCCGCCGCCAAAGGATTGATGGCGGATGTCTCTGCGATGAATGTTGAAGGTGTCGGGTTTGGGGTTGGCACGGGGATCGCGATTGGCGCCTGCAAGTGACACACTGATGCTTTCCCCCCGATGCATCGGGCAGCCGCGGAACGCGGTGTCCGCCGGGATGATCCTGTTGGCCTGCGTGACCGGACTGTCGTAGCGAAGGGCTTCCTCCACTGTGTTGCCGATCAAATCCGGATCGGCGCGCAGTGCGGCGAGCTGCTCCGGGTGTGAAAGCAGTGCCTTCATGCTGTTGGCAATCAGGTCGCTCGTTGTGACGTTGCCAGCGACCAGCAGCAGGTTGGTCTGTCCGAGAATCTCCGCATCGGTCAGCGGCGTTTCCCCCTCATCGGCGGTGATCATGTCGCTGATCAGGTCGGTGCCGGGATGTTGGCGACGTGCTGCTAGCGTCTGGTTGAGATATTCGCTGAGGGCTCGCTGAGCACTGGCACCGCGTGCGGTTTGCTCGGCGAGCCTCAGCGGATTGAAAAAACCGGCCGTAATGTCTTCCGACCAGGCTTTGAAGGTGGCACGTTTGTGCGGCTCGATGCCGAGCATTTCAGCGATGACAATCACGGGCAATGGGCCGGCGAAGGCGGCGACCAGGTCGAAGCGCGCCTCTGTGAGCGTGTCCAGCAGCTCAACGACGTTGGCCCGGATTCTCGGTCGCAGATCCTCCACAGCCTTGGGACTGAACGGCCTGCTCACCATCGCGCGCAGCCGTCGATGCTGCGGGTCATCCTGGAACAGAATGGAGTTGAACGTTGCTGCCATGCCGCCCGACTGGGCGTTCATACGCATGCGACCGGTGTACGAGTCGGGATTGGCGGTGTGCATGTTTGAAGAGAGGTCCTTGTTCCGCAAAATTTCGCGCACCTCATCGAAGCCCGTTACGAACCAACGCGAAAGGGGCTCGTCCCGGTGTACACGCTCAACGTTGCGCAGTCGCTCGAGGACGGGATAGGGGTCTTGGCGAAACACCGCGTCCAAGGGTGTGAGCTGGACTCCGGTGGGAGGATGCGGCGCGTCGACGGGTGCGGGGATCTGAGCTTGCGGAGTGGTGGCGGACATGGGCAATTCCTTTTTGCGAAGGTGGCCATTTGCGATGGACGCCTTACCCTGCGCGTTCCGGAGCCCAACAACCGTTAAGATCCATTTACCCCGCGAAGGGTCGATGACCCCCTGGGCAGCCGGACGATAAATCAGTGATTTAGGAGGGCTGCGCGCGGTGCGAGCCACGGGGCGCGCGGGAGGCAACTCCCTGCAGATGCGACGGAAATCTCGAGCTCTGCCAGCCCCAGGCCCCGTTCGCGATCGAAGCGCAAGTCGCCGATGACCCACCCGCCCTTGCGCTCGACTGCGAAGGGAGCTCGGACAAACTGCATCAGGGCAGCTGCCTCGCAGCTGTGCGCGGTCAAGTCTGCCAAACGACTCACCGGCATGGAGAACTCTCCAAACCAGACGGTTTGCGTGGAGTCCGAAAGTTGAACCGCGGTCATCGGCGCGGTGGTGTCTTTGCTCACCAGCTTCGTCGAGCAACTTTCGGCGGTGACGAAGCCGGGTGCCTCGCTCAACATCCCGTGTCGCGCAATATAGCGATCCCCGTGAGTCTGCAGTAGCAGTACATCCCAGCAGAACGGGTTGGTTGGAATGGGTGAGAGGACGTGATCGACGATGTGGTCGTCCGGAAAGTCGTGCGCGGCGACTGACTCAATGTCGCGCGCGGCGACTCGACCGGCGATGGCGAGCAAAATGGTTACAGATACAGTGGCCAGTGCGCTCGCGAGCGCCGCGGTGGGCGGGGTGTTGCGCCTGCCAACTACGAGCAGACCGGCTGTCGCCAATGCAAGGAAAGCCAGCCAAATCCAACTTGGGCTCATGAGGATGCTGCCGGCCGCTGCGGCGAGTACCGCCGTGGCGACGACCGCGCGTGCAGCAATGGATCTGGTGATGAAGAACAATGGAGCCGCGGCGAGCCAATACAGCGGCTCAACTATGAACACGCTGTCGCCGTAGATCCAGCCGTTGTAGAACGGCCAGAGCGGATGCACTCCATAGCTGTTGAGTGCGTCCATCCCGAGGTGCAGCAGGGTACCAAAGATTGCCATTGCGGCGAGCGTGAGATGATCGCTGCGACTCATCGATATTCTGCGCAATTGCGCCCAGCCTTCTGCCGCCGCGTACAACAAAACTGCCAGAGCCAGGCATCCCAACACTGTATGGGTATACCCCCGATGTTCCAGCAGGTACCCGAGCTTGTCACGGGCGAAGCCCCTGTAGGTCAGTACCAGGTCGATGTCTGGAAGGTTGCCGCCAATAGTGGCTATGGCTACCAGCATGCCCCGTCGGGTTTGCGGGGACAGGCCGGTTTTGCTTGGCCCGGTCAGCCGCGCGACCGCTTCGCCGGCCACCATGCCGATCAGGGAGTGAGTGAGATTATCCATTCGGGGCGCGTCGTCCGCGGCTCGTAAACGTGGATGTTAGCGCTAAAACCCGCAGGCAGGGGAGGACAATCCGTTGGATCTGTCAGGTTCGTGTCAGGTTAACAGGTCATTGTGCGCGCCGCGACTGCTCAGGGGATTGCCATTGCGGACCAGATGAAGTGGGACTTTAAGTGAGGAGCCGCGGTATTTGCTGGAATGTGATCCGCACTGAGGTGCCCTTGCCTTCGGGGCCGGAGTCGATCGAGACAGACGCCCCGTGCAGTTGAGCGACTTCGGCCACAATCGCCAATCCCAGTCCACTGCCGGCACCACGCGCATTGCTGCCGCGAAAGAAGCGTCCCAGCACCTGCTCGCGTTCGTCGACCGGAATTCCAATTCCACTGTCGGACACTTCCAGAAACCCGGCACCGTCAGTGACTCCACAGCGGACAGTTACGACGCCACCGGCGGGCGTGTGTGCGATCGAGTTGTTGACCAGGTTGCTGAGCGCCTCCAGCAGCAGCCAGCGAACACCCTGCACCGCGCCTGGCTCAGTCTCCGCGCCGATATCGATACCCGCGCCGATAGCCGCGGAGATGCGGTCGGCGACCGTTGATTCGACGATTTCAGACAGCTCGATCTGAGTGAATTCCCACCTGAGGTTGCCTGCCTCGTCCGAACGAGCCAAGGCCAGCAGCTGTTGTGTGGTGTGGGTCAATCGCTGCGTGGCCTCGAGCAACATCGCCAGGCGCTCGCGCACGGGCTCGGCCGAAGGATCTTCGGTCAGAAGCTCGAGTTGGATCTGCAGTCCGGTCAACGGAGTTCGCAGTTGATGTGCGGCGCTCTCCAGGAAGCGTTTTTGAGCGTCGCTCGTGGCGCGTACTGTCACAAACAGCCTGTTCAAGGCCGCTACGAGACTTTCAATCTCCGTGGGCACGGCCTCACGGGGCAACGGCGTCAGATCCCGCGCAGAGCGGCTCGAGATCTGGGCCTCCACGCTGCGTAGCGGCCCCAGGGCGAGGCTCACGCCGATCCAAATGAGCGCCAGCACCAGGCTGAGCTGACAGATGTCCACCGCCAGTGAGCTCCAAAGAATCCGGGAACGGGTGCGGTCCCGTTTGTGCAGTGTTTCGGCGACCGAGACATTCAACACCCCGGTTGCTCTCTTGGCCCGATAGGTCACCAGCCGGACAGCCTCGCCATGATATTGCGCAAAGCCGCGTGCCGGGTTGCTCGCGGCTTCAGGCAACTGCGGCAGACCGCGGTCGCCGGCAACGAATGCGCCCGTTTCGGTGGTTACTTTGAAAAAGATCGAGTCATAGGAGTCGTAGCGCAGGATCGCGATGGCGTCCGGTGGGAGGGAGAGCGTGGGGTGTCCCTGAGGATCCGGTCTAACATGCGCAGAAACGGCGAGCGCAGCATCAAACAGCGCTTGGTCGTAAGCGTCCCGGTAGGGAGTCAGGGCGGTAAAATAATCACTCAGCGTGCCCGCGGTCAGGATCAGCACGGCCGGCAACAACAGCAGAGCGAGCAGCCGCTTGCGGATCGACGGCGCCGTCATTTCCTCGGCTCATCAATCCGATAACCCATGCCGCGGACGGTGCTGATGATGGCTGCTCCACCCAGCTTTGCGCGCAGGCGCGAGACGTACACTTCCACCGCATTCAATGTCAGATCTTCGGTCCAGTCGGCGATGGCGCTCATCAACTTGTTTTTGGAAACGATGTGACCGGCGTTCAGAATGAGGCATTCCAGGATGGCCCACTCACGTTGACTGAGCTCGAGCGCTTTGCCTGTGGCGGTGATACTTTTGCGAGTCGTGTCCAACTCCAGGTCGCCAAAGGTCATTCGGGCACTGGCCACGGAATTGGCGCGCCGGATCAGCGCACGGCAGCGGGCCAGCAGCTCGGGTACCTGAAACGGCTTCGTCAGATAGTCATCGGCGCCGAGATCCAGCGCCGTGACGCGGTCGGCCAGTCCATCCCGCGCCGTGAGCATCAGGACGGGCACAATTTTTCCCCGGCTGCGCAGGGAGCGTACCAGCTGCAGCCCGTCCTCCCGGGGGAGGCCGATGTCGGCAATAACCAAGTCGAAGGACTCGGTGTCGAGGGCAGATCTCGCCGCTTCGGCACTTGCAACGAGATCCACAGCAAAGCCGCCGCCGCTCAAGGCGCGGCGAACGCCGTCACCGACCAGGGGATCGTCTTCGACTACCAGTACACGCATGGCGGACAGGCTACACCATTGACTTGGCCATGGATTCGGGCCGTCAGGTTCATGTCAGGATTCGCGGCTACTGTAGGGCAATGCGGCAATACACAGCTTTCTCAAACCAGGCAGGTGCAGCCATGGTGGCTTTTACAAATCGGGTTCTGGCTATTCTTGCGGCCCTGGCGGTCGGCGTCATCTTTGTCCTGACCGTGCGGACGGCGGGGTTACATGAGCTTGCACAGCGCGATCATTGTGCCTCTACGCAGAGTAGTTTGCAGCTTCAAACCTGTCGCGGTGGAGACTCCAGTGGCTCTTCTGACTGATGAGTTGATATCGCGGGATGGAGTGATCTGCATCCGCAAACACGTGCCGATTGTCATAAGCGGTTTGAAGGTGATTGTGCAGGGTGGTCACGTAACACTGCACGGCCGTGTGAGCCTGGCGTTTCTCAGCTCCCGGGCTGAGAAGATCGTGCGGGAACTGCCCGGCGTCACCGGCCTCACCAATCACATCGTCGTGACACCAGCCAGTGTCGCTAAAACAGACTCCATGGATTCAGCGCGCGCGCACACGAGATCCGCGATGGCCTCCATGTTGTTGAGATCGACGACCGGCACGCCCGCGCCGGGAAATTCCTGATCGCTGGCGATCGCGACGATCCGGTTGTCTGCGGGGTGCAGCGGGCTTTTCTGCGCAGCCTGGCGGAAGACTTCCAGCTTTGGATGCCGATCCGTCTTGAACCCCTCGATCAGCACCAGGTCGCAAGGGGACAGCCGCTGGAGTAACTCGGCGAGCGTGGCTTCCCGGCCCTCGCCGACTTCATGCATCTGAACCCAACGGCGCGCGGACGACACGATCACTTCGCTTGCGCCGGCTTTGCGGTGCTCGTATGAGTCCTTGCCGGGCTGATCGACATCGAAAGCGTGATGGGCATGTTTCAGCGTGGCAACCTTCAGGCCGCGAGCCGACAGGACGGGAATCAACCGGGTGATCAGGGTGGTCTTGCCGGAGCCGCTCCAGCCGACGATTCCCAGGATCTTGGGTTGTTGCATGTTTGCGTCCTACCAGCGATAGAGGGTTGCGAGGAAGCCTGCCGGAAAATCCCCGGCTCGCGGGGGAAGCTCCACGAAGCCATCTGTACCGGTCAGACCGAGGAAGTCGCCCGGGCCATTCGTGGCTCGAGGCGTCGCGGTCATACGGCCGTTGGCATCTGTGATTGTTACAGGGACAAATTGCGCAACCTGGCGACCTGGGCTGAAGGTGGCCGCCAGCGCAATCTGTTGTGGCGGGTTGGGTCGCGTGGCCATGGCCGTTACGGCGCCTGGAATGACATAGCGTGTCAGACAAACCAATGTTGCAACCGGGTTGCCGGGCAAGCCGAATATGATCTGGCCTGCGGGACCAACACCGAACCACAGCGGCAACCCGGGCCGCTGCGCGACCTGATAGAAAACCTCGCGCACTCCGATGTTGTTGAGAACCTTCGGGACCAGGTCGAACTTGCCCTTCGAGACGCCGCCACTCAGGATCAGAACGTCGCATCTGTCGAGATGCTGCCGGAGTCGCTCGCTCAGCGTAACTTCGTTATCAACAATGTGGTCATTGCCGATCTTCTCGAAGCCTCGCGCTTTGAGCGCGGCCACAATCGCGTGGGCATTGGAGCGCCGGATCTGGTGCTCGGCGATCGGCTGTCCCGGCTCGATCAACTCGTCGCCGGTGGACACAACCATAAAATTCGGCTGACAACTCACCGCGACGCTCGCCAGGCCCGCTGAGGCGATCACCGCTATTTCCGGAGCGCCCAATCGAGTGCCCGCCTTCAGCATGGGCACACCCGGTTGGCTGTCCTCGCCGCGGCGCTGGACGTTGCGATACGGAGTGCCCTGGATGTCATCTCCCAGTGAGACGACGCCGTCCGCGACGTCGTATTGCTCCATCGGAATGACGCAATCGGTGCCGCGAGGCAGTACCGCACCCGTCATCACTTCGATGGCATTTTCTGCACCTTTCAGGTCCAGTGGCGGTGAGCCGGCTGCTTGCATCGCTTCGATGGTAAAGCGTCGTCGGCCTCGGGCGAGGGCCATGCTGTTAACGGCAATTCCGTCCATACACACGCGATCGAACGGCGGATTGTCCCGTTCCGCATGGACATCCTGCCGCAAGATCTGACCGATGCATTGATCGAGCGGGCGCTGTTCGATTGGCGCTGCAGGCCAGTGGGACTCGATGGCCCGCTGAGCCGCCTCGGACGTCACTGGTGGGGAAGTCGGCTTCGTCATGGATGGATGGCGTCGATGTTGACGGCATCTTATAGCGATTGGGTGGGGTCGTGCAGCCGAGCGCTTTCGTGCGCGGCGCATAAGAACGAAGCGGATCATGCCGCGGCATCATCGCAATGGCCAGAATGCGATTGCCGCGGCGTCAGCGCGGAAGGCCCGGAGCCGGGATTGGCGCGGCGTCAGCGCGAATGGTCGGAAGCCGGGATTGTGGCGGCGTAGCACGAACGGCTCGAAGCCGGGCGGGCGGCTCCGAGAAACCCTGGTGCCGAGGGTTACGCCTTCTTTTTCGTCGACTTTTTCTTGGCGGCCCGTTGGGCCAGCGCTGCGGAGTTGGCTTCTACTGCGGCGCGGATGAGTTGCTTGAAGGCGGCCTCGTTGATCTTCTCGCCTTCGCGGATGTCGATCGCACGCCGCGTGTTTCCTTCCAGGCTGGAATTGAAGAGCGTTTTCGGGTCTTTGATGGAGGCTCCGCGAGCGAATGTGAGCTTCACGACCTGCTTGTACGATTCCCCTGTGCAGACGATGCCGTCATGGGACCAGACGGGGGTTCCCATCCATTTCCACTCCTCCTCGATGTCCGGATCGGCATCGTGGATGAGCTGACGGATACGAGCGAGGGTCTCTCCCCTCCAATCCCCCAGCTCTTGAATCCGTTTGGTGATGTTCGCTGAGGCGGCTGCGCCAGTCGGACTGCTTTTCGGCTTCATACCAACAGCGTACCTTTATAGCGGCGCGGATGTCGCGCATCATTTGCTGTACGACATGCACTCGAGGTGACCTGATGAGCCGTTATGCATGGGTTACGGTGGGATGGCTGGTTATTGCTCCGATGGCTGCCTTCGCGGATCGGGCTGCTGACGTTGCCGCTCTCGAAGCGAAATGCGAGCAGGAGCGGGAAGCGAAGATCGCGCCCTTGCGGGCAGCGCAGATCGCAAAGTGCAAATCTGAGGGCCACGAGCCCAACTATTGCGAGAGTTTTTGGCGCGACTACGGCAATCCGGTGCGCACCGCGAACGGTGCAATGACGCCGCGGCTTTTTTCCGATTTGCCGGCTTGTATTGCGTCCTTCAAGGCGAGACGGGAATTTGAGCTGAACGGACATTAGGGAAGTACGGGCGGCTGCGAAACTGTGGCTGGGCGGAAGCGGGTGCCGTGGTCGTCGTGCGCTGCCCGCCAGGAGTCGGTAAACTTCGCGCCGGCTGCGCCCGTAGCTCAGTTGGATAGAGTACTCGGCTTCGAACCGAGTGGTCGGGAGTTCGAATCTCTCCGGGCGCGCCAGTTAAATCAAAGACTTGCGCGTGAGTAGGGCCACGGACAGGGACGTAATGGCGGACGGTCCGTCGGAACGCGATTCAGCACGCGACTCAGCTGGCGACGGCGTACGGCTGGTTCCTAGCTGAGGAGCGATATACGCTTCAATCGATCGAGGATCATGGGCATACGCGCTTGGCTGGTCTCATCTCCCGGAAGGTGTCCAGGAAGCGCGTCGATAAACTTTGGCTCTGCGAGTAACGCGCCGCTTCGGTTGGCAAGATAGCTGCGAAGCCCGGCTGCGGCCGAGCCAATCTCATCAGGCAATTCAACCCGCCCGTTGACCAAACTGACAATGTCCTCCAAGTCGTGGCTTGCGCGGTAATCACCGCGGCCGCGGCCCGCAAATGCCTCGAGTTTGGTTGCTAGAAATGTGGGCGCAGAAATGAGTCTGATCTGCAAGCCACTCGGTAGCTCGAAAGGTGATGCTGTCCGAGCCGCCTCTCCATACCAGCGGTTGGAGAAACCGAGAATCCGTTCATCTGTCGGCACGATGTCGAGAATACAACCGCCGACGATCCAACGGCATACTGGCGCGTCTGAGCGTCGATCGTGTTTGAAACCATTTCCTTCCAGATTTCTTTCCAACACCTGATATTCGAAGAGTGACAGAACCTCGACGATGACGTCTACGTCCCACGTCACTCTTGCTGGCGGGGCCGCGCTGTCCGTAACCAATAAGCCTGCGGCGCAACCGCCGACGAACACGAAGCGCTGACAAAGCGGTCCCAGCGCGTGCGCGACGGAGTCCAGTAGTGGGATGTTGGGATCACCCGCGTTCATGTCAGTCGCTCGCCCAATAGCTGACTCGCGAGCTCACGCTCGCGCGCCGCGCCGCTGCGAAGCGCATCGAACAGTGCAAGTGATTCATACAACACGGGATCCGCGCGCGCAGCCTTCGGTACTGTGGGGTAGAGCGGATGCAGTGCCATACCGCGCCGCTCGCCAGCGGGGTCGGGCCAGACCGGAGCTAGCTCGCTAGGTTGTGAAATGAGGGACGCGAGAGGCGGTGCGGCGTACGCGGTCGGCACTCCGCGCGTTGCTGCTCCGAACGTTGGGGGAAATGCATATTTGGCGCCATGAAGAAGAAACTCCCTCAGCGCTGCTTTTGCTACATGCAGGTGCTCGTCAACGTTGTGCAGTAGACGGGATTTCATCGCTCGTCCTACGCTTGCATGGACCTCGGAAGCGGAAATCGCCAAATCCGACCCGAGCTCGCTGAAGGTTCGAACCCTGGCACCCAGCGACAATAGCTTGAGCAGCACCACTAGATCCTGTGGTTTCAGTGTAACTTGCTGATTCGGATAGCGTTTCAATCTAATATTCTCTATTCGCGAATAGCGAATATAAGCTTCCGGACCAAGGGCATCAAATGCTGATGAGCAAAAGCGCCCGCAACGCCCGCGGGCCCTACATAGGCGCGCAACTGTTGGAAGTGATCTTCACCGCCGAAACCGACTTCAAATACTTCCGCGTCGCAATCGGCACTTGCTCGTCATTGCCGGTGATATCCACCTTCGCCCGGTCATTCCACCCGCCACCATCAGTGAATGTCAGTGCGAGGTTGAAGTTGCATTTGTAGCCGGCGCCGCCTTTGGCATAAACGAGGACGATGTGTTGTACGAGACCCGTTGAGTCGATGACGGCGCTCAGCGTTGGGGCTCCGTTGCCGCGCGGGACGGCGGGGGCTGCTGGAGGCGTGACGATGGGCGAGTGCGTGGCAACCGGCGGTTGCGGTCCGCCGGCGGCGGCCGTGCCTGCAGCGGAGGAAGGTGCGGCGGATGCGGATGGTGCACCACCCGAGGCGGAAGCTGCCGCAGCGGATGACGGAGCATATGGCCCGGCCGCTGAAGCGGACGAACCACCCGACGATGGCGCAGCGGCGGCGCTCGATAACGAGCCAACGGCGGCAGCCGATGACGCGCCAGGCGAAGCAGAGGCATCGGAAGCGCAGTGGGACGCTCCCGAGGGGTACTGGAGTAAAATAATCCCGGTCTTGTACTCGCCGCGATCGTAAAACGTACGCGCGTCCAGATTCAAAGGCTTACTGCGGTCGCCACAATCACCGACCACGTTCCACGTCGTCGTGACACCCTTGCCTCCCGGGATGCGTAAGGTGGGCGTGCCGGGTGCCGGCTTTTTGGTCGGCGGCTCACTGGCGTAGCAGAGTGGCAGTGACTTTGACTCGCCGCGCCGAAGGGTTCGCTGGTAGACATCGCCGCGCCGCGACCAGTCTTTTGCGGGGCAGTCGTTGTCGTGGAATTCGAGCACGAGGTCGTGGCCGGTGCGATTGCAGAAGGCGACGGACCAGGCTGTAGATTGGCCGGGCTCGGGGGCGGAGCCGGTGCAGGGACTCGAGTCTTCGTGGGCGTCCTGGGCCCGGGCGGTGAGGCCGACGCAGGCGAGGGCGAAAACGCACAAGACCGCCCCTACGAAGTGTAGTTTGATTTTCAACAGTGTGCCCCCTAACTGTGGTTGCCTTGATTTTCCTGTAAAACAGCTCCACAAACAACCGACCGGATGGAACAGGAGTCGCCGTGACAGCCTTTGACATGACCCCGCCAACAGCCGATCAGCGCCGTCAGATCACTGCTGGACTGAATGACGAGGAGCGCCACGTCCTGCTTCAGCATGGCACGGAAGCAGCGTTCTGTGGTGTATTCCTCGACAACAAGAAAGACGGCATTTACACGTGCAGGTTCTGTGGCTTGCCGCTGTTTCGCTCCAACGCCAAATTCGATTCAGGTACGGGTTGGCCGAGCTTTTTCAAGCCCTACGATGAGTCGCACATCAAGCGGATACGCGATACGAGTTATGGAATGGTGCGCGTGGAGGAGGTGTGTGCCAGATGTGGGAGTCACCTGGGACACGTGTTTCCTGATGGACCGCGCCCGACAGGAGAGAGGCATTGCCTCAACTCGGTGTCGTTAGCATTCACGGAAAAGGATCAGGCATTACCTGATGTGCTTGGCCGGGGTGCACCCGAGGGTGCAGTCGATCAAGGGGCGTAAGTCAATCGACAGGGTTGTGCCTGCGGCTACGGCGCCGCGGGCACAGGTCGCGCTTCAGCGAGGATCAGCCCAAACAACCCATCCCGATCCGTCCACTCCGCCACAGGCGTCCAACCACCTGAGCGCAGAAGTAACCGCGCGTCACGCGGTCCGTACTTGTGGCTGTTCTCCGTATGAATGGTCTTACCCTTCGATATCGCAAAGGGTTGGCCATCCACACTGAATGAGATATCGCGAGTCGCCTCGAGGTGCATCTCGATGCGCGCCTCAGTGTCATTCCATCGCGCTACGTGATTGAACGCAGCAACGGGTATCGTGCCGTTGAGCTCGCGGTTGATTCGATGCAGCAGGTTCAGGTTGAATTCTGCCGTCACGCCTTGCGCATCGTCATACGCTGGAATCAGCACACTCCCCGGTTTGATTCGATCGATTCCGATGAGGAGCTTCGAGCCTTCGCCCAGTGTCTCCCACATCGCACGCAGCAGATCGACCGCGGCTGCGGCGGACATGTTGCCGATGGTTGATCCAGGGAAGAATCCGAGTCGCGGCCCATCTTCGATCGAGGGCGGTAGGACCAACCGATGCAGGAAATCGCCTTCGACCGGATGTATCGGTAACGAAGGAAATTGCTCCGCAAGAGCCGCCACAGAATCCCGTAAGAATTCTCCGGAGATGTCGATTGGCACGTATGCCGTCGGCGCGACCGCAGAGAGAACAAGCGGTGTCTTGGCGGATGAGCCGGAGCCGAATTCCACGACCACACTGCCGGAGCCGGTGAGCTCTGCAATATCCGCCGCGTGCGCGGAGAGGATCGAGCGCTCTGCGCGAGTCAGGTAGTACTCGGGCAATCGAGTAATGGCCTCGAAGAGCTCGGAACCGCGTCGGTCGTAGAACCACCGGGCGGGGATCGCGCGCGGCCGCGCAGTGAGGCCCGCTAAAACGTCAGCGCGGAAGGCCGGATCGGCGCGGAGCGCCGCGTCGTCGTCACCGCGGAATTCAGCGTTAGGACTACTGCCTGAAGCGTGAGTCGTCCCCGCCTCTTGGGCTCCGTGCCGTGTCCTCGCGTCGCCTAGTGCGGCCATGCAATTCACCTCGCAAACCCAATGCGTACAGAATCAATGCGGGCGAGATGAAATTTCTCCACTCCCGGACACAAAAAAACCGTACACGAAACTCGGGGAACGGAGGCGGGCGATCCGTCGCCAGATCACCCGCCCTGCTTTCGCGTTAGTGCGTCTTCTTGCGACTGATCGCGTAAACGTATGCCGCGACAGCCTTCAACTCATCAGGCTTGAGCGCGGTTCCACCATAAGGGGGCATTGCACCGCCGACATTCTTCGGCTTGGCCACACCCGTCGTGATGGTCTTCGTGATGCCATTGAGGCTACCGTCGCTCCACACCCAAGCACCTTCCACGAGATCGGCACCTACGGGGCTGCCGCGTCCATCGGAGCCATGGAATCCACCGCAGGT
>Ga0137412_10002931_pt1 | contig 13572 bp, 14 predicted proteins | sample CZODoug2_1_16fun_FD_122160 | JGI IMG/M metagenome (GOLD analysis project Ga0137412, IMG submission 122160) | Vadose zone soil fungal communities from Angelo Coast Range Reserve, California, USA - CZODoug2_1_16fungal (Hybrid Assembly) | ecosystem: Environmental > Terrestrial > Soil > Vadose zone... | reverse complement strand
TTCGCCACGCGCACGGTTTCGGCGCGCGACTACGGACTGGTCAAGGTGCGCGCGGGAGGCGTCGAGGGCATCGGATTCTGCTATGCGGGTTCTTCCGCGGGAACGCTGGTCGCGCACGCGGTTGAGCAGCTGCTTGCGCCGGGTCTGCTCGGCCGCGAGAGCCTGCTCGTCGAGGGCCTCTGGCAGCGCATGTTCGAGGAAACCTTGCTGCAGGGACGCGCCGGCAGCGTCATGCGCGCGATTTCGATCCTCGACTGTGCGCTTTGGGATCTGAATTCGCGCGCGTCGAAACTTCCGCTCTACAGGTATCTCGGCGCTGCAGTGGATGAGGCCGTGCCGGCGTACGCAAGCGGTGGTTATTACCTCGCGGGCAAGACGCCGAAGAAGCTCGGCGAGGAAATGGCGGGCTACGCAAAAGCGGGCTTTCGTGCCGTGAAGATGAAGGTGGGACGGCTCTCTCCCAAGGAAGAGGAGGCGCGCGTAAAAGCCGCGCGCGACGCGATCGGGCCGGATGTCGAGCTGATGCTCGACGCGAACAACGCCTGGCACGATTTGCCTACCGCGATGCGATATATGGAGCGTTTCGAGCTCTACGACCCTTACTGGATCGAGGAGCCGTTCTTCCCCGACGACATCGACAACCACGCGCGCCTGGCGAAGCTCACGCGCGTGCCGGTTGCCACGGGCGAGATCGGCACCGGGCGCTGGCATTTCAAGGAAATCCTCGATAAGGGCGCGGCGCAGATCCTGCAGACGGACGCTCTGGTATGCGGCGGGGTCACCGAGTGGAGGAAAATTGCCGCCACTGCGTCGAGCTACGGCGTCACCGTCTGCCCGCACTGGTTTCACGACCTGCACGCGCAGCTTGTAGCGGCTACACCCAACGCGCGCTACGTGGAATTCTTCCCCGACGACCAGGTTCTCAATTTTCGGCGTCTCATCGATACGCAGCTCAAGATGGCCGACGGCATGCTGATTCTGCCGAAAACGCCGGGCCTCGGGTTCGGGTTCGACGAGAAAGCCGTCGCCCGCTACGCGCTCAAAGACGGAAACGCGGTCTGGAAGGTGCTGAAGTAGTTCAATCCATTCCGGCGAATTCCATTATCAGCGGGATGTGTTCGGGAAAGCTCGCAAGGCTGTGGTCTCCGCCTTGCACGACGACCTGTTTCGCGCCCGCGTATTTTCTCACCGCTGCCCGGTAATCGAGCACTTCGTCTCCGGTTTCGACGACTAGGAGGTAGCGCTCGGGGCGAACTTTGCTCACGAAGAGTTCCTTCCATTGGCGAAGGTGCTCTTCGGTCAGCTCGTAGCGCTCGCCCCCGTGAAAGGCCTGCTGCGGGCCGAGGTAGGCGCTCAGGCCCACGTGCGGGTCGATCGCCGGATTGATCAACGCCGCCCGGACGTCGTGTTTCTCCGCAAGCCAGGTCGCATAGAATCCGCCTAGCGAGCTTCCGACCAGAGTGATTTTCTCCTTGCGCTGTCGCGCGATTTCGGCCTCGACGACCGCCAACGCGAGGTCCGGTCGGTGGGGCAACTGCGGGCAGACGAACTCCGCTCCCATGCCCCGCTCATCGAGGTGTTGCTTCAAATACCGTGCTTTGCCCGACTGCGGCGAGCTGTTGAATCCGTGAAGGTAAATGATCACGTCCGGGTCGTCGGGGCCATCCGTATCGAAAGCGCCGCAAGCAGCCGTTCATGGATACCTCCGAATCCCCCGTTCGACATGACCAGCACCTGATCGCCGGGCCGCGCCTCGGCAAGGATTGCTGCGACGAGCCGCTCCAGATCGCTCTCGATGCTGGCGCGATCGCCGAGCGGCGCAAGCGCAGCCGCGACGTCCCAGCCGAGGTTCGCGCTATAGCAAAAAATCCTGTCGGCCTCCCGGAGACTCTCGGGTAGGCGGTCCTTCATCACGCCGGCTTTCATGGTGCTGGAGCGCGGCTCGAGCACGGCCAGAATGCGCGCGCGACCCACTTGGTTGCGCAAGCCTGAAACCGTCGTCGCGATGGCCGTCGGGTGATGCGCGAAGTCATCCCAGACTGCGACACCTGCAACCGTGCCCCGCAGCTCCATGCGGCGCCGAACACCGCTGAAGCGCGCGAGCGCCTGGATGGCCCGCGCCGGATCGACACCGGCGGCCTGCGCCGCCGCGATGGCCGCGAGCGCGTTGTGGAGGTTGTGCTCTCCCTGAAGGTCCCAGCGGAGCAACCCGATGGGGTTGCGATGATTGAATATTTCGAAACAGCCCGGGCCGTCCACCCGTGCGCTCCAGCCATCGCCCACGCCAAACCGTTCCACCGCGCTCCAGCAGCCGCGAGCGAGGACGCGGTCAATCGCTGGGTCGGCACCGTTGACTATGAGTTTGCCGGACCCGGGTATCGTTCTGACGAAATGATGGAATTGAGTCTCAATCGCCGCAAGATCGGCGAAGATGTCGGCATGATCGAACTCTATATTGTTCAAAACGGCTAGCCTGGGCCGGTAGTGGACCATCTTGGAACGCTTGTCGAAGAAGGCGGTATCGTATTCATCAGCTTCGATCACGAAATCGGGTTGTGCTCCCAACCTGGCGGATACGCCAAAGTTGATCGGAACGCCGCCAATGAGGAACCCCGGGTCGAGTCCCGCATCCTCCAGAATCCAGGCAACCATGGAGGAAGTCGTCGTTTTTCCATGTGTCCCCGCCACGGCGAGCACGCGCCTGCCGGACAGAGCATTTTCAGCGAGCCATTGCGGGCCGGAAACATAGCGGTCGCCTCGATCGAGTATGGCCTCCATCAGCGGGTTGCCCCGACTCACGACATTCCCGATTACCCAAACGTCCGGATTCAAGGCCGTTTGATCGGCACCGTACCCCACGGTCAACTCGATGCCCTCCGCTTCGAGTTGTGTGCTCATCGGCGGGTAGACATTGGCGTCGCACCCGGTCACTCGATGGCCGGCGACTTTGGCGATCGCCGCAATGCCACCCATGAAAGTGCCGCAAACGCCGAGTATGTGGATGTGCAAGGGGCGGGCAGGCACGCCGGGGAAGATCGCAGGCGCGGCTGAAAAAGGGAATGATTCTAGCCTACTTCGCTGCGTTTTCCGGCTGCGGTATCATGGCCCGACTCCCGCCTGCTTCTCCATGTCGAAAGAAAGCAAGTTCAAACAGCAGCAGATGCGCGTGCGCATTGCTGCGGCCGCCGCGCGCATGATGGCCGAGGATGGGCTCGATGATTTTGCCCTCGCCAAACGCAAAGCCGCCCGCCAGCTGGGGGCCGAGGACACCCAGGCGCTTCCGAAAAACGAGGAGATCGAGGCGGAGCTGCGGGCTTACCAGTCGCTCTATCAAGGCGAGGAGCAGCGCGAGCGCATCAACTACCTGCGCGAGTGCGCACTCGAGGCAATGCGACTGCTTGAGCAGTTCCGCCCCTACCTCGCCGGTGCCGTGCTGAAGGGCACGGCCGGGCGATATAGCGATATCGACTTGCAGCTGTTCACCGATGACGGCAAGGCCGTGGAGCTTTTCCTCTTGAACCGCAATATTGCGTACGATGTCTCCGACCACCGCCACTTCGCGGGCGACCAGGCGCGGGCTGTGCCGGTGCTGAAGCTCGATTGGCAGGGGGTGCCGGTCAATGTGGCGATCTACACCCTGAAGGAAGAGCGCAGTACGCTGAAGACGACCTTAGCTGGCCGCCCGATCGAGCGCGCCGGGATTCAAGCGGTCGCACAACTGCTCTCCCACGGCGGCAACTAAGGTTCGTCTATGTCTCCGGGAGTCTGGGAGCAAGAAAACCCGGCCGATTGCGCCGTTTCGAGCAAAATACGGGCTCTTCCGGTGGAAAAAAGTGCATCGAACAGAACCGAAATGTCCGCATCAGATGGTCATTTCACGCTAACTGCATTGATTGCCATGGGTTCGGTTGCGGGCCGGCCTGACGTTCCGGCGGCCTGATCGCTCCGTTAGCTCCCCGCTGTGATCAGCCGGCTTGCCGGCCGCACGAACCCTCTCATCTGTGTTCGAACTACGCCGAACACTGGACAATTTCCGACATCAGCCCCAAACTTCATTCATGTCCAAGCCAAAGCGCGCGTTGAGCGTACGCTCGCAGACATCGAGAAGAATCCTGATCATCCACGGGCCCAACCTCGACTTGCTGGGTAGCCGCGAGCCCGGGATCTACGGAAAGGAGTCTCTTGCGGGCATCAACAAGAACCTCAGTCGCATCGCAAAGCGCGAGGGAGCCGCTCTGGAGACTTTTCAAAGCAACCATGAGGGAGCTTTGATAGAACGCGTGCATGCGGCTAAGAAGCGGGGAATTTCGTGGATCATCGTCAATCCCGGGGGCCTGACTCACACCAGCGTGGCGTTACGCGACGCTCTGGCAGCGGTCGCTATTCCGTTTCTCGAGGTGCATCTGTCGAACATCTACTCCAGAGAGCCATTCCGGCGCCACTCGTACTTTTCCGACCTCGCGGCCGGGACGATCTGCGGATTGGGCCCTCAAGGTTACGAGTTCGCGCTGCAGTTCGCCTTGCACTCAAACTGAGACCTTGTTTCAGCGCCGTCCGAGAGCTCCGAAACCTAGCGGGAACGCGCGTGCGTGCCCGGGAAGGAGGCCAGCATGGATTTGCGGAAACTAAAAAAACTGATCGACCTCGTCGAAGAGTCGGGAATCGCCGAGCTGGAGGTCACAGAGGGCGAGGAAAAGGTCAAGATCGTGAAGGGCGGTTCGGGCGGAAAGGAGATCCTTTCTCCGTCTGTGCCGACCGCGGGCCCGGCCCCCGCTCAGGCTGCGGCCGTTTCGGCGGCCGCAGGGGCTCCGGTCCCGGCTTCCCCCCAGGGAGAGGCGCCGACATCGCTCGAAGGGCATATCGTCAAGTCGCCCATGGTCGGCACTTTCTACCGGTCGGGTTCCCCGGGCGCCAAGCCCTTCGTCGAGGTCGGAGATACGGTCAAGGCGGGACAGGCTATCTGCATTATCGAGGCGATGAAGCTGATGAACGAAATCGAGGCGGACAAGGATGGCGTGATCAAGGCGATCATGGTCGAGAACGGTCAGCCGGTCGAGTACGGCGAATCCCTGATGATGATCGGCTAGCGTAACGGGCAGGGGCCCCAGGGCCTGCCCATCAAATCATGTTCGAAAAAATCCTGATCGCCAACCGCGGCGAGATCGCCCTGCGCATTCAACGCGCGTGCCGCGACATGGGCATCAAGACCGTGGTAGTGCATTCCGAGGCCGATAGCGAGGCGAAGTACGTGAAGCTCGCCGACGAATCGGTGTGCATCGGACCGGCGGCATCCAGCGCGAGCTATCTCAACATACCCGCCATCATCAGCGCGGCGGAGGTGACCGACGCCGAAGCGATTCACCCGGGCTACGGATTTCTGGCTGAAAACCCCGACTTTGCCGAACGCGTGGACAAGAGCGGATTCGTTTTCATCGGCCCCCAGGCGGAGACCATCCGGCTGATGGGCGACAAAGTGAACGCAAAGCAGGTCATGGGCAAGGCCGGGGTGCCGTGCGTGCCCGGCTCGGACGGTCCGCTGCCCGATGCCCCGGAGGAGTCGCTCAAGATCGCCAGGAAAATCGGTTATCCGGTGATCGTGAAGGCCGCGGGCGGAGGCGGCGGACGCGGCATGCGTGTCGTTCACACTGAAGCCGCTCTCAAGAGCGCGATCAGCGTCACTCGGGCGGAGGCCGGGGCGGCTTTCGGTAACGCAACGGTCTATCTGGAAAAGTACCTCGAGAACCCGCGACACATCGAGTGGCAGGTGCTCGCCGACGGGCACAAGAACGTGGTCCATCTCGGCGAGCGCGATTGCTCCATGCAGCGACGGCACCAGAAGATCATGGAGGAGGCCCCGGCACCCGAGCTTACGGCGAAGCAGCGCGCGCGCATCGGCGAGCGCTGTGTCGAGGCCTGCCGCAAGATCGGCTACCGCGGCGCCGGTACTTTCGAGTATCTCTACGAAGAAGGCGAGTTCTACTTCATCGAGATGAACACACGCATCCAGGTCGAGCATCCGGTGACCGAAATGATCACCGGTGTCGACATCGTCCAGGAGCAGATCCGCGTCGCCGCGGGCGAGAGGCTGTCCGTGCGCCAGAAGGACATCGAGATTCGCGGCCACGCGATAGAGTGCCGCATCAATGCAGAGGATCCGTTCCGGTTCACGCCATCGCCCGGACGCATCACGTCCTATCACCCTCCGGGCGGACCCGGCATCCGGGTCGATACGCATATTTACCAGGGCTACACCGTGCCGCCCAACTACGACTCGTTGATCGGCAAGGTCATCGCCTATGGGGAGGACCGCGACCAGGCGATCCGGCGTATGCGCATTGCGCTGTCCGAAATGGCAATCGAGGGCATTCAGACGAACATTCCGCTGCATCAGGAACTCCTGCTCGACAACCGCGTCATCAAGGGAGGGGTGAACATCCATTATCTCGAGCAGAAGCTCGCCCAGCAAAAGAAGCGCGATACCCCGAGGTAGGGGATCGGACGCGTGACGTTTGCTGCGCTCGTCCTGGAAGTGAAAGCGGAGGAGGTCGGCGCCCTGTGCGATGCGCTGCTCGATGCCGGCGCGCTATCAGTAAGCTGCGAGGACGCCCGAGCAGGGACTGCGGCGGAAGCGCCGCACTTCGATGGGTCGGGCGAATCCGTTTCCTGGCCCCGGGTGAAACTCACCGCGCTGTGCAAAGTCCAACCCGAACCCGAACGCCTGCTCCGGCGAGCGTGCGACCTCGCGGGTATCGCAGTGCCGGCTCACGAACTGCGCAGCGTCGCCGACGAGGATTGGGTCGCGAAATCGAGGGAACAGTTCGGGCCGATCCGGATTTCGGCCCATTTGTGGATCGTGCCGACCTGGCGCGCACCGCCCGAACCCGAGGCGATCAACCTTGTACTCGATCCCGGGCTCGCGTTCGGCACCGGCAGCCACCCGAGCACACGCCTGTGCCTGCAGTGGCTCGAGCGCAGCATCGCCGGCGGGGAAACGGTTCTCGACTACGGCTGCGGTTCCGGTATATTGGCGATCGCCGCGCTGAAGCTCGGCGCGCGCCGTGCCGTGGGCGTGGACATCGATACCGACGCCGTGGCAACGGCCCGGGACAACGCCAGGCGCAACGGGGTTGCCGGGGAATTCCTCGGAGTGGGTGCGCCGCTAACGTTCATCGCAGATGTCGTGATCGCCAATATCCTCGCCAATCCGTTGATGGTGCTCGCTCCGGTGCTCGCATCGCGATGCAGGCAGGGCGGACGGATTGCGCTCTCGGGAATTCTGTCGGACCAGGCGGACGAAGTCGCGAAGTGCTACTCGCCCTGGATCGCGTTCGCGCCGCCTGCGGAGGCGGAGGGCTGGGTGTGCCTTTCCGGGGTCAAGCTGTGAGCATGATCACGCGTTGCCCGACTTGCGCCACCGCGTTTCGGGTGACCGAGCCGCAGCTCAGTGCGCGTGCGGGCCAAGTCCGCTGCGGCCGTTGCGGCGCCCTGTTCGATGCGCTTGCCGCGCTGAGCCCGGGGCCTTCCAGCCGCCCGACCCCCGAAGGTGCTCCGATTTCAGCCAGCATGGCGGTCCTGCTCGACAAAGATAGGGACGTGTCGTTCGACTTCGGACCGCAGTCGCGGCCGCGTCCAAGCCGGCTGTGGTGGCCTGCGAGCGTGTTTCTGCTGCTCGCTCTTGCGCTGCAAGCGGGTTATCGGTACCGGGGCGAGGTCGCAGTGCTCCTTCCCGAAGCAAAGCCTCTCGTCCAGCGCATCTGCGCCGGGCTCGGGTGCGAGGTACCGCTGCCGCGCCGCGCGGAGTTGCTCAGCATCGAATCTTCGGACCTGCAGGCGGACAGCAGCCATCCCAGCGTGATGGTGCTGACGGCAACGCTTCGGAACCGCGCTGCCTTCATCCAGGCGTTCCCCGCTTTGGAGCTGACCCTCACCAGCACCGAGGGCCAGACCGTCGCCCGGCGCGTGCTGACATCCAAGGACTATGCGCCGCAGAGCACGCGATCGGAGCCCGGCTTCGCTGCCGGAAGCGAGCTCCAGGTCCGGGTCTATCTCGAAGCCGCGGCGCTCAAGCCTACCGGCTATCGGCTCTATCTGTTTTACCTGTAGGAAACGCCATGCGCATCCTGATCTGCGGCTCGATCGCGTACGACAACATCATGGTGTTCCAAGGCCGTTTCCGGGAGCACATCCTGCCCGAACAGATCCACATATTGAACGTGTCGTTCCTCGTTCCTGAGCTGCGGCGCGAGTTCGGCGGTTGCGCCGGCAACATCGCCTACAACCTGAAGCTCCTGGGTTCCAACCCGCTGGTCATGGCCACGGTGGGAGACGATTCCCTGCTGTATTTCGAGCGGCTCGAACGGCTCGGCATCGAGCTCGATTTTGTGCGCCAAGTATCCGGCACTCTCACCGCGCAGGCGTTCATCACGACCGATCTCGACGACAATCAGATCACCGCTTTTCATCCGGGGGCGATGAATCACTCGCATCTGAACAACATTACCGGGAAGCTGGGTGCGCGTCTCGCTATCATCGCGCCCGACGGACGCGAGGGCATGCTGCAGCACGCGCGCGAGCTCGCCGCGCTCGGCATCCCGTTCATGTTCGACCCCGGTCAGGGACTGCCGATGTTCTCGGGCGAAGAGCTGCTCGCTTTCGTGGAGCAAGCCACCTACGTGGCCGTCAACGATTACGAAGGCCGGATGCTCGAGGAGCGCACCGGCCGCAAGCTCGAGGAAATGGCGAAGAAACTCGAGGCACTCGTGCTTACCCGGGGCGCGGAGGGATCGATCATCTACGCTGACGGCCAACGCATCGAGATTCCTTGCGTCAAGGCAGCCGAAGTGGTGGATCCCACCGGTTGCGGCGATGCCTACCGCGCCGGCCTCCTTTACGGTGTTGCCGCGGGCTTCGACTGGCCGAAGACCGGCAGACTCGCGTCGTTGATGGGCTCGATCAAGATCGCGTCGCGCGGCGGCCAGAATCATTCCACGAGCCTCGATGAAATCAAGCGCCTGTTCCGACGAAACTTCGGGTCCGATTTTTGAAGGCGTCAAACCGCACTCCGGTTGCGCTTCGCCTGGTCCGCCTGACAAGGCTCGTGCTTCACCTGCTGCGCGGTCTCGCTATCGCGTGGTTGCTCTACCCGAAACTCTCCGAAGCGGAAAGACAAGTCGAAAAGCGCCGCTGGTCGAACACGCTGCTCTCCATCCTCGCCGTGTCCGTGCGCGAAAAGAACGCACCGAAGGAGCTTCCCGGTCGCTGCATGCTGGTGCTCAATCACATCTCCTGGGTCGACATCTTCGTCGTCGACGCGAGATTCCCCGCGACTTTCATCGCCAAATCGGAAATCCGCAGCTGGCCGATGGTAGGCTGGTTGAGCACGCTGGTCGGCACGCTGTACATCGAGCGCGGCAAGCGCTCCGAGGTGCGACGCACCCGCCGGATAATCGCGGCTGAGCTCGAGCGCGGCACGCTGATCGCGGTTTTTCCCGAGGGAATCACAAGCTTCGGGCGAAGCCTCGAGCGTTTCCACTCGGCGCTGTTCCAGCCGGCACTGGACGCCGCGGCCACGCTGCAGCCGGTGGCGCTGCGCTATCTCGATGCCGCCGGCCGGCACACCGACGCCGCCGGCTACGTCGGCGATACCTCGCTCCTCGAATCGATCTGGGCCATCGTCTCGACGCGTCACATGGTCGCGGAGTTCAATTTTCTCGCGCCGATCTCCGTAAAAGCACACACGCGGCGCTCTCTTGCGGAGAAAGCCGAAACCGCTATCGCCGGAGCCCTGGGCGTGCCCGTCCCGCAGGGGATTTCACGTGCACATCTGCCGCACAAGAGACCTGGTACAAACGCCGGTCCTCCAGACGAACCGCGCTGAGCTTTCCGCCCCAGACGCAACCCGAGTCGAGGGCGAGGAGGTTGGGTGCAATGCGCAAGCCGAGCGCCGACCAGTGGCCGCATACCAGGGTGTGATCGGCGCTTTTCCGGCCGGGCACCTCGAACCACGGAAGGTAGCCCGGGGGAGCTTCGGCAGTTTCGCCTTTGGCGTGGAATTCCATGACGCCTTCGGGAGTGCAGAAACGCAGGCGGGTCATGGCGTTGACGATGACGCGCAGCCGGTCGATCCCGCGCAGCTTGTCGTTCCAGCGGTCCGGGCGCGAACCGTAAAGTTGCGCGAGAAATTCCTTGTGCCGCGGTCCGCGCAATTCCGCCTCGACTTCGCCGGCGAGCGCTTTCGCCGTGGCGACGTCCCATTGCGGCAGGAGCCCCGCGTGGACCAGCATGTAGTTTGCGGCGACATGCGCCACCGGCCGGTGCCGCAACCAGTCGAGCAAACCGTCGCGGTCGGGCGCAGCGATCACGTCCCCGAGCGTGTCGTCTTCGCTGGCCTTGACCGAACCCTGAGCAAGCGCCAGCAGATGCAGATCGTGGTTGCCGAGCACGGTCAGCGCGCGGTCCCCCAGATCGCGCACGAAGCGCAAGGTGGCAAGCGAGGCTGGGCCGCGGTTGACGAGGTCGCCCACGAACCATAAGCTGTCTTTCGCGCGATCGAACCCGAAGGCGCCGAGCAAGGCCTGCAGCTCGTCGAAACTGCCCTGAACATCACCGATCGCGTACGTAGCCATGACCGCCGTATGTCCCCTTTTACATGATTTGACGAGGCTTCGCCTACAGGCGGCGCCGACACGAGGGAAAACCGATGCAAGGAACCACTGAGCTTCGCGAAAAACTCGCAACCGCCTGCCGGCTGCTCTTCATGGAAGGACTCATGGATCATGCAGGGCTTGCCGGTGCGCGCATTCCGGAAACCGGGAATCTCCTGCTCAACCCGCGCGAAATGCGCGGCACCCCCGGGCGCCATCCGGGAATCATGACCGCCGGCGATTTCGTCGTGGTGGATCCCGAGGGAACGAAGATCGAAGGGGAAAACAACCCGCCGAGCGAGACGCCGATTTTCACGGGCGTGTTCCGGGCGCGGGCCGATGCGATGGCGGTTTTCCACCTGCATCTTCCTACCGCGACGCTCTTCACCATAGCCGGGACCCCGCTTCGTCCGGTCGGCGTGATGGGCTCGCCGTTCGGCGGAACGGTGCCGGTGTGCCCGGACGCGACGCTGATTCAGCGCCGCGAACAAGGCGAGGCGGTCGCCCGCGCACTTGGACAAAACCTCGCCGTGCTCCTGCAGGGGCACGGCGCAGTGATCGTCGGCGGGAGTATCGAGGAAGCCTTCGTCGCCGCCATCCTTCTCGAGGACAATGCCGTGCTCCAGTACCGCGCGAGCGCCATCGGAACGCCCAAAGCCATGAAGGGCGACGCGCTGCGCCGGGCGCAAAAGCAGGTGTGGCAGCCGAAGGTGATCTCGAAGATGTGGCACTACTACCTGATGAAGGGCCAGTCGACGGGAATCCTCGGCTGACGTCGGCGGAAGGGCCTACTTGCAACCGATGTAATAGAATGGCGCCCCTATAAACCCCTGGTCGAATCAGTCATGGCCGAGAAGCTTTCCAAATCGATCCTTGGCGGTCTAAAAAAGATGTTGCATCGGGAGCCCGAGAAGCCCACGGGACCAGCCCCGAGGAAGCCCTCGGCGTCGAAGGAGGGCGCCCGGAAGAAGGCGCCTTCGCCGTCTTCCGTAAGCTCAAGCCCGGACGAGGCCGGGGCCCCGGACGCCCCGGAAGCCAAGCCGGACAAGAAGAAATCCAAGAATCAACCGTGGTACCGGCATCGCCAGCGCTGGTAGCGGGCGCCGCGTCTCAAACCGCCTCGAAGGTTTTGTCCTTGAGCGACGCGGCGAATCCGTGGAAGACCTCGTGCACCTTGCTCCAGCTCTTCAGCGCTTTCATCCGATCCAGCCAGCGTTTGACGTTGGGATACGCCGAGTAGTTGCAACGGACGATCTCGCCGAGGGCGACGAACGGACCGCCGAAATAATCCGCGACGGTGATCTGATCGCCGCACAGGTATTTCCTTTTCGGTCCCAGCAGGTTTTCATCGAGGACTTTCAGCCACCCTTGGGCCTTTTCCTTGCCCCAGGCGATGGTGCCGGCGTGCGCCTCGTCGCTGCGCCGCTTGTGGTTGGGGAAGATCTGCGGGTAGACCAGTCCATAGGCGAGCTCGCGGCAGACCTGCGTATTGATCCAGTCCATCATCTCGTTCACCTTCGTGCGTGAGCGCAGCTCTTTCGGGTACGCCGGAGAGCCGGTTTTTTCCGCGAGGTACTTGAGAATCGCCGAGCTCTCGGTCAGACGGAAATCGCCGTCCTCGAGCACCGGCACCATGCGGTTCGGGTTGATCGCAACGTACTCCGGCTGGTAGTGCTCGCCTTTCATCAGGTCGACGACTTTCAACTCGCAATCGATGCCGTTTTCGGCGATGAACAGCCACACGGGGCGGCTGGTCGTGGAGACGGGGTGGTAGTAGAGTTTCATGTCGGTTCCTCCTTGCAGGTGATGGGGTGTTCCGGGAAGCCTGCAATCATACAGGGCCAATAGTGCAGCGAAAAATATCAAGATCGTCGTCCGCCGAGGCCATCGACTGGCCCGCGGCGATTCATCGCGCGCTCAAGTCGCAGCGCGTACGGCAGGTGTCTTACGTGCCCGATGCAGGCCACAAGCGCCTGATCGAGCTGTGCCGCGCGGACAAGCGCATGGCGGCAGTGCCGCTCACGACCGAAGAGGAAGGCATCGGCCTGGCGGCGGGCGCGTGGCTGGGCGGTGAGCGCAGTGCGCTTCTCATGCAGTCGAGCGGTGTGGGCAATTGCATCAATGCGCTGAGCCTTGCGTCGAACTGCGGCTTTCCGCTTCTGATGCTGGTCACCATGCGCGGCGAAACGGGCGAGCGCAATCCCTGGCAGGTTCCCATGGGTCAGACGACGCCGGAAGCGCTGCGCCTCGCAGGCGTGCGCACTCTGCGCCTGGAGCGCGCCGAAGAGGCGAGTGCGCTTACAAATGCCGCGGCGAAGGCCGCTTTCGAAGAACAAAGCGCGGTGGCGCTCCTCATCTCGCAGCAGCTGATCGGCGTGAAATCCTTCGAGGAAAAGCGGTGAATGCGCTCAATCGGCGCGAGGTCGTGGCTGCGCTCCTCGAGCGGCGCGGCGAGCTGCTGGTCGTCGCCGGGCTCGGAGCGCCCGCGTGGGATTGCACCGCCGCTGGCGATCATCCGCTCACCTTCCCGCTGTGGGGCGCGATGGGGTCGGCGTGCATGATCGGTCTGGGCCTTGCGCTCGCGAAGCCCGCGCGCCGCGTGCTCGTCGTCACCGGGGATGGCGAGATGCTGATGGGCCTGGGGAGTCTCGCCACCATAGGCGCGCAGCGCCCGGGCAACCTCGCCGTCGTGGTGCTCGACAACGAGCGCTACGGCGAGACCGGCATGCAGAAAACGCACACCGCATACGGAACCGATCTCGCGGCGGTCGCGCGCGCGTGCGGGTTTGCCACCGCTCGAATCGTCCGAAGAAACGCCGAAGTTTCGGACGTGCGCTCGGGAATCTACCGGGGCAAGGGTCCGCTTTTCTTTCAGGTGAAGGTCAAGGCCGACGCACTGCCGCTCGTCCTGCCGCCGCGGGACGGTGCC
>Ga0137412_10002930_pt1 | contig 13575 bp, 6 predicted proteins | sample CZODoug2_1_16fun_FD_122160 | JGI IMG/M metagenome (GOLD analysis project Ga0137412, IMG submission 122160) | Vadose zone soil fungal communities from Angelo Coast Range Reserve, California, USA - CZODoug2_1_16fungal (Hybrid Assembly) | ecosystem: Environmental > Terrestrial > Soil > Vadose zone... | reverse complement strand
GCCTCGGCGTCCAACGAACGGCAAGTCAACGCCATCGTCGACGAGGTCGAAGAGAAGATGCGCGAGGCCGGCTACAAGCCCGCCGGCCGTGAGGGCACCCGCGAAGGCCGCTGGACGTTGCTGGACTACGTCGACATCGTCGTGCACATCCAGCACCAAGACGAACGCGATTTCTACGCGCTGGATCGGCTGTGGCGGGACTGTCCTCTGGTCACGGTGGACGTCTCATGACGGTGCGCCGGCTGGTGATGATGCGGCACGGTCAGACCGAGTTCAATCTGGGCAGCCGGATGCAGGGGCAGCTCGACACCGAGCTGACTGAGCTGGGCCGGGCCCAGGCGATCGCCGCGGCCGAGGCGTTGGCCAAACACCAGCCGCTGCTCGTCGTGTCGTCGGATCTGCGCCGGGCGTACGACACCGCGATCGAGTTGGAGGAACGCACCGGCCTGCGGGTCCGGGTCGACGAACGCCTGCGAGAAACCCACCTCGGCGACTGGCAGGGCATGACCCACACCGAGATCGACGCCATCGCCCCCGGCGCCCGAGTGGCGTGGCGCGACGACGCCAGGTGGGCACCGCACGGCGGGGAGAACCGGGTCGACGTGGCCGCCCGCAGCGTGCCGCTGATCGCCGAGCTGGTCGCCGGTGAGCCCGAGTGGGGCGCCGCCGACGAACCGGTGCGACCGGTGGTGCTGGTTGCTCACGGTGGCCTGATCGCCGCGCTGACCGCGGCGTTGCTGCGGCTACCGGTCGACAACTGGCCCGCATTGGGCGGCATGGGCAACACCAGCTGGACCCAGCTGTCCGGGCACACCGCCGACTCGCCGTCCGGCGCCGACGATTTTGACGCCATCCGGTGGCGGCTTGACGTGTGGAACGCATCGGCACAGGTCGCCGGCGATGTCCTCTGAGCGACCGGCCCGGCCGACGCTGCTGGTCTTCGCCGACTCCCTTGCCTACTACGGGCCCACCGGCGGGCTACCGGCAGACGACCCACGGATCTGGCCCAACATCGTTGCCGCACAGCTCGGTTGGGAACTGGAGCTGATCGGCCGGATCGGCTGGACGTGCCGGGATATCTGGTGGGCGGCCACCCAGGACCCGCGGGCCTGGGCGGCGTTGCCCCGTGCCGGAGCGGTGATCTTCGCGACCGGCGGGATGGACTCGCTGCCGTCGCCGCTGCCCACCGCACTGCGGGAGCTGATCCGCTACGTGCGTCCGCCGTGGCTGCGGCGATGGGCCCGCGATGGCTACGGTTGGGTGCAGCCGCGACTGTCTCCGGTGGCCAGAGCCGCTCTGCCGCCGCACCTTTCGGTCGAGTACCTCGAACAGACGCGCGGCGCAATCGATTTCAACCGGCCCGGAATCCCCATTGTGGCATCACTTCCGTCGGTGCACGTCGCCGAGACCTATGGGAAAGCCCATCACGGCCGGCCGGGCACAGTCGCGGCGATCACCGAGTGGGCCGACCAACACGACGTTCCGCTGGTCGACCTGAAAGCCGCTGTCGCCGAACACGTGCTGAGCGGTCGCGGCAATCCCGATGGAATCCACTGGAATTTCGAAGCGCACCAGGCGGTCGCGGAGTTGATGCTCAAGGCGCTGGCCGAGGCCGGCATCGAAGCCGAGAAACCGCGCGGCTGATTCATGCCCGTCGTCGTAGTGACCGACTCATCGGCGCGCCTTCCCGAGGAACTGCGTCTGCAGTGGGGGATACGTCAAGTGCCCCTGCACATTCTGCTCGACGGCACCGACCTGCGCGACGGCGTGGACGACATTCCCGACAACATCCACGAATACGGAGACGCCACCACGGCGGCTGCGACACCGGCCGATTTGGCCGACGTCTACCGGCAGGCGCTGGCCGACAGCGGCGGCGACGGGGTGCTCGCCGTGCACCTGTCCAAGGCATTGTCGGGAACGCTTGGCGCCGCCGAGACCACTGCTGCCGAGATCGGTTCAGGGGTAATGGTTCTCGACTCAAAGTTCACCGGGATGAATACGGGATTTATCACGCTGGCGGCGGCACGGGCAGCGGCCGACGGCGCCGACCTAGCCACCGTCGCGCAAGCCGCCGCCGCCGCCGTGAGCCGCAATCACGGGTTCATCGTTGTGCACCAGCTCGACAACCTGCGGCGAAGCGGGCGCATCGGTGGTGCCGGTGCCTGGCTGGGCACCAAGCTGTCACTGAAGCCGCTGCTGCGCATCGACGACGGCAAACTCGTTCTGGCGCAACGAGTCCGGACGGCCAACAAAGCGGTCGCTACGATGATCGACCGGGTGAGCGAGATCGTCGGGGAACGATCCGCTTCGCTCGCAGTACATCACGTCGCCAACCCCGACGGCGCACAAGACTTGGCCGCCGCGCTGGCCGGGCGGTTGCCCGGTTGCGAGCCGGCGATCGTGACCGACCTGGGACCGGTGCTGGCCTTGCACGTCGGCGCCGGCGCGCTCGGAGTATGCGTGGAAGTAGCCGCAAGCGTAGACCCGCCGGCACGGGCATGCTGCTGATCGGCCGTGCGGTATTAACGCTGGGTCAAGGCTTGACTAAAGACGCGCTGATTCTGCGACACCTCTGTAAGGTTGCTTAAACTCTGCTGAAAGTGGCCAGAGGAGTTAAGGGGAGGTGGTATATGGCGGTAAAAACACGGGCCGGTCCGCACGTTGCGGGGCCGGTACTGGCGGCGCAGAGCCCGATTCCGACTACCACCGGCAGCGAGGCCCGACGTTCAGGGGTCGTCGAGCGTTACCTGCAAGGTGAATTCACCCGCTTGGACGTCGCGATATGACGGCGGAGATTGAGCAGGAAGACGGACTCGGACACTGGGCTGTTTGCGAAGCCACCGGGTGCTTCCTGCCTGATAGCGAAATCCAAAAGCTCAATCGTGACCTTCGGATATTAATAGCATGCAATGGCACCCTCACTCGAACTCTCGGTATCGTAGCTAATGATGAGATCGTCGTGCAAATTGTCGAGCAGCAGGTTCAGAACATGGCCTCGACGATGCCCGATTTTGAACAATTACCGAGCGGACGGGTTCTTCAGCGTCGGATTTTGCTCAACGGCCGGAGTTCAGGGCATTCATTTGTCGCTGCGGAGTCGCTGGTAGCGATCGACCTGTTACCTCCCGCGATTACGACAAGCTTGACGAAGACGGACCGCCCTATCGGTGAGATTATGGCAGCTAGTTGCCTTGAAACGTTCAAAGAGACCGCGGAAGTTTGGATAGGAAAACCGCCGGATTGGCTCGCATTTGCGGGATACGAGAGTTCAAAACCGAGAATTGTTGGCCGCCGGTATCGCGTTATGAGCGGAGGACAACCAGTGATTATTATCACCGAGTATTTTCTTCGAAATGTATTCCAAAGATGCTTCGTAGGATGAACCCGACAATTGCCAAGATTCGAACGGCATCGATAAAAGGAGTTGGAAATAGACTTGCATCTACCGAGCGGATCCCAAGAACTCTCTAACGCTGACAATGTCACGTCGCAGCCCTCATTCTCGCGGACCAAGCCCGCTGTGCCCACGGCGCAGACGCCGACTGAGCGTTTGCTCGATCTTCAAACCAGTAAAGCCGTCGACCGCCGGTCATCGATAACCAATTTTGAGGTTTCGCTGTCTTTTGCTGCGCGCGTGATTGATGGAGCATGGTCACCGGGGCTAGCTGGGAAGGCGATCCAGTAATGCGGAATGCGAATCTGGCAAAGCTACTGGCTGAGCGGGCATCAGAAGCAGGATGGTATGACCAGCCCGCCTATTATGCGCCGCACGTCGTGACCCATGGCCAAATCCATAACTCTGGCGCACGTCTTGGAGAAGTTCTGCGACACCGCGGCATTTCCAGAGCAGACCGCGTCCTGCTGTGCCTCCCGGATTCGCCAGAACTAGTCGAGCTATTGCTGGCTTGCCTGGCTCGAGGGATTCTGGTGTTCCTTGCGAATCCGGACTTACATCCCGAAGACCACGCGTTTCAGGAACGTGACGCCGACCCAGCGCTTGTCGTAACGTCTGCCGCTCTCCGCGCTCGCTTTCAGCGGTCGCGCGTTGTGGAAGCTGGCGAGCTCCTGTCCGAGGCCGGCCGAGTCGAGCAGGCAGACTATGAACCGGTGGGTAGCGACGCTCCTGCCTATGCCACTTACACTTCGGGCACCACCGGTCCACCGAAAGCTGCGATCCATCGACACGGCGATGTGTCGGCGTTTGTCGACGCTATGTGTCGCAAAGCGTTGCAGCTGACTCCCCAAGATATCGGGCTAAGCAGTGCACGCATGTACTTCGCGTACGGCCTGGGCAATTCGGTCTGGTTTCCATTGGCGACAGGTGGTTCATCGGTAATCAATCTATCGCCGATCAGCCCGGATAAAGCGGCTGAGCTGAGTGCGAGATTTGCGCCATCGGTACTTTACGGTGTCCCAACTTTCTTCGCCAGAATTGCTGAGACATGCTCTCTCGATTCGTTTAGTTCGGTCCGATGTGTGGTATCGGCGGGAGAGGCTCTCGGGGCCGGCCTTGCCGAGCGACTCGCAGAATTCTTCGGTGGTGTTCCTATTCTTGACGGAATTGGATCTACTGAGGTTGGGCAAACATTCGTATCGAACAGCGTCGACGAATGGCGTCCAGGGACCATTGGCAAGGTTCTTCCACCGTATGAGATTCGCGTGGTGGCATCGGACGGCGCAAACGCCAAACCAGGGGTTGAGGGCGACCTATGGGTCCGAGGACCGTCGATCGCAGCCGGCTACTGGAACCGGCCCGCGGATCCATTGACGGATTGGCTCAACACGGGCGATCGAGTTTCCATCGACGGCGACGGATGGGTTACTTACCGTTGCCGCGCAGATGATATCGAAATCGTCGGGGGCCTCAACGTCAATCCAGTTGAGGTTGAGCGACTCATCGTCGACGACGACAATGTGGCCGAGGCCGCGGTTGTCTCAGTCACGGAGCCAGCCGGAGCGTCGGCGTTGCAGGCATTTCTCGTTCCAGCGAGCGGCAAATTAATTGAGCAATCGATTATCCGAGACATTCACCGCCGATTGCTTACCCAGCTGTCTGCATTCAAGGTGCCGCACAGGTTTGCCGTCGTTGAACGACTTCCCCGGACCTCGAACGGAAAGTTGTTGCGAGGTGCGCTTCGTGCGGAGAGCCCGACAGAACCAATTTGGGACCTCCCGGCCACGGCACCGCGGCCCGACACGCAGACGTTGCCCGACAGCGCACCGGCATCGAGTTTTCAGGTTCCTGAGAACCCGGGCGGCGCCACGCTAACCGAGCGGTTGGCCGTTTTGCAGGAAGAACGTCACCGGGTGGTGGTGGAGGCGGTCGGTACAGAGGCCGCCAAGATATTGGGCGAGCCTGACTTTCAGTCGATGAATCCGGATCTCACCTTCGCGGAGCTGGGTTTCGATTCGCAGATGACTGTAGAACTTCGTAATCGGTTGGCGGCAGTGACAGGTCTGCGCCTGCGCGACACGGTGGGATGGGATTACGGCTCGATTACCGGACTGGCTCGCTATTTGGAGGGTGAACTCGCTGGATCGGCCAGGTCGGTGCCGCTGCCTTCCCCAGTAAACGCTGATGAGCCGGTGGTCGTGGTGGGGATGGGCTGCCGGTTCCCGGGTGGGGTGGATTCCCCGCACGCGCTGTGGGAGGTCGTGGCGGCGGGCCGGGATCTGGTGTCGGAGTTCCCCGTCGATCGGGGTTGGGATGTAGGGGAATTGTTTGACCCTGATCCAGACGCGATGGGCAAGACCTACGCGCGGCGGGGCGGCTTTGTCACGGACGTGGCCGCTTTTGATGCCGGGTTTTTCGGGATCGCCTCCGGCGAGGCATTGGCGATGGATCCGGAGCAACGATTGTTAATGGAGTGCTCCTGGGAGGCCCTGGAGCACGCCGGAATTGAACCGACATCGTTGCGGGGCTCGGCGACCGGAGTGTTCACCGGGATTTTCGGGCAAGGCTATGCCAGCGAGGCGACCGACTTGGAGGGGTATCGGCTCACCGGTACGGCGTCGAGCGTCGCCTCGGGCCGGGTGGCGTATTTCCTGGGGCTGGAGGGTCAGGCGGTGTCGGTGGATACCGCGTGTTCGTCGTCGTTGGTGGCCATGCATTGGGCGGTGCAGTCGTTGCGGTCGGGAGAGTCCGATTTGGCGTTGGCCGGTGGAGCGACGGTGCTCTCGTCTCCAGCGGTTTTCGTCGGGTTCAGTCGGCAACGGGGACTGGCCGTCGATGGGCGTTGCAAGTCGTTTGCCGGCGCTGCTGATGGGACAGCGTGGGGTGAAGGCGTCGGGGTCGTGGTGCTCGAGCGGTTATCGGATGCGCGACGGCTAGGGCATTCGGTGTTGGCGGTAGTGCGCGGTAGCGCGGTCAACCAGGATGGCGCCTCTAACGGTTTGACCGCACCTAATGGACCTTCCCAGCAGCGGGTGATTCGGGCGGCGTTGGCCAGCGCGGGGTTGACCGCTGCCGATGTGGATGTGGTGGAGGCCCACGGCACGGGCACCACATTGGGTGATCCCATTGAGGCGCAGGCGCTGTTAGCCACCTATGGGCAAGACCGGCCACCGGGGCGGCCGCTCTGGTTGGGCTCGATCAAATCGAATATGGCTCACACTCAGGCCGCGGCCGGCGTGGCCGGGGTCATCAAGATGGTACAGGCGATGCGCTATGGGGTGATGCCGGCGACGCTGCACGTCGATGTTCCTTCCCCGTATGTGGATTGGTCGAGCGGGGAGGTGTCGGTGTTGACCGAGGCTCGCGACTGGCCGGCCGACGGGCATCCGCGCCGGGCAGGCGTTTCCTCGTTTGGGATCAGCGGCACCAACGCTCATGTGATCTTGGAGCAGGCTCCGGCCGACGAAACCGAAAGTGTCAGCGGTGCAACAGTTTCCGGTGAGCCTGACCGGATGGGGTTATCGGCGCTGCCGTGGGTGATTTCGGCTCAATCGGCTGAGGCATTGACCGCGCAGGCGGGCCGATTGCTGGCCCACGTGGAAGCCGACGAACGGCTGGGGCCGGTCGATGTCGGGTGGTCGTTGGCGCGGCGGTCGGTGTTTGAGCATCGAGCAGTGGCGGTGGGCGCTGATCGCCAGCAGTTGATCGCGGAGTTGACCGGGATTGCCCGCGGCGAGCCGGGTGCGGGCGTGGTGATGGGCCGGGCGAGCTCGGTAGGCAAGACGGTGATGGTGTTTCCCGGGCAGGGTTCGCAGGCGATTGGGATGGGCCGCGAGTTGTATGACCAGTTGCCGTTATTCGCCCACGCTTTTGACGCAGTGGCCGATGAGTTGGATCGGCATCTGCGACTGCCGCTGCGCCGAGTTGTTTGGGGTGATGATCAGGGTCTGCTTGACAGCACGGAGTTCGCCCAACCGGCGTTGTTCGCGGTTGAGGCGGCGTTATTCACGTTGTTGCGGAGTTGGGGTTTGGTGCCGGACTTTGTGATGGGTCATTCGGTGGGGGAGTTGTCGGCGGCATATGTGGCGGGGGTGTTGAATCTGACGGACGCCGCAATGTTGGTCGCTGCGCGGGGCCGGTTGATGCAGAGCCTGCCGGCGGGTGGAGCCATGGTCTCGGTGGGCGCCAGTGAACGCGAGGTGGCGCCGTTGCTGAGTGACGGAGTGGCGATCGCGGCGATCAACGGTCCCGAATCGGTGGTGATCTCCGGTGCACAGCCCGCGGTGAGCGCGATTGCGCAACGTTTGGCTGAGCAGGGCAGGCGGGTCCACCCGTTGGCCGTCTCGCATGCGTTTCATTCGCCGTTGATGGAGCCGATGCTCGAGGAGTTCGAGCGGATCGCCGCCCGGGTCGAGGTGCGCAAGCCGCAGATTGGCGTCGTGTCGAACGTGACCGCCGAGCTGGCCAGGTCCGGATCTGATTTTGGGTCGGCGAAGTATTGGGTGAACCATATCCGTCGGCCTGTCCGGTTCGCCGACAGCGCGCGCCATCTGCAAACCTGCGGCGCCACCCGCTTTATCGAGGTCGGCCCCGCCAGTGGTTTGACGGCCGCCATCGAACAGTCGCTGTCGCCCATTGAGATCGAGGTGGTTTCGGTGCTGGCCAAAGGCCGTCCCGAGGTGACCTCACTGGTGACTGCGGCCAGTCAGCTGTTTGCCACTGGAGTGCGGGTCGATTGGCCGGCGGTGTTTGCCGGCTCGGGTGGACGGCGGGTGGAGTTACCCACCTATGCGTTCCAGGGGCGCCGGTTTTGGTCGCCGGGGGCTTCGACAGGGCCCAGTGATGCGACCGCGTTGGGTGTCGAAGGGGCCGGGCACCCGCTGTTGGGTGCGGTGGTGGAGCGACCCGATTCCGGTGGGCTGGTGTTGACCGGTCGGTTGTCGCTAGCGGCTCAGCCGTGGTTGGCCGATCACTCGGTGGGCGGAGTTGTGCTGTTTCCCGGGACTGGTTTTGTGGAGTTGGCCATCCGCGCCGCTGATGAGGTCGGCTGCGCGATCATCGACGAGCTGGTGCTGGCCACGCCGCTGGTGGTGCAGCCGGGTGCCGGAGTGCAGGTGCAGGTGGTGGTCGGGGCCGCTGGTGCCGCTGGCGGCCGCGCGGTATCGGTGTACTCCCGGCGCGAAGAGTCCGATGCGGAGTGGTTGCTGCACGCCGAGGGCATGCTCGGAATAGCCGCCGCGGAGGCCTCGGCGGATTTGTCGGTGTGGCCGCCGGTCGGTGCGGAGAGCGTAGACATTTCGGATGGCTATCCGCGGCTCGCGGCGCGCGGCTACGGGTATGGCCCGGCGTTTCAAGGGCTGGCGGCGATATGGCGGCGCGGGCCGGAGCTCTTCGCGGAGGCCGCCATCCCCGCCGAGACCAGTGTCGACGGGATGGGAATTCATCCAGCGCTATTGGATGCGGTCTTACACACCATGGGGCTTGCTCTCGACACCACTGAAACGATGTTGCCGTTCTGCTGGCGGGGGGTGTCGCTACACACGAGCGGTACTGGCCGGGTGCGGGCCCGCTTCACCGAGGTGGGTGCGGATGCGATGTCGATAGAGGTGGCCGATGCTGCAGGGTCACCCGTTTTGACGGTGCGCTCGCTGGTGACCCGCCCGATGACTGCCGAGCAGTTGAACGCGGCGGTGACGACGGCCGCCGCCCGCCACGATTGCGAACCGCTGGAAGTGGTGTGGTCCCCAATCCCGCCGAAGCCCGACGCCATTGACGGACCGGAGAAGCTCCCGGTGGCGTCCTGGGAGGACTTTTGCGCTGCCGACGGTGGTGACGATGCCCGGCGTGTGGTGGTGTGGCAGTGCGGATCTTCCGGTGACGACGTGGTGGGCTCGGTGTATGCCGCCACCCACGCCGCCCTGCACGTGCTGCAGCGCTGGCTGGCCGGCAGCCAGATAGGCACCTTGGTCGTGCTGACCCACGGCGCGGTGGGGTTGCCCGGTGGGGGTGTCGGCGATCTGGCCGCCTCGGCGGTGTGGGGCTTGGTGCGTTCAGCGCAGGCCGAACACCCGGGTCGCATCGTGCTGATCGACACCGACACCGAGGTCGATGCGGCGGCGCTCGCCGCTGCCGGGGAACCCCAGCTCTTGGTGCGCGCCGGAAATGTGCACGCCGCCCGGCTGGTCGTGGCTCCGCGACTGCTGGCGTTACCGCCAGAGGAGCCGGCGTGGCGGTTGTCGACTAGCGGCGGGACGTTCGAGGACCTTGTGATCCAGCCCTGCCCGCAGGCACAAGCACCTCTGCAGGCAGGGCAGGTTCGGCTGGCGGTGGCATCGACCGGGATCAATTTCCGGGATGTGTTGGCGGCGTTGGGTATGTACCCGGGCCAGGCCCCGGTGCTGGGTGCAGAAGGCGCCGGGATAGTCGTCGAGACCGGTCCTGAGGTCGCTGGTCTGGCCGTTGGTGACGCGGTGATGGGATTGGTCGACGGGACGGGTCCGTTGGCGGTGGTGGACCAGCAACGGCTAGTCAAGGTACCGCGGGGGTGGTCGTCCGCCCAGGCCGCGGCCGTGCCGGTGGCGTTTATGACGGCCTTGTACGGGTTGGTGGATTTGGCCGCGATCCGTACCGGGGAATTGGTGCTGGTGCACGCGGCTACCGGTGGAGTAGGCATGGCTGCGGTGCAGCTGGCCAGGCAGCGCGGTGCAGAAGTGTTCGCCACCGCCAGCAGTGGTAAGTGGGACACACTGCGCGCCATGGGTTTTGATGAGGATCACATCGGTGATTCCCGGTCGCTGACTTTTGAAGAGAAGTTCCTATCCGTCACCGGAGGCCGCGGGGTTGATGTCGTGCTCAACTCGCTCGCTGGTGAGTTCGTGGATGCCTCGCTGCGGTTACTCGTCCGCGGCGGACGTTTTCTCGAGATGGGCAAGACCGATATCCGCGACGCCCAGGTGGTTGCCACCCAATATCCCGCTGTGCGCTATCAGGCGTTTGACTTGGTCGAGGCCGGCCCGGATCGCATCCAGGCGATGCTGAAAGAGTTGAAGGAGCTGTTCGACACCGGGGTGTTGCAGCCGCCGCCGGTACGTACCTGGGATGTGCGCTCCGCCCCGGAGGCCTATCGGTTCATCAGCCAGGCCCGCCACATCGGCAAAGTGGTGTTGAACATGCCCTCGACCCTGAGTGCTGAGCTCGCTGAGGGCACGGTGCTGATAACCGGTGGCACCGGGATGGCCGGTGCTGAGCTGGCCCGCCACGTGGTGAACGCATACGGGGTACGTCATGTCGTGCTGGCCAGTCGGCGCGGGGGTCGCGCCGAGTTGACCGCCGAGCTGACCCTCGACTTGGCGCGGGCCGGCGCACAGGTACAGGTGGTGGCCTGTGATGTGGCCGATCGAGGCGCGGTGGCGGAATTGCTGGCCCAGCTGGCTCGGCGGTTCCCGCCGTTGCGTGGGGTGATTCATGCTGCCGGAGTCCTGGACGATGCGGTGATCACCTCGTTGACACCGGATCGGGTGGATACGGTATTGCGGGCCAAGGTCGACGCGGCGTGGAACCTGCACGAGTTGACCCGTGACCTGGGGTTGTCGATGTTTGTGCTGTGTTCGTCGATTGCCGGCACGGTGGGTGGCCCGGGACAGGGTAATTACGCTGCGGCCAACGCCTTCCTGGACGGATTGGCCGCTCACCGGCAGGCCGCAGGCTTTCCGGGGGTATCGCTGGCGTGGGGATTGTGGGAGCGTTCCAGCGCTATGACCGCTCACTTGAGCGGTCGCGATCTGGCCCGGCTCAACCGCGAAGGGCTGGGGGCTATGAATCCTGCGCAGGCGCTGGAGTTGTTCGACGCGGCGCTGGCGATAGATCACCCCGCCGTCGTCGCCACCCGCCTGGACCGCGCGGCACTAGACGCCCGGGCCCTCAGCGGCGAATTGCCGGCGCTGTTCAGCGGTTTGGTGCGCCGCCCACGCCGGCGTTTGGTAGACGACATCGTTGACGCAACCCAGTCAAGGTCGGCGCTGACTCAACGCCTCCACTCGCTGGCCCCCGACGATCGACACAGCCTGCTGGTAGAGACGGTGTGCTCGCATGCGGCGGCAGTGATGGGCCACCCGGCACCTGAGGAAATCAACCCTGACACCCCGTTCCGTGATCTGGGGTTTGACTCGCTGACCGCTGTCGAGCTGCGCAACCACATCAAGACCGCAACGGGGCTGACCTTGTCGCCCACCCTGATCTTTGACCATCCGACCCCGGCCGCAATCGCCGCGCACATCGGCCTGCAATTCGCGGAAAGCAGCGATTCCGAATGACCACTGGCGAAGCGGCTCAGATCTAACGCACCGGCACCGGCAGCGGGCCGGTGGTCTCGTCCTGAGTCGCGGGCCTTCGGGCACCGTGGTCGCCGCGGGGATGGACGACCAGGGGCCACCAGAACCAGCGGCCCAGCATGGTGGCGAGGGACGGCATGAACAGCGTGCGCACCACCAGGGTGTCGAGCAGCAGACCGATGCAGACTGTCGAGCCGAACTGGCCCAACACTGTCAAATCGCTACCCAGCATCGCCGCCATCGTGAAGGCGAACACCAGACCCGCCGATGTCACCACCGCGCCGGTGCCGGCCATCGACCGGATGTATCCGGTCTTGAGGCCGGCGTGAATCTCTTCTTTGAATCGCGAGACCAGCAGCAGGTTGTAGTCGGAGCCGACGGCCAACAGGATGATGACCGACAGCGCCATCACGATCCAGTGGATCTTGAAATTGAAAAGGTCTTGCCAGATCAGCACGGACAGTCCGAAGGACGCGGCGATCGAGCTGCTCGCGGTCCCGACGATGACCAGTGCCGCCACCACACTGCGGGTCAGCAGCAGCATGATCATGAAGATCAGGGTCAGCGAGGACACCACTGCGATCATCAGGTCGTATTTAGCGCCGTCGGCCATGTCGCGGAACGTCGCCGCGGTACCACCCAGATACACCTTGGCATCTGACAGCGAGGACTGCTTGAGTGCTTCCTGGGCAGCGCTGCGCTCCGCGCCCACCCGGTCGATGCCCTCCGGTGTCATCGGGTCGCCCTGGTGAGTGATGAAGAACCGCACCGATGTTCCGTCGGGGGAGAAGAACATCTTCACGCCGCGAATGAATTCCGGGTTGGAGAAAGCCTCGGGCGGCAGGTAGAAGAAGTCGTCGTTTTGGGACTTGTCGAAACTTTGTCCCATCACGATGGCGGTGTTGCTCATCGCCTCCATCTGGTTGATCATCGCGTGGAACGTCTGATACATGGTCAGTGTCAGACCATGAGTTGTTTTCAACGTTCCGAGCATGATCGGGATCAGCAGCTCCAACTCGTGGGAGGCCTGCGCGGTCCGGGTGATGTCGCCGGAGAGATCGTGGAACTTCTCCGCGAGTTGGTCGAAACCATCGATCGAGTCGAACAACGACCGGAACGAGATGCAGACCGGGATGTCGTAGCAGTGCTTCTCCCAGTAGAAGTAGCTGCGGATCGGCCGGTAGAAGTCCTCGAAATCCGCGATGTGGTCGCGCAGCGTGTCGGTGATCTCCGACGTTTCCTGCGTGGTTTTCGCGCTGTCGAGGGCGGCAGTGGCCAGATCATGGGTGACCTTCGCCTGGCGTTCCGTCACGTCGATCATGACCTGCATCTCGTCGGCCATTTTCAGAAGATCTTTCATTCTGTCTTTGAGAAAGTCCATGTTCTGCATGGTCGTCTGGCTCTGGATGCTGTTCTGGAACGGAATTGAGCTGTGCTGGATGGGAATTCCCAACGGGCGGGTGATGTCCTGGATCATCGCGATGCCGACGGTGCGGATCTCGTTCTTGGCGACCTTGTCCAGCACCAGCATGTCGGCGGTGTTGCGCATGTCGTGGTCGGACTCGATCATCAGCAGGTCCGGGTTCATCCGGGCTTCCGAGAAGTGCCTGTCAGCGGCGGCGTAGCCGATGTTGGACGGCGCCGATTCGGGTAGGTAGTGGCGGTCATTGTAGCTCGTCTTGAACCCGGGCAATGCGACCATGCCAACCAGAACGACGGCGGCGCTCACGGCGAAAACCGGTGCGGGCCAACGCACCACCGCGGTGCCGACCCGGCGCCACAACTTGCCGCGGGCCTGACCCTTCTTTTCGAAGAGGCCGAAGCGACTCCCGAGGAACACAACCGCCG
>Ga0137412_10002929_pt1 | contig 13576 bp, 13 predicted proteins | sample CZODoug2_1_16fun_FD_122160 | JGI IMG/M metagenome (GOLD analysis project Ga0137412, IMG submission 122160) | Vadose zone soil fungal communities from Angelo Coast Range Reserve, California, USA - CZODoug2_1_16fungal (Hybrid Assembly) | ecosystem: Environmental > Terrestrial > Soil > Vadose zone... | reverse complement strand
AGTCGATCGCGATCGCATGGGTGCTCCCTTCAGCTGAAGGCAGTGTATGCAATGTGCATGTGTCGCTACGTTGAGAAAATATCAAGCGAAGAGGTCGGGAACTCGTTTGACGATATGCCCCCCGTAACAGAAGGTGCGTGCTCGGAGCTTGGGTTTATCGACGCTGCGGCAGCGCCGAAATCAGTCTGAGGGGGAATACATGAGCACTTTTGTCAACCGGCGGCTGGCACCGGCCGTTTTCGTGTTATGCAGTCTGGGTGTGCCAGTGCTGGCAGACGCGGCCGCTCCGGCCGGATCCGCGGACACTCCGGCGCCTGAAGCGGCCACCGACGCCCCCAGTACCGGCGACAGCGGCGCCCTGGGAGAAGTCGTGGTCACGGCCCAGCGGCGACTGGAGAATGCGCAAAAGACGCCCATCGCCATTGATACCGTATCCGGCACACAGTTGACCAACGCAGGCGCTGTCGATCCTTCGGGGCTGACCACCTTGGTGCCCTCGGTGCAATTCGGCAAGGCCGCCGGCCCTTACTACGTATTCTTTCTGCGCGGCGTAGGCTCCAACGCCACCAATTCCCTGACCGAGCCGGCCGTGTCCCTGTCCCTGGATGGCGTTCCACTGGCACGACAGTACAACACCGACGGCCAGTTCTACGACTTGCAACGGGTGGAAATCCTGGAAGGACCGCAGGGCACGCTCTATGGCCGTAACGCCACCGGCGGCGCCATCAACCTGATCCCTCAGCGACCGACGCACGTCTATTCCGCAGATGTGGATGCGTCCACCGGCAATTATGGGCTGTTGCAGTCCACGGCGGCCGTCAACGTGCCACTCAACGACTGGATCGCCGCCAGAGTATCCGGCCAGTCAGTCAGCCACAGCGGCTATCTTTCGGACGGTGAAGCCGACGACGACACGAAGTCAGGCCGTCTGCAGGCTATATTCGATCCGTCAGATGCCTTGTCGATTCTGCTCAGCAGCGATCTGGTCAATCAGAACGGCCGCGGCGGCGGCAGTGCCCTGGGCAGCGCCGGCCACACTGTCGACCAGCGCATCGGCCTGGGCGATCCGCTGGTGCAGGCGATCGAGCAGCAACGCGGGCTGACCGTCATCCAGTCGAGCCAGCTCTATCAGAACAACCGCTACTACGGCTTCAAAGGCGAGCTCAACTGGACCACGGACCTGGGCACCCTGACGGTCATCCCCGCGTACCGGCACGCCAGCCTGAATTTCGCGGCCATGTTCGGTGGTTTGGAGACCGACTGGGAAACCGACAAACAGAAGTCTCTCGAAACCCGCTTCGCCTCCAAGCAGATGGGCATCGTCCATTGGGTTGCAGGCGCGCTCTACCTGGACGATATTGTCGATGCCAACTTCAACATCAACAACCTCAACCATACCGGCAGCCAGCAGATCTATGACACAGGGACCCGCTCCTACGCGGCCTTCGCGGATGCCACTGCCGATCTGACCAGCCAGTTGCGCCTCATCGGCGGCGCGCGCTACACGCGCGACCGCAAGAGTATCGACGGCTCGCTGCACAACCCCTTTGTTGCCAATCCCGTCTACATCCGGCTGGACGATGCCACCACCTATGACAAGGTCACCTGGCGCGGCGGTCTGCAGTACGACGTGACCGACTCCTCGATGGTCTACGCCACAGTCTCCACGGGCTTCCGTGCCGGCGGTTATTTCTGGACGGCGGACAATCCCGTGTTCAAACCGGAAACCATGACGGCCTATACCCTGGGCGCCAAGAACCGCTTCCTCGATAATCGCCTGCAGGCCAACGTCGAGATCTTCGAGTGGAAATACAAAGACCAGCAGTTGAGCCACACCATCATCGATACCGCGGGCGATTCCATCCTGGCGGTCTCCAATGCCGGCAGCACGACCATCCGTGGCGTGGAGCTGGACCTGAAATACCGCGCCGGAGCGACCCAGTTCGGCCTGGACGTGCAGTATCTGGATTCAGTGATCGACCAGTTCAGCTATCTACAGTTGGCCAAGGTAGGTGTGGGCAGCACCTGTTCCGGTACTCCCGCGACCGGTGGCTACATCATCGACTGCGCCGGCTCCTCACCCACTGAATCGCCTCGCTGGGTGCTGAATCCATCCGTGGAGCACAGCTTCCTGTTGCCCGGCGGCGGCGAGTTGACAGCCAATCTGAGCAGTCACTTCCAGACGATGTCGTACACGGCATTGAACTTTGTCCCCAGCGATATCCAGGGCTCCTATTGGAACACCAACGCGCTGTTGACCTACCATGCGCCTGATGACAAGTGGAGCGTCGGGTTGTTTGGTGAAAATCTGAGCAACAAAGCCATCAAGCAGTTCACGACACATACCAACTTCGATTCGTCGCAGTTGCTGTCTCCGCGGACCTATGGCCTCAGGGCGTCGTTCCATTTCCGTTGAGCCCAAAATTGACAAATATGCGGGTGCCGCGGCGAGGATCGCTGCGGCGCTGGGTCTGTTGACGCAGGCAGCCAGTGCGGCCCCGGCGATCTATCAAGTGCTGGAGTTCTCGGCGCCTGGAGCGCACGTCGGGCAGACCTTTCAGCTGCAGAAAGAATTTCCCAGCCATCCAGAGCTGCCTTCGCAGTTGACGCTGCTCGAAATCCCCGCACGCAAACGTCGGGCGTTTGAGGCAGCGTTGCGGCCCGCCTCCCCGGCGGTCATCGGCCTGTATGAAAAGATCGGCCCGCTAAAACAGGCTGACGCTGCGCAAGGCATGGGCAGGTACAGCCTGGTCGTGTTGTCCAATCCGGTGTCGGCGGCCCGCGAGCAGGCCTATAACGACTGGTACGAACACCAGCACGTGCCGGATGTGCTGCGGGTTCCCGGCTTCAAATCCGCTCAGCGCCTGAAGCTGGTTGCCAACGAAACACCCGGGACGTTCGCTTTACCGGCATACGCGGTGCGCTTCACGTTTGACAGCGAAGATGTGTCGGCAACCAGCGCCGAAGTGCGCCGGCGCCTGAAAGCCGGCATTACCCGGCCCAGCGCCGACTTTGATTCCAGGACCAGTGTGACGCGCTACTACGCGCCCGGGAAGTAACAGGTTGGCTGCGCCCGCCTCAGCCAACCGGGCTGAAGCACGGCACCGCAAAGCCGCCCTCACTGGGTTTGAAGATCAGTTTGACCGCCTGTCCTATCCGCAGCTCCTGCGGGTCGCAATCCACGATGTTTGTCATCATGGTGGGCCCCTCCTCCAGCGTCACATACGCCATCACAAACGGCGGCGTGGCCTTGCGCATGTAACTGAAGGAATACAGGCTGCCGCGGCCGGAACCGGTGATCCACTCGGTCTCGCTGCTGACGCAGAAAGGACACACTGTGCGCGGATACCAATGGGCCTTGCCGCATGTCCTGCAGCGCTTGATCAGAAAAGTACCCTCGGCAGCCGCCTTCCAGAAAGCCTCGGTCTCGGGTGTCGGGGTGGGATCGATCATGATTCCCTCTCCAGGATCACGGTGGCGCTGGCATGGCGTACGGCCAACTGCCCGCCGATGGCGTTGGCGAGAGCAAACTGACAGTCGGGCACCTGCACCGCGGGGTGGGCCTCGCCGCGAGCCTGGCGGACCGCCTCGATCATCTTGGTCATGCCGCCCCGATTGCCTGGATGGTTGTTGCAAAGGCCGCCACCGTCGGTGTTGACCGCGAGCCGCCCCTGGCCGGCAATCAGCGACTGCTCCATCGCAAATCGGCCAGCCTCGCCCTTGGGACAGAAGCCGAGATCCTCCAACTGCACCAACACGGTGATGGTAAAACTGTCGTACAGCGAGGCGTAGTGGACATCCGCGGGAGTAATGCCGGCCTGTTCAAAAGCCATGCGGCCCGAACGCCGGGCGCCGGAATCCGTGATCTCGAAATAACCCCCGTTCTGCCCTTCCGGCGCCTCGCCGGTACCGATGATCTTGATCCGCGGGCGCTTCAGGCTCTGTGCGATTTCTTTTCTGACCACCAACAACGCCCCACCGCCGTCGGTCACCACACAACAGTCCAGGCGGTGCAGCGGATCGCACACCAGCGGAGAGGCCAGCACTTCTTCCACTGTCACGGGGGTGGGAAGCAACGCCAACGGGTTGTGCTGCGCGTGGCGTGAGGCAGCCACCTTCACCCAGGCAAGCTGTTCTGGGGTAGTGCCGTATTTGTACATGTGGCGCATCGCGACCATGCCATACACGTTGATGACGGCGAGGCCAAAGGGATGCTCCCATTGGAAGTCGGGCTGATCCGGGCTGTCACGCCGGACCAGCGCTCCCTTGGCGCGGCCTTCGCTGCGAGGACGGCCTGCCAGCGTAATCAGCGCCACGTTGCACTTACCTGCAGCAATGGCTTGCGCGGCATGGGCGACGTGGATGGGGTAGGAAGAGCCGCTGGTGTTAGTCGTGTCGACGTGCCGCAGTTTCAGGTTGAGATAATCGGCGATCGACAGGGGTCCGGTGCCCGGAGCGTCCGGGCCGCAGAAAAAACCGTCGATATCGCTCTTCTCCAGGCCGGCATCCGCAAGAGCTCCCAGCATGGCCTGTGCCTGCAACTGTGCGAGCGACTGATCAGGAGCATGGCGGATCGGCAGCTCATAGGCACCGGCAATGTAGGCGGTCATCGACGGTCAGCCTTTTGCGGCAAGGCACGCATGATGACGCATTCTGCCGGTGTGCTCGCCGTAACCCAACACCACCGGCTGACCGATCCAGCTGCCCGCAGGCTCGGGCCCTTCGAGCTGGGTCACGATGATGGGACCTTCCTCCAGTTCCACGGCCACACTGTTGTACGGCGGCGGATGGTTGTCGAAATATTTCCTGTGGAACACGACCCAGGACAGGATCTTCCCCTTCCCCGATACCGGGGTCCAGGCCGCCACCACCGACAGACACTTCGGACACACTGGGGCCGGCGGGTAGCGGAAGCTGCCGCAATCGTTACAGCGTTGCAGCTCCAACTGACCCCGCTCCATGCTGGCCCACATCGGCAGATCGTCGATTCCGAGAACGGGTTTGGAGTTTGCCATGATGCGCTTCCTTCAGCGTCCGTAGAGAATCGACACCGCCTTGCCTGCGACATCGGAGCTGTAATGCACATAACGGCAGTCCGCCACCTGGCGTGCGCCGCACTGGCCACGCAATTGCCTGACCGCCTCGATCTGATGATTCCAACCTTGCATGTAGGACTCCGACAGATGACCGCCGCTGGTGTTTACCGGCAGCTGGCCTTGCAGAGAAATGCCGCTCTCACGCATGAACTTGCCGGCCTCGCCCACCCCGCAGTAGCCATAGCCTTCCAGCGCCAGCGGAATGTGACAAGAAAAACTGTCATAGACTTGCAGCGAGCTCACGTCGCGCGGGCCGATCCCCGCCATGTTGAAGACCTGCTCGGCCACTTTCTGCTGCGCCGGCAGGTAGAAGTTCGTCAGCCGCGGCTCGAGGCTGGTGGCGCCCTTGTTGAGATCGTAACGCCCCACGGCGTGGATCAACACAGGGTCGGGACGGATGTGCTTTGCCCGGCCGGCTTCCGCAACAATCAGCGCCACGCCGCCGTCGTTGATGAGGCAGTAGTCGAACAAATGCAGCGGCTCGCACACAAACGCCGACTGCAGATAGTCCTCGACCGTGATCCGCTCCTGCATGATGGCGTTGGGGTTGAGACTGGAACCCATGCGCTGGGCAACGGCCACCTCGCCCAGCTCCGCGGATGTCAGGCCGCTCAGTTCCATGTAACGGCGGAACATCATGGCGTATAGCGCGCCCTGCGAGGTGAAGCCCCACGGCGCATGGTAGATATACGACAGAAATGACCCGCCACCAGCGGCGTTGTCACCACCGTAGTTGGTGCCGCCGGAGCGTTGGTTATTGCCGTAGACCAGCGCCACGACTTCGGCCAACCCGGACCGGATGGCCATGCACGCCTGGATGATGCCCAACATTGCATCCGCCTGGCCGCCCCAGCGGGCATCGATCCCGAGGACCTCGCCGATCCGCTCGTAGGGAGTCGTTGGACCCACAATCAGGCCATCGATGTCCGACACCTGCAAACCCGCGTCTGCCAGCGCCACTTTGAACGCGTCGGCGCCATAGCCAATGCAATCGCGGGGCTTTTCTCCGTTGCGAGTGCGTACATAGTCACCTCGCCAATCGGTGTGCCCAACACCTACCACGGACGCCACTTTGGCGAGATTTCGCTGCAAACCGTCTACCTCGAAGCTATTTGAGAAATTCTTCCGCCCAGCGTGCGTAACGCTCGTCCTGACTCAACTGTTTGACCAGCTTGCGGGCATCCAGGTCCGCAGGTTCGCGGCCATGGCGGATCTGATACAGACAGCGGTACTGGGCTGCAATGGCAGCGAACGCCGCCTGGTGACCCTTCAGGCTCAGCCTCACCTTTCTCGCCGCAAGCTCCTCAGTGCCCACCCCGGGAATGGCGGAACCCAACAGCAGCGGCACGCGGGCCTTTTTCGCCAACGCGTCGAGCTGCTCCAGAGTCTTCAGGTTGGCAATAAACAGCGCATCCGCGCCGGCATCCTCAAATGCCTGCTGGCGCACCCGCATTTCGGACGCAGATGCCAACGCCGCGTTGGTCCGCCCGATGACGCTGAAGAGCGGATCGGTGCGCGCATCGAGGGCTGCACGGATTTTTCCGACCGCTTCTTTGACTGCAATCAGGCTCGCTTTCTCACTACCGAAGGCCGCTGGCAGCAAAGTGTCTTCCACAGTGACCGCCGCGGCCCCAGCCGCTTCCAACTCTTCAACCATGCGGCGGACGCTGAGGGCGTTGCCGTAGCCATGGTCGCCATCGACCACGACAGGCAAGTCGCCGGCACGGCAGACTCGGCGTACCTGCTCCGCTAGCTCAGTCAATGTCAGGACCGCGACGTCAGGTGCACCCAACACGGCCAAAGACACCAGAGACCCCCCCATCATCACGGCTTCGTACCCTATTTCCCGGGCTGCACGCATTCCCAGCGGTTCCACCACTGAAGCCGGATGCACGCAGGTGCTGCCGTTGAGGATAGCGCGCAGGCGTTCTCTCTTCGTCATGACACCACCGGCGCGGCCGTCAGGTTCTGTACCTCTTTGAGCGTTACCCCGGGAGCCAGGTCGAGCACTTTGAATTTGCGGTCGATGACTTCCAACACGGCAAGATTGGTATAAACCCGCTTCACCACACCGGGGGCCGTCAACGGCAGGGCACACCGCTCCACCAGGCGGGGCTGGCCTTTCTTGGTGACATGCTCCATGAGCACCCACAGGCGCCTGGCGCCCACTGCCAGGTCCATTGCACCTCCTACGGCAGGCGTCTTATCGTTGGAGTCGGTGGTCCAGTTGGCAAGATCGCCGTTGCTCGCGACCTCGAAGGCACCCAACACACACAGATCGAGGTGGCCGCCGCGGATCATGGTGAAGCTGTCCGCATGATGAAACAACGACGCGCCCGGCCGCAGGGTGACCGCCTGTTTGCCGGCATTCACCAGCCAGGGATCCACCTGGTCCGGCGTCGGTTGGGGACCCATGCCCAGGATGCCGTTCTCAGAGTGGAAGATAACTTCGCGGTCCGCGCTCACCAGGTCGCAGATCTGAGTGGGCAGGCCGATCCCTAAGTTGACCACCCAGCCCTCGGGAATGTCCCGCGCCACCCGCTGCGCCATCGCGCGTCGATCGAAACCTGCCTGCGGGTTCATGGAACCACCTTCACGATGCGATGGATGAAAATACCGGGCGTAACGACATTGTCCGGTTCCAACTCTCCCAGTTCGGGAAATTCATGCACTTGCGCGATGGTGAGTTGCGCCGCAGTCGCCATGATGGGATTGAAGTTACGCCCGCTGCCGCGGTAGCTGAGATTACCCCAGCGATCACCGCGCCAGGCTTCGATCAAAGCCACATCCGCCCGCAGACCGTGCTCGAGCAGGTAGTCCTTGCCGTTGAAGGTCCGCACCTCTTTGCCGGCGGCCATGGGCGTGCCAACGCCGGTCGGGGTGTAGAAAGCGGGAATGCCGGCACCGCCCGCCCGGATGCGTTCCGCAAGGGTTCCCTGCGGGACGATTTCCAACTCGATCCTGCCTACGCGAAACAGATCGTCGAACGCCGGCGAATTCTTCGGAAAACTGCAGACGATCTTGCGCACTCGTCCCAGGTCAAACAACCGCGGAATGCCTGTCTCGCGGTTCCAACCGGCGTTGTTGGCAACGATAGTCAGATCGCGCGCGCCCTGCTCCGCCAACCCGTTGACCAGAAAATCCGGTTGCCCGACGGCGCCGAAGCCGCCCACCATGACAACCGACCCGTCACGGATACCCGCCAACGCCGCTTGCAGGTTGTCGACCCGCTTGTCGATCATCTCGTTCCCCCTTGCCGATTCCAGACGAGCTCAACGCCCTTTGAAGACCGGTTTGCGCTTTTCCTGGAAGGCGATCCGTCCCTCGATCCGATCTTCCGTGTTTCGCAACACGCCCCAGGCCATGCGCTCGGCCTCGATCGCAGCCGCGAGCGGTAGATCCGCGCCGCGATAAACCAGATGTTTGACCGCGCGGACGGCCAACGGTGCGTTGGCGGCAATCTTTTCTGCCACCGCCATGGCTTCCGTCATGAGCTGCTCCGCAGGCACCACCTTGCTCACCAGCCCGATGCGCAGTGCTTCGGCGCTATCGATGCGGTCGCCCGTGAGCAGCAGGTGCATGGCGTTGGTCAATCCCACGATGCGCGGCAGGCGTTGTGTGCCACCCGCGCCGGGGATGCTGCCGATCTTGACTTCCGTCAGGCCAAAACTGGAGTTGCTGGAGGCGATGCGGATGTCGCACGCCAGTGCCAGCTCCAGCCCCCCCGCGAGCGCATACCCATTGATGGCGCACACCATCGGTTTATCCAGAGTCAGATAATCGACAAAGGAACGATCGCCGTCGCCCGCAAAGGCTGTGCACGCATAGCTCTCATTGGGCGGCATGGTGTTTTTGAGGTCCGAGCCGGTGCAGAAGGCTTTCGACCCCGCTCCGGTCAAGACGACCGCCCGGATGGCCTCGTCGGCTTTGATCCTGGCCCATAGCTCCGCCAGCTCGGCGCGCATGGGCACGTCCACGGAGTTCATGACCTCGGGACGGTTGAGTGTCACCGTTGCGACGGCACCCGTGACCGCAAACAGCACGCTCACGACTTACTTCCCCTTTGAGTCCAATGGTACGAGCATGAGCGGCACGCGGCCGGCGTGCAAACGACTTATCCAGGTCCCTTGGTTGAGAATTCCTCGCGCAGAAAGTCGAGAATCCGCGCGGCCACGAGGGTTGGGCTGAGAATATGCATTGCATGACCGCTGTCGATCACCTCGTAGCGGGCGTTTGGAATAACGGCAGCTACACGCTCCACGACGGCAGCGGACCGTGTCTTGTCGCGCGCTCCAGCGATGACGCGCGTAGGCACGTTGATCCGCGCCAGATCGCCGCTCAGGTCGAAATCGCACAACATGCGATAGGCGCGGGCATAGGCAGCCGGGTCGTGATTGAGCAGGCGCGCGCGTACCTGCTGTCGGTCGGTTCGCCCCAGGAAAAACTCATGCGGATAACTCAGGTCGAAGCGCTCGTCGATCCTGGCCCGCATCCCCTCGGCCTCGATACGCGCCGCCAGATCGAGAATGGCAGGCCGCTGCTCGGCAGTCACCCCGGTGGCCGGGGCCAACAGAAATAACCCCGCAACACGCTCGGGGAATTGCACGGCAAACCGCATCGCTACCGCCGCGCCGACCGCGCACCCTGCCAGGACCACCGGCGCCCGCTCACTCAGCGCGTCCAGCAAACCCTTCAGATCGCCCGTGAGGTGCTCAATTTTCAGCGCCCCCACCGGCTTTTCCGACGAGCCGGCGCCACGCGCATCGTATGCGAGGGTACGGACGTGGGGAGACAATTCCGCGACGACGGCATCCCAACTTTCCAGACAGCCGCCCATCTCGTGTAACAACACGAGGGTTTGTCGGCCCTGACCTCCCGAGGCATATCGCAGCGAGACGCCGTTGGCATCCAGCCACGCGATCATTGGGGCGCTGTGGCCAGCATCGATGGACGCGCACAGATGCGGGCGTAATAGGCACTCAATGCGGGGTGCCCGCTCCGCCACTCTAACGCGGGAAAACGGAAGTCGGCATACGCCAGGGCAGTGCCGATCGCGATGTCACCCAGATCAAACGAGTCGGGTTGCGCGTCGCGGGCGTGGGACTGCGCTTCCAACGTCGGCAAAGTGCGCCGGAATTTTGCTGTGAAGGCACCTACATAAGTTGGATGCACCGGATCTTCCGTTCGCCGCCGTTCCGAGAACAACCTGACCAGCGTCTCGAGCAGCGCCTGTCCGGTTGCATGTCGGGACAACACCTCCCAGCGCGCCTCTCCCGGCGGGATCAGGCGATGAGCACCTGTCAGTGCATCCAGGTACTCGCAGATGACCAGGGAGTCGTGCAGCACCCTGCCATCAGCCAGCAGCAGTGCCGGAATCTGCCCCAGCGGATGGACCTTGTTCAGCTCCGGGTCGGTAGTGGTCAGGCTGACATTGACCGGTTGTAGTCGAACGCTCGCCAGCAAGCCGAGCTCGTGCACCGCAATCATTACTTTGCGGTTAAAGGGTGAGCGGGTCGAGCCGTAGAGTTGCATGCAGTTACAACGTCACTTCAATCAGGAAAGGCGCTGTTTGCTTCAGCGCGGCCGTCAGAGCATCGGTGAATTGCTCCATGGTAGTGACTCGCGTGCCTTCTACACCCATACCTGCGGCCAACGACACCCAGTCGAGCGCCGGATTGTCCAGATCGAGCATGGTACGGGCGGTGGTACCTGCGACTCCAGCCCCAACGTTGCGCAACTCGTTGTGCAAGATCCGATAGGAACGGTTGGCCCACACGACAGTCAGAACGTTCAAGCGCTCGCGTGCCTGCGTCCAGAGCGCCTGCAGAGTGTACATGCCACTACCGTCGGCCTGCAGGTTGAGCACCTTGCGATCGGGGCACGCCACGGCTGCGCCGGTGGCCATAGGGATACCAATGCCGATGGAACCGCCCGTCAGTTGCAGCCAGTCATGCGGTGGCGCACCGGCGGTGGAACCAAAGAAAGTGCGTCCGCTGGTGATGGATTCGTCGCAGACAATGGCACCTTCCGGCAACAGCGCACCCAATGCGTGGCCGATTTTTTCCAAGGCCAGATCGCCCTTCGGCAACTCCGTCCGCCGGGCAGCTTCCCTGGGCGCCTGCGCGATGCTCGCGCCGACTTCATCAGCCACCGCCGACAGCACACCGACAATGTCGTCACCAGGAGCCGCGAGTGTCTGAATTGCACAGCCCGGTGGTGTCAGCCGACCCGGCTTACCGGGATGCGCGAAGAACGCCACAGGCGCGCTCTCGTCCACCAACACCAGGGTTTTGAGCTCCGCGAACCTGCCGATCGAGCTTTCGACAGGATTGGGAATGCGCTCGACGACCGCGCTGCCGGCGCCCCGTTCCATGCGTGGATTGCGACTCAAGGTCGCAACTTTGACACCCAGCTTTGCGGCGATAGCCGCGGCCAACGCGAGTGGCTGCGCCCGCAACGCGCGTCCACCCAGCAACATCATGGCATTGCCGGTCCGCAGGCTCTGAACGACCTCACGGACGACTTCGGGCGGAACCGGCCGCGGGCGCGGCATCGGTGCCACAGTTCCAACTACCCCACCTTCGGTCCAGGCGGTATCGGCCGGCAGAATGAGTGTTGCAATCTGCCCCTTGGGCGAGCGAGCTGCATCGATGGCTTCCGCCGCATCAGCGCCTACCATACGGGCCTCCCTGGTCGTGCGCACCCAGGCTGACATGGGCCGTGCCAGCGATTCGATGTCAGATGTCAGAGGCGCGTCATACTGGAGGTGATGGGTCGCGTGATCGCCGACGATGTTGACGATCGACGAACGGGCACGGCGCGCGTTGTGCAGATTGGCGAGTCCATTGGCCAGCCCCGGCCCCAGATGCAACAAGGTCGCTGCCGGCCGATCCGCCATGCGGAAATAACCGTCCGCGGCGCCGGTGACCACGCCTTCGAACAATCCCAACACGCAGCGTACGCCCGGGACGCGGTCCAGCGCGGAGACGAAATGCAGTTCCGAAGTGCCCGGATTGGCGAAGCAGACATCGATGCCACCTCCCAACAGGGTTTTGACGAGACTTTCTGCGCCGTTCATTTTCCCCCGCGTCGCACGGCTCAAGTGGCCGTAGACATGAATTTGGTCACCAGGTATCCCTCCATGGCCTCCGATCCCCCTTCCGAGCCGTAGCCCGATTCCTTCACTCCGCCAAAAGGGGTTTCAATCAAGCCCAGGCCCTGGTGATTGACCGAGACCATGCCGCTTTCGATGGCCCGGGTGGCATGGGTCGCATGGGCGAGGGAGCCGGTATACACATACGCCGCAAGTCCCGCCGGCAGCCGATTGGCTTCGCTCAATGCCTCATCCAGATGTTTGAACCGTGAGAACAGGGCGATGGGACCAAAGGGCTCTTCATTCATTGCGCGTGCGCAAGTCGGTACTTCAGTCAACACCGTGGGCGCGAAGAAGTTGCCCTGTTCACCAATACGCTTGCCGCCCAAGCGCACTCTGGCACCGCGCTCGACAGCGTCGGCCACCAGTGTCTGCATTGCCTGGAGGCGGCGCGGGTTGGCCAGGGGTCCCATGGTCACCCCTTCCTCCAGACCGTTGCCGACCTTTACCTGCCTGACACGCTGCGTGAACTGCTCGATGAAGGGCTCATAGAGGTCTTCCTGCACCAGGAAGCGCGTCGGTGACACGCAGACCTGGCCGGCATTGCGGAATTTGCCGAAGGCCAGCGCCTTAGTACTTTTCTCCAGGTCCGCATCGCCGAGCACAATCACGGGCGCATGGCCACCCAACTCCATGGTAACGCGCTTCATGTGGGAGCCGGCAAGGGCAGCCAGATGTTTGCCGATGTGCGTGGAGCCGGTGAAAGACACCTTGCGGATGATGGGATGCGGAATGAGATATTCCGAGATCGCCGCCGGAGATCCAAACACCAGGTTGATACTGCCGGGCGGGGCGCCCGCGTCCTGCAATGCTTTCACCAGGGCCGCGCACGATGCTGGAGTTTCCTCCGGTCCCTTGAGAATGATGGCGCAACCGGCGCCGAGCGCTGCCGCCACTTTGCGCGCCGCCTGGGCGATCGGAAAATTCCAGGGCGTAAATGCCACCACGGGCCCTACCGGTTCCTTGTCGACCCACTGCACGACTGTATCGCTGCGCGAGGGAATCACACGCCCATAGGTACGACGTGCTTCCTCCGCAAACCAGTCGAGGATGTCGGCACTGGTCCTGACCTCGGTCGCGGATTCCGCCAGGGGTTTACCCTGCTCCAGTGTCATGACACGCGCGATGTCGTCCACTCTCTGGCGCATGAGATCAGCCGCACCGCGTAGCACCTTGGCGCGATTCATGGCCGGCACTTTGCGCCAGGCCTGGAAGCCCTTCTGCACCGCTGCCAGGGCGGTATCCAGATCAGACTGCTGCGCGTATGCGACCTTGCCCAATGGCTGACCGGTGGCCGGATTGACAACCGGCAACGTCTGGCCGCCGG
>Ga0137412_10002928_pt1 | contig 13578 bp, 14 predicted proteins | sample CZODoug2_1_16fun_FD_122160 | JGI IMG/M metagenome (GOLD analysis project Ga0137412, IMG submission 122160) | Vadose zone soil fungal communities from Angelo Coast Range Reserve, California, USA - CZODoug2_1_16fungal (Hybrid Assembly) | ecosystem: Environmental > Terrestrial > Soil > Vadose zone... | reverse complement strand
CGTGGATGTTGTCGGCGGCCCATTGGCGGAGCCTGTACTTCTCGATCCGCTCGCTGGCGGTCTTCGGGAGCTCGTCGAGGACCTGCACGAAGCGCGGCACCATGAAGTAGGGCATGTCGGCGGCGCAGCCGCGGATCAGCTCGGCGGGGTCGATCGTGTGCCCTGGGCGGGGCACCACGAAGACCAAAACCTCGTCCTCGCTCAGCTCCGACGGCACCGGCACCGCCGCAACCTCCAGGACCGAGGGATGCTTGCCGATCAGCGTCTCCACCTCGTGTGCGGAGATGTTCTCGCCTCGGCGGCGGATGGCCTCCTTGATCCGGTCGACGAAGTGCAGGTAGCCATCGCCGTCGAGGTAGCCGCGGTCGCCGCTGTGGAACCACAGGTCCCGGAACACCGTCTGGGTGGCCTCGCCCATCCCGTGGTAGCCGTGCATCATGGTCCCGACGTCGGTGGGCCGGACGAGGATCTCCCCGGCGGTGCCGGGTGGCACCGGGCGACCGTCCTCGGCGGTGATCCGGACCTGAGCGAACTCGGTGATCCGTCCCGCCGACTCCAGCGGTGCCCCGGGGTCGCGGTCTGGTCCGAGCGCCGAGACCATGAACGTCTCAGTGGCTCCGAAGCCGGACACGACCCGTACCCCGAACCGTGCCTCGAACCGCTGCACGACCTCGCGCCCTGTCGGGACGATGAAGGCTGTGCGCACGGAGTGCTCGCGGTCGCGCGCTGATTCCGGCGCCTTGAGCAGGATGTTTGTCATCGAGCCGAGCGAGCTGAGCGCCGTGGCGCCGCTGTCGCGCACCTCGTCCCAGAACCGCGATGCGGAGAACCGGGTGCCGAGCGCAACGGTGGTGCCCGCCCACAGCGCGGTGTACGAGGTGTACCAGAGCGCGTTGACGTGGAACAGCGGCAGGCACGTGTAGAGAACATCGCCGGCCCGGTAGCCGAAGCACGCGGCGGTCTGCGCGGCGATCGCGATCGGCTGGCTCTGCGGCGAGAGCACACCCTTGGACGGTCCGGTCGTGCCGGAGGTGAAGAAGATGCCGTGCACATCGGTCTCGGCGACCGCGACGTTGGGCGGGCCCGGGTCACCTGACCGCAGCACCCGCGCGTCGACGACCGGGACGCCCAGCCTCTCGAGCGGCCCGGGCTGGTCGATGGGCTGATCGAGGCCGACGCGGAAGACGCCCTTGAGCTCGGGCAGCAGGGCAGCGGGGCCGCAGATCCGCTCCTCGAGCGCGGGCGAGGTGATGATCCAGGCAGCCTCGGACTGGGTGAGGTAGTAGTGCAGCATGTCGCCGCGGGCCGCGGTGTTGAGCGGTACGGCCACGGCACCGATCGTGCCCAGTCCCCACAGACACCAGAGGAAGTCCGGGTGGTTGTCGAGAAAGAGCGCGACATGGTCGCCGGGTCGCACCCCGCTGGCCAGGAAGGCATTGGCATGTCGATGGGTGAGGTCCGCCGCCTCGGCGTAGCTGAGGTCGGCGCCCCGCCACCGCAGGAACGCCCGATCCGGATGCTGCTCGGCGCGGTCGGTGAGCAACTCCCCGATGACTCTCATCCGTGGGCGAGGGCGGTGTCGGGCTCGAAGACGGGCAGTGGGCGCAGCATCGGCAGCAGTCGGGCGCGGGCGTCCTCGATGGTCAGGAAGTCGTCCTCGGTGATCTGGATCAGCTCGTAGAAGGCCTTGTTCTCGTAGACCTGCTCGCCGATCATCCGGCCGCGCTCGTCGTAGGGCCACAGCATCACGTACTTCTGCCGCATGATGAAGAAGCCATCGGGATCGTCGACGGGCACACCGACCTCGATGAGGGTGTGACCGCGGTAGTAGCTGTTGAAGACCGCCTCGGAGGCAAACCCCCAGTCCGACACCATCAGACGTTCGTCCTCGACGACCTGCACGCCCGCGCCGGTCTCGGCGAGCATCCGGTAGATCGCGTGCACCTCGTCGGGGCCGTCGGCCTTGTTGCCGGCGAAACCTGTGACGTTGAAGTAGTAGATCGGGTGCTCCACGGTCATCTCCGGAGTGAAGATGTCCTCCCACTCGCCGCAGACCTCGAGGATCGCGTGGCGCCGGTAGTTCTCCAGGATCTGGCGGTGCAGCGGGTTCGTGGTGGTCTCCAAGACACGGTCGGCCGCGCTGATGGTGACGGCGATGTCCTTCTTCGGCATGGCACTCCCTTGTGATGCGACGCGCGCCTGCGGGGTGGTCGTACCGGCCGAACGTAAGTAAATTCCCCATACATGTCAAGAAGTCCTCTCAAGTGTGGACTTTTTTGGAGTAGGGGCCGTTCGGACTCCGCCGTGGGTCAGCTCGACCTCGGCATGTCGAAGAACCGACGGTGGCGTGGATAGGGTGCGGCATGCCAAAACCGACCGTGAAGAGCGCCGCCCGCCACGAGCTGGTGATGGGGCAGCTCATGGAGGCGGCCGAGCGACTCTTCGTGCAGCAGGGCGTTGCCGGGACCTCGCTGCAGGATCTCGCCGACGCCATCGGCCTCACCCGCACCAGCGTCTACCACTACGTCCGCAACAAGGACGAGATGCTCGAGGCGCTGGTTCGAGATTTCACCCTCGAGACGGCGCAGGACGTGCGTCGGCTGGCCGCCGACACGGGGTCGCCGGCGATCGACCGGCTGCGCGAAGCGATCCGCAACACCGCGTTCAAGGTTGCCCAGAACCCTCGGCGCTTCCGGCTGATCCTCACCAGTGAGAGCTCGTTCCCGGAGACACTCCACAAGCAGTATCGGAAGGCTCGGCGGGAGACGCTGGCCGCGCTCGTGGACCTGGTCGAGCAGGCGATCCGGGAGGGAAGCTGCCGGCCCGTCGAACCTGACCTCGCCGCGTTCGGCCTGATCGGCGCGGCCAACTGGATCGCGTTCTGGTACCCGAGGCCACAGGGCTCGGGTACCCGTGGTCCCGAAGCTGTGGCGGCGGAGCTCGCCGACAATGTCGTCGGCGGCCTGCAAACCGACCGTGCGCCACAGGGCGGCGACCCTGTCCGCCACGTGGTCGGCCTGCTCGAGGAAGACCTCGGCCGGCTCAAGCGCATGATCAGCGAGGAGTGAGACGCCCTAGCCCCTCGGTGGGTCGGTGGTGGCGCGAGTGAGCCGCAGGTTGTCGGAATTCCGCAGTCGTGTCTAATTTTCCTCTATGCTGTGGAGTAACGGTAGTTGTCGGCTCCTGCTGGCCGGCTCGGTTGCTGTCGAACGCGCCTCGCGCGTGGCCGTGCGTTCTACCGCTGGAACACCTCGCCATCACCAACACGCTGGGAACAGAAGAGAGGCACGTCGATGCGCGCAGCAGTCGTCAGGAAGGTCGGTGGACCGGAGGCAGTCGAGGTTCTGGAGGTTCCGCTGCCAGAGCCTGGTCCCTTCCAAGTCCGCATCAAGGTCGCGGCCGCCGCGCTCAATCCCGCCGACGCCGCGGTGTGGGCCGGGGTCTTTGGGACGTTGGAAGGGATGGAGCACGCCGGTCTGGGTTTGGACGCGGCCGGGACGATCGACGCGGTCGGCCTGGGTGTTCTGCTGGAGGTCGGCACCCCGGTGATCGCGTTCGACTCCGGGGCCCTGCGCCCGACAAAGGCCCAGGCCGAGTACCTGGTTGTCCCTCTCAACGCCGTCGCCGTTGCCCCTGAGGGGATGGACCTGACGCTCGCGGCGACGATCCCGCTCAACGCGATGACCGCCGCACAGGCCCTGGATCAGCTCCCACTGCGCCCCCGGGACACCCTGCTGGTCACCGGCGCCGGCGGGGCTGTCGGTGGTTATGCCGTGGAGTTGGCCAGACTGCGGGGTGTGCGGGTTGTCGCGCAGGGGCAGCCCGAGGACGAGGAGTTCCTCCGCGGCCAGGGCGCCACCTGGTTCGTCTCGCGCGAGGAGGAGCTGAGTGAGGCGGTGCACCGGTTCGTGCCACAGGGCGTGGACGGTGTGCTCGACGCGGCCGCGTTGGGTGAGCCCGCGCTGGCGGCTGTGCGTGACGGCGGCATCTTCGTGAGCGTGCGGGTCGACGTGCTGCCGCAACCGCTGCGGGGCGTCGTGGTGCGGAACATCGCCGCCAGCCCCGAAGCGGCCCGACTGGCCTACCTCTCCGCGCTCGCCGAGGTCGGCCTGCTGACCCCACGCGTCGCGCGGACCTACCCCCTCGCGGAAGCCGCGGAAGCCCACGCCCAGCTCACCCGAGGCGGCCTGCGCGGGCGGATCGTGCTGGTGCCGTGAGCAGCCGGGCTGGCACCGACGACACCGTGGCGCCGGCCAACCCCGTCGCCACGGCTGTCACCAGGATTTCCGCTCCGGTGTGGGACGTCTGGCGCGTCATCGTGGCGTTTGACCGGTATGCGCAGTGGCACCCCGTGCTGTCCTTCGACGCGACGTCCGAACAGGTCGTCGTCGGGGCGGAGATCCCGGCCCACGTCTCGGGCCGCGACACCGGTGCGTTCGACGTCACGATGACGATCGTCGACGTGCAGGCGCCCCACCGGCTTGTCTGGGAGGGTGGCTCGCTCGACGCGATCCTGGGCAGGCACTCCTTCGTGCTCGCCGGCCAGACGGACGGCGGCACCGAGGTCACCGACTCGGAGAAGTTCTTCGGCGCTGCCGCCGCCGAAGTAGTGCCGACCCTCGATCAGCTTCGCGACCAGTACTCCCGGTACGGCGTCGCCCTGCGCACCCGAGTGGAAGATCTGTTGACCTGACGCGCTCGATCCAGTGCTCGATGGGACAAGGTCCGCCTCACAACCACATGCCACGAGTTGCGGGCACTCGAAGGGGGAGCGAGAGAATGGTGACGGTGAAGCTCGGCTTGAACACCACCGATATTGACACCGCCGTCGACGACGCGCGCGCCGCTGAGCTTGCCGGCTTCGACTACCTCGGCTGCGGGGAGCACCTGTTCTTCCATGGTCCGGTTCCGAATGCGTTCGTCACGCTGGCGGCGGCCGCGGGCGCGACGAGCACGATCAGACTGGTCAGCGCGATCACCCTGCTTCCGATCTATCCAGCGGCGCTGGCCGCGAAGCTGGCCGCCACGCTCGACCGCGTGTCGGGAGGCAGGTTCGAGTTGGGTGTCGGTGCGGGTGGGGAGTACCTGGCGGAGTTCGAGGCGGTCGGTGTCGATCCGCGAACCCGGTTCCGCCGGATGGATGAGGCGCTGGAGGTGATGAAGCGGCTCTTCGGTGGCGGGCGGGTCAGCTTCGAGGGGGAGTTCACCTCGCTGCACGACGTCGCACTGGAGCCAGCGCCTGTCCACGTTGGCGGCCCGCCGATCTGGCTGGGTGGCCGCAAGGAGGGGGCGATCCGCCGGGCCGGGCGCTATGCCGAAGTGTGGATGCCGTACCTGGTGGGCCCGGAGCGGCTCAGTGCGGGCCTGCGGCGGGTCCGCGAGGCGGCGGCAGATGCTGGCCGGGATCCGGCCGCGGTGTCGGGGGCTGTTTTTCTCTGGACGTGCGCCGACGAGGACGGCGACTGGGCCCGCAAGACCGGCACCGCCGTCGTCAGCGCCACCTACGCGCAAGACTTCGCCCCGCTCGCCGACCGCTATCTGGCGCTCGGCACCCCGGGACAGGTCGCCGCCCGGATTGCGGAGTTCGCCGCGGCGGGCGCGTCAACGGTGCTGATCCAGCCTGCCGCCGAGCCGGTCGACCGGCAGCGAGTGGTCCGGACGATCAGCGAGGACGTCCTCCCACGCGTCCGAGAACTGGTCACGCCTCCTCGATACGCCCCCATCGAAGCTGACGTGCCCACCCCGATCAACGCCAGGACTGCGGATCCTTTCGCACCTGGCCCGATTTGACCCCGCGCACCATGAACACCGGCCGGTTGCCGATCGGGCGGCGCACGTAGTCGCCGGGGTCGCGCACCTCCGACTCGTGCCCGACGTAGAGCCAGCAGCGCTGGAAAATCCGCTCCAGCTCGCCTTTCAACACCCGCTCCGAGGTCATCGTGTCCCGATGCACCCGGAACCGATGGTGCTCGGGGTCCTCGTCGACCAGCGGGAACCCGGTGAGCCGATTGTCGACCAGCGTCACCGGTGCCGCTCCACCTCGACGGCGACATCCAGCTTGGTGAATCCGCGCAGTATGTTGTGCAGCGCGCGTTCGGTGTCGCCGAGGGAAAACCGGCGCACCCGGCGCGCGAGCGCGGTGAACAGCGCGGTCATCTCCATCCGGGCCAGGTACACCCCGACGCACACGTGTGGGCCGGTGCCGAAGGCGAGGTGGTTGGCTGGGCCGCGGCGCACGTCGAACCGGTCGGGGTCGGGGTACTCGCGTTCGTCGCGGTTGGCCGCGCCGTAGAACGCGATCGCCCGCGACCCGGCTGGGATGCTGACCCCGTCCATGTTGTAGTCACTGATGGCGAGGCGGGAGAAGTCCTGGATCGGCGCCTCCATCCGCAGCACCTCGTTCATCGCGGCGGGGATCAACGAGGGGTTCTCCCGCACTAGGTCCCACTGGTCGGGGTGCTGGGCGAACAGCCACACCGCGCTGGTGATCGCGAAAATCGTGGTGTCCAAGCTCGGTGCCATGTAGTCAGCGGGGCCGGCGTCGCGTAGTTGCCGGCAGCCGGGCCATGGGTCAAGCAGCGCCGCGTCGGTGTAGGGGTCGTATTCGGATTCGGGGGCGTGCGTCACAAGTGCACTTCCTTGGTGGGTGGCGGGGAGGCGGCTTGATACCCATGTTCAGTCTGGGCTGGCCGGGTTGTCATCGGAGACATGTGACGATCTGGAGGACCGTTGTTGTGACCGGACCCCAAACCGGCGCCGAGAAGCTCGAGGCGGTGCTATGAGCGGACGACCAGCGATCAACAGTTGTTTCTGAGCACGCTCAAAATCATCGACCAGCGCACCTGAACGTGTTCAGGTTTTCCCCGGCTGCGTTTCCAGTCTCTCGATTCGGGTTATCGCACCACATTCAGTACGCCGGGCCTTTGGTGTGTGCTGTTGCGTGGTCTGTGTGTTCGGATGGATGTTGGTGAGGCGTCCGGAGCGTCGGGACGTGAATTCCGGGGTACGTCAGATCCCCATAGTTCGCGTGTGATATTCCGGTCTTGCCATTCCTCAAGTGGCTCGGTCTGCCAATCGTGACCGAAGAGGGCGAAGTTTCGTCGTCCGATCGTGGGTGTAAGGGGGAGTCGGGTGAAGTTGAGATATGACATCCACGGCTGCCACAGATTCGGATTGGTGAAGACCTTATATTCCCAGTGGATCGAGCGGTGTCCGTCGAGCTGGGATTTCAGGGTGCGCAGGTAGCAGAGATTGGTGACGGCCGAGGGGCGCATGTAGGAAGCGGGGTCGATCAGGTGGCGCGTTATCGCGATGTGGGGGTCGCTGCGGTTATTGGCGTGAGTTTGGCTGTGTGTCCATGCCGCCGCGACTACTGGATCAGCGCCGAGTATGTCCGGCCTGACCTCATCGAGGTACAACCGGCTCATGAACGCCACTGCGCGGTCGGTAGCACGATGGCGATAAACCGTGAAGGCAGCGGGCTGACGATCCAGCCAGAACCTCACGATGCGGGAGGACTCGTCGCCTTCCATGGCGGCGGTCATGCGCAGCAGGTCCGGCTTATCTTGCGGGCGGTACCGGTCTACTACGGTGGTAGCCGCCGCGGACAGTCTGGACAACGGAACTCCACCCGCCGCCGGGCACCAAGTGACGCAGCCTCGACAGGTACGTGCGGACAGTCGCCCCCGCGGCGCGCGGAGCTGACTCACCCCACATCGACCAGACCAACTGCTCCAGCGTCACCGGACGGCCTTCCGCCAGCAACAGCAGCGCCAGCACAGCGCTCTGCTGCGGTGAGCCCGGATCGAGCTCGCGCCCGCGGTGGTGCACCCGGACTGGGCCGAGCAGTCTGTAATGCGCCGATTTCGCCACGTATGGAGTATCCCGAGGTTCGACATCGCGGCCCGGTTGCGCTGGACCAAATTTCTCAGCCTCCGGCGGTCCGGCCCTCCCTGAGCCCGGTCGCCGACCCCCAGACTGCCTTTGCGCAGCTGTAGGGGCAGGTCACGCCCCTACGAGCTGCCCAGCGAGCAGGAGTGCATGACATCCGTCTCTTAGTGCAACTGTGCAGGAAACGCCCGGGCCGCGCCTTCGACAGGGCGGTGGAGCTGCTGTGCGCGCCTGGGTGGCCCTGGGGCGTGAGCGGGTGGCCAGGGAGCCTCCAAGCACGCCTGATCAGCCTTGAACCCATCAAGCGTTTGCCCACAGTTCGTAAATGTGTGTCCGCGACGATTTGCAGGTGGATGGCACGGTCTGTCCCTACCGGATCTGGCCGGTTGTCGTCGGAGACATGTGACGATCTGGAGGACGTCGTTGTGATCGCACCCCAAACCAGCGCCGAGGAGCTCGAGGCGGTGAGCCGGCACATGCTGGGGGCGATCTGCCGGGATGTCGAGGAGTACGCGGCGCTCGAGGACGTGGTCAAACGAGACCTGGTGGTCACCAACATCGTCACCGCCCGGCTGTTCCTGGAAGTCGTCGACCGTGGACAGATGCCCACCGACGCGCAGCTGGACGTGCTCGCCTTGGCCGCTCGTCAGCGGGCACACCAGGGCATCCCGCTCGCCGCGTTGTTGCGCGCCTACCGGGTCGGGGCGCACGCCATGTGGAACCGACTCAGCTTCGCTCACCCAGATCTCGACCATCGCGTGCTCACCGATTCCACACTGCGCTACATCGATTGCGCGAGCCGTGCCGCCGAAGTTGCCTTCATTGCCGAGCGGGACGACATGCTCAACTCGCTCTCGGAGGCCACCCGATCGACACTGTCTCGCCTGCTGGAGGACGACTTCGAGAGCCCGAGGGCGCGCCGGCGCGCGCTGCGCGCCCTAGGACTCGACTCGGCCCGCCCACATGTCGCGGCGGTGATCGGGGCGAGTGCCCCGGCCTCGGATCCCAAAGCTGTGGACCGCGAGTTGGCCGGGGTGTTGCGGGAGGTGCGCCACACTATGCCGAGCGCCGCCTGCGCCCAGTTGGGCCGGGGCCTGGTCTTGCTCGTGCCTGCGGTGCATACAGATGGAGTGAGTTCACTGCTTCGAGCGGCGGTCCGGCGGGCAACGTCAAACGGCCGCCTTTTGTCCGTTGGCATCGGCCGACCGTTGAGCGGGGACGACGGGCCGCGCACCACGCTCAAGGAGGCAGAGCACGCCCGGGCGATAGGTGAGATCCTGTTCCCGGATCGTGTTATCCACGAGTACGACGCGACGGACACGCTCAACCTGTTCCAGCACGGCAAGGCAGTCGACGAATTCGTTGAAAACGTACTCAGCGAGTACGCTAGACATGACCGGAACGCACGCGGCGAGCTAATACGTACACTTCACGCGTACTTCACTCTGGGCATGAACCGGCGGGCGACCGCAACCCGCCTGGGCATACATCCCAACACCCTCGATTACCGACTACAAAAGGCGGCCCAGGTCGGTGGTATCGAAATCACCAACCCGGAGAAATCATTCCGTTTCCAGCTTGCGGTTCGGTTGTTACCGGTATGTTCACGGAAGTCATGGTTGGCCGGCTAGTCCACCGAACGACATTCAGATGATTGCTGAAGCTTGACGACGTGCGTCGTGAAAGGACCCTCTCGCACCGGGATTCATACCTGACTGTGTTAGTGCAGATGCGTTGCGAAAAAGCTCTCGATCCGGCTCCATGCGTCCGCGGCGCTGGCAGGTTCGGGTCCGATGCCAGCGAGGCGCAGGAGCGGGCGGAGGAGTCGGGGACCCGTTTCGGCGTCGTTGAGGAACGCATGGCTCGCGGCGGGGTACTCCTTGACGTCGTGGGTCACACCTGCTTTGTCGAGTACCGCGTCGAGCCGGCGCGCGGCGCCTTTGAGCGAGGGGTCACGGCCGCCGTAGTTACCGACGATCGGGCAGGCGTTGGCGAGCGCCTCGGGGTTGCGAGGGAGTTGGCCGTAGTTCGTGGCGGCGGCCTGGTAGCCCGACGCGGCGGTCAGCAGCGCGAAGCCGCCGCCCATGCAGAAGCCGATGACGCCGATTTTGCCGGTGCACTCCGCCGCGCTGACGAGGTAGTCACGCGCGGCAGCGATGTCGGCGAAGGCGTGGCCGTGCCCTTCGGCCATCGCGCGCATCGTAGAGACAAGACAGCGTGCGGCTCCGCCTGAGCTGTAGAGGTCGACGGCAAGGGTCAGATAGCCGAGGCCGGCGAGCCGGTCGGCGTGGCGGCGCATGACGTTGTCGAGGCCATAGATGTCGTGGATCATCACCACACCGGGCCACGGTCCGTCTCCTGCGGGCGTTGCCAGGTAGCCACGCAGCGTTCCGGAACCGCTGCTTGCTGAAGCGAGTTCGGTCAGGTCGAGGTCAGCCATGGGCTCGCTTGCTGTGTCGCGGGGCCGGCCGCTGACGCCCATGCGCGACGTCCCCGATCACGACACCTCGCCGGGTGTGCTCGCCTCGTTGAGACCGGCGAGGTAGGCGCCCATCCGCAGCTCCACCTCGGTGCGATCCTGCAAGCCCTGCTGGAAAGCCGTGGCGATGCGTCGCTGGGCGCCCTCCCGGGCGACCGAGGCCCAGAAGTTGTCCAAGGTTGCGGGCATCAACGTGTAGTCGGCGAGGCTGACCTCGCCGACGTGGTGCTTGGTCTGAGCGAGCGCGGTCTTGTCGAACGAGGCGAGGCGGTCAGCGATGTCATCGACGAAACCGTCCAGTTCGGCGTCGGGCAGCGCGCGGTTCACGTAGCCATAGCGCTCGGCGAGCTCGCCGTCGTAATCCTGGCTGGTGAGCAGGATCTCCAGGGCGCGGCCGCGGCCGACGAGAAAAGGAATCCGGTGCATGGGCGCTCCGCCTGGAACGAGTGCGAGGCCGACCTCGGGCTGAGCGAGCACCGCGCGTTCCCGGCTGGCGAACCGCATGTCGCAGGAGACCAAGAACTCGCTCCCGGCACCTCGAGCACATCCTCGGATCTTCGCAACGCTCACGGCCGGGGCGCTGCTCAGCCGAGCTAGCACGTCCAGCCAGGGGTGCATGCCGGTCGGCCCGTCCGCCGGCATGCAGATGGTGTCCTCGGGATCTCGGGCGACGTCGTAATGAGCTAGGAAGAAGTCGGGGTCAGCGCTGTCGAAGACCACGACCCTAACCTCAGGATCGGCCTCCATGTCGCCGACAAGGGCGAGCAGCTCGCTGATCGTGTCGGGATCAATCAGGTTCATCGGGGGGTGATCGAATGTGACGTTCCAGCGAAACGGCGAAGTCTTGTCGATCCGGAGCTGACTGGACGTGCCGGACATGGCCGTTCCTTCGATCAGAGGAGAAGCTGCCTTTTGAATTCCAACGGAGCATCTGGGTAGTGCGGCCCGACTCGGGGACCGGTCCGAGACGGCTAGGTCTCGGGCGTTACGTCGTCCGTCATTCGGCGGAGCCGTCGGTGCACCACGGACACGGCCTGCCCTACCCAAGGAACTTCAGCACGCACGCGCAGGTGGCGGCCGGCTGCTCGAGATGCGGGAGATGGCCGGCATTCTCGATGAGCTCGAGCCGTGAGTCGCTCAGTCGCGAGTCGAATTCCTCGGCGTAGACCGGCGGCACGAGCTTGTCCCCGGTGCCCCAGAGCAGAAGCGTCGGCGCCGTCACCCGGTGTAGGCGCCGTTTGAGTCCCTTGTCCGGCAAGGGCCAGATGAAGTGCAGGATGCTGGCCATCCGCACCGTGGCCTCGAACATGGCTTGCGGATCATGCCTCGGCGGGGCCAGAGCAGCGGCGAGCGGACCGGACGGGTCGTGCAGCAACAGTTGGATCAGGTGTTCCGGCGAGATCCCAGCCAGGTCCGCGATCGGTGCGTCGTCACGCCAAAATCCGATCGGTGCGATCAGCACCAGTTTGCTGACCCGGGGACGGCTATTCGCCGCCAGCTCGGCCGCCGCCATGCCACCGAATGAATGGCCAACGACTGCGACCGTGGGCAACTGTAGGGCGTCGAGCAGTTCGTCGTAATAGAGCGCGAGATCCCACATGTCGCGCAAGTGCAGTAGGTCCGTCTGACCTGCTCCCGGGTGTTCGGGCGCGTACACCGTGTACTGCCCGGCCAGCGCCTCCAACAGCGGGTTCCACGCCAGCCCACCGGCTCCATGCAGGTAGAGCACCGGCTCACCACTGCCGGCAACGAGCACCGTGGCGGGCACCCGGCCACTCACCAACGCGAAGTGCCGCTCAAGGGCGTAGGACGGCATCGGGTTCGTCATCACATCCGTCATCGGGCGCTCCGCTCAGGCTCGCCGGCGAGCGTGCCGACGCGGCTGGCCGCGCCGCTCGGCCACCACCGGTGGTCCCAGCCTTCATCGGCCCATTGGCCGCGGATCCGGGGGAGCACTTCCTCGGCGAACAGCGTGATGTTCTTCTCCGTCAAGTGGTGCGGCATGGATCCGATCTGCAACAGAGCAATGAGGTTGCCGGCGTTCAGGGTCTTCGCCGCCTCTATAAGACGATCGGCGACCGTGGCAGGGCTTCCCGCGATGATCATGCCGGAGTCGACCAGCGTCTTCCAGTCCTTCTCCATAGTTGCCATGCGCACGATTTCGGTGGCCTGATTGGACTTGATTGCGAATTCGCTACTGCGCCGTGTGCGGTAGCCCGGTGCCTCGCGGAACCATGGCGGAGTGTGCATGCATTTGTTGAAGAAGTACATGACGTGCTCGAGGTATTCTTCCTCGGCGCGTTCGTCGGTTTCCGACACGCAGATCTGTTGTGAGTAGCCAGCCCGGTAAGGGTTTCGGTCGACTCCCATACGATCCATGGTTTCCCAGAATCCACCCATAACCTTCTGGGCGAGCTGATAGCCGAAAAAGCTCAGATAGTTGTATGTCCAGTCGCGGTCACCGGCCAGTTCCCACGTCTCCACCGAGCCGCCGCCGGCCAGCCAGACCGGCGGGTGCGGCTTCTGCAACGGCTTCGGCCACGGATTGACGTAGCGGAGCTGGTTGAACTCGCCGTTGAAGGTGAAGGGGCCGGGCCTGGTCCACGCTTGGGTGATGAGATCAACAGCCTCTCGGTACCGGGGGCGGGTCAGAGTTGGCGTGACGCCATAGCAGAAGTTGACGTCCATCGAGGTCCCGACCGGGAACCCGGCGACCAGCCGACCGTCACTGAGGCAATCAATCATTGCGAACTCCTCGGCGACTCGGGTCGCCGGTGTGTAGAGCGCAAGCGTGTTGCCCAGCACGCAGATCGCGCTGTTGTTCGGTGTCCGACGGGCCAGCGCGGCAGCCATGAGGTTCGGCGAGGCCATGAAACCGTAGCCATTCTGATGATGCTCGTTGACGCCGACTCCATCGAAACCGAGTCGGTCCGCGAGTTCCAGTTCGTCCAGGCTCCATTTGTAGTACTGCCGGACCATATTCGGGTCACAGAGCTCATCGTTCGGCGGCGTCACCCAGATGCTCTCGTGCTTCTTATCGAAATCCTCGGGGAGGTCACGGTAGGGCATGAAATGAAAGAATATGGACTTCACAATTCCACTCCTGAACTTAAACTAGCGTGCAGCTCGCCGCGTGTTGTCAGGCTCGATTCCCATCGTCTGCCTGACCTGGCCGGGTTGTCATCGGAGACATGTGACGATCTGGAGGG
>Ga0137412_10002927_pt1 | contig 13579 bp, 12 predicted proteins | sample CZODoug2_1_16fun_FD_122160 | JGI IMG/M metagenome (GOLD analysis project Ga0137412, IMG submission 122160) | Vadose zone soil fungal communities from Angelo Coast Range Reserve, California, USA - CZODoug2_1_16fungal (Hybrid Assembly) | ecosystem: Environmental > Terrestrial > Soil > Vadose zone... | reverse complement strand
TGCTCATTCTGGCCTCATCGCTGGCGCCAGGCGGCCCTTTGCGCGCTTCGACCACGAGTGCCGACGACGCCTATAAGAAGGGTGATTTCGCTGCGGCCGCGCGCGACTACGCCGCGGCGGCGCAGCGCTCGCCCAATAAACCGATGCTGCAATTCAATGCCGGAACGGCCGCGTACCGGGCTGGGCAGTTCCCGCAGGCGGCAAAGGCGTTTCAGGAATCCATCAGCCGCGCACCCTCGGGAGACGCGGCGCGCTTGGCCGATCAACAGGATGCGTACTACAACCTCGGCAACACCCTGTACCGCACCGGGCAGAAGACCGAGGAGAGCGCCCCCCAGCAAACCATTCAGACTTGGACTCAGGCCGTGAAGGCCTACGAAACCGCGCTGCAACTCCGTGCCGATGACGCGGACAGCAAATTCAATCGCGACTTGGTGAAGCGCAAGATCGAAGCATTGAAGCAAAAGCAGAACCAACCGCCGCCGCAAGGGCAAGGGCAAGGGCAGGGGCAGGGGCAAGGTCAAGGCCAAGGTCCACAACAAAAGCCGCCGCCGAATTCGCCGCAGCAGCCGAACGCCGGCGCACCGCCGCCAGGCCAACAACCGCCCGGTCAGCAGCCACCAGGTCAGCAGCCACCAGGTCAGCAGCCGTCCGGTCAGCAGCCGCCCGGTCAACAACCTCCCGGCCAACCCCCGTCGGCCCAGCAGCCACCCGGTCAACAACCCCCGGGCCAAAAGCCGCCCAACCAACCGCCGTCGGCGAACCAGCCGCCGCCGAGCGCCGATCAATCCAAGCCCGGCAACGGCCAACCCAAGCCCGCGGCCGGCAATGACGACAAGCAACCCGGCGAGGCCGGTGCCGATCCGGCGGATGCCGAGCGGCGCCCCGGCCAGATGAGCGCCGAGGAGGCGCGTGAATTGCTCGACTCACAGAAGGGAGAGGAGCGGCACGCGCTGGGTCTGCCGGTCGCCCGCAAGACGCCCGATGCGCTGCCGGATAAGCCCGTGAGAGATTGGTGACATGAGAGTGCGCATGCTTCGCCAGGCTGCCGTGATCGCGGCCATCACCCTCGGCATTTTCGCGGCCGCTGCGGCCTCGGCCGCCGCCCCCTCCGTGGACGCCAGCCTCGAGCCGTCGCAAATCGAAGTCGGCGAGTCGGCGCGGCTCACCATCCTGACATCGGGCAGCGGCGCGCTGTCCGTGACGCTGCCCGTGGTTTCCGGATTGGAATTCCGGGTCGTGGGCCAATCGCGCCAAATCCAAATCGTCAACGGGATGGCGATCGAGTCGACGTCGACCATCGTCCGGGTCACTCCGGAGGAGGCCGGCGTATTCACCATCCCAGGCGTCACGCCGACCTCGCCGCCCCTGGTGCTTCGAGTCAACCCCAGTGGCGGCAGCGGGTCGTCCGGCCTACGCGGCAACGGCGCTTCACCGGACCAGTTGCCGTTCGTTCCAGGCGGCTCCAACACTCATGGCATTCGCCTCACACCGGACGGCTCGGCGTTCGTGCAGTTGGAGATACCCAAGCACGAAATCTACGTCGGGGAGAGCGTCCCCGTGGAAATTCAGGTCGGCATGCGCGATGGGTTCGTCGCTTCGATCAATGGACTGCCGAAGCTCAACAGCAGCGACTTCACTCTCAACAATCTTTCGCATCAGCCGGAGCGCGCCCCGAAATCCATCGATGGCAAGCCCTTCACGGTATATACGTGGCGCAGCGTTCTCGCCGCGGTCAAGCCTGGCAACTATTCGCTCACCTTCGAGGCTCCGCTCACCGTGCGGATCCGCACCCGCCCACAGCGCGATTCGATGCTGGACGATCTCTTGGGGGACCCGTTCCTGCAGAACATCTTCGGCGCGACCGTGCCGAAGAATGTCAGCGTGAGCAGCCCCGAGGCGCCGATCACCGTGCTGCCGCTGCCGGCGCAGGGACGACCCCCCGGCTTCGGCGGCGCTGTCGGCACCTTCAAGATCAGCACCGACATCTCGTCCGCGAAGAACATCGCGGGTGATCCGCTCACTCTTCGCATGCACGTGACCGGCGCCGGCAATTTTGACCGGGTCGAGAGCTCCATGCTCGGCAACGACGGGCAGTGGAAAAGCTATGAACCGAAGGCCACTTTCAATTCCATCGATCCCCTCGGCTACCGGGGCGAGAAGGTCTTCGAGCAGCCGCTCATTGCAACGCAGCCCGGTACTCGCACCATCCCCGCGCTCGAGTTTAATTATTTTGACCCCGCCACGCACCGCTACGAAACGGCGCGCAGTGCACCCTTGAGCGTGATGGTGTCGCCGCCCGCGGACCTCGCCGCGAGCGAGCCGCCGCCGGCGAACGCCGCGGGCGCACCGGTCGATGCATCGCACGGCGGACTGCGCCCCGATCATACGGTGACCGAAGAGCGAGTCGGTTCGTTGATTCCTCCCTATTTTCAGCCGCGGTTCGTGGGCCTCTCATCGGTTCTCGCCCTGCTGTTCGGCGGCGGCTGGGTGGCGCTGCGCCGCCGGGAGCGCGATGCGCGCGATACCCAACGACAGCGCCAACGCGCGCGATCGGAGTTGACCCAAGCCTTGCTGGCGCAGATGGCCGCGGCATCCACCGCCGGCGACGCCGCCGGGTTCCTCAATGCGGCGCGCTCCGCCCTACAACAAACCTTGGGCGCGCGCTGGGAGATGGCACCCGAGCAGATTACCGAAGCCCTCGTCGAGGCGCAGCTCGAGGGTGACGACAAGGACGACATCCGCCAAATCTTCGCGCTCGCAGATGAAGCCAATTACTCCGGCGATGATTTGCAGGCCGCCGATTTCGAACGCTGGACGCATATCGTCGGGCGGCAACTTGGCGAAGAGACGACGGCATGAGTGACCCCATGATCAGCCGCCGCGCGCCCTGGGCAGTCCTTGTCATCGCTCTCGCCCTGTTCACCTCCGCGAGCCACGCCGCTCAGACTCAGGGTCAGGGTCAGGCTCCAGCTCCAGCTCCAGCTCCACCACAGGCACAGGCACAGGCACAGGCACAGGCACAGGCACAGGCAGGATATTCCGCGCCGGCTCTCTACAACTTGGCAAACGCCTACGCGCGTTCCGGCAAACCCGGCTTGGCGATTCTCAACTACGAACGGGCGCGGCTGCTCGAGCCGAACGATCCCGATATCGACGCCAACTCGACACACGTTCGCGCGGCGGCCGGGTTGCCGCCGGAATTCCGCAGCCGATTCGAACGCCTGGCCGGATTCGCCAGTCCTCGAATCCTGGCGTGGGTGGGAATCCTCGGGTTGCTGACCGCCGGCGTCGGCGTGCTCGCGCGCCAGTTGTACCCGCGGCATCGGCGCAGGCTTCTCGCAATGGCTCTCGTGGGAATCGCCCTGCTCGGCGTCACCATCGGCAGCGGCGTCGCTCTTTGGCCGATCATGCACGAGGCAGTTGTCATCACGCAGACGGCGCCGGTTCGTGTGTCGCCCGTACCCATCGAAGAGCCGGTGTTCGAGGTGCCGGAAGCATCCATCGTCAGGATGATCGAGGAGCACGACGGCTTCGTACTCATTCGCACCCAAGCGGGCCGTACGGGCTGGGCGCAGCGGGCGAACGTCGCGCCCGTCGTGCCGAAACACTAGTCCCGAGTAATCCCCGCGCTGCTGGTCAAATAAACCGCAAACGTTCCCAACCAGTGGCCGCCCTCGTAATGCTCGCCGGTTACGGCGGGAAGCGCCGCCTCGCGATGCCGCCTGGCGATCGTCCGCAGCACCGGGGCTCGGCGATCATCCGCCTTGAGTCCGTCGGCGATGCCCTCCAGCATCCAAGCCCGGCTCAAGTTGAGACCGTCGATGTGCGCAAGTTTCGGATCGGCGCGGTCGGTCACCACCGCCGGCGCCAGCCAGGTCGAGTCCGCCTTCCGCGGTATCGCCGGCAGGAACCCCGACAGCCAGCGGCCGAACGCCGGCGGATCGAGCACTCGGCGCATGAAGTCCGCCTCCCCCAGGCAGGGGGACAAGAAATCCTCGCCGGAGGGCTCATAGTCGATCGGACAACGGCGGTCATCGAGATAGAATCGACGCGCCGCATCTGTCAGCACACGGTGCATCTCTGCATCGCCGGCAACGCCCGCCCAATCCCAGATCAAGCCGAACGAGAAGGCGGTCTGATCGTGCTCGCCGACCCGAATCGGATAGTGAAGCTTGGGCACCCAACTCTTTACGCGCGCCGCCGCTTCGGCTTCCAGCGGCCGTAGCGTGCTTGCCCACTCGCGCGCCTGCGGATCGTTCCAAGCGCGCAGCTCCGCCGCCAGCTTGAGCAGCCACGCGAGACCATAGGGCCGTTCGAACGAGGCGCGATCCGCGCGCTGTAGATACGCGACCTCAGCGGCGACGTTTTCCGCGGTGAAACTGCGGGCAAGTTCCGTCCGCGCCAGCGGCGCGAACGGCGCATCCGGAGTCAGCCGCAGCAACCGCACCAACAGCCAATGGCCGTGCACGTCCGAGTGCCAGTCGTAGCAGCCGTAGAAGGCCGGGTTGAGCGCATGCGGAGGACGCGCATCGGCATCGCCGTCCAAGGTATGACTGATGTGATTGGGATACTCCGCGTGCAGGCACTTGAGCGCGAGACCGGCGAAGCGCGCCGCCGCCGCCGGGTCGAGCGCCGGCGCTGCATCGCGGTTGACGCCGGCCGCCGCGGCGGCGGCAGCGGCCCAACTCATGGATGCAAGAATCGCCGCAAGATAGCCCGTTCGGCGCATGTAACTGTCCTTGACGCTGTGGAATGGCGGAGGATTATAGGCACATGACGCACCCAACGAATCCGCTCTGGCCGGAGCTCCCCTACCAGGCCTGGCATGATACCCGCGACACGCTGCAGCTCTGGACGCAGATCGTCGGCAAGATCCGCCTGACGCAGACACCCTGGCTCAACCACAGCTGGCACGTGCCGCTCTACGTCAACTCGAAGGGACTCACGACCTCGCCCATCCCGTACGAATCCCGCAGCTTCGAGATTCAATTCGATTTCATCGAGCACGTGCTCGATATCACCGTCAGCGATGGCAGCGCGCGGCGGCTTGCGTTGCGGCCGCAGAGCGTCGCGGAGTTCTACGGCGCGCTGACGGCAGCCCTTGCCGATCTCGGCATCCGCATCGCCATCAACGAAATGCCGTGCGAGATCGCCGGCGCGATCGCCTTCAGCCAGGACCGGGTGCACTCCGCCTACGATCCGGAATACGCCCACCGTTTCTGGCAGGTCCTGCTGCTGACCGAGCGCGTATTCACAAAATTTCGCACCGGCTTCCTCGGCAAATGCAGCCCCGTGCATTTCTTTTGGGGCAGCTTCGATCTCGCGGTCACGCGCTTCTCCGGCCGCCGCGCCCCGCCCTTTGCGGGCGCGGTCCCGGGACTTAAAGCCGAGGTGATGCGCGAAGCCTATTCCCACGAGGTCAGCAGTGCCGGATTCTGGCCCGGCGGCAACGGCACCGACTTCCCCGCCTTCTATTCGTATGCGTATCCGGTGCCCGCCGGCTTTCGCGAAGCCGCCGTGCAGCCCGCGGCCGCCTACTTCAGCGAGGCGCTCGGCGAATTCCTGCTCCCCTACGACGCCGTCCGTACCGCGGCCGACCCGGAAGCGAGCTTGCTCGCCTTCCTACAGAGTACCTATGAGGCCGCGGCTCGAGCTGCGAACTGGGATCGCGGCGCGCTCGAATGTCCGCGCGGCCTCCCCCGCGTACCCCGCGCCACCTAGGAGCGGCCCCAGTAGGCGCATCATTCCTCGGAGAGACCTCCTAGCCCAAGACATCGACTTCGGCGGGCAATCGGCTTATACATGTCTCAATTTCGAGGGGGGTAGTCATGACGCAGCACAGCGCATCTAGTTTTTGGTTCGCCCTGCGGCGAAGCACCTGGCCAGCCCTTCTCTGCGCCGCCGCCGCCTCGGCGCCGGCCGTGCAGAACCCTGCCCACGCAGCTGACGCCGCGCCCGCCGCCGCGCCCACGACCGCCACCGCCACCGCGCCGCAGACCGAGTTCGGCGGCCAGTGTGCGGAAGCGCTGGCCGAAGGCCAGCATGTTACGACCAACTGCACAACCACCTGGACCGACAAGGACGGCAAGGTTTATTGCTTCAGCAACGACGGCGCGAAGAAAACCTTCCTAGCCAACCCAGCCGAGAATCTGCAGCGCGCCCGCAGCTTCGTGGCCGCGACCAACGTCGAGTCCACCGAGAAGGCCATGCAGGACTTCACCAGTACCGACGCCGAAACCCTGGTCAAGGCAGTCATCGGCGACAAAGTCAAAGCGAACAATGGGATTTTCCCGTTCGACGATCCGCTCAATGGCGAGCATTTGAAGTTGAGTTATGACGACGTCGATTTCACCCGCACCATCGACGGTTACGGCTTTTTTCCCGACGTGAAATTCCACGATCCGCAGGACGCGAAGAAAAAATACCTGATCGATTTCTGGGTCGTGCCGGAGGGCGGCAAGCTGCTGGTGCAGGAGACCCGCATTTACAAGGAGCCCCTGAAAGTGGAGGGAAATAATTGGACCACCATGGCCCGCCAGCCCGTCCCCTGGTGGTGGATACCCGCGTCCGAACACCCGGGACACCTCGCCACCAAACGCGGCTGGGAAGTGATGTCCGCGGTCGAACACGACGCCCTGAAGCAAAGCGCGAAGAACAACGGCGTGTTCAAGCTCAAGGACGACAAGACCGGCAAGGAACTCGAGCTAGAGTTCGTCGACACCCACCAACCGGTGCGCCAACTCGACGATGGCCGTTATTTCGCGTGTACGGACTTTCGAGCCGCCGGCACCAAGGACCAGATCTACGACATCGATTTCTGGGTCAGCGACAAGGACGGCGCGATGAACGTCGACCAGATCAAGGTGCATAAAGTCCCCGAGCTCAAGAGCGGCCAGTGGATCCAGGTGCCGCGCTACGAATGGAAGGACGTCGGCACGTCGCACGTGGTGCCGTGAACGCCGCGCCAGTCACTTGATGCAGCGGAATTGGCGACCAGCCCATGCGTCACTTGATGTGACGGGAATTGGCCACCAGGCCCTTCAAGTACTTCACGTCCGCAATCCCCGGGACGAGTTGCCGGCCGATCACCAGGCCCGGCGTCCCATCCAGGGCGAGCGCATGCGCTTCGATGTCGTTGCGCTCGAGCAGTGCGGCGATCTCCTTGGCGTGACTGACACGATCCTTCTTCAGGGCGTCCATGTTCACGCCCGCGTTCCCTAGAATCGTGTCCACCTGTTCGTTGTGCGCCAGGCGCGGTCCGCTGATCAAGGCGTCGTGCGCCACTTGATACTTGCCCTGGTACCCGGCGGCCAACGCGCATGTCGCCGCATACACGGATACGTCGCCCAAGATCGGCCAGTCTTTGTAGAGGATGGCAATTTTGGGCTCTTGCTCCAGCAAAGCGTGCAGCGTCGGCACCAGCTGCTTGCAAAAAGGGCAGTTGTAGTCGAAGTACTCGACCACGATCACATCCGGATCGTGCGCCCCCACGGCGTCGACACCCGGTTTGGCGAGCATTTGCTTCTGCCCGGCGCGGGTGATGACCTGAATCTCCTGCGGCGAGCCCGCGTCCTGCGGCGCAGCTGTCTGAGACGACGCTGCCGGTGCGGATACTGCCGGCGCCGACGCTGCCTGCACCGAAGTCGCCGCCCCCGGCGCCCATGCCGCACCGAGCATCAGCGCGCACCCCAGCGTGGAGAGGAGGAGAAATCGACGCCCGACCGATTCAGATTTGACGCGCCACATACACCCATCCTAACCCAATCCCGGCGGAATGTTTGCGGCAGGGCGTGCCCCATCCACCCAGCGACGCGCGCGTCGCCGCGGCTCCTCAATGAACGGGACTGATCAGGCCCGCATCGTCCGGTTCGGTGGAATTGACCCGCGGACTCACGGCATAGGCCTGCATCCAAGCCGGGTTGTAGGGTTGGATCGCGGCCTTGGCTTCGACAGGTGTTCCGCGTAGCCAGGTATCGTAGTCTTTGCGTCTCAAAATGGCCGGCATTCGGAGTGCAAAGTCGGCCAACAAATCGTTCGCCTGTACGCGGATGACCGAGCAGCTCTCGATCACGTCGTCGTCGTCAGTGACCGAGCGGTCCCAGACGGCTGCCAAGCCGAACACCGACCGGTTGAGCAGATGCACGAAGTAAGGCTGGCGGAATTTATCGCGGGTGAGCTGCCACGCATAAAATCCCGACACCGGCAGGATGCAGCGCTGACCGCTCAACCAAGGCATGCGATAGATATTCGAGCGCTCGATGCGGTCGATTTCGGCGCAGGCCGTGGCATCGCTGGTGGGCCGACCCTCGGCCCACGACGGAATCAGCCCCCAGCGAAGCATCATCCCCTCCGACTGGCCGTCGTGGATGCGGATCGCGGGAACGTACTGCGGCGCCGCGACGTTGAATCGCGCCGTAAATTTCCACCACGCCTGCGCGGGCAGGAACTCACGTTCCGCCGCCGCTTGGTCCGGAAGCGCGTAACGATCACACATAATGCGGCGAGATTACGGCCATTGGCCGCGGGAAGGTGTGACGGAGCTCTAACCAGGACGAATTGCGGCGGACGAATTGCGGCCACATTTGCCGCATCGCGGCGGAAGGTCCTACCAGGCGGCCCCGGCCGCTGTCGCCATTGCCGACCCCAAGTACAGCCGAAGAACACGGGATGGCACCCGATGCGCATCCCGTGCAGGGCCTCGACCAGGCTACGCCGCCTTGCCCGCGGCCAGAGCTTGGACGTCCAACGTTCGCAGCACCTTGCCGCCGATCGCCCAGTCTCCGCTCTCGAATTCATTCACGCGCACCCAGGTTACGGGGCGCATGTTCTCGCCTTCTACTTCGATCATCGCCTCCGTGACTTTGGCGATGAGTTCCTTCTTTTGCGCCGGCGTGAAAACGTCTTTGATCACATCGATGGTAACGAGTGGCATGGTCTCTCCTGTCTGTTGTTGTGGCTACGGACCCGTTCGCGGGGCCGTTGAGCACAGACTCGCATGTACGTTGCGCCGAAGCTTGCAGAATCCCTGGAGAAATCTTGATGATTCTTTGGAGATCTCCGCGGTGTGGGCTAATCTGTGGCGATGATCTACCGGTTCGACTCTTTCGAGCTGGATTTGGCCACGGTCGAGCTGCGGGATGGCGGTCAAGTCTGCAAACTCGAGCCGCAAGTCTTTGCGCTGCTGGCGTTGCTGGTCGAGAATCGCGAGCGTCTCGTCTCGAAGGAAGAAATCATCGATAAGGTGTGGGACGGCCGCGTCGTCTCGGACGCCGCCGTCGCCAGCCGCGTGAAGTCGGCGCGGCAGGCGCTGGGCGACGACGGCAAGGCGCAGCGATTCGTGCGTACGATCCACGGCCAAGGCTACCGGTTCGTCGCGCATGCCAGAGCGTCACGGGACACCGCAATCTGGTCTGCGGATTCCGCGGACACTGCCGCCGGCGCGGCGATCAAGCACTTCGACACGATCTCCCGGCCCTCGCTCGCCGTGCTGCCGTTTCGCCTGATCGGCGACGGCGGGCGCTACGCGGCGCTTGCCGTCGCGGTGCCCGATGAGCTGATTGCCGAACTGTCCCGACTGCGCTGGCTGTTCATAACAGCTCGAGGCTCGTCGTTCCGTCTGCGCGCGCCGGATACCGATTTCTCCGAGATCGGCGCACTGCTCCGCGTGCGCTACTGCCTGTCGGGCACTGTCGAAGTATCGGATCGAAACATCGCCATCGCAGTCGAGCTCGTCGACACCGCGGACGGCGGCATCGTATGGGCCGAGCGTTTCTCGGGCCGGATCGACGACGTGCACTCCATGCGCGAGAACATCCGATCACGGGTTCTCATGGCGCTCGAGATTCAGATACCGGCCCACGAGGCCGCTCGCGCACGCTACGGCGCCGCCGAAGACCTCGATGCCTGGTCGGCCTACCACCTAGGCCTGCAGCATATGTATCGATTCAATCGTGTCGACAACGCCGCCGCCGGCACTCTCTTCCGGCGGGCGGTTGCCCTCGATCCCCAGTTCGCGCGTGCTCACGCGGGCCTGTCGTTCATTCACTTCCAAACCGCGTTCATGCGGTACTCGGATGACATTCCCGCGCAGATCGCCCAGGCACGTCGTTGCGCCGAGCGCGGAGTCGAACTCGATCCACTGGATCCGTTCGTCAACTTCACCATGGGACGCACCTACTGGCTCGAGGGCGACTTGGACGGCAGCCTGGGCTGGCTCGAACGATCGACGACTATCAGTCCTCACTACGCGCAGGGAATCTACGCGCGGGCATGGACCGAAGCCCTGGCGACACGAACCCAGGAGGCCCGGCTGCACGTCGATCTCGCCATGCGCCTGAGCCCGCTGGATCCGCTCCACTATGCCATGCAGGGAACTCGGGCGTTTACCCACATGTCCGTCGGCGAGCACGTCGAAGCAGCCGAATGGGCCGATCGCGCCGCACGCTCTCCCGGATCTCACGTCCTGATCGCGATGATTGCCGCCGTAGCGAATGTGCTGAAGAACGATCCCGTGCGCGCCGCCTTTTGGGCCCAGAACGTCCGTGAGCGCAACAGCGCGCTCACCAGTGAAGATTTTGGCCGCGCCTTCCCCATGAAGTCGGATGCGATGCGCGTCCAGGTGCAGCAAGCACTCGCGCAGCTGGGGTTTAGCTCGCGTGCTTGATCGTTGATCACTGACGCTTTTGTAAGGCCCGACTCGGATTTGTCTGTTTTGCCGCAAGCGCCGTCGGGTTGGGTGTGGGCTCGGCGATCTTGCGCAACCGGTTGCGGTCGGTATGGTGAAAGGTCTCGGTCTGGCCCGGAATGGTCAGCAGTGTGTCCTGGTCGTACGACCACGTGCCGTCCGCGTGGATGTCGACCTGGATCGTGTAGCGATCTGTGCGAAACGCCTGCTCGAGGAAAGGATTGGAGATGATGCCGTTAGTGAGCGAACCACGCACCGCTTCGAGCGTGAATGACTTCGCATCGGGGTTTGCCTGACCGACGGCCATCGCGGTTTGGCCCCGGGGAATCGACAGCGTCAGTAGTATTGCGTGAGTGGCCGGCTCCCACAGCCAGAAGCCGACCTGGTCGTGAAACGTCTCAGGATCGTCCGGCTTCACAATCCATGTGTGATAGCGCAGCCCGTAGAAAAGTTGCGGCCCGTTGGTTTGGGCGTCGATCGGCTGCAGCTCGTAGCGCTCGATGAACCGCTGGTGCTCGGGACCGTCAGGCTTCGGATTGACGTCTAGGCCGGCAGCGCTGGTCCAGATGCCGGCCATGCTGGTCAGTGGCCCGAGGTTTGCCAGCGTGTCAGTATCCGGTTCGGGTTCAGTGTAGATGTCGGCGGGGTAGTGATACATGAGAACTCGCTGGTACGCTAGTTGGCCTTAACGGAGTAGGCGGCACCAATAACGCAGCTCATCGCATCTTGCGTACCGTCAAAGTGGTCGACCGTGAGGACACCAAAGCCTTTGCCTGTCACACCAACCCAATAAAAGACGACATCGTTCGCGTCGCCTTCAAACGTTTCAAAGCCGCCAGTGCCCGAAGCTAGCCCGTCGTTTCGCAGAAGAATGCCATGCTTTCCCGGTTCAAGTGTTGTATGAACAAACATGTTGGGTCTGACCGTTCCGATTGCCCCGTTGTCGGCAAAGACTACAGTACGAACCCCAGCCGCAACCAGGTGGGCTTGTTCGCGACAGACATACAAGCTGACCTTTCCTGGTATAGGCGTGAATTTCTTGAGTTCCGCTTCCGTGGTCTTGTCGCCGTACTAAACGGACCCGCAACCAGACAGAAAGATCATCGCCCCAAGAAAGAAAAACTCCAAAGCTCGCTTCATATGGATTTCCAAGCAAGAGTGCCCAACGATGACGCCACCCCGCGATCGCTGGAACCGCTTGTTATGCGGCGCGAACACAGCCGGGAAGGTCTGGAACGTACGCACCATAGCTTGTCTCGCCTTTTGCAATTACCACTAAGTATTCCACGTGACGCTTCTACGGCGGCTCGAGACCAGCCCGCTTCAGGCGACATCGTGAGGCGACTCAGACGCAGGAAGGCGAGGTAGCCGCGAAGCAAACTTCTCAAAAATCCAGCCCATAAATGGAAGACCAATGGTGAGCATCATCAATAGGTAGCACCACCACAGGGCTCCGCCAGAGATGCCTCGTACGATTGAGCCAAGCGCGGCGGCCGCCAACCCAAGAAAGATATTCGTAATTAGGAGCATGAGAAAAACCCATAATCCACGAATCCAGAAGCGGAAATAGATCGAATTTCTATCCATGAAGCGACACTCCAGTCGTTATTGATGAACTACTAGCGTGTGAAGATCCGCCCAACGATGAGGTTGAGTGACGCGAGGCTTTGCCAACGACAAACGAAGCTGATTTATCCAGATGATCGGGGCCCAGAAGATGATGCGCTTGCTTAGATCTGTTGTGAAGGGGTCGCAAACATCGAGCTTCTCGAACCCGGCACAGCCGGATCCATGCCGTCTAGCGACGCAGTTCAGCGACGCGGGGATGTGGTACAGCGAAACGAAACTGATTTATCTCAATCATCAACCCGCTCCTTGGCCCACCGAGGACGACCCCGCGATCGCTCGAATCGATTGTTAGGCGGCGACCTCAACATACTCGACGCGGCTCGACGGAGGAGGAATCGGAGTACCGTCTTCACGCAACCCGTCAATGTGAAACTCTATAGCCTCGCGAATAGCCTGCTCAGTAGCGGCAAGAGTCTCTCCGGTTGCAATGCAACCTGGAAGATCCGGCACGTACGCGGAATAATTCCCGCCGGCATTTTCGATGACAATTGCGTAGCGCATCAGAGGTGTCCTATTTCTTCAGTCCCGACTGCTTCAGGATACTGTTCCACGTGCCCGGTGCCAAATCGTCGCTCGGTTTACCCGCTACGGTGACCCTGCCGGGCTTACTGCGGTGCTTGAACTGGCGGTGGCTGCCTCGCGTAGACGCCAGATACCAACCGTCCTCACCGAGCATGCGCAATATGTCAGATACTTTCATCGGCGAAGCTGGTTACCTTAATGATCAACGACGCCTAACGATGAGGTTGAGCTACGCGGGATTGCGCCGACATAAATCGAAGCCAATTTATCCACATCATCGACTCCCTCCTCCCTTCACCGAAGACGCGACCCGCGATCGCTCGAACCGATTGTTAGAGTTCGCTTTGCGATACCCCTGACCCCATCGCAGTGTTACCGCCAACTTCAAATTTAACCGCCTCTGCGCGTAGTGTTACTACATCGCCTGATTGCAGATGAAGTTCAAAGAACCCAGGAGTAACCTCCGCGGCCGATAGCACTGATACAGAGGGGCCCCATTCCAAGGTTCTGGGAACGTGCAGGTCTGTAACCGAGCTCCAGAGCAGACGGAAAGGACCTCGCGGCAACATTGGGGCTCCCGCGAATTCCGCAACGCATGATCCGTGCGCCCAATTGAACGTGATCGCAACCAAAGTTGCGTCGTGGAGCTTCTCTAGAACGGCTACTGACATTTGAAGGGCGGACTCTAACGATGAGGTTGAGCGACGCGGGGTTGCGCCGACTCAAAACGAAGGCAGTTTA
>Ga0137412_10002925_pt1 | contig 13581 bp, 16 predicted proteins | sample CZODoug2_1_16fun_FD_122160 | JGI IMG/M metagenome (GOLD analysis project Ga0137412, IMG submission 122160) | Vadose zone soil fungal communities from Angelo Coast Range Reserve, California, USA - CZODoug2_1_16fungal (Hybrid Assembly) | ecosystem: Environmental > Terrestrial > Soil > Vadose zone... | reverse complement strand
GACGGCGACATCATGATCGGCGGCGACGTCGTCAACGACGTGCCGCCAAAGGACCGCGACATCGCGATGGTGTTCCAGAACTACGCGCTTTATCCGCACATGACGGTCGCGGAGAACATGTCGTTCGGGCTGCGGCTGAAGCACTATCCGAAGGCCGAAATCACCAGCCGGGTGACCGAGGCCGCCCGCATGCTCGACATCACCGACCTGATCGACCGCAAGCCGAAGCAGTTGTCCGGCGGCCAGCGCCAGCGCGTGGCGATGGGCCGCGCCATCGTGCGCAATCCGAAGGTGTTCCTGTTCGACGAGCCGCTGTCCAACCTCGATGCCAAGCTCAGGGTACAGATGCGGATCGAGATCAAGAAGGTGCATCAGAAGGTTCGCACCACGACCGTTTACGTCACCCACGACCAGGTCGAGGCGATGACCTTGGCGGACCGCGTGGTGGTAATGAACCACGGTCGCATCGAGCAGATCGGCACGCCCAACGACCTCTACCACAAGCCGGCGACGCGATTTGTCGCGGGCTTCATCGGCTCGCCGGCGATGAATTTCATCCCCTGCCGGCTCGAAGAGGCCGCTGGGAAACTCAACATCCGCCTCACCGACCGTATCGCCTTCCCGCTGCCGCCGGCGCGCGCCGCGCGATACCAGAGCGTGCCGCGAAATGAGAAGCTGCTGTTCGGGATCCGGCCCGAACATATTACCGAAGCGCGGCCGCAGCCCGAGCCCGGCTTCGAGATGTTCGACGCGGTGCCCGATGTCACCGAGCCGATGGGAATGGAGACCCTGGTCTATTTCACCCTGGAAGGCACCCAGGTCTGCGCCAGGGTCAACCCGAACGCCGGCGCGCGCGAGGGGGCCCCGCTCCGATTGGCTGTGGACCTCAACAATATGCACCTGCTAAACGAGGGAACCGGCGTCGTCCTCTAGGGATGGCGGCGGATAAGATCAAAGAAAAACCCCTCCACGAAGGCAGGAAATGGCGACCAACAAGAAGAAAATTCTGATCACTGAATCATTTTCGCAAACAGGCCGCACGCTGCTCTCCGAGCGCGACGACGTCGAAATGGTTGAGTTTCCCAACATGATTTCGGCTGCCGATTTCGAGGCCATGTTGAAGCAGCATGCCCCGGTTCACGGTGTGGCCCTGGGCGCCACCAGGTTCGGCGAGCCCGAGCTTGAAGCTTCCAGGGACATGAAGGTCGTGACGCGGATCGGCGTCGGCTACGACGCGGTCGATGTCCCGGCGCTCAGCCGCCGCAAGGTGCCGCTGATGACCGCGGGCACCGCCAATTCGCCGTCGGTCGCGGAACAGGCACTTTTCATGATGCTGACCTTGGCCAAGCGTGCGGCGGAAATGCACGCCATCGTCAAGGACGGCACCTGGGGCTATCGGCTCGGCAAGCTTCCCTACGATCTCTACGGCAAGACGGTGCTGATCATCGGCTTCGGCCGTATCGGCACGCGCACCGCCAAGCGCTGCCTCGCGATGGAAATGCAGGTGCTGGTCTATGATCCCTACAAGCCCGCCGCGGAGATCAAGGCCGCCGGCTGCGAGGCCGTCGCCGATCTCGACGCCGCGCTGCCGCGGGCCGATTTCGTCAGCATCCATTGCCCGAAAACGCCGGAGACGGTGGGCCTGTTCAATTCGGCACGCCTGAAGCTGATGAAGCCAACGGCCTATCTGATCAACACCGCCCGCGGCGGCATCGTCGATGAGAAGGCGCTGCATGAGGCGCTGGTCGCGGGCAAACTGGCCGGCGCGGGACTCGACGTGTTCGAGCAGGAGCCGCCTCCGGTCGGCCATTCCCTGCACGATCTGCCGAATGTCATCATGGCGCCGCATGTCGCGGGGGTCACGCGCGAGGCTGTCGACCGCATGAGCGAGCAGACCGCGCGCAATATCCTGAGCGCGCTGGACGGCGAGCCGATCCGGCAGAACGTCATCAATCTGGACGTGCTCTGATCCTGAGGAAGCCGGGTTTGGCACATCCTTATCCAAGGGTTGGCCAATGGCTTTGATAGCGATGACAGCCATGACGAGGTCGGCTTTTCCGGCCTCGTCCACCTCGGCAGCGCCGGGTTACCGTCGCGCACGATGTTCGCCGCCGTTTCGGAGAATTGGCGACCCTGTTCATTCCGTTTGACAAGGATAATTTGGGCGGACGCCGCGCGAAAGACAAAGTTACGCCTATTTTGCCCAAACTATGCCTTATTTCGCCGCAATGCTTACTGGGCCGGACCGGGCACCATCTCGTTTTAGAGATCATTTTTAGCCGGCTGCGCATGTTTTTTCGGAGGATTGATGTTGGCCCAGACCGACCCGACCGACCATGCGTTGGCGACGATCGCCAGCATCCTCGAACATTCCGAGCCGCGTCGTGAGACGGACAAGGCTCCGACGGAAAAAGCCTCGCTTGCGAGCGCTTCAACCGAGACGACCAAGGTTGCCACTGCCAAGTTTGCCACCGACAAGCCTTCGATCGAACCGTCACCTCCGCTCGTGCCGCCGGATGTCGACGGCTACAGCAAGGTCAGCCCCGGCCCGATCGCCGCGATCCGTTTCAAATGGACCGTCCGCCGCGCCGACAACGGCGAATACTTTGTCGACGAGATCGTCGGCGAACATTCGGGGCGCGCGACGAGCGGGCCAATGGCGAAGGAAGAAGCGGTCAAGCTGGTGGACGATCGCGAAGCCGAGGCGCGCCAGCGCTTCGAACAGCTCCGTGGCGAAATGACGGGACGCGTTGCCGCTGCCGAATTCCTGCGCGGCGAGGCGTAGCACTCCCCTAGCCTTGTCGCGGCGGTCCCAGGAAGTCTTTCTTGACGATATCGACGCCGGCATGCCGCAGGATGTCGTATGCGGTCGTAAGGTGAAAAAAGAACTGCGGGACGCTGAGGGTCAGGAGCAGCGACCGGCCGGTGAATGATCGCTGCGTACCGTTCTTGAAAGTGAAGGCGACCTCGCGCTCCGCGGCGTCGTCGATGGTCGCCCGTGGCAAGCCCTGAATGAAGCTGATCGCGCTTGCGATGCGCGATTTCAGCTCGGCGATATCCGGCTCGCTGCCGGAAAATGCGAGCGCGTCCCGCCCCGCCAGCAGCGCGGACGCGACCACGGCGTGACGTGTGACCTCGCCGACCTGCTGGGCGAGATTATACATGGTGGGCGCGAGCCGCATCTTGAGCAGGACCTGCGGATCGATCCTGCACGTTTCGGCGTAGGCTGCGGCGTGATCCAGAAGCTTGGATAGATTATCTAGGAACGGGACGAAGACCCCGACGGACGCTTCATGCATTGAAATGGACAAATCCAACCCCTCCAATGGGTGTCCGCTTCGGACACGAGCCTCCCGATAAAGCACCCCTCCATTGCCGACAAGCCGAACGGTCGTTTTCGGACATGATTATCGCCCGAGGCTCGCATCGCAATTCCGGGCGCTGTAAATCTGCGGCATGTCCGGTTTCGCAACCCATTATGAAGCTTTCTGCCGGCGCGACCCCGCGCTCGATGGGGTGGTGTTCGTCGCGGTGAAGACGACCGGGATCTATTGCCGGCCGGTTTGTCCCGCGCGAACCCCGCTCGCCCGCAACGTCTGCTTCTATCCGAGTGCAGCCGCCGCCGAACGAGACGGTTATCGCCCGTGCCTGCGCTGCCGGCCGGAGACGGCGCCGTTCTGCCCGGCCTGGAAAGGGACCAGGACGACGGTCGCACGCGCGCTCGCGTTGATCGAATCCGGCGCTCTCGACAGCGGCAACATCGATGCGCTGGCCGGCAGGCTGGGCATCGGGCCCCGCCATCTCTCGCGGCTGTTCGCCGAGCATCTCGGCGCCTCGCCCACGCAGATCGCGCTGACGCATCGCATGCAGCGCGCCAAGCGCCTGCTCGATGACAGCGACCTTCCGATCGGCCTGATCGCCGAGCGCGCCGGCTTTTCAAGCGCCCGCCGCATGAGCGCGGCCTTTGCTCAGCTCTACGGACGGCCGCCCTCGTCGCTGCGTAAGGGACGCCATTTCGATCCTTCAACAGCGCGATAGCAGATCAGGGGAACCGCCATGCCGACCAAGACCTATGGCACTGTCAGCGAAGAACAACGCAAAGCGATGAGCGGCCTCGAATTCGTCCAGGGCCTCGCGGATGGCACGTTGCCGCTCAACACGATCGCGCGGACGCTGGGCTATGACGTCGCCGAAGTAGCGAGCGGGCGCGTCGTCGTGACCGCCGAGCCGAATGACACGCATCTCAATCCAGCCGGCACGGTGCATGGCGGGCTCGCGGCAACCCTGCTCGATAGCTGCATGGGGCTGGCGATCTGGTCCACCCTCGAAAAGGGCATTTCGCAGACCACGCTGGAATTCAAGATCTCGCTGATCCGCCCCATCACGCCTGAGACCGGCCTCATCCAGGCCGTCGGTATCGTATTGAATCGCGGCCGGCGCATCGGCATCGCCGAGGGCCGGATTACCGATAGCAACGGCCGCTTGCTGGCGCACGGCACCACCACGTGCCTCATTTTTGACAATTGACGCGCCCGTCCGCGCCCATGTTTGACGATTGACGCGCCGATCGGCGCTCTGGGCGAAATTGGCCCGCGCGCTCAAATTGGATTAAACTCGCGCATCGAACCGGCGGGGATCGCCGGCGACTCATATTGTGAAGGTGACGTAAGTCACGCTGTATAAATTTGCCGCAGCCTAGGCTTTTACCGGGGATTTCAGCTGCGTCAGGAGGTCATGATGAAAAGGTTGTTGGCCATTGCCGCCTTCCTGTTGGCGAGCAGCGCGGCGCAAGCCCAGTACAGTTTCGAATATGGCGGCCGCACCATTCGGATCGATCCGGACCGAGGCACCGTTTCAATTCCGGGCGTCTATGACAATACGGGCCGGAAAGCCAAGCGCCCGCACAGCAATCAGGAAAGCGGGCACAGCAAGAACTCGCCGCAGGAGGCCAAGGGCGATCCACAAGCAGCCCCGCCATCGCCCGCGCCCGCCGACACGGCGGCTGCGCCGGCCACCGCAGCGCCTGCGCCCGCAAATAGCGCGGCATCGCCGGAGCCTTCGACCGCAACCGCAAACAACAGCCCGGCTGATACGGCGGTTTCGCCGCCGCCTCCTCAGCCCTCATTGGCGCCGGTTCCGAAAGAATCGATCCCCGCGCCGAGAGCCGATCCGTCCCCGACCCTTGCGGCGGTCCCACCGGCAGAACCGGCACCCGCTCCCGCGCCGGTGCAGCGACCGCAGGGCCCTGCTCCCGCCGCTGCAGCCGTCCGCGATGCCAATTCACCTCTGGGCGTCTGGCTGACCGAAGAGAAGGAAGGCAAGGTTCGCATCGAGCAATGCGGCGCCAATCTCTGCGGATATTCGGTCGACGCCAAATCCAACCTGAATGGCGAGCAGGTGTTGATCAACATGCGGCCCAACAAGGACGCGAAATGGAGCGGCCGGATTCTCGATCCCAACACCGGCAGCACCTATGATTCCACCATCGCGCTGAAGGGCGATGTGCTGCGTGTGCAGGGCTGCGCCTTCGGCGGCATGTTCTGCGGCGGACAGACCTGGACGCGCGTGAACTAGAAATCGGTAAGCCGATGACGAATGCAAAACCCCGCTCCGGCGGGGTTTTTGTTTGCGCATCCGTCAGCGTGACTCCTCTCACAGCGCGAGGCGAAGCGACGTGTGAATGTCGCGGTGTCAAAACATCAGGGGTCAGGCCATGAACATCAGGAATCAAGCCAGGAATCAAGCTACGGCAAACTTCATGGGACACTTTCGCAAGCTGACGATCGCCGCGCGCATTCTGGCGCTGTTCGCTATTCCCTTCGCCACGCCGGCCGCAGCCGCCGGCTTCGACGGCGAATGGAGCGTGCAGATCGAATCGTCGAACTCGGCCTGCGGCAACGGCGCCAATGTCGCGATCGACATCAGCAATGGCCAGGTGGCATCGGCCAACTCAGGCGTGAGCGCCTCGGGCCGGGTCGCCGACGCCGGCAATATCAGCGTGACGCTGGTCAGCGGCATCAAGCGCGCGGTCGGGTCCGGTCGCCTCAACGGAGCGTCCGGATCCGGCACTTGGCATGCCCCGATGTGCTCGGGAACGTGGACCGCGCAGCGGATCTGAAGCCTTCCGTTCCGATTGAACCGGAACGGAAGCGCTCGCTGTTTGTTCTGACGCGTTTTCGCGCCCGCCTCTATCCCACCACCGCCGCATATTCCTCGTCTGTGACATGCTCCATCCAGGTGGCGTGGTTGCCATCCTGCGATTCCTGCATCGCGACGTGCACCATGCCGGTGGTCGGCGCGCCGCCGTGCCAATGCTTCTCACCCGGCGGAATCCAGACGACATCGCCGCCCTTGATCTCGCGCACCGGCTGGCCCTTGGTCTGGATGCGGCCCACCCCGGAGAGCACATACAGCGTCTGGCCGAGCGGATGCGTGTGCCACGCGGTCCGCGCGCCCGGCTCAAACGCCACGCGATTTACAACCAGCCGTGCCGGCGCCTGCGCGATAATGATCGGGTCCTGCCAGACGGTGCCGGTGAAATTCTCCTTTGGCGCCCGGCGCGACGGGCGCGAGCCGGCGAGATGGATATCCATGAGATTACTCCCTGTATTTGCTCTTGCATCGTGATCATTCGCGGCGCCGCGGCGGGTGGGCGGAGGCGTGTCGCGCCCACCAAACCACATGGTAAACGCGTTGGCAAAACACTTGAACCGAGATGGTGGGCTCGAGCCGATCGGTTGCAGAACCGGTTCCAGTCGCCGAAATCAAGCCTTTGCATTCTGCGGCGCAGCGGATCGCGTCAATTGCGTGACAGGTTGGAGGGCTTCAACGAAAAAAACACGGACCACTGGGTGGTGACTTCGAAGCAACGCGTCTACATGGGTTGAGGGACGGTCAGCCGTCAAAGATTCACCTCAGAACTGACCGATATTCCCGATTTGCGACATGATCGCGTCGTGCGGAACGGAGGGTTTTCGAGATGCGCGGAATGTTGCCGCCGAGTGAAGCCCGGATGCGGATGTGCGTCATGCAGGTCGGCAAGCGGGGCCGGTGGACATACCGGGACTGGATCAGGTGGCGTTTCCTGTGGAAGTTCTTTCCCTGGTACGCGCGCGAATTGCGTTATCGCGGAGATTTCTGCATCGGAGCGGGCTGCATGCACTGGTTCTGGGAGGACCCCGACAAGAAGGAGCGGGGTTATTGTTCGGTCGCGGTCTCGCGGACGCAGAACATGATGTGGGCGAAGGAAATGGACGAGCGCGACAAACCAGCTGCTCGATTAGCAAAGCCTTAGCGGTCGAGAACATCAGGCCGAGGCCGAGCTACCGGATGCAGTCTTTCTTAGTCAATTGCGCCGTTGCGGGTGGGCAAAGGCGCAAAGTGCCGTGCCCACCAACTACCGCAAAGGGTGGGCACGCTGTGCTTTGCCCACCCTACCCCCGGCAGATATGAAAGTTATTTCTTGGAAGCCGTGTAGCGCGCCTTGGTCTCGGCGTTCATGGGGTAAAGGCCCGGCAGCGCCACGCCGCCATTCACCTCGTTGACGATCCAGGCTTCCATCCGTTCCTGCTCGGGGCCTTCAGCCAGGATATGATCGAGCTGCGCCTGCGGGATCAGCACCGCGCCGTCCTGGTCGGCCACGATGATGTCGTTCGGAAACACCGCCACGCCGCCGCAGCCGATCGGTTCGCCCCAGCCGACAAAGGTCAGGCCCGCAACCGACGGAGGTGCGGCGTAACCGTTGCACCAGACCGGCAGGCCGGTGCCGAGCACGCCCTCGACATCACGCACCACGCCGTCGGTGATCAGCGCGGTCACCCCGCGCTTGACCATGCGCGCGCACAGGATGTCGCCGAAAATGCCGGCATCGCTGACGCCCATGGCGTCGACCACGGTGATGCAGCCCTCGGGCATCGCCTCAATGGCGGTACGGGTGGAGATCGGCGACGACCAGGATTCCGGCGTCGCCAGATCTTCCCGCGCCGGCACGAAGCGCAAGGTGAAGGCCGGCCCGACCAGCCGCGGCAATCCCGGTTTAAGCGGACGCGCGCCGCGCAGCCAGACGTTTCGTAAGCCCTTCTTGAGCAGAACCGTGGTGATGGTAGCGGTGGATACGTGGGAAAGGGTCGCGATCGCCTCGGGGGACAGGGACATCGAAAAAGCAGGCTCCGATTGATGGGGAAAATGAGTGGGCGCATCTTGCGAGGCGCGGGGATGCCGTCAAGTGCGGATACCGCCAGGCGGTGCCGCGAGCCCCTGAAGTGCCTGATCTGCAGGTGACGGATAATACCGCCTTATCGCAACCCATCCGATTAATTTATTGAATTCGTGGGCTGATTTGCGAGAAGCGGATTCCACTGCGGGGCAAAACGCGCTATCGCTGCGCTATGACGAGTTTGTGAGGCCATGGCCGCGCCGCTTCCCCCGCCCCGTCTTTTGCCCAGTGGCGACAGCGCCATTACGGTGGAGTTCAGCCGCCATATCGACGACGCCGCCAATCAGCGCGTGCTTGCGCTCGACCGGGCGCTCGCTGAAGCACCTGTCCCGGGCGTGAGCGAGACCGTGCCGACCTATCGGTCGCTTCTGGTGCATTACGATCCCGGCCAGGTCGATTTCGCGACGCTCGGCGAGAAGCTCATCGCGCTGGCGCAGCGGCCGGCCTCCGCGGCTGCGAAAGCGCGGCGCTGGCGCGTCCCGGTCACGTATGGTGGCGAGAACGGCATCGATCTCGAGGATGTCGCCAGGCGCCTCAACACGACGCCCGACGACATCGTGGCGCGGCATGTCGCGGGCCACTATCGCGTCGCCATGATCGGCTTCACGCCGGGGTGGTCCTATCTCAGCGGCTTGGACAAATTCCTGCACATGCCCCGCCAGGAGAATCCGCGCCTGCTGACACCGGCTGGCACCGTGTCGATCGGCGGCGTCCAGACCGGCGTGCAGTGTCTCGCCGGCCCCAGCGGCTGGCATCTGTTGGGCCGCACCCCGGTCCGGACCTACCAGATGCACCGCGATCCGATCTTCCTGCTGGAGCCCGGCGACCACGTGACGTTTTTTGCGATCGACGCAAAAACCTTCACTGAACAGGATCGCGCGGCCGAAGCCGGCGAAATCATCGCCGAACTGATCGCCGCATGAGTACACTGGTCGCTGCCTCGATCGGGCCTGCCAGTTCCGTGCAGGACGGCGGCCGTCATGGCGCGCAGCGCTATGGACTGACGCCGAGCGGCGCGATGGATCGCCTGGCGCTGGCCGCGGCGAATTGCCTGGTTGGCAACGAGCTTCTTGCCGCAGCCATCGAGGTCGGTCCGTTCGCCGCCGCCTTCACTGCGCGCGACGGCGCGGTCCGCGTGGCGCTTTCCGGTGCATCACGCGGCGCTGATATCGCGGGACGCAGCGTCGCGCTCGATACGTCGATGACGATCACCGAGGGCGAAACCCTGACGCTCGGTTTCGCCAAGGGCGGCGCCTTCAGCTATCTCGCGATCGAGGGCGGTATCGCGGGCGAACCGATGTTCGGCAGCCTCGCGGTCAACGCCCGCGCAGGGCTCGGCAGTCCCTATCCCCGGCCCTTGCAGCCCGGCGACGCGTTCACGGTGAAGCCTGCGAGCGGGGCACCTGAGCGCCGGATCGAATTGCCTGCCGCAAGCCCGGGGCCGATCCGCGTCGTGCTGGGGCCGCAGGATGACGAATTCAGCGACGACGCCAAGGCGCTGTTTTTCGATAGCGAATGGAAGATCTCGGCGACCAGCGACCGCATGGGCTATCGGCTGGAAGGCCCGGCGATCAAGCACCTCGAAAACCACAACATCGTCTCCGACGGCACCGTCGATGGCAGCATCCAGGTGCCCGGCATCGGGGCGCCGATCGTGCTGATGGCTGATCGCGGCACCAGCGGCGGATATCCGAAGATCGCGACCGTGATCTCGGCTGATTTCGGCCGCTTCGCGCAGACCCCGGCCGGCACCGCCTTCCGCTTCAAGGCCGTCACGATGGCCGAGGCCCAGTCTGAAGCGAAGGCGTTCGCGAAATTGCTGCGCAGCCTGCCCGACCGGGTCAAAGCAATCGAGAATTTCGATCTCAACATCGAGGCGTTGCATGGTGCTAATGTGGCCGGCAGCGCCGTCAGCGCGGTCGATGCCGCCACCTGGCACGCGACGTCCGTCGACACATCGGTGCAGCGCTAATGAAGGCCTCAACGAAAGAGGATCAAGCCAAGAGGATCAGACATGACAACCATCGACCTCAACTGCGATCTCGGCGAAAGCTTCGGCCCCTGGGAAATGGGCCATGACGCTGCCATGATCGAGCTTGCGACCTCCGTCAATGTGGCCTGCGGCTACCATGCCGGCGATGCCGACATCATGCGCAAGACGGTCGAGCTGGCGAAGGCGCGCGGCGTCAGCGTCGGCGCGCATCCCGGCTACCGCGACCTGCACGGCTTCGGCCGCCGCCCCTTCCCGGGCATGAAGGCCAGCGAGATCGAGAACCTCGTCGCCTACCAGATCGGCGCGCTGCAGGCGATCGCGACCGCGGCCGGCCACAAGGTGACCCATGTGAAAGCACATGGCGCACTCTCCAACGTTGCCTGCGAGGACGACATGACCGCGCAGGCGATCGCCAGCGCCATCAAGGCGGTCGATCCAAATCTCGTGTTCGTGGTGCTGGCCAATTCGAAACTTGTGCAGGCCGGCGAGAAGGCAAACCTGCCGATGGCGCATGAAGTGTTCGCCGACCGCGCCTACGAGGACGACGGCAACCTGGTCTCCCGACGCAAGCCGGGCGCCGTGCTGCACGACGCCAAGGAGATCGCCGACCGCGTGGTGCGCATGGTGCAGGATGGCGCGGTGGTTTCGGTGACCGGCAAGGTGATGAAGATGCGCACCGACACGGTCTGCATACACGGCGACAACCCGGCCGCGGTCGACATCGCCCGCGGCGTTCGCAACGCGTTGAAGGATGCCGGGATCGACGTCGCGCCGTTCAAGCGCGGGAGCTGACTCTACGTTCGTTCCAGCAGCAGGGCGGTGAGTTCGTCGGGCATGTCGAGCATCACATCGTGTCCGCATGCAAGCTCCTCCCGCCACCAGCCGCGCTCGCCTGCCCTGACATGGAACTGATCGAAAGGACCTTCAAAGCCACGGGCAACAATGTATCCGATATTTGCCACCTCGTCGCAGGCGCCGCTGAGCCGCGCCGGTGCTTCGAACGTCGACAATGGGTGCATCGTGCACTGGCTATCGACCCAGCCGGCGTCTGCCGAGTTGACCGCGAAGAATGATGCCGGGATCGGCGGAACCTTCCAGCCCTCGCCGTGGGCCACGGCAAGTTCTCGCTGAGTCTTGCCGTTGTCCGCCTGATAGTCAAAAAGGCATTTGCCGTTCTCTGGAACGAAGGCATCGAGATAGACGAGCGATCGAATCCGGTCCCGTAACGTGTCGGCGACGTGGCGCGCGATGGCGCCGCCGTAGGAGTGTCCGACCAGTACGACGTCGTGTAGTTCCTCCCAAATCATGAGATTGGCAACGTCCGCAATGTGGGTGTCGAGACCGACATCACGGCTCAACAGATGGGAGCGCTCTCCAAGACCCGTCAGCGTCGGCGTGAACACGCGGTGGCCTGCTTCAGCCAGCAGACGACGAACGCGCGCCCAGCACCAGCTGCCATGCCACGCGCCGTGGATCAGGACGAAATCAGTCATCGCGAAGTAACTCCCTGCGGTGACGGCGCCCTCACACCGGGCGCCGGAAAACGTGAACAGACGACGCCGCGGATCGCCGCGTCGCGCCGATATGTGGACGGTGCGTCGTGGCGGACCAAGTCTGTTTTTCAGACTGGCGATTTCGCTGCCGATGACTAGCTCGACCATATGTCAGCCAGCTATGGTCAGTTCTGCCCGGTCGCGAAGGCATCGGAGATTTTCGCTACCCGATGGACTCCGCTTATCGTGCGCGAACTGATGATGGGCGCGCATTCCTTCAACGACATCCATCGCGGGGTGCCGTTGATCTCGCGCGCCGTGCTGGTCGCACGGCTGCGTGAGCTCGAAGACCACGGTGTCATTGAGCGCCGGCCGCGCGCTGACGGCGTCGGACTTGAATATTTTCTCACCACTGCCGGCGAGGCCTTGCGCCCGATCGTGACCGCGCTTGGACAATGGGGATTGAATTACACCCAGGATCGGATCAAGCGCTCCGATCTTGATCCAGCGCTTCTGATCTGGGGTTTGCGCAGGCGCGTCGATCTGAACGCACTGCCCGACCGTCGCATCGTCCTGCGCTTCGAATTCTCCGGCGTGCCGGCAAGCCGCACGAAATTCCGGATCATGTGGCTGATCCTCGGAAGATCGGGTGTCGACGTCTGCATGAAGGATCCGGGATTTGCCGTCGATCTCATGCTCCGCGGCAATATCCGTGATTATGTCGAGGTCTATCTAGGCCATAGGAAATGGCGCGACGCAGCCGGCACTGCGCTGCAACTCAACGGCGATCAGAAGATTGCGAAAGCGCTTCCTGTCTGGCTGCGGTTCGAAACGCCGCGCGGCCGGAATGTTCAGGGCCCACGTTCGGCCGCTCGGCCTGTTGCCGCCGAGCGCCGTTAGCTCAAAACGGGTGTACTGACAGCGTGCCGAATACCACGGCTGCGATGAGGGCGAAGGCACTGTAGAGCGCTACGAGATGAATGCGTGTGCCGCTTCGCCCGGACAGGGAACGGGCAAGCAAATGCAGGCGGGCTTCCGCCGATAGTTCGCGCATGGCCGATCTCCAACGCCCCATCGTGCGTGAGATCAAAGCATGCGCGCCGCACCCCGCAAGAGAATGGAAGAAATAGTGATGCGGATGCTGTGATGGACTCCATTCGCGGAGAAATATTCTCCGCCAATGCGCTGGCTGAGAATGTTATTCGGACAACTTTGACACAAATTTGCCCGGATCAGTACACGTCCTGCTGGAATCGGCCCTTCTTCTTCAATTCGCCGACGAAACTGATGGCCTCATCCGTGGAGCGCGCGCCGAACTGGGCAACGATATCGACCAGCGCGCGTTCGACATCCTTGGCCATCCGCTTGGCGTCGCCGCAGATATAGATGTTGGCGCCCTCGGCGAGCCAGGTCCACAGTTCGCGGCCGACCTCGCGCATGCGGTCCTGCACATAGAATTTCTTGGCGCCGTCGCGCGACCACGCCAGCGACAGGCGTGTCAGCAGGCCTGACGTTTTCATCGCGTTGAGTTCGTCGGCATAAAAGAAATCGCAGTCACTGCGCTGATGGCCGAAGAACAGCCAGTTCTTGCCGGGTGCGCCGGTTGCTCTGCGATCGAGCAGGAAGGCGCGGAACGGCGCCACCCCGGTGCCCGGCCCGATCATGATGATCGGCGTCTTCGGGTCCTGCGGCAGCGCGAATCCATGCGCCTTTTGCACATAGACCTTGAGTTCGTCGCCGGGATTGATGCGTTCGGCAAGGAAGGTCGAGGCGAGCCCGAGCCGTTTGCGCTTGCCGACCACATAGCGCACGCAATCGACCGTCAGCGACAATTTTCCGGGCGTCGCATTATGCGAGGAGGAAATCGAATAGAGACGCGG
>Ga0137412_10002924_pt1 | contig 13585 bp, 8 predicted proteins | sample CZODoug2_1_16fun_FD_122160 | JGI IMG/M metagenome (GOLD analysis project Ga0137412, IMG submission 122160) | Vadose zone soil fungal communities from Angelo Coast Range Reserve, California, USA - CZODoug2_1_16fungal (Hybrid Assembly) | ecosystem: Environmental > Terrestrial > Soil > Vadose zone... | reverse complement strand
TGTCATCGTTGAGGCACTCAAAGCTTCCTTTGCCGAATGTGACAAAGCTTATGCCGGCGTGACCGAAGCCAATCAGACGGACATGCTCCAGGTAGGGCCGCTGGGCAAGCGGTCGCGACTGAGTATGCTGTGGGGCAACATCTCTCATGACAATGAGCAATACGCAATCCTGTCGTTGTATCTGCGCTTGAAGGGGTTGGTGCCGCCCACTAGCGAGAAGTAAGACAGCTGTGCTGAAAAATGGTTTGCTTGCTCGGGTCAGGCTTGTGCCAAGAACGTTCGTGTATCTGGTGACAGAGTCTCCCGGCAACCACTCTCTCTTGAGCGTTGCCCTTTCCTTTGTCATCCCGACCGGAGCGTAGCGGAGTGGAGGGACCTGCGGTTTCTTCTCCCGGTAACTACCCAGAATAAAGTGTAACTCTACCCTAAGATGGTGATCTTACCCTCAGGCGTTTTAGTGAACGCGTGCAGCGTGCGTCCATTCTGATCCAAATGGCGAAGCGTCATCTGTCCGGCTGTTACCGAGATATGGCTGAACCCATAGACCTTCTGCGCATAGGGTCCGCGTTGTGATGGCTCAATTTTGAGCGAATACAAATCAGCGCCACCGCTGCCGGAGAGAAAATGGCTGGTGGGATGTCCCTCGAACTCCAGGTGCTGCAGATCATGGTCGTGGCCGGCCATGTACAGGTCGACGTGATATTTGCGGAATAACGGGTCCCAATCGCGAATCAACACAGGATGGTCTCCGTGCGGCCCATCGGAAAAGACGGGATGATGCGCAATGACCGCCAGAAAGGGAGTCGTCCGCGGACGCTTCAGCTCGGCTTCGAGCCAGGCAAGCTGCTCCGCCTGTTCCTGGGATGTCAGGGTAAAATCCCGCCCACCCTTGTCTTTACCATCGGGACGCGACATGTTGCTGTCGAGCGCGAGAAACGTTATCGACGGGCTGTTCGCAGGAAACTCAAAGCGATACCAGCGCGCCGGCATCGTCCAGCGAGTGGCGTCAGACCCGTTCCTGCCGCTGCGCGCATACTCGAGTTCGGCATCGACCTTGCTTTCGGGCCAACGCTGATAGTCATGATTCCCCAGCACGGCATAGGCAGGGCAAGGGAAATCCCTGGCCGGGTACATCTGCTCGAACTGCGTTTGCCACCGGGTGGAGTGGGCCCCTCCAGCCAGCTCTCCATACCAGTTATCTCCCAACATCAACAGCGCCTGAGGGCGAAGGGAATGCTGTCTGGCATACGCGGAGAGGCCCGCGGCCACTTGCGCCTGTGCCGTTTGGTCGTCGTATCCCCAATCCCCCAATACCAGCAGCTCCGCGGCTGCACGGTCCGAAGGCATAAATTCAGCCAGGGCCGGAAAAGAACCAAGGCTAGCCAAAGCGCTATATGCAAAACTTTGCCGTAGAAACCGGCGTCGGCTGAAGCTACCAGGGGCGAGAAGGCGTGAAGGCATACACGCGGGTTATACCATTTTTTTAGAACAGCTGAGTAAACACGTTCACGACATCTTCTCCCTGGGTTGATCTGCCTGCCGCGGATGCCAGCGGTAGGCAGCTACCGAGTTCTTCCAGAAAAACTTCTCCGAGGCCACCGGGCCCTTGGGCTCAACGTAACTGCGGATGATCGAGATGGTTTCCTGGTACGTTGCGTGATGGTCGCTATTGGGCCAATCGCTGGCATAGAGGACGTGGTCTTCGCCGAAAATCTCCCAAAGTGCGTCAAGCCGCTCCTGGGCAAAGCTGGGGCCGCCTGCCTCTTCGATGCGCGCGGCAATCACTTCAGAAAGCTTGACGAAGACGTTCTTGTTTTTTGCCAGCTGCCGCAGCAGCGACCAATATTCTTCCCGGGCGGGTGCTTCCGAAGGTATCCGCGCTGTGGGTAGGTGGTCGATGACGATTCTCAACTCGGGAACGTGGCCGGACACACCCGCGATGGCGCGAATGAGCTTGAGATCGGGATTGGCACTGTCCAGGACCAGGCCGCGATCGGCCAACATCTTCAGCCCGGGCAAAAACTCCGGCTTCTGCGCATCGACGGCCAGATCGCGATCCCAAAGATTGCCATACCGTATGCCCAGGAACAGAGGATTGCCGTGAAGCCGATCAAGATCCTTTGCATAAGAGGGCGTTCCTGGGATCAGGTCGCCCACCATGCCTACGATGATGGGATGGCCCGCCGCCTGGCCCAGGACCCAATCGTTATCGCTGGCCAGCGGGCTGGCTTCGACCACGATCGCGCCGACCACGCCGAAGGGACGCGCAAGGCCGGCATAGCGGCCGGGCAGTGCAGCCTTGTACAGGGGCTTATCCGTCTTTGCCGGCCAGGGCACGCCGCCTGGCCGCCCCGGATCAAAGAGGTGGATGTGCGTATCGATGATGGGGATTGCCCGGGGATGGGCCTCGGCCATCCGGCTGGTTGCCACGCCCCCGGCGACTGAAGCCGCGAGCGTGAGAAACTTGCGTCTCTTCATGCACATCTCCTCTATATCCAGAGGAGAAACAGTAACAGAAGAAATGCTTTAGAATGCTGCTTTGTTCGGAGGAGTTTTGCAAAGACGACATTTCCTGACCTCATCCGTGGCCGCGGTAGCGGCGGCGTTAACCCCCAGCAACTCACTTGCCCAGGCCGCCGCCGGCAAAAGCCGCGAGTACTATGAGCTGCGCAAGTATCAGTTGCAGTCAGGCCCGGAACCAAAGTTGCTGCAAAGCTACCTGGCCGATGCCCTGATTCCCGCACTCAACCGGCTCGGTTTTTCGCCCATCGGCGCCTTCAATCTCGATCTGGGCCCGCAAACGCCCGCGCTCTACTTGCTGATTCCGTCGGCCACCCTGGAGTCGCTGGTGACGACTGAGCTGCATTTGGCTAAGGACGACGAGTTCATGAAAGCCGCCGCTCCTTTTTGGAACGCGCCGGCGACTGCACCCGGTTTCCTCCGCATCGAAAGCTCGCTCATGATCGCGTTTGAAGGCTGGCCGCGCTTGGTGGTTCCACCGGTCACGGCGCAGCACGGCAAGCGAGTATTTCAACTCCGCACTTACGAGAGCCCAACCCCACAGGACCACCAGCGTAAAGTGGACATGTTCCACAACGGCGAATTTGAGATCTTCCAGAGGGCCGGCTTTTGGCAAGTGTTCTTCGGCGACACATTAATTGGTCCGCGCTTGCCACAGTTGACCTACATGGTCAGCTTCCCGGACATATCGGAAATCGACGTAAAGTGGACAGCGTTTCGCACAGACCCTCAATGGCTAAAGCTGGCGGCTCAGCCGAAGTACAGCTCGGAAGCAATCGTGAGCAACATCGACAGCCTGATCCTCAGGCCGGCGTCCTTTTCCCAAATCTAGGACCCGGGAGCACGAAGGCATTTGAAGCACAGGTAGGAAGAAATCCCTTGACGAAGGGCACGGCTTCAGCCGTGCCGCACTCGCAGGGCCTGATGACGGCTTTAGCCGCTGAGGTACGCTTTTGGGGACATCTACGAGCGAGCGAAACCGTACCCCAGGCGGCCGAAAAAATCAGACTCGCCGCAGATTGGTCCTCCTAGACATCCAGTCCAAGCTCCTCGATGCCTTTCCCGCCATGCTTTTCCAAATCCGCCAACAGTCCTTCATCCGACAGGTCAAGGGTCTGGGAGTGCTTCCAGTCATGGTGCACGACATCATGCAAACGATCGAGGATATGTTTGTCGCAAACCTGAATGGCTAATTCGCGCCGGCTGTCGAAACTCCCTGGAGCCAGGTTGATGGATCCGATAATCGCCCGCTCTCCATCGGCAAGCAACATCTTCGCATGCAGCTTCAGGCCTTTCAGCTTGCGCACCTCAACCCCGACATCATTCAGAATGCGCAGTCCTCCCACGCCCTCCAGCAATTTCTCCTTCTTGAGGGTGTGTGGCGGCCGCGCCATCACATGAACCTTGACTCCGCGCTCCTTGGCCCGCACCAGGTGCTCGATGATCATTTGATCCTGGTACCGTTCATTTTGTAACCATAACGAGTGCTTGGAACCGTCAATGAACTCCGTAATCCTTTCGCGGCCATTGCCGCGGCACCAAATCAGCTGCGCTTGTTTCCCTGAAGCAAAATCCTGGCGGCTCCAGTCTGCCTCGAAGCAGTTGATAATCTCCGCAACCTCGTGCGGATCCGAGGTGATGATCGCATAATCGCGCGTCTCGGTCAGGTTCTCGCTCTGCCAGTTCAGCGACTTCACAAACGCCGTCTTATCATCCACGACCATCGATTTTTCGTGCGTAAGGTCGAAGGCCGGATTGCTGTCCAGCACGTCAACCCCTGCCGCCGATAACGTAGCCCGGCTTTCGTCGTTTTCAGAGACCCCGTTGCGGCGTTTGGGATTGAGCATGACTCGTACGACAACACCGCGGCGGTGTGCTTCCAACACCGCCGCGATCAGCGACGGATCGGTGAAGACGAACATCTTGATGCGCAGCGATTTCGTCGCATGTTTGATGGCGTCCAAAATCGGTTTCGCGGAATCGTCAGGTAACACAACTAAACTACGGGACATCTGCACTCTCCCGCCTGCGGAAGCCGCTAGGGAGCAGCCTTCGCCGCTGTTGTTTCGAACTGTACACTATACAACTCGGCGTAGGTTCCCCCCAGCGCCAATAGCTGGTCGTGTGTGCCCTGCTCGGCCACTACACCATCTTTCAGCACAATGATTTTATCGGCATCGCGGATGGTACTCAGCCGGTGGGCAATGGTGAGTACGGTTCGCCCCTTCATCAATCGTTCCAGGGCCTCGATCACCAGTCTTTCCGACTCGGTATCCAGGGCGGCGGTTGGTTCGTCAAGAATCAGGATGGGGTTGTTGCGTATGATCGCGCGCGCAATCCCGATCCGCTGCCGCTGTCCACCGGAAAGAGTGTCGCCTCGATCGCCCACAAACGTCTGGTAGCCGTTGGGCATGCGGGCGATAAACTCGTCCGCATTGGCCAGCTTTGCGGCCTCAATAATCTCTTCCTCGGTTGCGTCTTCGCGGCCGTAGGCAATGTTGTCGCGCACAGATCCGCGAAAGAGCACCGTCTCCTGCAGCACATAACCGATCTGATCACGCAACGCCTGGAGTCGATAGTCGCGAACATCAACACCGTCCACAAGTACCGCGCCTGCGCTGGGATCGTAAAACCGGGGGATCAAGCTCATGATGGTCGATTTGCCCCCGCCCGTCGGCCCCACCACGCCAATCATCTGGCCGGGCCTCACGGTGAAGCTTACATCGCGCAGCACGGGACAGCTCGCGTCATAAGCAAAAGCCACGTGATCGAAAACGATCTCGCCCTTGATCTTCTGCTCGTTGGCATCGGGCTTCTCGGGAAGTGCGGCATCGGCGTCGAGAATCGTCCGAATGCGCTCCACAGCCACGGCCGTCTGGGCAATGGAGTTGTTCATGCTCGCGAGGTCTTTCACCGGCTTGAAAAACGATGCGAGATAGGAAAGGAACACGGTCAACTCCCCAGCGGTCATCCCTCCCCTGAGGATGAGCAGCGAGCCTCGCCAGAGGACGAAGGCAACGCAGAAGGAGACGATGACGGAAACGATAGGGGAGAGCAGGGCCTTCACCTGGCGCGCTTTGAGCGCCGCAGCGACGGTTGCCGCGCTCACTGCTGCCAGTGTTTGCTGTTCCAGCTCCTGCCTGCCGAAGGCGGTGACCACGCGGATGGATTCGAGATCCTGCTGCACTACGGCCACGATATTGCTCTGTTGCCTGCGCACCTCGTGGGTCGAACTCTTGACCGCCTTCTTGAACCTGGTGGCCAGCAGGAGCAGCAAGGGCGTGATCCCGATCGCGATCAGGGTGAAGTCCCAGTTGAGAAAGAACATCACCACCAACATGCCCAGGATGGTAAACATGTCCACCACGATGCCGAGCGTCGCGGAAGAGGCGAAGTTTTGGATGGTGAGCACGTCGGCGGTAATCGTGCTGAGCAGGACGCCGGATTGGTGGGTGTCGTAGTACCGCAGCGATAAATATTGCAGATGGTGGTAGGTGCGCATGCGCAGGTCATTCGCGACCCATTGTCCAACGCTCTCGGTGAAGTAGTTGGCCACGTACGAAGCGACGGCATTGAAGACAGCGATCAGGATCACCGCTAAGGCCGCAATCTCCGCAAGATGCGCCCGATGAGCATGAGCGAGCACCGGCTGGATCAGGTGAGCCAGCCAGGGATCGAGCTTACGTCCGACCACCACGTTGTCGATGACGATCTTGAGGGGCCAGGGTGCTGCCAGAGTCATGACGCTCTGGACCAGCATCGTAAAAAGGATGATCGCCAGGCTGCTCCGGTAAGGGCGAAGCAATTCGCGGATGAGGCCCATCATACCCCGGCCCTCTTCGCCATCTATTTGCTGCGCGGCCTCGACCACTGCAAATACCCCTTGTTACTAGTCTGTGAACGTGACACCACTCTAAACGGTATCCCACCTTTCTGCTGTAACAGATGTTGAGCACACGGCCCGGCGCTGAAAGGTAAGGGATTTACAGGCGGGGAACAACACCAAACGAAGGAGCTTTACAGGCTGCTGAAGAAGCCAGTGTCTTTTGAAGGGTAAGGCCTTTAGGCCGTACGTTTAGCAGTCAACATGAATCGGCTTCAGCCGCTGAGGGCTGCGTAAGCCAGAACAAGAGATGCCCTCGGGGGCTAAAGCCCAACCTATGTTGCGTAGTTAAAGTACGGGCTGAAGCCCGTACCCTTCAAAGAGTGCGTTTTCACGCAGGCTCTTTAGCCCCCGAGGTAGGTTTTTCAGCACAAGGCGAACCTGCGATCTCGTCCTAGTCCCTTAAGACCGTCTACTCGGCACTTTCGATCAAGTGGTAAATCTGGGCCCCGTATTTTTCCACCGTGCCCATGCCGATGCCAGGTACCGCAAGCAGATCGGAATCCGTCCTGGGGCACGAACTGGCTATGTTGCGCAAAGTACGATCGCCAAAGATGCGGAAAGCCGGCAACTTCCTCCGCTTTGCCTCGGTCAACCGCCACGCGCGCAATGCCTGCTCCAGGCGAGCCTGCCGCTCCGGTGGAGGCGCGGCCTCACCCGGAGAAGCCTTAGCCAACCTGCCTTGCGCCGGCGTAGAGGACTCCGCGAACTTACCCCGCTTCTTGGCTCGTTTGTCAGCAGCGGAAGGCGCTACCGCATCCCGCATAACAAACAGGTGAGCCTGGCTCTCATTGAACGAGATCCCCGCAGGCAAAATACTTACGTTGCGGTAGGGAATTCGCTTCCCCTGCGTCTCAAACACCGCCTCGGTAAAGGCAATCAGCTCTGCCCGAGCCATCGCTCCCAATACTTCCTCAAAATCGTCCCGGCTCATCTCGCCGTCAGGGTAAAGGTCAGTGTGCAGCTTCCCCGTAGACCTCGCGGAAACCCCGCGCAGCTTCTGCAAGACTCGATCACAAGCGATTCGCTCGGCATGTGCCGGGGAGCGGAATCTCTGCGCAACACAATCGACAGGTGCGCAAAAGTCGCAGATGCCGCAGCCCGCGCCACTGTCTGACGTGTCCCCAAAGTGATGAACCAGGGACTTCATGCGGCAGTGATGGCCCTCCGCGTAGCGGATGATTTCTTCCAGCTGATCTTTCTTCTGGTCCGCCTGCAGGGTGTAGGAGCCTCGCCAGCCATCCACTCCAAGACTCACATTCTCCGCAAAGTCCACTATGGCGCCTTTGTGGATCCATAATTTTTCCAGCGCCTTGTCGAAGACGTCCTCGTCCATCTTGGCCAGCTTGCGTACCGCGTCCTTACTTTGCGGTTGATCCACTAGCTTCGAAAAAATGCGATCCAGCAGCGCTACCGGCGGATAATCCCGGCCGATAAAGAAGTCATGCGTATGACGATCCGCATAGGAATACATGAGGATTGCGCGGCTGGGTTTTCCATCCCGGCCCGCGCGGCCAATCTCCTGGTAATAGCCCTCAAGGCTGCCTGGAACAGCGGTGTGGATCACGGTACGGACGTCGGCTTTGTCGATGCCCATGCCGAAAGCCGTGGTGGCGACCATGACGTCCAGCTTTCCGGACATGAATTCTTCCTGCACCCGCCGTCGCCGATGAGCGTCGAGGCCGGCATGGTAGCCCGCCACACGAAATTCACGACCCCACGCCGAGGACAAAGCTTCCGCCTGCTTGCGGGTGGGCGTGTACACGATGGCCGGGCGATTGCCGGCTTCGAGCAGGATCGACCGGGCTAGAGCCGGCCTGTTGGAGGGCAGCGCCTCCACAATCTCGATCCCGATATTCTCCCTGCGGAAGCCGTGAATGAAGTGCTTGACCGTGGCCAGCCCGAGTTGGGTCGCGATGTCCTTCTGCACCAGCGGGGTCGCGGTTGCGGTAAGAGCCAGCGCCGGCGCCGGCCGGAAACTCGGCAAGTACTCGCCCAGCATGCGGTAATCCGGGCGGAAATCGTGCCCCCATTGCGAGATGCAGTGCGCTTCGTCGATGGCAATGAGCGAGGGCTTGCGTTTCGCCAGCATCTGCGGAAAGCCCGGCACGCGAAGCCGCTCGGGAGCGATAAACAGAAACTGAAGGTTGCCCTTCATGTAATCCACGCAAGCCTGACGGGAACTCTCGCGATCGCGGCCGGAGTGTATGCACTCGGCCGCTAGCCCAAGGCGCTTCAGTTTGCCCACCTGGTCGTCCATCAACGCGATCAAAGGGCTGATGACCAGCGTCGTTCCACCCCGCGCCAATCCCGGCAATTGATAGCAGAGCGATTTGCCCGAGCCCGTCGGCATCACCAGCAGCGCATCTTCTCCTGCAGTCACTGCCTGGCAGACCGCCTCCTGGTTAGGGCGGAAGCTGGAAAAGCCGAAGACGCTTTCGAGCAGTTGGCTGAGGCTGGCGTTGCTGGGGATTGCTTTTGCTGCAGGAATCTCTCTGGTAGCTGCCATCTCCGCGTGGCTGGCGGATTCTGTAACCCGGGCTGCAGGCCGGCTTACCGGGGTTGTTTGACTTACCCGCCCCACCACGGAGCGGACGTAGTCGCTGATGCGTTCCAAAAAGGGATCGAGCTGCGCCTCACCGTGCTGGATACGATTGAGGAACGCTTCCCACTGCCCGGTCATCGCCGGGCTTTTCACTTCCGGATGCACCACCTCGATTAGGTGTATCCCCTTGTCGGTAGCCTCGAGGCTTTTGCCGGTTCGCGTGACGTAACCGCGCTTCAGGAGCACTTCGATGATGGCCGCCCGGGTAGCGGGGGTGCCCAGCCCGGTTTCCTTCATCGCGTCCGATAGCTCTTTCTCATCCAGGCTCTTGCCCGCCGTCTGCATCGCGGTCAGGATGGTCGCATCGTTAAATCGTTGCGGTGGCCGGGTCTTCTTCTTTTGCGCTTCTATCTTGGTTACGTTCTGTGCCTGACCTTCGGCGAGCGTTGCCGGGAGCGCCTGATCGGCTTCGGCATCTCTCTTCGGATCCCGTCTGCGTGCCTCAGTTCCGGGGTCGAGAACCTTCCAACCCATTTGCCGCACGACTGTTCCAGTAGTACGAAACCGGTCCACAGCGGGTTCCGTCGTCGTACGGATGGCCGTAATCACCGTGGTCACTTCCTGCAGGTGCTCTGCGTGCCACAACATCAGCAGCCGGCGGCAGACCAGGTCGTAAATCTTGCTTTCTTCGTCGGAGAGCCTGTCTGGCTGCATCGCCACAGCGGTGGGGATAATCGCGTGGTGGTCGCTGACCTTGCTGTCGTCCACATAACGCTTGCCCAGGGCACGCTCCCCGGTTCCCGGAGCCAGGTGTTCCTGATAGCGGCCCGAAATCACACCAACGATCCTGGGAATTGTGGCCGCAATATCAGTCGAAAGGTGGCGGCTGTCGGTCCGTGGATAACTGATGAGTTTGTGCTGCTCATACAGAGCCTGGGCCACATCGAGCGTTTTTTGCGCGCTGAAGCCGTAAAGGCGGTTGGCATGCCGTTGCAGCTCCGTGAGGTCGTAGAGCAGCGGCGGCGGCGTACGCACGGTTTCCGCGGTGAGCGACTCAATAGCGGCCTGTCCGGCGCGCGCCCGCGCCATGATTTGCTTGGCTTCCTGCCCGTCGGGAGCTAACCGGCTGCTTTCGCTGCTCTTGATTTCAGGACGGAACCAGGTGCCCTCATACGGTTCTATGGCTTGCGCGGCCTGGAAAGACGCGACCACGTGCAGGTAATCCTCGGGCACGAAGCTGCGCAGGGCGAGTTCTCGCTCGACGATCATAGCCAGGGTCGGGGTCTGCACCCGGCCGACAGAAAGCTCCTCGTTGTAGACGATGGAGTAGGCGCGCGACAGATTCATGCCCACCAGCCAATCGGCCCGGCTGCGGCCGCAAGCGGCATCCGCCAGCCGGTCGTAGTCGCTCCCCGGGCGAAGGCTGGAAAATCCCTTGCGGATAGCGTCCGGTGTCAGCGAAGAAATCCACAGCCGGCTAAAAGGTTTGGTGCTTTTGGCCGCCTCGTAAATGTAACGAAAGATCAACTCTCCTTCACGCCCGGCATCAGTCGCGCACACGATGCTCGATACGCGTGGAGACATGAGGATCTTTTGCACTACTTCGAACTGCTCTTTGCTGCGCTCGTAGACCACCAGCGGCCACTGGTCAGGCAGAATGGGCAGAGACTCCAGCCGCCACTGCCGCCACACGGGATTGATCTGGTGCGGCTCCGCGAGCGAGACCAGGTGCCCAATGGCCCAGGTCACCACGTAGCCGTTGCCTTGCAGGTAACCCGTGCCCCGCTTGTCGGCTCCGAGCACACGGGCAATGTCTCGCGCGACGGAAGGTTTTTCAGCCAGAACCGCGATAGTCCCGGATTCAGATGCGGTCATTCTGCTTCTCAGTCTACCGCGCCATCTCCTGCAGTAGACAGGCACAAGGGGTGGCATTCGCAGTCCCTCCCCTTTGAGAGCAAGATGAGAAATGTTTTAATCCAACTGTGGACGTTTCCCTCGATCAGATAAGAAAAGCAGAACAGAGAATTCGCGATTTCATCTATTTCTCTCCTTGCCAGCTCTCGGCCGCGCTCTCCGAGGTTACCGGTCAACAGGTCTTTCTGAAGCTGGATAATCTGCAGCGGACCGGGGCCTTCAAGGAACGCGGTGCGCTTAACAAGATTTTGCTGCTGAGTGACGAGGAGAAGCGGCGCGGCGTGATCGCTGCCAGCGCCGGAAATCACGCCCAGGCCGTGGCCTACCACGCCACCCAACGCGGCGTCCTGGCGCGCATTGTCATGCCCCTGATGACCCCGCTGGTGAAGACTTCCGCCACCCGTGGATTTGGCGCCGATGTGATCCTGCACGGCGCAAACTACGATGAGGCCTGTGATGAAGCGCTCAGAATCTGCCAACTGGAAGGGATGACGTTCGTCCATCCTTTCGATGACGCTGCCGTGATCAATGGTCAAGGGACGATCGGCCTTGAGCTGCTGGAGCAGGTGCAGGGCCTGGAGGCAGTCGTCGTGCCCATCGGCGGTGGAGGACTGATCAGCGGCGTGGCCTGCGCATTGAAAGAGAGCAATCCGGCGATTCGTGTGGTGGGCGTGGAGACAGAGCGTCTCCCCTCCATGCTGCGCGCCATGGAGCACGGGAGCCCGGTCACCCTTCCCGCCGAAGCCACTATTGCAGACGGGATCGCGGTTCGCCGCGCGGGAGATCTCACCCTGCCCCTGGTGAAGCGCTTTGTCGACGAGATCGTCACCGTGGATGAAGAAGAAATAGCCAACGCCATCATGGTCCTGCTTGAAAGGGAGAAAACCCTGGCTGAGGGGGCCGGAGCCGTAGCCCTGGCGGCTCTGCTGCAGAAGAAGACCTCACTTAAGGGGGAACGCACCGCGGTCCTGGTTTGTGGCGGCAACATCGACGTGAGCCTCTTAGCCAGGATCATCGAACGTGGTTTGGTGAAGGACGGCCGGCGGATACGCATTCGTGTCCACCTCGCCGATCGCCCGGGGGCCCTTCATCAGTTGACGAAAATCCTCTCCGATCAGCGGGCAAACATAGTCGAGACGTTGCACAATCGTGCTTATTACGGCGTCAATTTGGGCGATACAGTCATCGACATCACACTCGAAACGCGAGGCGCTGCACATATCACTGCGATTGGCAATGCGCTGGAAGCAGAGGGCTATCGGTATGAGCGTATCCAGTAACACGATAGGAACAAGGCCAATGCAAGAGTTCTTGCGGTTGAAACGTCTTCCGCCGTATGTCTTCAACATCACCAGCGAGATGAAGGCAGCGGCTCGTGCGCGGGGGGAAGACATTATCGACTTCGGTATGGGCAACCCGGATGGCGCCACACCGAAGCACATCGTAGACAAGATGATTGAAGCAGCGGGCAAGACAGCGACCCACCGCTACTCCTTATCCAAGGGGATCCCCCGGCTGCGCAAGGCGATCTGCAACTGGTACCAGAAGCGCTATGACGTGCAACTGGATCCATTGACTGAGGCGATCGTCACCATTGGTTCCAAGGAGGGAATTGCCCATCTATGCCTGGCCACGCTGGATCGTGGGGATGTGGTGGCCGTGCCCAGCCCCAGCTATCCGATCCACATCTATGGTCCGGTGATCTCCGGCGCGAACGTTCGCGCCATTCCGGTGCACAGCACGGATGACTTTCTCGCAGAGCTGGAGCATTCCGTGCCATTGATGTATCCGCGTCCCATGATGTTAATCCTGAATTTTCCCGCGAACCCCACCACGCAATGTGTAGACCTGAAGTTCTTCGAGCGTGTGGTCGCTCTATGCAAGGAATTCCAGATCTACTTGGTGCACGATTTGGCGTATGCCGACATCGTGTTCGACGGATATAAAGCACCCTCGATTCTGCAGGTGCCGGGAGCAAAGGATATTGCTGTCGAGTTTTTCACCCTATCCAAGAGCTACAACATGCCCGGCTGGCGAGTTGGCTTTATGGTGGGCAATCCGGAATTAGTGGCAGCGTTGGGAAGGCTCAAGAGTTACTTCGATTACGGCACCTTCACTCCCATCCAGGTGGCTTCGATCCTTGCACTCGAGGGACCGCAGGAGTGCGTACAGGAAATCTGCGACAACTACCGCAAGCGCCGTGATGTCCTGGTCAAAGGACTCAATCAATTGAGTTGGCAGGTAACGATGCCCAAGGCGACGATGTTCGTTTGGGCCTCGATACCGGATCGTTACAAAGCCATGGGCTCGCTCGAGTTTGCCAAGAAGCTCCTCACCGAGGCCAAGGTCGCGGTCAGCCCGGGTGTCGGTTTTGGGGAACACGGAGACGAGCACGTACGCTTTTCCCTGATAGAGAACGAAGAGCGAACCCGGCAGGCACTGCGAGGCATCAAGCAAATGTTCCAGCAAGAGGTCTAATCCTGCCACCAATCCTGGGTGCCCCATATCTCGCTCGTTTTTCGCGAGATGCGGGATTCCACGACTGCTCGATCGACAGTGCTAGTGTTATCCGACGCCAGAAGGAAAGGTTCGTGGTATCCCACATCTCGCGAAAAACGAGCGAGATATGGGGCACCCAGGATTAGTGCCACGATTAGCGGTCTTGCACTGTAGTTGTGTGGGCCAGCGTCGGATGTCTAATGTATCTGCGATCAGCGGCCTCT
>Ga0137412_10002923_pt1 | contig 13596 bp, 8 predicted proteins | sample CZODoug2_1_16fun_FD_122160 | JGI IMG/M metagenome (GOLD analysis project Ga0137412, IMG submission 122160) | Vadose zone soil fungal communities from Angelo Coast Range Reserve, California, USA - CZODoug2_1_16fungal (Hybrid Assembly) | ecosystem: Environmental > Terrestrial > Soil > Vadose zone... | reverse complement strand
TGACCCTCGGCGGTCTGCTCGCCGATCTCGGCCTTCCCCGGCCCGACATGAACGCCGTCCTGGGGTTGCTGCCGTTTGTGCGACCGGCGATCGAGCAAGTCATCGCCGACCCAGCTACCCCTTGCCTCCCCCGGGCATCAACCCGGCTGGGCCCGCCAGTGCCCGCCCCGCCCACGGTGATCGTCATCGGCGGGAACTACTACAGCCACGTCGAGGAGATGTCGGGCCTCAACGGCGGCAAGCCACCGCAGCAGCCGATCATCGTCCCGAAGCCAACGACGAACGTCATCGGCGCGCACGACCCGGTCGTCAACCCCGCAGTGACCTCGGAGGTGGACTACGAGGCCGAGATGGGCGCAGTGATCGGCACCGCCGGTCGGCATATCGCCCGCGAGAACGCGATGCAGCACGTCGCCGGGTACATGAACATCCAGGACATGACCGCGCGCGACCAGATCCTGCCGGCCGGCGAGCCGTGGATGCATCAGCAGATGGGACGGGCCAAGGGATTCGACGGCTCCAGCCCGTGCGGACCGTGGCTGTTGACGGCCGACGAGGTGGCCGACCCGCAGAACCTGCGGGTACGGATGTGGGTCAACGACGAGCTGCGCCAGGACGGCAACACCAGCGACATGGTGGTCGACATCGCCTGGCCGACCGCACCAGACGACCTCATGCCTACCTTCGAACGGGGATTCGGATTGAAGCTGCGAACAGGAGGCGCCGTAGCTGCGGCCTTTTCGAGCTAGGGTGCACTCGCGCGCCATCACGCTTGCCATCTCGGCGCGCACCCCGTTTCAAAGGTACAGCCGAGCTGTGCAATGCCCTGCGGCACCGGGATCGTTCGGCACGTGCAGTATCGACGAACCGATCGGCGACCCGGCCGACCGTCGGCCTGGTGCGCGCTCCCTGAGGAGCGGGCTCGGCCGCTCCGTCGTCGAGCACTCTGACCTGATGGCTGGTCGTAGGTGGATCATGACTGCCCTTGCGGCCGAGTGATCTCCTCGATCAGCTGGCGGCGGGCTCGGCGGCCGGTGAGTGTGGGGAGGAACGGGTAGACGTGCTGCCCACCCGGCTGCTCGATGAGCTCGACCGACAGATCGGCGTCCTTGGCCCGCTGCGCCAGGGCATGAGCGTCCGGGTTGAGCAGGTCGTGGGTGCCGACGAAGACGGTGATCGGTGCGAGGCCGCGCAGCTCCCCGTGCAGCGGGCTCGCCTCGGGCGTGTCGAGGGGCAGCTCGCCGGCGTACATCCGGCCGGCCAGGCGCAGACCGTCGCGGTCGAGCATCGCGTCGAGCGGCTCGATGGGGGTGATGCGTGGATCGTCGAGGGTGAGGTCCAGCCAGGGTGCGACCAGGACGAGGCGCCTGGGCTGGACGTGGTGCCGGTCGCGCAGGTGCTGGGCCGCGGCGAGGGTCAGGCCGCCGCCGGCGGACTCCCCCAGTGTCACCACCGCATCCGACCCGTGCTCGGCGATCACGTCGGCGGCGATGTCCGCGGCGATCCGGACGGTGTCGCGGGCCGTGCCGTGCGGGGCCAGCGGGTAGATCGGGACGACGACGTGCGCCCCGGCCGTCCGGGCGATGCGCACGACGGCCCGCCAGTGTCCGGGCGAGATCTCCCGGATGTACGCGCCGCCGTGCAGATAGACGAGGTGCACCGTCGGCGTCGCGGGCGGGCACACGTCGTAGACGGGCCAGCCGTGCCGGCGGGCGACGCTCAGCTGCATATGGCGGTCGAGGCGAGCCGGCGGCGCGAACGAGGCCGGCCGCAGCGTGCGCTGGGCGACCTCGCGCCGGACAGCGTCCGGGCGGCCCTTCTCCCGCAGCCGCAGCAGGCGCATCAGCCCGGTGACCGCCGGGACCGTCGGATCCCAGTCGCGGACGCCGCTCATTGGCCGAGGCTACGGCGCACCGCGGCCGTGAGCCGGCTGGCCCGCCCGTCCTCCGAACCGGCGAAGCGGTTGTTGACGTACCCGAAGCCGATCTCCGCGTCGGCGTCGGCGAAGCCCACGCTGCCGCTCGCGCCGTCGTGGCCGAAGGAGGAGCCCGACAGCAACGGCAGGTAGGGAATCCCGTTGATCATGAAGCCGGTTCCGAAGCGGATGCCAGGCCGGGTCAGTGCGCCCGGCCAGCCGGCACCGAACGAGCGAAGGGTGGTCGCGTCGGCCACCGACTCGGCGCTCAGTAGCCGCGGACGCCCGTCGACGCTCGACACAGCCGCGGCGTAGATCCGGGCGAGGGACGCGGCGGACGTGATGCCGTTGGCGGCCGGGATCTGCAGCGCATGCAGGGCCGGGGCGTTGAAGTCGCGGTCGCTGCCGTCGATCAGGGTCGGCGGCACCGCCCCACCCAGGCTCAGCGCCCGGATGACCAACGGCAGGCCCATCGCGAGCTGGACGAACTGCTCGTAGGCCGGGTCGTCGACCTGTGGGCGCGGCAGGTGGAAGGCGACGCGGGGCTCCTCCTCGGTCGGCAGCCCGATCCACGCGTCGGCACCCAGCGGCGTGGTGAGGTACTCGGCGAGCAGGTCGTGCGGGCTCAGCCCGGTCACCCGGCGCAGCACCTCGCCGGTGAGCCAGCCGAACGTCAGGGCGTGGTAGGCGAAGTCGCTCCCGGGCTGCCAGAGCGGCTTCTGCTCCTCGATCGCCCGGATCACGGGCGTCCACTCCGCGAGGTCGTCCAGGGTCAGGTCGGTGTCCAGTGCGGCGAGCCCGGCCCGGTGGCTGAACAGGTCCCGGATCGTCGTCTGCTCCTTGCCGTTCGCCCCGAACTCGGGCCACACCGAGACGACCGGCGCGTCGAAGTCGAGTAGCCCGCGCTGATGGGCGAGGTACGCGCACAACGTCATGAGGCCCTTGCCGACCGAGAAGACGACGGCCAGGGTCTGCGGTCCCCACGGGCGGTTCGTGCGGGCGTCGGCCACTCCGGCGTACAGGTCGACGACGAGGCGGCCACGGTGATAGACCGCGCAGGCCGCGCCGACCTCGATGTCCTCGGTGAAGTTCTCCCGGAACGCGTCGGCGACCGGGCCGAAGCCGTCGTCGGCGGCGCCGTGGACGGTAATCATGATCGGCCTCCCTGCTGCTGCGGAACTGGTGGACGTAGCGCTGATTCCGCAGCCTGGCTGTGCCCGGAGTCGGGGTCGAACAGGTGGCAGGCGACCAGGCGTCCGCCGACGACGGACAGCGCCGGCCGGCGGCTCACGCAGACCGGCTCGGCGTACGGGCAGCGGGCGGCGAAGGGGCACGCCGTCGCACCCGCGTCGGGCCTCGGGGCCACCAGCGCCTGGGCACGGGCCAGCCGCCGCTTGCGTTGCTCCTCGACGTCGGCCACCGGGGCGGCGGCGACCAGGGCGACGGTGTACGGGTGCATCGGGTTGGCCGTGACGGCGGCGGCCGGCCCGACCTCCATGACCCGCCCGCGGTAGAGCACCACCACGCGGTCGCAGACGTGTCGCACCACGGCCAGGTTGTGCCCGATGAACAGGTAGGCCAGGCCAAGGTCGCGCCGCAGATCGGCCAGCAGGTTCAGCACCTGAGCCTGGGTGGACAGGTCGAGCGCGCTGACCGGCTCGTCGCAGATCACCAGTTTGGGGTTGCTGGCCAGCGCTCGGGCGATGGCGATGCGCTGCCGCTGTCCGCCGGAGAACTCGGTCGGGTAACGCGATGCGGCGTCCGCGGGTAGACCGACCTGGTCGAGCAGGGTCAGCGTGCGGGCGCGGGCCTGCTCGGCGGTGAGCGCTCGCCGCTGGACGAGCGGTTCGGTCAGGGTCTGGGCGATCGTTCGGGTGGGGTTGAGCGAGCCGAACGGATCCTGGAAGACGACCTGCAGCTCGGCGCTCAGCCCGCCGCGGCGCTCGGCCGGCAGCGCGGTGATGTCGGTGCCGGCGAAGCGGATCTGCCCGGCGCTTGGGGTGAGCAGGCCGAGGACGGCCCGTCCGATCGTGGTCTTGCCCGAGCCGGACTCGCCGACCAGGCCGACGGCCTCACCCGGCGCGATGCTCAGGCTGACGTCGTCGACGGCAGGTGGCGCTGGTCGGCGGCGGGAACGGCCGAAGCGAACCTGCAGCTGATCGATCTCGAGGAGCGCGGTCACCGGGCCCGCTCCAGCGCGAGTTCACCGGCGCGGATGCAGCGCGTGGCGCGAGCCGGGTCGGCGTCGGCGTCGGCGTCGGCGTCGGCGTCGGCGAGAAGGATCGGCTCGGCGGAGCAGCGGTCCTGCGCGTACCGGCACCGGCCGGCGAAGCGGCAGCCGACCGGCCACGCCGTGGGCAGCGGCACCGCGCCCGGGATCACCGAGAGCCGGCCCGCGCTCTCGAGGGACGGGACGGCGCCGAGCAGGGCCTGGGTGTACGGGTGGCGCGGAGCGTCGAGCACGTCGGCGGTCACACCCTGCTCGACGAGCTGGCCGGCGTACATCACGGCGACGCGGTCGCAGATGTCGGCGACTACGCCGAGGTCGTGGGTGACGAGCAGCAGGCCGCGGTGCCCGGTCGCGACGAGGTCGCGGAACAAGTCGAGGATCGCCGCCTGCACGGTGACGTCCAGGGCCGTTGTCGGCTCGTCGGCGATCAGCAGCGCCGGATCGCCCGCGAGCGCGAGGGCGATCGCGACGCGCTGGGCCATGCCGCCGGAGATCTGGTGGGGGTAGTTCTTCAGGACACGGTCCGGCGCGTTGATCCCGACCTCGACGAGCAGCTCCCGCGCCCGACCGGCGGACGCGCGCCGCCCGGTGCCGAAGTGGTGCAGCGCCTCGCGCAGTTGGTGGCCAATCGTGAAGCAAGGGTCCAGGGCGGACATCGGCTCCTGGGCGATGTAGGCGACGCCGCGGCCGCGGATCCGGCCTAGCTGGCGGTCCGTCCGGCCGAGCAGCTCGGTGCCGTCGAAGTGAGCCGAGCCGGCGAGGACGGCACCGGACGGGGGCAACAGACCGAGGATCGCGAGCGCCGTGACGCTCTTGCCCGACCCGGATTCGCCCACCAGGCCGACCGTCTCGCCGCGGCGGACCGTCAAGGTCACCCCGTCGACGACCGGTCGCAGCGTCGTCCCGATCGGGAAGCCGACGACGAGCCCGTCGACCTTTAGCAGCGTCCCGGAATCGGTGGGCGGGGCGCTCGAGCGCCTCGCGGCGCGTTCCCGCCGTGGCCGGCGAGTGGGCGGAGGGCTGCCGGGCAGCGAGTCGCGCACGGTGCTGGCGATGAGGTTGAACGCGACGACCGTCAGGATCAGGACGGCGCCCGGTGGGACCAGCAGCCACGGATCGCCGGTGATGTTCTGCGACGCCTCGTAGATCATCTGTCCCCAGGACGGCGTCTCCGGCGATCCGCCCAGTCCGAGGAAGGACAGTGAGGAGAGCACGACGACGCCGATCGCCATGTTCGTGGCCGACAGCATGATCACCGGTGCGATGACGGTCGGCAAGATGTGCCGCGAGATGATCAGGCGGGTCGGCAGGCCGGACACCCGCGCGGCGTCGACGAACAGCTCGTCGCGCACGGTCCGGGTCGAGTTGCGCACCAGCCGGGTCGCGGCGCCGGCCGCGAGCACGCCGAGGACCCCCATCAGGACCGCGGTGTTGCCTGGGTAGATGACCGCGAGGGCGACCAGGATGACGAAGGCCGGCACGGCGAAGGTGAGGTCGGTCAGCCAGGAGATGGCGGTGTCGATCCAGCCGCCCCAGTAGCCGCTGGCCAGCCCGGCCGGCACGCCGATCAGCACCGCGATGAGCGAGGCCTCACCCGCTCCCCAGAGCAGCGTGCCGCCGCCGTGCATCAGCCGGCTGAGCACGTCGCGGCCGAGGCTGTCGGTGCCGAGCCAGTGCGCGGACGACGGCGACTGCAGCAACGCCGTCAGATGCTGGGCCAGCGGGTCGGACGGCGCGATGGCGCCGGCGAGCGCGCTCACCATGATCACTAGGGCCAGCCAGGCCAGGCCGGCGAGCGCGGCCGGCGAGTGGGCGATGGCCCGCCCGGCGCGGGCCACCGGGGTGGCCGAGCTCGTGGGCGCGACGGGGGCCTCGACCGCGATCGGGGCGGCGGCGGGGATGACGGTGCTCACGCGCGCCTCGCCTTCGGGTTCAGGGCGCCGACCGACAGGTCGACGAGCAGGTTGACGACGATCACCCCGACGGCGAAGAGGATCACCACGCCCTGCACGACCGGGACGTCGTGGCCGAGCACGCCGGAGAGCAGCAGCGTCCCGAGTCCGGGCAGGTTGAAGATCTGCTCGACCACGACCGTGCCGGCCAGCAGGCCCACGAGGTTGAACCCGACGGTCGTGACGATCGGCGCCGCAGCGTTGCGCAGGCCGTGCTTGAGCACCTGGCGCCAGCGGGGCAGGCCGAGCGCGCGCAAGGTGCGGATGTAGTTCGTGCCGAGCACGTCGGACATCGCGCTGCGCGACTGCAGGAACACCGGCCCGATCGGGGCCAGCGACAGCGCGAGCACCGGCAGCACCAGCGAGTGCAGCCACTGCCCCGGTGACTGGTTGAGCTGGACGTATCCGGTCGCCGGGAACACCCGGTGCTTGACGGCCAGCAGGTACGAGAGCCCGATCGCGATCCAGTAATTCGGCACGGCAGTCACCGCCCCGGCGAACAGCTGCAGTACCCGGTCGGTGGCCCGGCCCCGGCGCAGGGCACCCCACACGCCGAGCGCGGTGCCGACGACGACGGTCAGCAGCGTCGACAGGATCACCAGCGAGAGCGTCACGGGCAGGGCCGACGAGACGAGATGGCCGACCGTCTCGCCCTTGATCCAGGACTGGCCGAAGTCGCCGCGCAATGCGTTTCCGAGTGCCGACAGGTACTGGTCGATCAGCGAGCGATGCAGCCCGAAGGTGGCGTCGAGCTGGCTGCGCTGTTGCACGGTTGACGTGCTGCCAAGGACGAAGCCGGCGGGGTCACCCGGGATGAGCTGCTGGAGGAGGAACGTCGCGCTGAGCACGACGAACAGCAGCGGGATCGCGCCGGCGATGCGCCGGACGGCTACGCGCCACACGATGTCTCTCCTTCCGGGCTCGACGGGTCGGGCGGCCGTTACTGGGCCGGTTTGAGGGACGGCAGCACGCAGGTCGCGACGCCGAGATCGGTGCAGGCAACGCTGCTCGCGGTGGAGTAGGTGAGGCCGGTGCTGGCCACCATGAGGAACCAGGCCTCGCGGTTGACGGTCGCGACGGCCTGGTTGATCGCCGCCGTGCGGGCGGATCCGGTGGCCGCCAGGAGCGGGCCGGCGATCCCGTTGAGTTGCGCAGTCAGCGCGGGGGTACTGGGCCCGAAGCTGGTGGTGATCAGCGAGGAGATGCCCTGCCCGACCGGGTCCATGCCCCATTCGAAGACCATGCTGGCCCACTTGCCCGACGTGGCCTGCTGCACGAAGTCGGTGTTGTGGTCCGAGATCGTCACCGAGACCCCGACCGCGCGCAGGTAACCGGCGACGGCCTGGGCGAGCAGGTCCCCGCTCTGCGTGCTCAGCATCGGGAGGGTGAAGCCGTGCGGGTAGCCGGCGGCGGCGAGCAGCGACTTGGCCTTCGCCGGGTCGTAGGGGTAGGACGCCGCCGCGTTGGCGGGATAGCCGTCCGAGCCCGGACCGACGATCAGTGACGTCGCGGTGCCGTCCGCGCCGAACGCCGCCGTGGTGATCGTCTTGCGGTCGATCGCGTAGTTGAGGGCCTGCCGGACCCGGGGGTCGGCCAGCGCCTTGACCGTCGCGCCGGCGCGGTCGTTGAGCCAGATGCCCACCGTGGTGACCTGCGGGCCGGGCACGACCTTGAGGCCGGCTGAGCGGTCGGCGTTGTTCGTCTGGGGCGTGCCCTGTGCGACCTGGACCTGCCCCGAGCGGACCGCGGAGTCCAGCGCCTGCTGGGAGTTGTAGACCCGGACAGCCAGCGAGTCGTAGGGGAACGCCGCCTTGTTCCAGTAGCCGCTGCGCCGGGTGAAGGTGTACTGCTGGCCGGTGGTCGTCCCGCTGCTGTTCAGGGTGTAGGGCCCGGAGCCGTCCGGTGTGTTGTTCAGCGTTGTCGGGTGGGCCAGTGCCTTCGGGTTGACGATGAAGCCGGCGCCGGTGGCGAAGTCGTAGGGCAGGTCGGTGACCGGCAGGGTCGCGCTGATCCGCAGTGTCGTCGGGCTGACCACCGTGGTGGTCAGGTCCTTCAGGTAGGCCACCAGAGTGCTGGCGGGCGAGGCGGTCTTGGCGTAGTCGAGGTTGGCCTTCACCGCGGCGGCGTCCAGCGGCGTGCCGTCGCTGAACGTGAGCCCGCTGCGCAGGGTGAGCTGCAGGGACGTCGGGGTGGGCTGGGTCCAGCTCGTGGCGATGCCCGGCGCGATCTTGTCCGGGCCGCTGAGGGTGGTCAGCGAGTCGTAGACGGCGCTGGTGTAGTTCAGCGTGTAGTTGGAGCCGTTGGGCGACAGCCACGGGTTGAAGTTGACGGTGCCGAAGGGCAGGCCGATCGCGATGCTCTTGCCGCCTTTCGACGACGAGCTCGTGCTCGAGCCGCCGCCGCAGGCGGTGACGCCGACCAGACCCAGCACGGTGACACCCGCGCACAGGGCCGCACGCTTGACAATCATGTGTGGTTCCTTCGTTGAGGGGTGGCTAGTCCTTGCCGATCACGGCGAAGGCCGGGGCGGGACCGAACGAGGCGACCGTGATCGCGCGCAGGTCGACGTCGGCCGGTAGGCCGGTGACCTCGATCAGCTGCTTGTCGCCGTCGCGCAGGTCTAGGTAGTTGCTGCTGAACCGGCTGCCGGGGTGACCGGTCGTCAGGCGGCTGAGGAAGTTGAATCCGTGGGCGGTGAGGGTGACGGCCGCCCTCGTGGCACCGGTGCGCTCGATCGAAGCGGACAGTTCGCACGGGCCGAAGTCGATGTTCTTGAGACGGTCGAAGAAGAGCCGGTTCGCCGGGAAGAGCTGATCCGGGCTGGACACCCAGGCATAGACGTCGGCCGAGAGTTCGAGCGCGGCCCGCCACACGATCCGGGACTCCATCGCGCCCAGCCGTACCGCGACCGTCTCGTCCGCGATGTGCCCGCCGGTGAACCGCGCGACCTCGACCCGCGCCGGGCCGGCGACCGGCGCGAGGGTGCTGTTGGTGACCCACAGCTCGAGGCCCTCGTCGCCTACCCGGAAGCTGGCCAGGACCGGAACGTAGGCCCGCTGCAGGGCGTAGTAGCCGGCCTTCGGGACGAGGTCGTAGTCGATGACCGACCAGCTCGTCCCGGGCCACGCGTCGTTGAGCTGCCAGACCAGCGTGCCGCTGTTGTGCGGCTGCCGGCGCCGGTAGTGCTCGACGCCGAACTTCAGCCCCTCGGCCTGGCAGACCATCGAGTACTCGACGAACTCCTCGGCGGTACGGGGCAGGCCGGTCTCGAACTCCATGAGGGCATCGCCCTTGTTCTCGGGCGCGTCCTTGATCCGGCGCAGCAGGGCCGGCGCGGCGAGCTCCAGTGTCTCCCCCGGGTTCCAGCGCCGCAGCGTGGCCAGCTCGGGCGCGGCGTGGAGGCCGAACTCGCTGATGAACCGCCCGAGGTCGTATGCGTACCGGGTCCAGTGCATCGCCTCGCCCGGCGACCCGAACTCGGTCGGGCCGCCGGCGCGGACGTCCAGCCCGTGCCAGACCTCCCACGCGTGGCGGTCGCCGTCGCGCACGGCGTTGATCTCCTCAGGCACTTCGGCCCACGGGCTGCCCGGCCAGTACACCGCCGACGGGTTGTTGCGGCGCACCGCGTCGGGCAGCACCTGGTGGAAGAACGACCAGCCCCAGTTGCCCGGATCGACGTTGCCCTGGATCAGCTGGTGCATGCCGTGGATCTCGTTGTTGCCGCACCACAGGGCGAGGCTTGGGTGGTTGCGCAGCCGGCGGACCTGGTGGTCGGCCTCGCGGACGACCTCGGCGTGCAGCGTCGGATCATCGCTCGGGTAGTCGATGCAGGCGAACATGAATTCCTGCCAGACGAGCAGGCCGAGCTCGTCGCACGCGTCGTAGAAGACGTCCCGCTCGTACGTGCCGCCGCCCCAGACCCGCAGCATCGTCATGTTGGCCTCGCGGGCCAGGCCGACGAGGTCGCGGTACGTCGAGTCGGGAACTGAACCGATGAGCATCGACGGCGGAACCCAGTTCGCGCCCCGGGCGTACACCGGCTCGCCGTTGAGGCGGAACCGGAACAGCCGCGCGCTCTCATCCGGATCGACGCCGCGGTCGAGGGTCACGGTGCGCAGCCCGATGCGGGTGTCGACGCGGGTCAGCTCGCCGCGATCGTCGCCGACCACGAACGCGACGCCGTACAGCGGCTGCTCGCCGAGGTCGTGCGTCCACCACAGCTGGGCGTCCTCGACAGTGATCACCCCGTCGCCGCGCCACGTCCCGTCGTGGTCTCGCGAGAGCGCGACGGCCGTCTCGGTCCGTCCGCCGGCCGGGGAGGTCAGGACCACCGTCGCGGTCGGCTGCTCGGTCGGGCCTACCGTCTCGACGTCCAGGCTCACGGCCACCGTCGCGCGACGATGCTCGGCGTCCAGCGAGACTGCGTACGCGTGCTGGCCGGTAATGACGGCGCCACGGTCGGCCACGAGCTCGATCGGTTGCCATACGCCGATGGATGGAACGCGCGGCGCGAAGTCCCAGCCCCACGAGAAGGTCGGCTTGCGGCGCAGGGTCAGCTCGGGCCCGGTCGACCAGACTCCGGGTGCGAGCTGCGGCTCGCCCGACTCGTCCGGCCCCTCGGACAGACCACCCAGCGCCGCCCGCACCAAGGCGACCGTCTGTGCGAGCTCGGGCGGGACGGTGACCCCGCGCAAGGGCGGGGCGAACCGGATCACCAGCGTGTTGCGGGCCGGCAGCCGCGTCGCAACGTCGAATTCGGCTGGGCGGAAGGCGTTCTCGTGGTGGCCGAGGGGTTCGCCGTTCAGCCACAGGTCGGCGACGGTGTCCAGGCCGTGCGCTACGAGGCGGATCCGGTCGGCCCCGGCCAGCGCCTCCTCGAGTTCGAACGCGGTTCGGTACCACCAGGCCTCGTTCTCGATCCAGCCGATCGTCTGCTCGTTGTCGCCGACGTACGGGTGACCGATGACCCCACTGGCGACGAGGCTCTCGTGCACGCCGCCGGGCACGACGGCCGCCAGCCAGTGCAGTGACTCGTCGAGCTGGTCGGGCGTCAGGACGTCGAGCGCGGTATGGGTGAGCTCGAAACCGATGAGGGACTGCCGATTCGGCACCGCGGACTCCTTCGGAACGGCCCGAACGTGTCGGGCTGGTGTCGTCGCTGTGACGGGACGGTACACACCAAAACCGAGGGTGACTAGGTTTCTTGCCAAGAAATCTTAGGAAGACTAGGTTTTAGCCGAGGCGGCCCAGCCCGGGCTGCCGTTCGATCGGTGAGGGTGCGGATCTATGGCACGTGGGGAACAGCGCGGTCCGTATGCGAAGGGCGTGGCCCGGCGGGCCGAGATCCTGCGCGTCGCGCTCGAGGAATACGGCAAGGCCGATCGGCAGGGGGCCTCGCTCAAGCAGATCGCCGACTCGGTTGGACTGACCGAGGCCGGGGTGTTGCACTACTTCGACAGCAAGGACGACATGCTGCTGTCGGTCCTAGCCGCCCGCGACCGGGTCGCCGAGGAGACGTTCGACCTGGACTCGTGGGACGGGATCTACGACGCCCTCCGACGAACCTACGAGACGCCAGGCCAGGTCACGCTCTTCGTCGAGATGATGGCCGCGGCCATGAATCCGGCTCACCCCGCGCACGACTTCATGACCACGCGCAACGCCGAACTGCAGGCCCGGCTGCAACAGCTGATCGGACCCGCAGCCGATGACGGCTGGCTTCCCCGGATCCTCGTCGCCGTGGTCGAAGGTTTGCAGTTGCAATGGTTGCGGGACGGCGACGTCGACGTGGTGGCGGACACCCAGCGCCTGACGGAGACGCTGGTCAAGTCGGCTCGCCGGCGGCCGCGCGCGACGAAGGCGACCGCGAACGCTGAGGCGCCGCGGCCCGAACGCCCCTCCAGCCCGTCGACAACGCGCACGGCCCGGACAGCCTCATGACGACGGTCGTCGCCCGGCGAAGACCCCACCTCACTCAGCAGTCCTGAACATCCCCGACTGCCGCCTGCCACCCAGGGCAAGGGCAATCCCGTCATGACCGTACCGACCTCGATGTCTACCCCCGGTGGGTCCGCCACGGCCATGGGGTACTGAACGATGGGCCCGGTGCTGGGCAGCCTGGTGGTCACCACGGTCACCAGCGACACCCTCCACGGCTCGACGACCTGGCAAGACGAGATCCGCTACGCCGGATCCGCGCCACGCCCGCCTGGGTCGAACTGTTCCGGTTCGCCGGCTACACGCACGAGTACGAGCCGGCGACGACCCGGCCGATCGGGCGGGCCGTGCGGCCCAGAAGTACGTCATCGACCCGCTCGGTCTCGCTGCCGAGCAGATCCGCTGACCCTGGGGCAACCTGCGGCCGCCGCTGCCTGGCTCCACGTGACTGTGTACCTGGAAGCGTCGGTGAACGCCGAATCCTCGGCTGCACCGAGCCCGCTGCGTCGCAGAATCCATCAAGTTCGACGGCAGAAACACGCGATTACCCTTATTGCATAAGGGTTTGTGGGGCGGGTGGGACTCGAACCCACGACCCAGGGACTATGAGTGCCTTCCCGGTTAGCCCTATGCCGCTTCCCCACACTCCAGGGCCCGCCGACGTCTCGGTCGTGCTTACCTCGTCGAATACTCCTCTGTAAGGAAGATCAACTTGCGCACGCTTATGGCTCTGAAATGGCCTGGGCGCCGATACAGCAACAACGCATGGCATCGCTGGACACTCAGGTTGACGTAATGCAACGCGGCTCAGGTTGGTCCCCATGTCCAGGTCGTCGGCTGCCAGACGAGGTTTCGACCCGAGTCAGACAGGACAGGCGCCCAAAAAGTGAGCAGGGCACGGTAGGCCGTTTCGAGCGTGGGATAGGTGATCGGGTAGTCGCGGACGAACGCGGCCCACGGCGCAGTCCAAATGGACGGCGGCGGGTCCAACTGCGGTGGCCACAGGGTGTGGCGTAAGGCAAAGGTCGTGGTGCAGGCGTCCAGGAGCACGCCGAGCAGTGGGACGGCCAGATCAGCGGCGATGATCAGCATGTCGTAGAGGTCTTTGGCGCGCGTGTTATCCGCGGCGCCGTAGTCGCGGGTATAGGCGTGCAACTTCTCAGCTAGCTGTTGCGGGGCGCCGATGGCCGGGACGACGACGTCGGGCAGGCCGGCGAACGCGAAGTGGTTGCGCAGTCGGAGTTCTTCGATCGGGCGGGGATCGTTCGGTGAGATGTTGACGTCGAGTCGGATCGGTTCGAAGGTGCGTCCGGCGAGGCGTGACTCGATCGGGAATCGCAGACCGCCGTCGGGACCTTCGCCACGAAGTGCGTTCGGGGTGCCGATCAGGAACTGGAAGTGGTCTGCGAGGTCGGTGGCTGCGGCACGTTCGAGGGTCGCGGACAGCTGATCAACCTGCCCACGCCAGGTGGTGTCCGCGTCGGCCGTGGCCCGCGCACGTGCGCCGGCGCGAGCGAGCATCGCCAATCCGCCCTTCAACGCCCAGCTGCCGTAGGGCGTGG
>Ga0137412_10002922_pt1 | contig 13597 bp, 10 predicted proteins | sample CZODoug2_1_16fun_FD_122160 | JGI IMG/M metagenome (GOLD analysis project Ga0137412, IMG submission 122160) | Vadose zone soil fungal communities from Angelo Coast Range Reserve, California, USA - CZODoug2_1_16fungal (Hybrid Assembly) | ecosystem: Environmental > Terrestrial > Soil > Vadose zone... | reverse complement strand
CTACCCACAGCGTCCGCCGTAGGGAATGTCAACCTGACTTCCATTAGATTTCTCCAGCCAGCTTTTTTCGCGATTCGGTACCAAATGTCCAAAGGCCCGCCGAGATCATGATGTTCCAGCGCCGCTTCGAGTAGTTTCTTCCTGCTGATAATGTGCAAGCGCAGCCTCGACTACATTGAATTCGCAAATTGCGAAACTGTCAAGATGAATTTCGCAATTTGCGAATTCTTCTCCTGGACGATACAGGAGTGTGCATGGTCCGCAAGATGCACTTATCTGCAAGCTTATGAACGCAAAGGTGTTACTTAATCGAGGGGGGCTCCAAATGGAGGAACGCATTTTGTCGCGCTATTTGGCCGCGGCGGCTGAACTCCCGGTCAAGTAGAAATACCCAACCCGATTGTTCGAAGGGCTGCCGTACCACATTCGCCCCTGCGCGTCGCGGAACAATTCCCGAATCGTATTCTCGGAATGCGGGAACGGGTATTCGGTAATCTTGCCGGTTTTCGGATCGAGCCGCCCGAGCACATCCATGTAATACGAGGAATACCAGACGTTGTTATCCGCGTCGATCCCGACTCCATATGGAAATACGTCTTTGCCGCCAGGCAAGTCATATTCCTTGAACGCTTCAGTCTTCGGGTCAAACCGGCCGATCTTGCCATTTTGAAATTCGCCAAACCACACGATGCCGCTCGAATCGAGTTCGATTCGCCGCTCGTACCCGTCCTTTGTCGGAACGTCCCATTGCTTGATCTTGAGCGTCTTCCAATCCACTTTTCCGATCTGGCCCGTGCCTGGATTCGTAAACCAGATATTTCCGTCCTTGTCAGGTTCGAGTCCGTACGTGTGATCCGCGACGCCCCAGAAATCCGTAAATTTTCCTGTCTCCGGATCCAACCGGCTCAAGGGATATCCAGTTGACCAGACGTTCCCGTGAGGATCGAAGCGAACCGTGTGTTTCGATCCAGCGGACTCGATTCCTTCCTTGCCTGGCAAATACGCAGCCTGATACTCGGTGATCTTCTGCGTCTTGGGGTCCCACTTTCCCAATTTGTTGGGACCTTGCTCGGCGAGCCATACTGAACCATCCGGACCTTCCACGGCGGAGTGGACGGCCGCCGTGCCAACGTAGGGAACAGGAAAATCTTCCATAGCGCCTGTTTTTGGATCAAGCCGAGTGATCTTGTTCGCGATTCCGAAATTGGGGATCCAGAGATAACCGTCCTTGTTCGGCGCAGCGCTGAACGGCATGCGGCTGGGGCCGGGCATTTCATATTCCACGTACACGATGTTCATCGCGTCGCTCGTGAATTTGCGCGTCGTATTCTTGTAATCGGGGAGATCGGCGGGAGACCGCGGCAGCGTGGCGTCGGCCCCGAACGAGCTGTTCAAAAACGACGCGACGTCCGCGGCCATCTTGTCATCGAATCGCCAGGACAAGCTGAACTGCATGGCGTCGCGCATGTATTGAACGCGGTCTTGCCATCCGTCCGCGTCGCGGCGCGCGGAAGCCATGCGCGTTTGAAATCCATGGCAAACGAAACATTGTGCGAAGAGGGTATCCTTGCCGGTAGACGCGGGGAGCAGTTGTTTCGCCTGGTAAATCGAAAGTTCGTTCCAGCGGATAGGGGCCTTTTGCAGCGCAAAGTCGAACGATGCGTCCTGGTCCGCCGTGAGGATCACTCCGGGCCGTGGATCGCCGCGATAGCCAGTGGCCCGTGAGGTCAACTGATACTCTCCAGCCGGCACTTTCTCCACTCGATAGCGCCCTTGGCTGTCCGTCAAAACGATGAACGCCATTCGCGTCTTTGTGTTCTGCGCCTGGACAAACGCGCCCTCAAACGGCGCGCCATCCGGCCCTTTCACTGTTCCAGTGATCGTCGCGGTGTAGCAGGCTGGTCCGAAGAGAATGATCAAGCCAATCAGCGGCAAGAGCTTGCTTCGTAGTCGCATGGTGTCTCTGTCTCCGTTCGTCTTTGCGGGCAAAAACCCGGCAACAACTCATACCCTGAGTTCTAATGTAAGGAAAACAACTGACGGATTACAAGCAATAATAATGCGCAGCCTTTCGGAAGGCATCAGTTTCCCAATCAGCTAAGCACCGCGCCTCGCCCTTGTGCTAAAGTTTTGGTCTGACCATGCGCCTCGGACTGTATGTGCAGGTCCCGTTCTGCCAGACCAAGTGCACCTACTGCAACTTTCACACTGGTGTGTTTTCGAACGATTTGTACGCTCCGTATGTCGAAGCGGTCTGCCGCGAAATCGCCGCATATCCCCGCTTGCTGCGGGAATTCCACATCGCGGAAGTCCCGGAACCCGTCGTCGATACAGCCTATTTCGGCGGGGGAACGCCAAGCCTGCTTGATCCGGCGGGTTTGGCGCGAGTCCTCGATGCCATGCGTGCCGGATTCGAATGCAAATTCGAAGAGGTCACCCTTGAAGCCGATCCCGAAACGATCATTCCACAGAAAGCCGCCGCATGGCGCGAGGCCGGATTCAATCGCATCAGCATGGGCGTGCAATCCTTTCAGGACAATGAACTGAAAGCGGCGGGCCGCATGCACCGCCGCGACGACGTCTATCGCGCGACCCAGGTTCTTCGCGACGCTGGCTTCCAGAATGTCAGCTTCGACCTGATTGCCGGACTGCCGCACCAGACGCACGGCAGTTGGGATGAGTCGGTCGCGCAATTGCTCTCCTTGCGGCCGGAACATGTTTCCATCTACTTGATGGAAATCGACGAAGGCAGCCGCCTGGGATTGGAAGTTCTGACTGGAGGCACGCGTTACTCCGCTTCGGCGTTGCCGGAGGATGACTCGATGGCGGCCTTTTACGACCGCGCGTGCGCGCGATTGGCCTCTGCGGGCTACGTTCACTACGAAATTTCGAATTGGGCTTTGCCGGGACTCGAATCGCGGCACAATCTGAAATATTGGCAGCGGCAGCCGTACTGCGGGTTCGGCGCAGGCGCCCATTCGTTCAACGGCAGACAGCGCTGGGCCAATGCGCACGATCCCTCCGCGTATGTTACAACCATCAGCCAGGGCCGCTTTCCCATCGAGCAGCTTGTGGACGTTTCGCGCGACGAGGCGCTCGAAGAAGAGTTGTTCCTGGGCCTGCGGCAGCTTGGCGGGATCGATCTCTCGCGCATCGAGTCCGAGTACGGCACGAATTTGCAGCCGCGCGTCGAAGAGTTGCGCGCACTGGGACTGGTCGAATGGAACGGAACCCGGCTTCGCCTGTCGCCGGACCGGCTGACCGTATCGAACGAAGTGTTTGTCAATCTCCTGAATTGAGCAAAGGCAGGGAAGACATCATGGTTTCGATCGCATCCGCTGCACAATCTTCACTCCAACGCCATATTGGCGGGCTCGTTCTGTCGCTTGTAATGCTGGCTCCAATAGCCCGCGCGCAGACGCCGCCGAAAAAGAATCCGTCCCCGCCGGCGAAGCTGACAAGCACACAGCCGACGCTTGCCGACGCAAAACGCTTCATCGAGCAAGCCGAAACGCGCCTGCTGGACCTGTGGATCAAGAGTGGACGCGCCTCCTGGGTGGCGGAGAATTTCATCACCGACGACACTGAATCCATCACCGCGGACGCCGATCAGGCCGTAAAAGCTGTCACTTCCGAGCTTGCCAATCAGGCAAAGAAATTTGACCAACTACGGCTTCCACCCGATGTCGCTCGCAAATTCATGCTGCTGAAATTGTCCGTGGCCATTCCCTCGCCGCACGATCCAGCAGGCCAGGCCGAGCTCGCGAAGATTGCCGCCTCCCTCGACGGTGACTACGGCAAAGGCACCTGGTGCCAGGACGACAAGAAAGAGAACTGCAAACAGCTCCCGGACATCGAGAAAATATTAGCTAACAGCCGCGACCCGAAGGAACTGCTGGCCGCCTGGCAGGGTTGGCACGCGATCGCTCCCCCGATGCGGCAGCGATATATCCGCCTCGTGGAACTAGGAAATCAGGGCGCGAAGGAAATGGGCTTTGCCGATGTCGGAGCCATGTGGCGGTCGAACTACGACATGCCCCCCGATGATTTCAGCAAAGAGCTCGACCGGTTGTGGCAGCAGGTCCGCCCGCTTTACGTTTCGCTGCACGCGTACGTTCGCTGGAAGCTCGCCGAAAAATACGGAAAAGACGCCGTGCCGGAAGACGCTCCGATTCCCGCGCATCTGCTCGGCAATATGTGGGCGCAGGAGTGGAATAACATTTACCCGCTGCTGGCCCCGGCAAACGCAACGACGGGTCCCGATGTCGGCGCGGCTCTCCAGGCGAAGCATGTCGACGCAAAAGGAATGGTTCACTATGGCGAGGCCTTCTTCAAGTCGCTTGGTTTCGAGCCGCTGCCTTCGGCTTTTTGGGAGCGCTCGCTCTTCACGAAGCCCCGCGATCGCGATGTTGTCTGCCACGCCAGCGCTTGGAGCATTGATTACAAGGATGACCTGCGGATCAAGATGTGCATCGACCCTACCGCGGAGGATTTCGCCACGGTTCACCATGAACTCGGCCACAATTTCTACCAGCGCGCCTACAACAATCTCCCCCCGCTGTTTCAGAACAGCGCCAACGACGGTTTCCACGAGGCCATCGGCGACACCATCGCTCTTTCAGTGACGCCCGAATACTTGCAAAAAATCGGCCTGATCGATAGCGTTCCTCCGGCCTCCGGAGATATCGCACTGCTTCTCCAACGCTCGCTCGACAAAGTCGCCTTCTTGCCGTTCGGCCTGCTGGTGGACCAGTGGCGATGGAAAGTTTTCTCAGGCGAAATCAAGCCCGCCGATTACAACAAATCCTGGTGGGAACTTCGCCGCAAATACCAGGGAGTAGCGCCGCCGATCCCGCGAACCGAAGCCGATTTTGATCCTGGCGCAAAGTATCATGTGGACTCCAATGTTCCTTATACGCGTTATTTTCTCGCCACGATTCTGCAATTCCAATTCCACCGCGCGCTTTGCAAGGAGGCCGGCTACACGGGCCCGCTAAATCGCTGCTCGATTTACGCCAACAAAGCAGCCGGGGCGAAGCTCGCGAAAATGCTGGCCATGGGACAGAGCCGCCCCTGGCCCGACGCCCTCGAGGTAATGACCGGCCAGCGCCAAATGGATGCCACCGCGATCCTCGATTACTTCGCGCCGCTCAAAAAGTGGCTGGACGAACAAAACGCCGGACACAAGGTGGGCTGGAACTAGCTCGGCATCATGCAAATGGCTTGCCGCGCATTGGGCCGTCTCAAAACTCTCCGTGTCCTCTGTGCTCTCTTCTCTCTGCGAACTCTGTGTTAAATCTTTGTCCTGCCGTTGTATCGAGGTGCAGATTCGGAACCACCCGCGAAGGCCTCCACAAGCTGCCCTTAGCCCTGTGGTATAAATAATTCGTCTGCCAGAAAGCACTGAACCTTTCCTGAGGCCTCGTGGATTTCTCCTTTACCGACGAACAGCAGCACCTCCGGCGCAGCGTCCGCGAATTTGCCGAATCCGAAATCGCGCCCCACGTGATGGAGTGGGATGAAGCCTCGCGTTTTCCGTCCGAATTGATCCCGAAGCTCGGCGAGATGGGCTTGCTCGGAGTCATTTTTCCAGAAGAATACGGCGGCGCGGGCCTCGGCTACGTCGAGTACATGACGGTGATCGAAGAGCTGGCCCGGGTCGATGGCTCCGTCGGGCTCATCGTCGCGGCCCACAACTCGCTCTGCACGAATCACATCTACAAATTTGGCAATGAAGAGCAACGAAAGAAGTACGTGATTCCTCTCGCGCAAGGCAAAAAACTCGGCTGCTGGTCGCTGACCGAGCCCGAAGCCGGGTCCGACGCGGGAGGGACGCGAACCGTCGCCACACGAAAAGATGGCGGCTGGATCATCAACGGCGCGAAAACGTTCACGACGAATGGCCACTACGCCGACGTTTGTGTCGCCATGGCTGTCACCGACAAAGCCAAAGGATCGAAAGGAATATCCGCCTTCATTTTCGAAAAAGGAAATCCAGGATTCCGCCCAGGCAAAAAAGAAAACAAACTCGGCATGCGGGCGAGCGATACTTCCGAAGTCGTCTTCACCGATTGTTTTATTCCCTCGGCGAATCTGCTGGGCGCGGAAGGCAAGGGCTTCGTAAACACGTTGCAGGTTCTCGACGGCGGCCGCGTCTCAATCGCGGCGCTGGCCCTGGGCATGGCTCAGGGCGCCTACGAGGCCGCAGTGAAGTATGCGAAACAGCGCAAGCAGTTTGGCAAAACGATCAGCGAATTTCAGGCCATTCAATTCAAGCTCGCCGATATGGCCACCGAGATCGAAGCTGCCCGCCTGCTGGTGTATCACGCCGCGTGGCTCGCCGACCGGAAAAGCCCGCGCTTCACGAAGGAATCGAGCATGGCAAAGCTGTACGCCAGCGAGGTCGGTGTGCGCGTGGCGAGCGAAGCGGTGCAGATTTTCGGAGGCTACGGTTTCATCAAGGATTATCCTGTGGAGAAATTCTATCGCGACTCCAAACTCTGCACCATCGGCGAAGGCACCAGCGAAATTCAGCGCATGATCATCGCCCGGCAGATTCTGGAAAAGCCCTGACCTGGTTCATGGTGGGAGAGTGCTCCGCGAGGACAGTCGTTTGGTTGCACGAAACAAGCCTGCGCCGCCGAAGCAATCTTATGCGCCTCGGCGATCGCCGGTTTGTTCGCCCTCTAATCTGGACTCCTGTTTAGGCTTTCGCTGCTGACGCTGCCTGAGCGCGCATCTGTTTCATGAACTGACGCATGGCAGCGATGTGACCCGGTGACCGGCTTTCGATCCAGGTCTCGTACCGCTGCGCTGCTTTTTCCAAGTTCACAAGGAACTGCTTATTCGCGAGCTTTTCCCGAGACTGTGGAACAATGGGCTTTGCCATTTCCCAAACCCCAAAAAATTCGCCGCTGGTCTGAAAGAACAGGTCTTCGTGGAGCAGACCGTAGTTGAGCAACGCGCAAGCCTGCTCCCAATAGCTGAGCACCATCATCGAGAGCGCGCCGTTTTCTGATCCGGGCCCTGCGATTCGCATGGCATCATCTAGATTTTGTACGATGTAGTTCTTAAAGAACCACTCGCGTCCTTGGCGGAGCTTGGCCTCGCGCCTCATCTCATACACTTGCAGGTGAAGTTGCGCTTGTTCGTGTGTTGGTTTTGTTTCCATGGTTCCTCGTCTCCTTTTCTTTGTATGGTATGGATGAATCGACTACACAGACCTTGGGCTTGCTTTTCCGCTGCTTTCTCCGGGACTTCAGAGACTACGGCTTGCTCCTCTCACTGCGCGGTCGCTTGCCGCGCGCGAAAGGCCTCCGCCCGCTTACGTACGCGCTCGTGGATTTGGCTCCAGCCGGACGCGACTCCTTTTCTGTGATCCTCCTGGATCAATCCAAGTGCGGCGTGACGGAACTTGATCGTGGTTTCACCGTTGGACTCAGTCAGGCGATACTGCAGATTCGAGACGACCGGATAGGACATGAACAACGGCCCGCTGATTTCGAGGAGTGTCGGCCGCCTGATGGCCTGTACGTGTCCCCAGAAATGACCGTTGCCGTCGCCCAAATCGCGGTACCACCTTCCCCCTGGCCACGGCTCAATCTTCATGGGCATCGGTTTGCCTTCCTCGACTTCATTGTTCGGCCCGAGCTGTTCGAGCAGTGCAGCGAAGGTCACATCCAGCGGCGCGCGAACATGGATTTCCTGAGTTATGTTCAGCGTCAAATCCTCAATGGTCTGTGTCGTCAGGTTCATGTTTCCTCCTTGAATTAAAGTCCGGCGAGAGTTTGTTTGCCTTCGCCTCGGCACGTTCCTTAATGCGGTTCAACTGATGTTGCCAGTAACGCTCGAACGTCCTGCTCCACTCGTGCAAAGGCCGGATCGCCTCCGCATTGGTTCGATACAGCTTCTGCCGGCCATTGCGGCGCACGTGTACCAGGCCCACGTTTCGTAGAACGCGAAGGTGCTTTGAAACGGATGGCTGCTCCAGGCGCAGGGTTGCCACAATATATCCGACCGGACGCTCCCGTAGTGCGAGAAAGGTCAATATTTCCCGCCGGCGGGGTTCAGCGACCGCGTTGAATGCGTCCGATGTCGTAGCTGCGCGTGCCATGGGTTAACATTACATTCCCATATAGGCATATGTCAAGCCTTTTTTCCGCCCCCGGCGGCTACCCCGCCGCATCGAGTCAATGGCGACAGTTCTTCTAGTTGGAACCAACCACCCAGTCAGCCATATAACGCACACCACGAGAAGTGCTATCTGCTCGTGCTCGGCACGTTCCGGAGGAATCGTCGGCCATCCGGAAGTTATATAGAGCCTGCGTCAAGAGCCGTAAATTGACTTCCGAATAGCCCGTAATCCGTCCAGGATCGATGGCAAGTGCGGAGATCACTGCCTACAAGCGAACTTCTCGGGAGTTAGCCTACTATGCGATTACGAAGGACGCGGGCCAAACACGGCCTCGCGCACAAGGCGCGAGCATGATTAAGACCCCCCTGACTCCAGGTTTGTACGTGATCAGAAATGTGAGCAACCAACCTAAGAAAAACTGAGGATGGGCGGGCCAGCTCCCAGGGGATTTACTTCGCTGTTGCCTTCGCGCCTCTGGCGGCCTCTTCGATGAGCTTTGCGACGGGTCCAGGCTGCGATACATAGATGGCGTGGCTGCCCTTGACCTCAACGACCGTGGCGCCCGCCCGCTTGGACATCGCACGCTGGGCGTCAGGTGGGATCATCTTGTCGTCGGTGGCGATCAGGTACCAGCTAGGTTTGGCCCTCCACGCCGGTTCGCGAATAGTGCCACTAAGAGCCGCCACGCCCCACGGGACTTGGGAGTCGGCCATGAACGCGGCTTTTTCTGCGTCTACGTCGGCCGCGAAAGAGGCGGGGAACTTCGCCTTGTCGAGGAACAAATAGCCGTCTTGCGGCGGCAGTATCGGCGGTACGGCGGCGCCGGGCGGCGGATCCTTAATAAGCGTGGCCACGGACTCGCCCTTGTCCGGAGCGAACGCGGTGATGTACACGAGCCCTGCGACCTTTGGGTCGTTTCCGGCTTCGGTGATCACCGCTCCTCCATAGGAATGGCCGACGAGAATTGTAGGTCCGTCCTGCGCTGCAAGAATTCGTTTGGTAACTGCTACGTCGTCCTCCAACGATATTGTCGGATTCTGGACAATGCTGACACTGTAGCCGTCTCGCTTCAGGATCTTGTAGACGCCCTCCCAGCCGGCGCCGTCCACAAAGCCACCGTGAACTAGAACGATGTTTTTAGCCATCGTAGTCTCCTAAGTTGGGATTGCCGGATATGCAGATAATTCCGGCATCGGGAATCATTGAAGGGGGTCACGTCAGAGCCGCTGGGCTTCGTTTGAACCCTCGGCCCTGGTCAAGGATCCCAGAGTCGTCATCCGCAATCAGCACGATGCATCTTACTCGCGTGGTTCGCCAAAACGCAACACGGCGGTAAGACCAACGGTTCTTGAGGATCGCAGATGATCTCGTTTATAAGCCAATCCTACCTCTGATGGTCAAGGCCTGCTAAACGCGCATGTATTGAGTGGTCTGGCCAACTCCCGGATGGTCGGCTAACCGGAAACTGTCCCACTACCAGGAGCCGCGTAGTTCTAGGGGATTATAGCGAGAGGCGGATTCCCGGGAGAGTGCGGCCAGCCCTGGTTTCCTGCCAGGTATGGACGATCCGGTGAATGACGGTAATCGTCGAAACGACGGAGATGACCCAAAGCGCCGGCGCCATGCGATTGAAAAGTCCTCCGAGAATCAACAGGACCATGCGCTCGGGGCGTTCCATGAATCCGACCTTGCACAAGGGAATCAGCGACTCGGCGCGCGCTCGCGAGTAGCTGACCATGACCGACCCCGCTGTCGCGACCGCTGCGAGAATTACGTAGGATGTCCTTCCGGCCTCCGCGTAGTAGACGAGCAAACCCATGTAGAGCGCCATGTCCGAGTAACGGTCAAGCGTCGAATCAAAAAATGCGCCAAACGCTGTCACGCGTTTCTCGCGGCGCGCTACCTGCCCGTCCAGCATGTCGAGGAACGCCGCGAAGAAAATCACCATCGCCCCGGACCGGAATTTTCCCAACGCAAATAAAACAGCCGCCCAGCCGTTTACCAGCAGACCGAAAAATGTCAGCAGATTCGGGTTGATGCCGGTGGAGGCGACCGCATCCACGATTTTCTCGAGCAACCAGCGGCCGCCTTCGCCAATTTTACGTGTGAGCATGTCTACGTGCGCCTTGAGGCGCCGATCGCCGCCGATGAATCATACGCCACCCAGCCGCCGACCCTCAAGCGGACGCAGCCCCATGCCAGGCCCGGGAACTGCCGGCGCGCGCCCTATTGTGCGGCAAATTTACCGCTTAGCGCGTTCATCCATCCATTCATACATCCGCCGAACACCCCTAATGTCGGCGCCAGGACCTTGAATTTGCGGGAAGTCCACCTTGTGGGATGTCAGGTCAACTTTTTGAGCTGTTTCTTCTGCCGATAGCCCCTGTTTGCGAAGCTCGGCGACTTTGACGATGAGGTCCTTCAGGTAGCTTTGATACGCCGTGATCAGGGATTTTTCATGGAATGGCACGCCATGTCCCGGCAGCACCGTGTCGAAATCAAGGTTTTTGAGCGCTTCCAGTGTGCTGATCCATTCATCGAACATGGCGTCGCCCATGTAAGCCAAGCGGGATTCCATCAAGTCTCCCGTGCATACGATTCGTTCTTTCGGCAGAAAGACAACCGTGTCGCCCTGCGTGTGGGCCCGCCCCAGGAAGAGAAGCTGGATTTCACGCTGGCCCCGGTAGATCGTCATTTTCGAAGAATACGTCGCGGTGGGCGGAGTTGGCTTGAGCTTCTTGAGCTCTTCCAAATCCGCTTGTGTTGCTGCGAGCTGCTTCTCGATGGTGGCCCGCTGCGCGGGATCCTTTGCGTCGCCCAGTTGTTTCTTGAGAGCTTCGATTTGAATCGGCATGTTCGCGAAGGCCGTCTTCAAAGGCTCCCGATGGAGCACATCGAGATCGGCGATGGCATGGCGGACAAATTCGTGGCCGATGATTTCGACATCGGGCCCGAAGACGGAGTTGCCGTCCGTGTGATCGTAGTGAAAGTGCGTGTTGACCACCCATCGGACAGGCTTGTCCGTAATCAATTTCATATCCTCCAGCAGCGCCCGCGCGGCAGCGGGCGTGGTCCCATCGTCAACGAGCAACACGTCGCGATCGTTGATAATAATGGGATGGTTTCCGCCAGTGGCCATTAGACTACTGGACGTGGTGTAGTACACGCCGTCCGCGATTTTCACGAACTGGTAAACCTTGCCCGAGATCGTTGACTCGGCTGATTGCGCGGCACCTCCTCCCTGATTACCAGCATGCGCCGCGATCGAAAACCACGCAGACATCGCGATGGCCAAAACTACTGTAATTGCGCGCATTCTTGCTTTCATGAGATGCCTCCCGGCGCTACGTTCTCCGCCCCCACTTCCCGGATTCCCATTTTTGATTTTTGGTCTGACCGGCAATATACACCTTGCCGCCTCTGCATAGAAGGGTTCCGCCCGATTCTGTCATGCGCACCAAACGCGGTTAGCTTCGCCCGCACCGCGGGGTATCCGAAGTGGTCGTCTGATGTTCGGTTATGGGTATTTGGAAACGTCAGCGCGGAATTGGTGGGCCTGGACTGACTTGAACAGTCGACCTCGCCCTTATCAGGGGCGCGCTCTAGCCACCTGAGCTACAGGCCCAACACGAACAACTACACTCTAACTTTGTCAAACATCATAGCGGGCCACCAACGAAAGGGTCAAGTCAAAGAGACCAATCGCAGAAATCGCACCCGGCGTATCTTTTGAGGTAAACACTGCGCGTGATCCTGCACAGGTTCAACTTCGGAATTCAGGCTAAGACCGCCAACTAGGGCCCACCAATTTGCATCCGCATGAGAGTCCTTACAGCATCGAGAAGATGGGTGGTTCCCTTCGTTGCACTCAGGGTGAACAAGTCCGTCCAGGCCCACCAGTTTGTGCCCCATGCCTTACCATTTCTACGTACTTAGAAAAATTGCGCTGTGACTCGCAATCCGACAGGCAATTCGTTGGCAGACTGGTCGAGCTCGATAATCACTTCAAGTATGTCTCGATCCGCTTTCTCAGCTGGATCACCGCTCAAAACCGATTTCCGCCCCATTACGTGGGCCAATTCAATTACTCGACCATCAAATCGCCGGCCTGGAAATCCGTCCGCACTGACGATCGTTCGCTGCCCCAGTTTAACCTTACCGACATCCCACTCATCTACCTCGGCCCTTACACGCCGAGTAGAGTCATCGGCGAGGCTAAAAAGCGGGCGCGGCAACAGTGTGCTGTACGGCTCTCCAACCCTTGCCATAATTTTAAGTACTGTCCCGGAAATGGGCGCCCGAATTGTGCATTTTTGAAGCTTCTCCATGGCGACGTTAACATTCTTCTCCGCGGCCGTGACATCCGCGTCAGCCCTCGACTTCTCTTCTGGCAACGGTTCCGACTCCACGAGATCCTGGTCATCACGAGAGCTCTGGTAATTTGCTTGAGCGACTTCGTAATCACGCTTCGCTTGCTCGAATGAATCACGGGATATCTCCTCTTTCTGGTAGAGCGTATCCATTCGTTTAAGGTGTTCCTGCGTTTGATTCAATACTGCCTGAGCCGCCGCTGTATTCTGCGCGGCTGCCTTTCGTTCCTCGTCTCGATGTCCCCGCAGAAGGCGAATTCGTGACTGTCGCGCGCTCTCCGCTTCCGCTCTCGCTCGGTCAATTCCGGCCTTCAGATCGTCACAACTTAGCACTGCGAGGATAGTTCCCTCTGTCACTTTCTGCCCATCCGTCACAAGCACCGCCTTGACGATGCCGTCCGCACCCGCCCCCATGGAGATTGTTTCGCCTTGTCCCTCCACGCGGCCGGGTGACGCAAGCAAGACGAGCGATCCTGGAACTGCCTTTTGTTCTGCCCGTGCAGGCGCTTGTCTCTTGCTGACCCAGAATAGTACAGGGATAACCACGACCAGGCCCGCTATCACGAACCTGGAAATTCGCCGCATCCGTTCAATGTAGCATTTTCCGTTTCTTATAGTTATTTTCGTGACTCGCCCCGAAGCCGTGGCTCCACAATCTGAGCGCGTGCGGCTGCTCTCTCGAGCGCAAATCTTTTCGATGGCATACGTAAGTCAGCGAGGATGCTAGGACGCTCATACACGCAAGTCAACACGAAATACGGGGGCGGAGATCGCCCGCGCGGTCGAACGATCTTCTTCTCATCGCATGTTTCTGTTAGCCTGGATCAGATTTCCATGAAACGGGGAGGTCTCCGAGCGGTTAAGGGAGCACTTTTGGAAAGCGTGTGTTGGGGAAACTCAATCGTGGGTCCAAATCACATCATCTCTGCCATCCAAACTTCACTTCTTGTACTCTCTGTTGCGTGCTGCACGAAAAATGTGCCGCGCATCGAAATCGATGACCGCGATGAGATCCTAACCTCTAGCCAAAAGATAGAACAGATACAATATCGGTCCTCCCGTCGAAGTCTCTGCGGAGTTCATGTTGCTCTCA
>Ga0137412_10002921_pt1 | contig 13597 bp, 29 predicted proteins | sample CZODoug2_1_16fun_FD_122160 | JGI IMG/M metagenome (GOLD analysis project Ga0137412, IMG submission 122160) | Vadose zone soil fungal communities from Angelo Coast Range Reserve, California, USA - CZODoug2_1_16fungal (Hybrid Assembly) | ecosystem: Environmental > Terrestrial > Soil > Vadose zone... | reverse complement strand
TGGCATAACCCACCGGGGTCACTGCTCCAACTGCCCGCCCTGCGATGAGCACTGCGGCCCGGTGGGACGCAGTGCTCATCGCAGGGCGGGCAGTTGGAGCAGTGTGACCCCGGTGGGTTATGCCAGTGCGAGGGGTCAGGCTGCGCCTGACCCCTGGCGAGCTGGGCTGCGCCGTGCGGGCACTTCCACAGGGCTTCGCCGCATTCGCCGCACCGAAGGTGCGACCCGTGCTCGTAAGGGCTACCGCAGGTCCCATCGCAAGCGATGTACATCTCGTGCCGATGGTCATATTCGCTCATATGATCATCACCAGCCGCCCCCGGCCCGGAGGGCATACGTGTGCGTCGCCGCATCGCATACAGCATGCGGGAAGGTTGTCATTCGGGAGCGGCTCCCAATCGATCTTCGTGATTGAACAGTCCTCTGCACCGATCCACATATGCCCCCGCACGTAGCCCCCGCAGTGCGGGCACGCCACATTCGGGGGGATCTCCATCAGGGGATGATCATGTAGTCGACGCGGTACGCCTTGGCCGTGGTCAGGACGGACGACACGATATCGAACCCATCGCCGGTGATCAGGGTCGGGGCGCACGCGACGGGCGCGTTGCCATCCGTCTCATTGTTGATATTGAGCATGATCAGGCCCGGAGCCTTGGTATAGGCGCGGGCGAACCGCACCTTGCACACCGTGCCAGCTGCCTGCGCGCCACCACCGGTCACCGGGTTGAGCAGGAAGTTACCGCGCCGGTCGGTGCAGTCCGTGATGGTCACGGTCGGGGCCGCGCCGGCTGAGGTCGTGCCGCTGATCGTCGCGACCGCTGTGGTCGAGACAGCACCGGCCGTGAGCTGGGTGGCGTTCGGGTCCAGCTGCTCGTGAAAATACAGGTCGGTCGAGAGAGATCCAGGCATGTCGTGATCATACCGGGGTCGGTGCCAGACGGTGCGCCAACACCACGTGCAGCCTCGGTGCCAGTCAGGCTCGGTCACGGCCGGCTGATGGTCCGGCTGATCTCGGTCCGGAACCGGCGCCCGTGCTCCTCGATCTCGTCCGCGAGTGAGCGCCGGGGCCGGGGGGAGTTCATGGCCCAGAGGAAGACGATGGCCGTAGCCACCTCACGGACTGTTGACCACTTTTCCCGCAGCCGGCTCATGCCGGGTCGGGGGGCGGGCAGGTGGGTGGGGTGGCGTTGATGCCCTCGCACCGGCCGCACCCGTTGACCGGGTGCCCGTAGGCGTCGGCACCGTTCGCCGGATCGTACGGGCCACTCAGGCAGGGGTCAGGGGTCGGCGGGGCCGGCGGGACGGGCCGGATGATTCCGCTCCTCAGCTCCCCGGGCAGTCCCATACCATACCTCCCGACTTGTAGGAATGAGGACCATGCGGGTTGGAGAGCCCGCAGTGCCGGGACGGCCACGCGATGCGCAACAGCGACACGGGGGCGCTCATCGGACCGTCCTGTCCTCGTACTGCACGTCGTTGCACAACGCGCAGTTACGAATCCACGTGGTGCCTTCCAGGTGACGCCACTCTGTCCAGCTGTGCTGGCACATCAGTGGACTTCCAGGAACAGGCCGACCAGGGAGCCGAGGACGAGGGCGAACCCGATCACGAGCATGAGGGCCGCGGCGACGATGCCCCCGATCGTGAACGGGGGCGGGTCGGTGGGCAGGGGCGGGGGCGCCGGCTCGGCGCCGGGTCCGTAGGTGGTCAACGGCGTGCCTTCCTGGGAGGGGTGGGGGCCGGCCCCGGTAGGGGGCCGAGGTGCTTGGCCAGAGCATCGCCGATGCTCTTGTCGATGTGGGCGCGGAGAGCGCCGTTCGTCTGGTGGGCGACCTGGTCCAGCTTGAGGGTCTGCCGGTCCTGCTTGCGGTCGACACTGACCAGCTTGCCCAGCGCGGCGATCACCACGGCCGCGGCCGCCGCGGCCGGGCCGACCAGGCCGATGATGACGGACAGGTCCCGGCCGGCTATGGACAGGGCGACGACCGAGGCGAGCAGGACGCAGGCGACGACGGCCGAGGCGATGATCACGGTCATCAGGACGGCGGAGCTGTCGCGTGCGGACTGTCGCTGGTCGGCCCGGTGGCGGGCGATCTCTTCGCTGGTCATGCCCTTGATCGTAAACGCGGAACACCCCAGGCACCCGTACATACGTACGAGTGACCGGGGCGGCCACTTGTTCATTCCCCGTTGTCGGGGTTGCGTTCCGGGACCGACAGGTCGGCGAGGCGCTCGGCCTCGGTCACCCCGGCCACCTGGAACCGCGATATCGTCTGCGGCATCAGGTGATCGGTGGGGCCGGCGTTGTCGATCGGGCACAGGTCGATCGACTGCATGACCTGCTCCGGCCGGCGGGTGCGCTCGTTCTTGACCATGGTCGAGATCGTTCCCACCCCCCAGCCCTCTGCGGCCTCGCTGAAGATGATCCCGCATTTGTCGCACATGCGTACAGCGCTCACATTACCCCCCTGATATAGCGCGGTTTGGTGTTAGCGTATGGGCTTTTGACCGCAGGCTGAGCGATGATCCGCTGACAGTCGATGCATTTACCGTCCGTGTCCGTCTCCCCCGTCTCGTGCTGGCAGGCCAGCGACGAGGCGAGGTTGCCGAACACCTGCGTACGTTCCAGCTCGCCCACGCTCGCGAGCGCCACCCGTTTCTCATCCTCCGTGGGCCACCCGACCCGCTCGATCAACGTCCGGAACAGGTCGTACACCGAGTACCCGGACGGGGCCGGGGTCGTCACGCGGCCAGCCTGGCAAGCTCGGCGATCCGCGCGTACTTATCGACGACGGAGTGCAGATCATAGGTGTGCGGGAATCGGGGCAGGTGCCAGGACACCTGCCCGGTGGGCAGCATGATGTATGCCACCGGCCATTCGGGGCTGTTCTCATCCATGCGGATACCGGCCGACCAGCCGAGCTGCAGGGCCAGTCCCACAGCCGAATACACGGCCGCGTTGCGGAACTGGTAGTCGATGTCCCGGGAGTGGCAGGGCTGCTCATCGTAGGAGGGATTCGACGGATCGCAGGTGGCGATCATGGTCAGTCCCTCGATGAGCAGGCGCAGGATGTCCGGGGCCAGCTCGTCGGATACAAGGACGGTCACTTTCCCCACCTCACCGGGGGCTCGTTACGGGGCAGCGTCGGCCGGCGCAGCTTCTCGACGTCGTCGCGCAGCACGGTGATCTGGACGCCGTGCCACATCGAGACGGCGAACAGCAAGCTCACGACGACGACCAGGGCGATGATCATGCGGGGTGCCGGTTCGCGTACGCCTCGGCCTGCTCCGCGGCCTCGTCGAGATCGCCGGCGTGCGTCTGCGCATCGGCGAGGACGTCCCGGGCGTGGTTGTACAGCCGGTCGTATTCCAGAGCGTTATCGCGGTCCAGCAGGCCGACGTACCGGTGGAGGGAGACGGATAGGACAGCGAGCTGCTCGAGGCCGAGGATCATCACGGCGCGGGCCGGGACGACGGCACGGACATTGCGGCCGAATGCAACCGCGTCGACCTGAGCCGTGCCCTGGACGGTCACGGCCGCCATCGGAACGGCCGGGCCGCGGGTGACATACACGGCCTGCCGGTCGGTCATGGCGACCAGGCCGACCCCCTCGACCTGCATCGCGTCGTTGATGTCGAAGTCGAATTCGTCCGGGGTGTGATCCGGGCAGTGCTTGCACTGGTGTTCGGTGGTGGTCACGGGTTTCCTCTATCCCAATCGGTGACAGCTCGTGCACACGAAATACCAGTGGCCCAGCAGATCGATGCTGAGCCACCAGTACCGGTGTATGCACATGCTAGGAGACGGCGCGCAGGTGGCGGCCGGTGTAGGTGGGCATGGTCTCGGCCGCGTGCTTCGCGGCGGCCTGGCGGGCGTTGCGCTCCCGGCGGGCCTGGGTCATCCCGGTGACACCGAGCATGGCGAGGCGCTCGCCGATGATCCGGTCACCGACCTTGCGCCGGTCCGAGGCGGACTGCTTCGTCATACCCAGCATCCGGGCGATCTCCATCATGCTGGGAGCCTTGAACGGGTCGGCCCGGTAGGCATCCGCGCTCGTGGCGATGACCACGTTGGTGATCTCGTTGAGCTGCTGGGCAAGGACGAGGACCTGCGCGAGCATGGCCGGGTCGTCGATCGCCCGGCGCTCCAAGGCCCGGACCATCCGCTGCATCATCGCCATGTACTTGTCGTTCTCGACCGGGGTCGTGGTGGTAGTCGCCATGGTGGAGCTCCGTTCCGTGGGGGTCAGGTGATGCCTGACCCACAATGCCAGTGACCAGGGAAAGGCCCAAGCACATTGCCGCGCCGCGTGCAGATGGTGCGAAAACAGAGGAAGGGCCGGACGCTCCTGCAAACGTCCGACCCTTCCCCGACCGCTCATACGCTGCCCTTCTGTGACCGATGAAAGGTCACCAGCGCAGGCGATCCCCCCCCGGGGTGGTCGTCTCGTGCGCGGTCGGCATGCTGTTCGGGTAGTTGCCGTCGTGGCCGGCCGGCTGCGCGCACCAATGCTTGTTGTCGTCGGAGTAGACCCCGCAGGCCTTCCAGGTGCCGCGGGCGGCCTCGTTGATCCGCTGCGGGAGCGGCATGCCGGGGCCGGAGTTCCCGGCCAGCACGGGCAGGGCCGCGGTGATGTAGCCGCGGACCAGCTCCCGGTCAGGCACCCCGGGCATGTCGGGCACGGAGTGACGGCCGAATATCTCGGTCACCATGGCGTCGTCCTTGAGGATCTGGTCGGCGAGGACGGCGATCTGATCGTCGGGGGTGAGCCCGGCCGGGGACGGCTGCCCTTCCCCACGGTTGTACCGGTCAGGGTGCCGGGGGCAGTCCGGGTGATGCATGGCCGGCCCGTACAGCCACTCGCCGTGCTTCCACCGGTGCGGCTCGGCCACCGGGTCATGGCTGATCGGCAGCGAGCATTGCTGACGGGGCTCCCCGGTGAACGGCGGGTGATCGGTCCCCGGGCGGAACATCCGCCACCGGGCCCGGCGCTTCTCGGCCACCGTCGACTCGTTGAGGTCCACCGGGCAGCGCAGGGAGGCGCACCGGCAGTGGATCTGCATCGCCTTGTGTACCAGCTCGGCGTCCGAGTCCGGGCGTGTCTCTCCCCCGGTGGTCCGGACCTCTGTCATGACCCCGGCAAGGAAGCCCGGAGGGATCAGCGCGAAGTCACCCTTGCCGGGGACGATCGGCGCCGACGCGAGCTTGGTGAACGGGCCGTCGTCTGGGGGGACGTCGGCGATCTCCTGAATGTAGGCCCACTGCCGGTGAGCCAGCACGAGCCGGCTCACTTCCTCATCCGCGTCCGCCCAGTAGGGGTCCAGGTCGACGATCAGCGAGCCGGTGGTGAGGATCTGCGTGTGGGTGACGTTGGACAGGTCGAATATGCATTTACGCGCGTCGTTGAAGATGCGAAGGTGCCGCACGGTGCCTCTCTCTTGTTCCGTGGGGGTTTCCCCCGACCAGGGCGGTTGCGTAGCGGCCCCCACGCGGCCAGCGAGGTTGGATAGGTCGCCCGACCTGGTCGGGAGAGGCCAAAGTACAAGGTCACTACTAGCGTGACACCAGCGCATCCCCCAAACCTGGCGCCATATGCACATCCGGGCGTGCGCGTTCCCCGCAAGCTCGCGGGGCTCCATATGATTCGGGCTTCGCGTTCCGGATCGGGAAGGTTATGGGGCGCGGCAAGTCGCGGCCCCGGGGATGACGTCCCCGGGGTCGCTGTCGTTGGGAGGCATCCTGTGAAGCTGTATACGAGACCGAGACCGTGCGACTGGTGGAGGCTGCGCCCCGGCGATCAGATCGCCGTGAGCAAACGCCGCTCAGGAATGATCATCAACAGTGAGGCGTCCTACATGGACGCCGACCTGGACGAGCGGGTCACGTGGGCGGTCGTGCTGACCACCGAAGAGGTGGGGCACGGCGGCATGGTCGAGTGGCGGGTGACCCACACGCTCGGGGAGAACGACCGGGGAGCGTCGGCGACGTGCATCATGCGCGAGGCGATCGAGCTCGACCCGTGGTCGTACGTCAAAAGCCCTGAATGAACGCGGCACGGCCCCCGGCGCGTCTGCCGGGGGCCGGTCTATATCCCTAGGTGCACTCGGGTTTCAAGAGGGCTGAGACATCCGACACTCGGCCCAAGATCCAAGGTTACGGGACGATCAACCCGGATCGGGCCGGTGACGTCTGCCCCAACCACAATGCTTTGTGCGCCGGCCCGCAGAACAGATAGGTCAGGGTGTCGCCTTCGCGGCCCGGCGCGTCGTGCGGTGCCAGCACGGTGTACTTGATGGAGCCGCGGGCCCAGCATTCGGCCCAGCAGCAGGGCAGCGGCTGACCGTGGGCGTTACGGACGAGATCGCGGCGCCCTCCGAAACGCCCGATCTTCGAACCGCGGTTGCCCAGGCCTGCGAGGAGCTTCCGCAGGGCCGTGTCGTCCATGTCCAGGGGCACCCGGGAGTAGAAGCCCTTGCCGTCGTTCATCACTCCTCCTTGAGCAGCACGGCCCACGTGTTGATCCCGCAGATACCGTCCTCGGTGAGGTGCGCAGCGTGCTGCACCCTCTTGATCTTCGCCTCGGTCAGCGCCCCGTATCTCCCATCGACCTTGACGTCTGCCCCGGTGTTCGGGACCCGGTTCGCATCCGTTTGTGCCCGGGACACGGTGCTGTTGACAGCACCGAAACGCACCATCGGGGGAACCCCGCCGAGCAGCTCCCTGGCACGGGCGACGATGGCCGGTTTCTGGCCGATGATCGGGTTCCCGGGGCAGCCCTGGTGACCCCAGTCGGCGCCCATGCTGTGGTGCCCGAGCCCGGATCCGCCCGGGGACGTCGCGAGCTGCAGGGGCACCCCGTAGGACTTGTGGGCCTTGAGCAGCAGCCGGGCCACCCGGTCGACCTGCGCGGCGGACAGGACCTCCCACCCAGGGTGCTGCTTGTGCAGCGGGTTGCCCGAGGTGAACCCCTCGCATTCGACCGACAGCCATTGGGCGTTCCCGGCCCGCTGCGCCCACGCCTCGTTGGTCGTGTCGACCATCTGTGCGCACCGGCCGTCGCGGCCCAGCACGAAATGCGAGGACACCTTGTTGTCGCCTTGCTGCCAGGCAATGGTGCCGGTGTAGAAACCCTCGGCGATGTGCACGACCAGGCCCCGGTGGCCGGTCATCGCCCCCCCGTGCCGGGTCGTGCCGACCCACGAGGCTTGATCAGTCCAGCGGCTCACGGTTCCTCCTAGACGAGTACGGGCAGTGCGGTGAACAGGGTGGTGTCGGTGACGTCCTGAACGATGAGCCCCCGCGGTGATGCCGCGGTGGCGGACTGGGTGACGTTGCCGACCGCGGACGCTTGCACGGTGCAGACCAGTACGGCGGTCACGTCGGCCGCCCCCACGGTGAAGTAGGTCGATCCGGATGCCGCGGTAACAGCGTTCGCCGTGGACAGGTTGACCCGGAAGTACTCGCCGAGATCTTGCCCGGCCGTGTTCGTCTTGCGCAGCCGCTGGTTCGCGATTGAGTTGACCGTGGCAGTGCTGTTACCGGCGCGCAGCTTGACCTCGTAGGTGCGGCCCTTCCGGTACCGGAAGCTTGGCAGGGTCAGCACGACGGTTTCGGTGGTGCCGATCGCGGCACTGGACGCGGTCGTGAACACGGTGTTGACGACACCGCGGGCCATCGAGATGCCGAACAGGAATGCGTCCTGGTTAGCCGGGTCGGTGTCCAGGGGTTGGGTATCGGCGCCGACCCCGACGATGTCAGCCTTGAGCGACAGCACGGACGACATCGTGGCGTCGGGGCTGTCGGAGTTGAAATCCCACGACACCCTGTTCAGATTGATGTCGTAATCGATGTTCACGATCTGGTGGAGCTGGGAAGGGAATCCGCAGAATCCCCAGATGTGCAGCCGGCCGATATCGGCCGGGGCGCCGGGGGGGCCTTCCTGTTCGACCGAGATGACGAACGCGCGTTGCTCACCGAAATAGAAGAGGATGCCCTCGGTCTGCCCCAGCGCGGCGAGGACCGGATCGTCGTCCGCCCCCCCGATGAAAATGCGCGGATCGGTGTCGGTGGCTTCCGGCGGAACGAGCACGAATGCCGGATCGGCCGTCCATCCCGAGTTACCCATCAGCCGAAGATCTTCGAGAGCATCTTGGCTTTCAGGCCACCCTCTCCGGCCAGCAGCTGCAGGGCCGAACGGACCCACCGTTTCGGGACCACCGACCGGCGGACCCCGTCCAGCGGGGGGGTGCCCTCGGTGACCATGACGACCGAGCCGTCCGGGGCCGCGTACATGGCGAACGTGCCGGCCAAGAACGGTTCCCCGGTGGACGCGGACCGGTCCATCATCTCGGCGATGTCCATGGCCGCTTCCGGCGAGGCGTCCATCGTCGCCAGATCGCTCAGGTCCTGGTCAATGACCGGAAGGGATGGGACCCGGTCCTCTGGGACGGCAGGGGTCAGGTCTGACCTGACCCCCTCCGAGTCAGCACCGATGACCGGGCCATACGGCTCGGGTTCATACCCCTTGGCCCACCACGCGCGTTCTACGGCGTGCCGATCGGTCATGTCGCGCACGTCGAGTCCGAGGACCACTGCGGCCTCCCACACGGTGTCACGCTCGACCAGACGCAGCAGATCGCCCAGGTCGTCCGCGGACAGGTCGAGCAGCTCGCCGCGGGTAAACGGTGTCTCGATCATTTCTCTCCCCCGTCGGCCGGCGTCTTCTTGCCGCGCGGCAGTTTCGGCCCTACCCGGAATTCGATGTGTGTGGGCCGGAATTCCTTATAGATGGTGTTCTCGGCGAAGTGCCGGTAGCCGGCCCGCACGAGGTGCCGTTTCAGATCGGCGACCTCTTCCGGGTCGTCCTCGTCGGTCAGGGCGATGTAGCAGCGGGCCCCGGTCGCCTTGGAATGCTGTAGCTGGGCGAGCAGGGCGGCCGGGATCTCCAGTGGGGTCCGGCCGTGGCCTCTCTTCTCACCTTCGGGCACGGGAATGTAGGTCATAGCAGCCTCGACGGTTTGCGGGCGAATATGTTGACGGACGGCGCCGGGAGGGCAGCGGACCGGAATTCGAACGTGATCGTCTGACCGGGCCGGATGTACATGGCATTCTTCGGATCGTATTCGTTGATGTCCGAGCGGGAATGCGTCGAATAGAACAGGTCGTCGATGTAGACGAGCATTCCGCCGCCGGGCCCGCGCAATGCGATGTGGTAGATCTCGACGGCGTCCGGCCAGAGGTCCTTGGGCAGGAAGGTGGCCACCCAGGAGCCGGCCACGTACCGGTTCGCCGCGGACAGGGCGACGGTGGACGCGCCCCGGTTACCGAGGTATCCGGTGGCCGCGTCGGTGTCGGACGGGGAGGTCACAGCGACCAGGCCATGAGGGCCGGCACTTCCTTAATCCCCAGGGTCACGGTGACCTGAGCGTTCGCGGTGATGCCGGCCCCGGCGATCCGCAGCACGTCCCCGGCGACCAGGACGTCCCCGTGGTCAGCGGGGAACAGGTCGGTCACCAGTTTCGCGATGATGATCGCTGACGGGCTCTGCTCGCTGTTGACGTAGACCTGCAGCCCGTTCGCCCCCAGGACCGGGCCGGGGGCGACCGACAGTCGGTTGATCGCCCAGACCATGCCCTCTTCCGGGCCGTCGCGCTGGTCACCGATGATCAGGTTCCCGGCCCCGTCCACGTTGCCTTGCATCGACCAGCGGCGCATCCGGGCGCCGCGGGTCAGCTCGGTCGACCACGATTTGAGGACGTCGCGGACCTCGCCGGCGGTCAGCAGGTCGAGCTCTGCGCCGGCGGTCAGCTTGCTCTTAGCCACTGTTACGGGCCTCTCTGCTCAGGAAGAACACGCCGAGGAGCACGAACATGGTGCCCATGAGCGCGGACACACCCCGGAGGATGTTTGACGGGAGGAACATTTTCGTTGCCAGGTTGGCAAGTTTCCCCACCGAGGTGAGTGCCCCCCCGATGGTGTGGAGCTCGTTGACCGCGCCCTGGACGGCGCCGACGATGCCGGTCGCGTCGGCGCCGGCCCCGAGCACGCTCTTCGAGGCGCCGATCACGTCATCGAGAATGCTGGTCGACGGGCCCCCGGTGACTCCGGGGAACCGGCGGATGCCGACGACGTCGGCCCACATGGACGAGCTGACCTTGATGGTCTTGACGACGTCGCCGGTGTGCGGGGCCTCGATCATCATGCCGTCGCCCATGTACATGCCGACGTGCTCGGCCGCACCGGAGCCGGACCAGTTGAAGAACAGCAGGTCCCCGACCTGGATCTTGGACCGTTGGACGGACGTGCCGAAGTGCTCCTGTTCGGCAGCGGTCCGGGGGGTCTTGATCCCGTACTGCTTGAACACCCACTGGATGAGCCCGGAGCAGTCGAAATGATTCGGGCCCTCGGCACCATAGACGTAGGTGTCACCGAGCTTGGTTTTCGCCTTGTCGACCAGATCGGCCCCGGACACACTCACGGTTGCTCCCTACTTGAAGTAGCGGTTCGGCTTGGGCGGGGGCGCGTCCTCGCCGGCGCCCTGGTCCTCGGCGTCGTCGGCCGGCGCTTCCTCCCCGGTGGCCGGTTTGGTCACCTTGACCGCGGCCTTGCGGGTCGACTTGACCGGCCCCATGAGCGACTCGAGGAACGAGTCGGCGCGCGGTCCGCGCAGGACGATCACGTGGCCCTCGTCGTCGCCGGCGTCGTCGGCCTCCTCGTCGGGGGCCTCTTCCTTCGCGCGCAGGGCGGCCAGCTGCTCGGCCTCTTCCTTGCTCAGCTTCCCCATGTCACTTCCTCTTGATCAGAACGACGCGGACTCCGTTGCGGCGGGTCACCGCGTAGGTGATCTTCCTGCCGTTGATGACCTTGGTCCGCCACGCAGGCTTTACTGCCATCGGATCACCCCCTTGTTGATCAACCTGCGGTTACTCTAACCGCACACACGTTCGAAAGGGGTCGACATGCCAGGGCTGTTGGAACGGGTCCGCTACCTCGGTGGTAATGGGCCAGAGCAGGAACCGAGCCCCACGATTCCCGACGATGCGGGCGAGCTGCTCGACCAGGACCCGCAGCCCTCGGCCGCGGTCCGGGATAAGCCACGCAATCAGCGCACCGTCGCCCCCAAGACAGCGGGCCGGGCCCGCAACGGGGGGAAGTTCGTCTCCCGCGACCAGGTCCAGAAGGACCTCGGCGACGAGCTGAACATGTGGATCAAGCTACTGGCTGCCACCTGGTCGCTCAACGACGAGGAATGCGCCGGGGCCCTGAATGAGACTTCCGCGGTGATCGCCGCGGACCTCGCCAAGCTCGGCGCCCGCTCGGACTGGGTGATGGAGAAATTCACCACCACGAGCCTGCTCGGCGACATCGCGCAGACCTTCATCCATGCCAAGCCGTTCATCACGGCCGTCTACAAGCATCACGGGCCCGGGGCGCGAGTACGCCGCGCGGAAGAGGAGGAACAGTATGAGTCCGTCCCGGTTGTGGACCCCAACGCCTACGGACCGTGGCGCCCCCCTATCGGCTGACGAGCTTGACGAGGCACCCCCGAAGTGGCTCGACGGGCCCCGGCCGCCGGAGGTGCCGTGGGAGCAGCTCGGTCCGGAGTTCTTCGACAAGTGGGGTAGGCCGAACGGGAAACCCGATCCTGAGCATGTGTCGGTCTACGGCCGGTCCGGGGGTGGGAAAACCTATTTCATCACCTACATCCTGACGGTACGTGCGAATCTGCGGGGGTCGCACGCTGTCGTCATCGCCACGAAGAAAGCCGACTCCACCCTGACCACGGCCGGGTGGCCGATCGTCGACAAGTGGCCCCCCGGTTACGGGGAGAACGACGTCATTTTCTGGGCCCACGGGAACCTGACTGATGAGGGCAAGGCCGAGCAACGGCTGAAGATCCAGCGGCTGCTCGGCCAGTTGTGGGTGCCCGAGGCGAACATCATCGTCGATTGGGATGAACTTCCCTTCATCGTCGAGGACCTCGGCCTGCGCCATGAGGTCACCACGTTCTACCGGGAGGGCCGGGCTCTGGGAATCACCAACGTCGCCGGTATGCAGCGGCCGGCCGGCGTCACCCGGTACCCGCATTCGGAGGCCGGCTGGACGGTGTCGTTCAAACCCAAGGATCAGGACGACCGCAAACGGATCGCCGAGGTCTTCGGCAACCGCCGGTATTACCTCGACGTGCTGAAGTCCCTGGACGCGGAACGTCATCAGTTCGTCATGAAGCGGGAGCTGACCGGTGAGGTGTGCATTTCCAGTCTGCCCGCGACCCGGCCGCACCTGATCAAGCGGGAGAACAGCCCGAGGTGATAGCGACCGTGGTCTGGGCGTGGCATCGGGTCGGTTACTGGATCCGGCCGTACGACATGCTCGCCGATCGGCGCCGCTGGTTCTGGCAGCCGCGGCAGCGCTGCGGCTGGCCGGGATAGGCCCATGCGCCGGCCGGGGGTTTGAGCGCTACCCCCCGGCCGGCTGACCGACTCGAACGGTCGGGCCCCGGGGCCTGCACATCTGGTCGCCGGGGGACCTCGGGTTTTCCCGGCCATAGGTCGGCCCCCCGGCGTCGCCAGGGTAGCAGGGATGGTATCGGGCTTCCGAGTGTGACGGCGACAGGTGCTTAACACCCGATGCTTCCCCCCGCCCGATAACCGGGGGCGCCCGTTCAATCCGCCGGCCCGTGGTCCCCCGGCCCGGCGAAGCTGTCGGCCCTCGCGTCTCGCCCACGGGGGCAGACGGTCGGCAAGGGCCGGTCCGACCGACCGGACGTGAGAACGGCTGGTGCGGACACGCGGATCATAGCGGACCAGTTGATCACATCGGGGTTAGAACACATGTACGCTCACGGCATTTGATCTAGGCGACGAAAGGGGGCCGGGATGCACGCGCATTTCTCCGGACTCAGCGCCATCAACACGTTCTTGGCTGTCCTGGTCGTGGGGACTGTCTGGCGTCTCGGCAGCTACCGGCTCGCCGCGTCCGACCGGGCAGAATTCCGCAACCTCGGGCAGGCCATGGCGTTCCAGTACTGACCCCCTTAGCACAGGGGTACGACAGAACGGAGTACCAACATGCCTGCTGCGGCAGTGGCCGGTACGACGAGCCCGACCGGGTCGTCACCGGCACAGGGGACCGGCACCGTCGTGCCGTTCTTCTACGGCACGAATCAGTACGTCGAGAAAATCGCGGTCAACACGACCACGCTCGGCGCGGCAACGGTCGAATTCCAGACCAACATCAACCCGGGCGGGTTCCTGCGCGGCGTACGCCTCGAGGTCCGGTCGACGACCGGCGCCCTGGGCGGTGGCGCCCTCAACGCGGACGCGCCGTCCGCGGTCCTGCAGTCGGCCTCCCTTGAGAACATCGACGGGTCGCCGATCGTCTACCCGATGAACGGGTTCGCCCACCACATGGGGCAGTGGTTCTTCCGCCCGTGGTGGGGTGACCCGACGCGCCGGTTCGACTACAGCGCGACCGTCAACCCGTCGTTCAGCCTGTTCATGCAGCCGGAACTTCGTCAGACCGCGGGGGTCTTGGCGAACACCGACGCACGAGCGCTGTACCGGATTCGGTGGACGTACGCGACCCTGGCGA
>Ga0137412_10002920_pt1 | contig 13602 bp, 12 predicted proteins | sample CZODoug2_1_16fun_FD_122160 | JGI IMG/M metagenome (GOLD analysis project Ga0137412, IMG submission 122160) | Vadose zone soil fungal communities from Angelo Coast Range Reserve, California, USA - CZODoug2_1_16fungal (Hybrid Assembly) | ecosystem: Environmental > Terrestrial > Soil > Vadose zone... | reverse complement strand
CCGCACCAATTTCAAATACATGTACTGGTCGTCGGTACAGCAGTTGGTGCACCACGCCTCATCCGGCTGCGCCATGAATGTCGGCGATCTCCTGGGATCCGGCACCATCTCAGGCCCGGAGAAACACCAGCGCGGCAGCCTGTTGGAGATCAGCTGGAACGGCACCGAGCCGGCGGAATTGCCCGATGGCGTGAAGCGGACGTTTCTCGAAGACGGCGATTCGCTCGTGATCCGCGGCTGGTGCCAGGGCGACGGCTACCCGCGTCGGTTTTGGCGAGGTTGAGGGGACGATTTTGGCGGCGGAATGAGTGCTTTCGCGTCGTCCGGCGAACGCCGGGACCCATAACCGCTGCCGTTTGTGGTTACGCGAAGGTGGTCCAACAGCTGCTTTTAGGACGAGAGGCCGCGGTGTATGGGTCCCGGCGTTCGCCGGGACGACGCAAGTGTCAGCGCTCCTCCGGCGCAATATCCCGCAGCCTCGCCGAATGCGCGGCAATGTCGTCCAGACTGTATTTGAGGTGTACCCGCTTGTCCGACGGCGGGTGCTTCTCGACGGACACACCGGGCCGCCGTTCGGTCGCGGGCCGGATCGGGCGCGGCACAAAACCGCCGCCGCAGTTCGGACAGACATTGCCGAGCCTGGTCTCCACGCAATCCGCACAGAACGTGCATTCGTAAGAGCAGATTCGCGCTTCCGTTGCATTCGGCGGCAGGTCCTTGTCGCAATATTCGCAGTTCGGCCGGAGTTGCAGCGCCATGGCGGTCTCGTGATTTCTGGGCGAGGGGCGAATGATCGCAAATCAAATCCTAAACGCGAATGACAAATCTCCCTCGATTTCGGACGCGCCATCCAGGTTGACCTGGTGTCGTCATTCCCCGATGTGCAATTGCACATCGTGGATGCGCCACTTGGCGCGGGCCCGGAATCCATACTCCCGATGGTGGTTATGGATTCCGGGCTCGCGCGGAGCCTGTCATCGGGCAGAGCGCCGACCCGTTGGCGCGCCCCGGAATGACGGAGGAGGGGGCTACGGCCCGCGCGCCCGCTGATCGAACGCGCTGAGAACGGCGAGCGTCATCGCCGTGACGCCGGTCTCGATTGTGGGCTTCGGCACCGGCGCGAAGAGGGGCGAATGGTTGGGGGGCAATGGCGGACCGCCATTGCGCGCGGCGGCGACGCGTTCGGGCTCATAGACGCCAATATTGAAAAACATCGAGGGCACGCCGGCGTTGACGTATTCCGAATAATCCTCGCTGGTGGTGTTCGGCGGCGTCGTCCTGATCTTGTCACCGAACGCGGCCTTCAGCACCTTCTCGGCGGTCGCAACCACCGCGGGATCGTTCACCACCGCCTTGGCGCCCTCGTCGAGCTTGATGTCGGGCGGAGGCGCGTCCGCCATCGCGGCGACAGCCTTCGCCGTCCGCTCGATCCCGGCCAGCATCTTGGCGCGCACCTCCGGCTTGAAGGTGCGGATCGTTCCGACCACGAGGGCGGCGTCGGGAATGATGTTTCCGGCGGTGCCGCCGTGAATCGCGCCGATGCTGACCACGCCGAACTCGGTCGGGTCCTTCTCGCGGCTGATGACGCTCTGCACATCGACGACGAAGCGCGCCGCGATCATCACCGGATCGATGGTGTTCTGCGGCATCGCACCGTGTCCGCCACGGCCATGGAACCGGATGAACAGGCCATCCTGATTCGACGAGCCGATTCCGACCCGATAGGAGACGGTGCCGTAGGCGGAGGCGCCGTCATGCAAGGCAAAGCCGACGTCGGGCTTCGGAAAGCGGGTGAACAGGCCGTCGGCCAACATCGCTTTCGCGCCCGCGATCTCTTCCTCGGCCGGCTGGGCGATGAACATCAAGGTGCCGTGCCATTGGTCTTTCAGGCCGACCAGCGTCTTGGCGGTGCCAACCCAGCTCGCCATGTGAATGTCATGGCCGCAGCTATGGGCGACGGGGGTCTCGCGCCCGTTCCAATTGGTCTTGTCGTGGCTCGCATAGGGCAAGCCGGTCTTTTCCTCCATCGGCAGCGCATCGAGCTCGGTGCGCACCATGATGGTCGGGCCGTCGCCGTTCTTGTAGATCGCGACCAGGCCGGTCTTGCCGACCTGCTCGGTGACCTCAAATCCGATCGCACGCATTTCAGCGGCGAGCTTTGCGGCGGTCTTCACTTCCTGGAAGGCGATCTCGGGATGGGCGTGGATGTCCTTGTAGAGCGCATCCAGTTTTGGATACTCGTTCTCGACGGACGCCTCGATCGTGGTTTTCAGTTTGGCCACATCGAGCTCCGCACGGGCGGGCAGCGAGAGCAGGCTGCACAGCGCGACAGAGGCGAGCAGGGGTTTTAGAAGCCGCATCATAGAACCCTCCCAAATCGTTCAGTTGGTTTTCGTTTCGCCCAAAATATCCTTGTGCATTCTGCCGCCGTAGAAATGAAAGAACGGCACCGGCGCATCGTGGCTTAGCGGGCCGGTGGCGAGGCGTTTTTCGAGTTCGTTCAGAACATTCCTGGTCATCGGATGCAGATCGGCCAGCGGCTTCGATCCGATCTCGACCCAGACCAGCTCCACCAGTTCCGCCTCGGCATGGATCACGCCCTCGACGCGATGGGCGATGCTTGATGCGTCCGCGGTGAAAAACCTGGTATCGAAACGACGCACCCGGCCCGGCGGGGTGATCGCGCGTGCGATCAAAAACAGTCCGGACGGATCCGGCAGCAATCCGGCGTCACCGAAGGGTTTCCATTCGCCCTCCAGCTTCGGCGCAGCGCCGTTGCTCTTGCGCCCCAGGCAGAGGCCGGTTTCCTCGCAGGCCTCGCGGATCGCGGCGATCGCCAGTGAGCGCGCGCGCGACGGCGTGATCTTCGGACTGCGCTTCATCAGATTGGCTTCAAGCGCCTTCGGAATCGATGCGGCCACCGGAATGCGATTGTCTGTCTTGTCGACGCGACCGCCGGGAAAGACGAATTTGCCGGGCATGAACACCACCTTGTCGTGGCGTTTGCCGACCAGAACTTTTGGAGTGATGGCGGTGCGATCGACCAGGATCAACGTCGCGGCGTCTACGGGGCGGCGATAGGGGTGATGATCGGCTTCTTTCTCTTCCCTTATAGTCTCGCTCATCACTCCCGCCGCCCTGTTATGTTTCTTGTTTGTATACCCCTGATTTACGGCTCAGGATTTTGTTCGTCAAATCCGTGCATGCGCAATGCCCATTGCACCCCGACCACGGCGCCCTTTACCGGCTGCAGCAACAGTAGCGATAAAATCAGCGTCAACGGCAGATAGATCGCGAGTTGCAACGGCACCGAAGGCGCATAATCGGTTTCGATCCACAAAATCGTCGGTACCACGATGTGGCCGACAATGACGATGACGAGATAGGCCGGAAGATCGTCGGCGCGGTGCGGCGTGAAATCCTGTCCGCAAACCGAACAATGATCATCCACTTTCAGAAATGCGCGAAACAGTTTGCCTTCGCCGCAGCGGGGACAACGCCCGCGAAAACCCCGCTTCAACGCGGTCCAGACGCTGCGCTTTTCGGCCGGCGCGGATTCCACGCTCCAGACTTTGCTTGTTGCGCTCACGGCTTCCAAACCTTGTCCGGTCATGACTTGCCCTTCTTCGATTTGCCGGGTCCGGTTTTGCCGGACCTGGCCTTGCCTGGCTTGCGATCTTGCTTGCGTGGGCTGCGGCCAGGATGCGCTTTTGCCCTGGCCATGGCTGCGTCGCGCGCGCCCGGGCGTTTTCCGCCGCGCGGCATCGCGCGGCCTTCCGACAGCAGCTCGAACCGCAACGCGCCTGCCACCGGAGCCGCTTCTACCAGACGGACGTCGACGACGTCACCCAGCCGGTGCATGGCACCGCTGCGCGAGCCGACCAGCGCATGGCGTGTCTCGTCGTAGCTGAAATATTCAGTGCCCAGGGTGCGGATCGGGATCAGGCCGTCGGCGCCGGTATCGCTGAGCTTGACGAACAGTCCGGCGCGGGTGACGCCGGAGATGCGGCCCTGAAAGCTGGCCCCGATGCGGTCGGCGAGAAAATGCGCGATCAGCCGATCGGCGGTTTCGCGTTCGGCCTTCATGGCGCGGCGCTCGGTGACGGAAATCTGCGCCGCGACCTCGGTCAGCGTTTCCACCGTCTCGGTCTCCGGCAACGCGCCTTCGCCAAGCCCGAGGCCGCGGATCAACGCGCGGTGCACGACGAGATCGGCGTAACGGCGGATCGGCGAGGTGAAATGCGCGTAGCGCCGCAGGTTCAGGCCGAAGTGGCCGTAATTCTCGGCGGCGTATTCGGCCTGGGCTTGCGAGCGCAACACCACTTCATTCACCAGCGGTTCGGAATCGTGGCCCTTGACCTGCGCCAGCACGCGATTGAACAGCGAGGGGCGCAACGCGCCGCTTTTGGCGAACGGCAGATCGAGGGTTTTCAAGAATTCCTGGAGGTTATGAACCTTCTCAAGCGTCGGCTCATCGTGCACCCGGTAGATAAGCGGCAGCGCCTTCTTTTCAAGCATTTCGGCCGCGGCGACGTTGGCCAGAATCATGAATTCCTCGATAAGCTTGTGCGCGTCCAGCCGCTCCGGCACGATCACGCGATCCACGGTGCCGTCCGATTTCAGCAGGATCTTGCGTTCGGGAATGTCGAGATCGAGCGGATCGCGTTCGTCGCGCGCGCGCTTCACGATCGCATAGGCGTCGTAAAGCGGTTTTAGGATCGGATCGAGCAGGGGGCCCGTGGTGTCATCCGGCCGTCCGTCGATCGCCGCCTGCGCCTGCGCGTAATTCAGCTTGGCGGCCGAACGCATCAAGATCCGATGAAAGCTGTGCGAACGTTTCCGGCCGTCGTTGCCGATCACCATCCGTACCGCCAGCGCGCCGCGCGGCTCGCCCGGCACCAGCGAGCATAGATCGTTGGAGATGCGCTCGGGCAGCATCGGCACCACGCGATCCGGAAAGTACACCGAATTGCCGCGCGTCAGCGCGTCACGATCGAGCGCCGAGCCGGGCCGCACATAGAACGCAACATCGGCGATCGCGACGGTAACGATGGTGCCGCCCTTATTGTTCGGGTCGGGATCGGCGTGCGCATGAACCGCGTCGTCGTGGTCCTTGGCGTCAGGCGGATCGATGGTCACCAGCGGCAGGTCGCGCCAGTCCTCGCGTCCCTTCAGCGCCGCGGGCTTTGCCTCTTCGGCCTCGCGCAGCGCGGCGGGCGAGAAGGCTTGCGGAATTTCGTGGGAATGAATCGCGATCAGGCTGACCGCCTTTTCGCTCGCGAGCGAGCCGAGCCGCTCTTTCACCTTGCCGGAGGCCAGTCCAAAACCGCGCGAGCGCACCAGATCGACGCTGACGAGATCGCCATCCTGGGCGCCGTTGCTGTCGGCCTTGGCGATGTTCAATTCACGGCCGACCTGCTTCTTGTCGACCGGAACGAGCCGTCCGCCGCCATCGGGCAGGGCGCGGAAGATTCCGAGCACGCGGGTTTTGGCGTGATCGACCACCTTGATGACGCGCCCGCGATAGACGGCGCCTTCGCTGTCGTCCAGCTTCTCGATCCGCAGCAGCGCGCGGTCGCCGACACCTGCCGCCGTGCCCGGCTGCGGGCGTCTGGGAATATGGATGCGGATTTTCGGCGCTTCGCCGTTTTCCACCTCATCCCATTCGGTGGGCGTCGCGATCAATTCACCGTCGCTGTCGCGGCCGGTGATGTCGGCCATCACGGTCGCGGGCAGTACCGCAGGTTGGCTTATCTTCTTGCCGCGCTTCTCGATCGTGCCTTCGTCGGCCAGTTCGCGCAGGATGCGCTTGAGTTCGACGCGGTCGGCGTTCTTCAGGCCAAACTCCCGCGCGATTTCTCGGGTGCCGACTTCTCCCGGATGTGCGCGGATGAAGGCGACAAGGGCGTCCCGCTCTGGAAAAACCTTGTCGCGCTGTTTCGCCACTTATCCGCTTGCCTTGCCGGCGCTCTTCTTTGCAGCGGTTTTGGGCGCAGGCTTCGCTGGAGAGGTTTTGGCCGTCGCCGTTACCGGCGCGCGGGCCTTGCTGGCCGCGGCGGCGCTATCGGACTTCGGCTTCGCCGCGGATTTCTTCGCGACCGCCTTCTTGGCAGGCTTGCCAACGGGCTTGTTAACGGGTTTGGGCGCCTTCGCATCCGCTTTGGCAGGCTTTTCTGCTTTGGCCGCCTTGGCGGGCTTGGCCTTCTTGGCGCCCCGCTTCGGCTTGCCGCCGCCCTTTGCGACGCGTTCGTCGATCAACGCGATGGCTTCTTCGAGCGTGATGGTTTCCTGCGTCTTGTCGCTGGGGATGGTGGCGTTGACGCCGCCGGCCGTGACATAGGCGCCGTAGCGGCCGCCCTTGACCGCGACGCCGCCAAGGGTCGGATGCTCGCCCAACGGCTTGCCGGGATCGGCGCCGAAGCGGCGGCCGCTCGGGCCTTTCAGAATCTTCTCGGCAATCAGCGTGACCGCCCGGTTGAGCCCGATATCGAACACTTCGTCGCCGGCCTCGAGGCTGGCATAGGTTTTCTCGTGGCGCACGAACGGGCCGAAGCGGCCAAGACCCGCCGTGATCGGCTCGCCGGTCTCCGGATGCCTGCCGATCTCGCGCGGCAGCGACAGCAGTTTCAACGCCAGATCAAGCTCGATGTCGCCGGGCGACATGTTCTTCGGAATGCCGGCGCGCTTCGGCTTTTCGCCCTCGGCATAATCCTTGGGCTCGCCGAGCTGGATGTAGGGACCGAAGCGTCCGGCCTTCACCACGACGTCGAGATCGGACACCGGATCCTTGCCGAGGATGCGGTCGGCGCTGGCTTCGCTGTCGGCGGCGAGCGGACGGGTGTAGCGGCATTCGGGATAATTGGTGCAGCCGACGAAGGCGCCGAATTTTCCGGCCTTGAGGTTAAGCTTGCCGGTGCCGCAGGTCGGACATTGCCGGGGATCGCCACCATCCTCGCGCGGCGTATAGATGTGCGGCCCCAGCATGTCATCGAGCGCATCCAGCACCTGGGTGACGCGGAGATCCTTGATCTCGTTGACGGCGCCGATGAAATCGACCCAGAAATCCCGCAAAACCTGCTGCCAGGAAATCTCGTTGTTGGAGATGCGATCGAGCTGCTCTTCCAGTGCCGCGGTGAAATCATACTCGACGTAGCGGGCGAAAAAGTTTTCCAGGAACGCGACCACGACGCGGCCCTTGTCTTCGCCATGCAGACGTTTCTTCTCGAGCCTGACATAGCCGCGGTCCTTGAGCACCTGCAGGATCGAGGCATAGGTCGAGGGACGGCCGATGCCGAGCTCCTCCATGCGCTTGACCAATGAGGCTTCCGAGAAACGCGGCGGCGGCTCGGTGAAGTGCTGGGTGACGGCCAGCTCCTTGCGCTTGAGCGCTTCGCCTTCGCTCATGGCGGGGAGGCGGCGACTGTCGTCGTCGTCGCCGTCGTCGTCGCGCCCTTCCTGATAGAGCGCCAGGAAGCCGTCGAACTTCACCACCTGACCGGTGGCGCGCAAATCCAGCACGCGGGAGCCCGCCTTGGCGGCGATATCAACCGTGGTGCGTTCCAGCTCGGCCGATTCCATCTGGCTTGCGATGGTGCGGATCCAGATCAATTCATAAAGCCGCGCCTGATCGGTATCGAGACGGCGGCGCATCTCGGCCGGACGGCGCGACAAATCCGTCGGGCGGATGGCTTCGTGCGCTTCCTGCGCGTTCTTGGCCTTGGTCTGGTACTGGCGCGGCGCGTCCGGCACATAGGCGTTGCCGTAATCCTCGCCGATCACCTTGCGCGCCTGCGTGATCGCCGAATTGTCGATCTGCACGCCGTCGGTTCGCATATACGTAATGAGACCGGTGGTCTCGCCGCCGATATCGATACCCTCGTAAAGCCGCTGCGCGATCCGCATGGTATGCGCGGGCGCAAAGCCCATCTTGCGGCTGGCTTCCTGCTGCAGCGTCGACGTGGTGAACGGCGCCTGCGGATTGCGGCGCGCGGGCTTGGCTTCGACGGTGGAGACCGTGAAGTTGGCGGCTTCGATCGCCTTCTTGAAATCTTCGGCCTCGGCGCCGGTGCCGATGTCGAGCCGCTGAATCTTCTTGCCGTCGGCCCCGACCAGCCGCGCTTCGAATGCGTCGCCACGCGGCGTCGTCAAGGTCGCGACCAGCGACCAGTATTCGCGCGGGATAAATTTCTCGATCTCGAGTTCGCGGTCGCATACCAGCCGCAGCGCCACCGACTGCACGCGGCCGGCGGAACGCGCCCCCGGCAATTTGCGCCACAGCACCGGCGAGAGCGTGAAGCCAACCAGATAATCCAGCGCGCGGCGCGCCATATAGGCGTCCACCAGCGCGCCGTCGATCTGGCGCGGGTGCTTCATCGCGTCGGTGACCGCCTGCTTGGTGATGGCGTTGAACACCACGCGTTCGATCCTGTGATCCTTGATCGCGCGCTTTTCCTTCAAGACCTCCAGCACGTGCCATGAGATCGCTTCGCCCTCGCGATCGGGGTCGGTTGCGAGGATCAGTCGGTCGGCACCCTTGAGCGCTTTGGCGATGTCGTTGAGCCGGCCCGCCGCCTTGGGGTCGATCTCCCAGATCATCTGGAAATTGGCCTCCGGATCGACCGATCCGTTCTTGGCCGGAAGATCGCGGACATGGCCAAAAGAGGCCAGGACCTCGTAGGTCGAGCCTAAATACTTATTGATCGTCTTGGCTTTCGCCGGCGACTCGACAATGACGATATTCATGTCATTCCAATGGCTTACGGGGAAAATAAGGGCCGGTTCCGCGAGATTCGCGTCGGCCGTTTCGCTGGGAACATGGGTGTAGCAGAGGCCCCTGTCAAATCGACAGATGTTGAAAGGGCCTCCCGCGGTTACGGGTTACTATACGAAAGGTTGTCAAACGCCTCCTAGAGTTGCGCTCCCAAAGAGGGTATCTTCCGACGCTGCGCGGCATTTCAAGTATTTATTTTGGATGTAGTTTTTTGACCAAGACAGGGCGCCGGCGGACGCCCCGATCCTCGGACAAGGATCAGCGTTCGCCAACCGATGATCTCCCCGGGGATGGCGGTCCGGACGAAGCTGTGGCTTTCATCGCGGAGACCGTCTCCGACCTCGCCCGGCTGGCGCGGCGCCACCGGCTGGACGTGCTCGTGCGTCTGCTCGAGATGGCCCAAATGGAAGCCCAGGAGCGCATCCGGCTTCGCGGCAAGCGCAATTTATCTTAAGGGTCAGCTCAACATCGCTTACGCCAAAACGCGTCGGCGGCGCTTGACGCTAGAATTCGGCCTCACTTCGGTATCGCCAATACCGAGCAGCCGGCCATCCTCCGAACGGAGTTCGAGTTTTCGAACTGGCCGGCCTTTGCCGCGATCCACCAGCAGGGTAGGGAATCCGTCCGGCTCGCCGGCAAATTCCTCGCTCCACTGCCGCAGCGCGACCAGTACCGGAAACACTCCGCGTCCCTTCGGTGTCAGCACATATTCCTGGTAGGCGCTTCCGTCGGAAGCGGGCACCGTCACCAGGATGCCGTGGTCGACCAGCGCGCGCAGCCGGACCGTCAGAATATTCTTCGCCAGACCGATGTGCTTCTGGAATTCGCTGAAGCGGCTGATGCCCATCAACGCGTCCCGAATGATCAGCAGCGACCACCAGTCGCCGATCGCGTCCAGCGATCGCGCGATCGGGCATTCCGCTTTTTCAAGACTTGTGCGTTTCACCATGACGTCCTCCGGACCGCTCAACTGATCCCACCGGTCACAGCGTTGTGTAGTTGCATTATGAAACTAGATCCTCTAGGTAGTCAATCTGGTTTAATAATGCAACCATGGAGGCGATCGTGAGGCTTGCGAACAAGACGGCGCTCATTACAGGCGGCAACAGTGGCATCGGTCTCGCGACGGCGCGGCTGTTCGTGGCCGAAGGCGCGCGGGTGGCCATCAGCGGGCGCAATCAGGCGACGCTAGTGGCCGCCGCCAAGGAACTGGGGCCGAATGCGCTGGCGATCGTGGCCGACGCGACCGACATCGAGGCGACCGAAAAGGCGATCCTGCAGGCCGTCGGGAAATTCGGCAAACTCGACATTGTGTTCGCCAATGCGGGCATCGCCGGCAACACGCCGATCGGAGGCACCACGCTTGCGGCGTTTGAAAACGTCATCCGAACCAACATCACCTCGGTGTTCTTCACCGTGCAGGCGGCGACGCCACACCTGAATGACGGCGCATCGATCATCCTGAATGGCTCGGTGATCTCGGTGCTCGGCAATCCCGGCTATTCAGCCTATGCGGCCAGCAAGGCCGGGGTGCGGGCGATGGCGCGGGTGATGGCGTCGGAGCTTTCGCCGCGCAGGATCAGGGTCAACGTGGTTTCGCCCGGTGCTTCGCGTACCCCGATCTGGAACGGTGCGGCTCCCACCGCTGAAGCGTTCGTTGCCTTGGACAAACGACTTTCCCGCGGCATCCCGCTCGGGCGGCTCGGCGAAGCCGAGGAAGTTGCCAAGACGGTGTTGTTCCTCGCTTCCGACGATGCTTCGAACGTTCAGGCTGCGGAAATATTCGTCGATGGTGGCGCGACGGGTTCCCCCTCAGGCGCGCCGATCTATCGCGGATAGACGCGAAGTCTCGCGAAAATTGTGAATCCGGTCAGCGTGACCAAGGCGAAAGCTTTCATGCCAGTTGCGCTGCCCGGTCTTGTCACCTTGTGGAGGTATTTCACGGAACTCTCTGATTAGGCTGAACCTTTGTTCCGGGTGCGACGACTCACCGCAGGGCAGGGATTTGAAACACCTAATGGATTGGAGAGCCTGAGATGTCGAAAGCTGCCCGTATTGCCGCACCGCTTGGGGCGTCAGCTCCGTCAGCGGACGCGCTTGTCTCGATCGCGTTGTTTTCCGGAATCGGCCTGCTGATATCCCTGATCGCGGTTCTCATGGGCGTGCAAGGCGTTTGGTACTAAATATTTCTCACAGCACATTATATTGATATTGGGACACCAGCCCGCCGCCGGTCTCGGCAACGGCAGGCGGTGTCCCATTTCTTGTTACGCCGCGTGGAGATTGGTGGCGGCTTGCAAGGCGCCGGCTAGCGCTTTCTCGCGGTGCTCCGGTCCGACCTGGATTCCGTCGGCGGAAATAAATTCGGGGTTTGTGACGCCGATAAAGCCGAACACCCAGCGCAAATAGGTTTCCAGATGTTCGCCCACCGCCGCCGGCGTGCCGGCGCCGTAGAATCCGCCGCGCGAGATCGCGATGATGACGCGTTTGTTGCCGGCCAATCCTTCCGCGCCTTGCGCGCCGTATTTGAAGGTCTTGCCGGCCACCAGGATGCGGTCGATCCAGGCCTTGAGCTGGCTTGGAATCGTGAAATTGTACATGGGCGCGCCGAGCACCACGATGTCGGCGGCGAGAAACTCGTCCAGCACGGCCTGGCCGGCGGCGAGATCCTGCTGCAGGGCGGCTTCAGGCACAGCCCCTTGCCCGGCGGCGAGATGCGAACCCGACAGATGCGCCAGCGGCGTCGAAGTCAGGTCGCGGTAGACGACCTCGAGGCCGGGCGTGGCCTGACGGAGGCGATCGACGATCGCGGCGGAAACCTGTCGGCTGACGGAGTGGGGACCGAGAACACTGGAATCGATGTGCAGAAGCTTCATGGCATTCACCCTTGGTATAAGTTTGTAACTGAGACTATATGAGTGACTGCCCGCAACTCCCGCAAGAACGCACATTTTTGAAACCGGAGCACACCGTTGAAACCTGAGCACATCAAAGTGCCTGTCCTGCCGCCCAACGGTCACCTCGAAAGCGACTGCCGCGGGGTCGCATCGATACTGGCGCGGGTCGGCGACAAATGGAGCGTGTTCGTCATCATGCTGCTTGGCGACGGCCCGCGGCGCTTCAACGAGATCAAGCGCATGGTCGGCGGCATCTCGCAGCGGATGCTGACCCTGACGCTGCGCGGACTTGAACGCGATGGCCTGGTCACGCGAACCGTATTCCCGACCATTCCGCCCCGGGTCGATTACGAGCTGACCGATCTCGGACGCGGGCTGTGGCAACCGGTGGAGGCGCTGGGCAAGTGGGCCAGCGATCATCAGACGGAGATCGAAGACGCGCGGGCGCGGTTCGATCGGCGCAACGACGCGGCTGATCTGCCGGTCGAAAAGGTCGCACGTTAGATCAGCGACACCAGCCCGCCGCCGTGGCGCTCCAGCCGGCCGGCGAGTTCGAGTTCGAGCAGCACCGAGCGGACGATGGCCGCCGAGGCATCCGACATCCGGATCAGGTCGTCGAGGCTGATCGGGCTCGGGCCGAGCAAATCGATGATGCGCGCGCGTTCGCTGGCGCCGGCCTCGAAGTCGAGCGGCTCGCCATCGGGCTCGCGGGCGCCGAACGCGACCGGCCGTTCCATGATCGGTGCCACCGCGTTGATGACGTCGGACGCTTCCGTGGTCAGCGTCGCGCCCTGCTTGATCAGATCGTTGGTGCCGGCGGCGCGCGGATCGAGCGGCGAGCCCGGCACCGCGAACACCTCGCGGCCCTGTTCGGCGGCAATCCGCGCCGTGATCAGCGAGCCCGAGCGTAGGGCTGCCTCGACCACGACCACGCCGAGGGCTGCGCCTGAAATCAGCCGATTGCGCCGCGGAAAATCGCGGGCGCGCGGCACGTGCCCCATTGGCATTTCGGAAATCGCGGCCCCGCCGTTACCGATGATCGTTGCCAGGAGATCCTCGTGCTCGGGCGGATAGATCCGGTCATGACCACCGGCCAGCACCGCCACGGTGCCGCTCTCAATGCTGGCGCGATGCGCCGCCTGATCGATGCCGCGCGCCAGGCCTGAGGCGATGACAAAACCGGCGTCGCCGAGATCGCGCGCCAGCGTGCCAACGAATTTCAGCCCGGCGCCGGAGGCGTTGCGCGAGCCGACGATCGCGATGACGGGCCGCATCAGCGCCTCGAGCGCGCCGCGCACGCCGAGCAACGGAGGCGCATCGTCGAGCACGGCCAGCCGCGGCGGATAGCCGGCTTCGCCAGGTGCGAGAAGGCTGACGCCGAGCCGTTGGCTCGCGGCAAGCTCAGCGCGCGCATCGTCCTCGCTGCAGATCCGGCCAGGGCGTGCCGCACCGCCGCGCCGCGCAAGGTCAGGCAGCCGCTCCGATTTCCCCTCGGCCCATTGATACTCGATGCCAATATTTTTTCCTTCTACGTAACCTAAATCGCGCAGACCCTGACGGAAGGCCTCGATGCGGGACGACCCAGCGGAAGGGGAGGTAGAACTTAGGTATCCTATCCGCGGGATTTTCGCTGGCTGCTGCGCCGATGCAGAATAGCTAAGCGCAAAGAGCAGGGCGCCAAGCGTAGAACAGAAGATTTTTTTCTGCTCTGATCGTCCAATCGAAAATCCAAAATTCTTTGTCGCCATATTTCTCACAATTCAATGCTTGCTCATCGCCGAGAAATTGCTGGATAGCCGTTCATCGGAGCAACAACCCCAAATATGCGCGTTCCGCCTCATCCGCCTGCTGCCAACGCTTCATTTTGTCCGGCGGTACGTGACCAAACGGACCTGGCCGCGGAGTCTCGTAAAATTGTAGACGTTCTAAGCGTGA
>Ga0137412_10002917_pt1 | contig 13610 bp, 10 predicted proteins | sample CZODoug2_1_16fun_FD_122160 | JGI IMG/M metagenome (GOLD analysis project Ga0137412, IMG submission 122160) | Vadose zone soil fungal communities from Angelo Coast Range Reserve, California, USA - CZODoug2_1_16fungal (Hybrid Assembly) | ecosystem: Environmental > Terrestrial > Soil > Vadose zone... | reverse complement strand
TCCCCCACGAGCACATTGATGAGCTGAGGGAGTTCATCGAGACTCGTTTTCCGCAAAAAATTGCCGAGAGGAGTTATGCGGGGATCATTTTTCAATTTAAAGGTTGGCCCTTGAGTCTCATTGAGGTGTTCCACTTGCGAAATGAGCTTTTCGGCATCTTGAACCATCGTGCGAAATTTCAAAATCTGAAAAGGCCGCTTACCGTACCCCATCCTCGTCTGGGTAAAGAAGACGGGCCCAGGAGATGTGAGCTTGATCAGTACTGCAACCACCAGGAGGATCGGGGCAAGCGCAAAAAGCATGAGGAATGAAATAGTTACATCAGCCAAACGCTTTACCATTGAAGCTCGTGCATCCCAAGAGTCATCATGCAGTGTTATCGAGCCTACAGCCCCTCTTAGGAAGGTAGCTCGCTTCGACTGCTCCGGGTCAAAAAAAGTTCCGATGGAGCGGACAGCAATGCCGTGATGCCGGCATAGTGCAACTATTTCTGCGATCTGTTGATAGAACGATGCGAGGGGTAGCGCAACAATGACTTCATCAACCGGAAGGGTCCTGAGCAGAGCCGGAATTGTGTCAAACCCGCCAAGCAAAGCTCCTGGATTGGAATCGGCCGTTTGCTCGTAGCTCCAATGATCATCAACGAAACCCTGTAGCCGATAGCCCCATTCCGGGTGAAGAGCAATATCTCGCGTAAAGCTGTCGGCCCTGCGATTGGTCCCAACAACCAATAGATGTCTGAGATTGTGTCCACGCGAGCGAAATGCATGCATTGTGGCTCGACTGAGCAGACGCGTAGATACCAAAGCCGCGAAGCTCAAAATGCCGAAGAGGATACTGATAATGCCAAATTCTGCGATGCTGTGCTTAGAAGGTGAAGAAACTAACCATAGCCATGCAAAACTAAACAAAACACATAGTGAACTAGCTGAGCAAACGTCCAGTATCTCCTTGAGATATCCATCCAACCTGCGGGAGCGGTAAAATCCGTTTAACCGGAGTGCTCCGTGCCATAGCAATGCCAACACAATCGTAGCTATAAATACTTGAATTGGATGATGTGTTTCGAGAGAATTCAGAAGATCAAAAGCGTGACGGTGGGATGTCAGTAAATAAGCGATACCGAGGCAGAAGAACAATAGGCCGATATCACTAACTTGAACCAACTCTAAAATTGTTTTTCTGTTTGAAGGTGTCATGAGGGAAACCTCTTGCCATATTGCCTTCTGATGATTCTGGGTTCAGGAACGAAACAACGAAATTCTGGAATAAACGACTGAACATGATCGTATGTTGTGCTGATACCTCTGGCAATGAAGAGAAATACCTAAATCGTCCTTCTCATACGAGTGAACATCATACTGGCTTGTACCTGAAGAAGGCTCATCATCAGTAGCGTGCCTGATTTCGAGTCAACTGCAGCATCTCCTGAAGGTGTATATCAATAATGATTGAGATGCGGAAAGAAAATAAGTTGACAGAGGTTTTAGAAAATACGGTATTGATTTTCCCCCAGTCACACTTAAAGCACGCTAGATGCAAGTTTTTCAATTTCTACTGAGGAAGTAGAGAATGAGCCCAGTGATGCTGGAGGAAGTCAATCTGCATCTGCATGAGCGAAATATCGCATCACAGAGATACGATTGTGGATGCAATGATGATTCACACTCCTAGTGCGATCAGAAACCAGATGGGCAGGCCTGGCATGAAATGTCCCAGCTAGGAAAACGGTGGCATCTCGCTCTGAAGCCAAGCGTAATCGCAGACAACAAGATCACGCTGGTCCTTCAGTAGCGACCTCCTTGGTTAATCTCTATGAAACACCAAATGGGCAGTGCATAGAAGAGAGTAATGTCTTCGTAGATCAGAGAGAGACACTGAAACAACCGGAATCAAGCTATAGGCCCACTTCCTCTGATTATAGATTGTTATCTGCGATGTTCAAATCCATGCGGATGCCCCGTTGATCTCCAATCAATTACCAGTGCAGAGGCCCGAACATTGATAGGAATTAAGTAGCAATACCTTCGTACTGTAGACATTGTGGCCGGGTGCACCTAACCTTTATTTAACTAGCCGAGCATTCGATCCTCTTTGGATTTGAACCGATACCTCTCAAGGTTAAAACAGGTTTTTATTTGATAGAGCACAATCTCAGAACCGGAGATACTCATGAATGGATTCGCTGAAAAAAATGGATCAGGCACTGGCATCAGGCTCTTGATGGCTAATCTTCCTGTAATGCTTTGCGATCTTTTGCAAGGCGCGTTTGAGTCTGTGCCTGATATACAGATTGTCGAGCCGATTAATGACGTACAACATCTTTTGGATGTCTCGAAAAATGGCACAGTCGACGTAATTCTTCTGGGATCTTCACGAGTGGAGAATACTTGCAGCGCTATCGCTATTCTTGATGCTCTGCCAGACCGCTATAAAGATGCAAAAGTGATAGTTCTCACACAGAAGCCTGGCTATGCGGAGGTTATTTCTTTATTCCGGGCAGGAGTGAGGGGTATTCTTTGCAGTGTGGATCTACGATTCGACCGGCTATGCAAAAGCATACGATGCGTGTACCAGGGACAAATCTGGGCTAGCAATGAGCAGCTAGCACATCTGGTGTCGTCTGTTCGTCGTCCAAAATCCACGGACGTCACTGACTCCCATGGAAGACCACTACTAACCGCACGGGAGCAACAGGTCTTACATTTGCTAGCTGATGGCCTGAGCAATCACGAATTAGCTACCGTGCTGAAGCTGAGCGAGCACACCATAAAAAATCACCTTTTCCGTATCTATGACAAGCTTGGTGTATCGAACAGGATGGAAGCTGTTTTGTATGCGCTCACTCCGCGCAATACTCTACCCGCACTTGCCGGTTCTGCTGGCGAAATGCCATCAAGCAAGATCCGGATGATTAAAGCCGGCTAGAGATTAGCAAGACTAACGGAGCACAACTAGACCCTACTAAGGTATGAGGCCATTAAGACGCTATGAGCGATATGATTCGAATTGTTGTGGTTGGTTCCGGGTATGTTGGCTTGGTGGCTGCCGTTTGCTTTGCGGAGATGGGGCATAATGTCGTATGCGTGGATAATGACCAACGAAAGGTCGACGCATTGCGAGGTGGAGACAGTCTAATCCATGAGGATTATTTGCCTGAGTTGCTCGAGCGCTATCGAAATGCTAAAGTGCATTTTACGAGTGATTTGAGCGAAGCCACGCGCGATGCCGAGGTGATCTTCATAGCAGTCGGAACTCCGCAAAGCGGGTCCGGCGTTGCTGATCTTTCGTATGTTGAAGCAGTAGCCAGTGAAATCGCCCGATCACTTACGACCTATACGGTTATTGTTGAAAAAAGCACGGTTCCCGTATATACGAACGAGTGGATCCGTCGAGTGATGGAGCGTAACGGTGTTGCACGGAACCTATTCGATGTTGTGTCAAATCCAGAGTTCTTGAGAGAGGGAACAGCCGTCGCGGATTTTCTCCATCCCGACCGGATTGTGGTAGGAACAGACAGTGCGCGTGCTGCTGCGGTATTGTCGAAAATCTATGAACCCCTGACGAATGGGAGCTACTATGCGCAGGTGGATGCGATTGACGGCTTCCGTAGTGCGCACGAGCCGCCGCCGTTATTATTCACATCGACCAAGAGTGCAGAGATTATCAAGCATGCCTCTAATGCTTTTCTTGCGTTGAAGATATCATTCATCAATGCCGTCTCAAACCTCTGCGAGGCGGCAGATGCCGATGTTGAGCAAGTCGCGCGGGGAATGGGGATGGACAGTCGCATAGGTCCCAGATTCTTACGGCCTGGGATAGGTTATGGCGGTTCCTGCTTCCCGAAAGATGTTGCTGCCTTCCGATGCGTAGCGGAGCAGCTTGGTGTTGATTTTGCTCTGTTGTCCGAAGTAGAAGCCATCAATGCGGATCAAAAGAGGCGTTTCCTCAGTAAGGTTCGCTCGGCGCTTTGGACGCTCCGAGGGAAAAAACTCGGGGTTCTCGGCCTTGCATTTAAAGGAGGGACGGATGACATACGTGAATCGCCGGCGATTGAACTTGTTCAAATGCTGATTGCTGAAGGTTGCTCAATTAAGGCGTTTGACCCGGCTGCAATGGCACGGGCGGAGCAGGTACTGCCTCCTGGGCCTAATCTGCGGTATGTGTCGGATGCGTACGCAGCATCAAATGATGTAGATGCTTTACTGATTCTCACCGATTGGGCGGAGTTTAGCTGTTTGGATTTGCAACGCCTTAACATGTTGATGCGTTATCCCATTGTCGTGGATGGACGCAATCTCTACGATCCGGACTTGATGCTGGAGAATGGAATCACTTATTTCAGTGTAGGCAGGCCCGCAAAACATCACGTGCATGAGTTTGCAGCTGTAGGAGCCTAATTACACGAGATCAATTCTTGGATTGCCTGTAAATGAGATCCACTTGGTTCGCGGCTGGAAAATTTCTCTCTCGATGTCTGAGAGTTAGAACATCAGCCACTCAATTTTCCAAGATGGATATGAACCCCAAGAGAATTCAAGCTACTGGAGCAGTAGGATTTCTTGGTTTTCAACTGTGCGATTCCTTGCTCAAAGAAGGGAACTATGTGGTAGGCGTGGGCAATCTTAGTGCACGCGGCGAGACTAATCTAGCTTACCTCTCTAGAGAACCCCAGCTTGAATTTGTTCAACATGACATTTGTCGATCTTCTGACGTTGGCACAGTAGGTTTTGCCTTCAGCTTCGCTTCGTATAAAGGACCAGTCAACTATGCTCAGTTGGGTATAGGAACTCTGTTGGTGGGGTCAGCTGGAATATTGAATGCGCTTGAGATTGCGAGAACCTGTAACGCCGGCTATCTTCATATATCCACTTTAGAGCGCGATGGTGATGGATTACAGACACATAGCTTCTGCTACGTTTCCGATTTGGCTGAAGAAATTTTTGCGCCGGCAGATGAAGAACATCAGGTGTGGAATTTGCGAAATCCGTTCCTTTTGATCACCTGTCCTTTCAATTGATCTTGTGGAGTCGCTGTGCTTACCGTCGCCTATCATCTCCTGACCGAGGCCGAACCTTTCTCCGAGTTCCACGGAGGTGCGATCTCGCGCTGGGCTGCGAATGTGCTCCGCAATTCAACAACGGCAGTAGTCGTTTGTCCTTTTGCCGACAACACCTGGAAGTTTCCTTCTGAGGCAATTCTTGTGCTTCCGGGTCTAGCCCGCTATCGCCACCTTCGACGTTATCTCCTTCGGCTTCCTTGGATACTGCATCGTGCTGTACTTGAGTGGGTTTTCAGGCCCATTCTGAAGCGTGTGCGACCAGGTGACATCGTGTGGATACATAATCGGCCTGATTTTGCTATTGCACTTACCCCGCACATTCATCGTGCCGGCGGCAGTGTTGTTCTTCATCTGCACAATGCTCACTTGGTCGAGTGGCCCGACGCGTTAATGCGGCAGGTTCGTGTAGATAGACTCGTCTTCGTCAGCGAGTTTTTGCTGGAGCAGGCGCGACGCAAATTTCCATTGCTTGGTGCCTCGTCTGTGCTCTACAACGGAGCCGATGAAATGATTTTCTATCCTCCCTCGGGTCGCCAGGAGGAGCCAGAGATCCCCATCGTTCTCTTTGCTGGGCGACTCGTTAAAGATAAGGGTGTTCATATTTTGGTTGATGCCATGAAGTTTCTCGCACAACAAGGTGTTAAACTTCAATTGCACATAGTTGGGTCTTCCAATTTCGGCGACGGTCGAGAGACAGACTATATCAATCAGCTTAAAGCGAATGCGCCGACAACCGTAACCTTTCTTCCTTATCGCAGTGGCGCTGCGCTAGGCGATCTCTTTCGAGAGGCCAATATATTCTGCTCGCCCTCGATATGGGATGAGCCATTTGGTCTCGTTAATGTAGAGGCATTCGCTTCTGGTCTACCCGTCGTCAGCACGCGTGGCGGCGGGGCCACAGAGATTTTTGCAGATGGTGGCGGCATCCTTGTGGAGCGCGGGTCCGCAGCGGAACTTGCCTCTGCTTTACGCCAACTCGCGGAAGATGCAAAGCTTCGTTCAATTTTAGGCAAGCAGGGCTATGCTGCGTTCCTCGAGCGCTTCACATGGTCCATCGCTCGCACACAAGTTCAAGAGATCCATCGATCGCTTTCCCTATGATTTCAGATCAGATCAAACGCATTCGTCAGAGTACGCTTGCCCGCAATGCTGCCTGGATCTTTGCGGGTCAAGGCTTCTCTTTCGTTATTCAGGCGCTGTACTTCGTCTTTCTTGCGCGTCTTCTTAATGCCTCGCAATACGGCGTTTTGGCGGGTGCAGTGGCTCTAGTCACTGTCGTTAGTCAGTACAGTACGATGGGATCAGGTTTGACCCTGCTTCGATATGTCAGCCAAGACCCAAAGCGATTCCCAGAGTATTGGGGCAATGTGCTGATGTCGACCGCATTTTATGGTTCGCTCATAGTACTCGTCTTGCACCTATCCGGACGCTGGCTGGTCGGTGCGGAGAGTGCTTCGCTTTTGACTCTCATTGCTTTCTCTGACTGCATCTGCGGACAGTTAAGTACATGTGCTGCCCAAGTATTTCAGTCCTTTGAGCGTATGCGTTTGACTGCTACCCTCAATATGCTCACCAGTCTGTTTCGTCTCATCCTTGCCTGTACTATGCTGTTCGTAATGCACCATGCTGTAGCTCGGCAATGGGCGGTCGCTATGCTAGTCGTCTCAGTCTGTGCTGCGTGTGCCGCTTTCACCATCGTTACACGTCGCTTTGGCTGGCCGCGCTTCGAGCCCAAACTTCTTTTGACGCGTGGAGCGGAAGGTTTCGTTTTCGCCATATCAAGCTCAACTACCGCTGCCTATAATGACTTTGACAAGGTCATGCTCGGTCATTACGGCATGACCGTTGCCAACGGCATCTACTCAATGGCATATCGCATCATCAATATTGCGACCATGCCTATCCAATCCATTGAGGCTGCAGCGTTCCCGCGTTTCTTTCGCGAAGGAGCCAAGGGCATGGCCGCAGTGCAGCCGCTCGCTGTTAAAATCCTGAAGCGCACTGTTGTGTTTGGCCTCGTTGCTGCGATTGGTATGTTTCTCGCTGCGCCGATCATTCCATTTTTTATTGGAAAAGGCTTTACTCCGAGTGTGAGCGCCTTGCGATGGCTCTGTTTGATTCCGTTCTTCCGCAGCTTTCATCTGTGCGCAGGTGACGCAATCGCTGGTGTCGGCCAACAGAAATTGCGCCTGCTCTGTCAACTCTTTGCTGCCGGATCTAACTTCGCTCTGAACCTCTATCTAATTCCACACTACTCCTGGCTGGGGGCGGCGATTGCGAGTCTGTTGACAGATGGAAGCCTTGCCGTGCTTACCTGGACTGTGCTTTTCTGGTTGCGTCGTCGTGAGCGTGCCACTACTCTCTCGATACAGCCTGCCTGAGCCCGCGCGATCAGGTAGGCTGTATCTTGCAGCAATACTCTTGATTTGGTGCGGCTGGGATGATCCAGTTATGCAATCTGGCTCGTGGTAGAAGATCTCAAGCGCATTCGTTCCAGCTTCAGTCCTATACAAGCAATCACGAACATCATCGAGCCAAGGTGCCTCGGTTCAAAGAGGAAGCTTTCATCCAAATTGTAGATGAAGGTAAGAATCACGATTGCAAGATACCACTCCACTGCTCGGAGCTGCGCTTCGTCATATGAACGCAAAAGGCAAGTCACTCCATCACGGAAGGCGAAACCGAAAAGAAGCAATACTATGGCTAGCCCTGCAATACCCAATTCGAGCATGATATCGAGAAATCCATTCTGCGCCTGTGCCAGAGCCCACGTCACCGTGAGAATGATGCGATAGGATTCCCCTTTGAAGCCCAACCAGAACGCTTGGTACCCATAGCCGAACAGCGGTCGCTTGGCAATTGAGCCCAGCACCGCCTCCCATATCTCGGTGCGTCCAGTCAGCGTTGCGTCTTTCCCCAGTAGCTTGAAGAGAAAGTCGGGCTGTAATATAACTACCGCTATTACAGCGGCGAAGGCCACGAACAGCAAGATAAAGGCGACGAAATAGTCTTTCTTCCGAAAGCTGCGCACCGTCTTCAGCGTGAGCGCATAGGCAATATAGACTGCAGTCAGCATATAACCTGTTGCTGCATGCGAAAAAGCAATGGCTATTAAGCAGAAGAGTATCTGCGAAAACCGCATGGACCTGAAGAAGTTCGTGCGCGGTCGATAAGACACCGCCACAGTTAGAAAAAATAGAGCCATGTTGCCAAGGTAATTCTTGGCGCTGAAGATACCCTTCCATGCTGTGGAATGCCCGCCCATCCGATCAAGACCGTACTGTGGAAGAACAATGGCGAACAGAATACTCGCCACGATAGTTCCTGTGCCCAGAACAAGAAACAGCTCAAGCACTTCATTGAACGTATATCGAGCCATGATGTAGAAGATGAGCAGAATGCCGCCCAGTAGCACCACGCCGGAGCTGAGCGTTCGTGTAACCTGCTGCGATACAGGGGAGAGAAGAAGCACGAGAAGTGGGAAGCTGGCCACAAGCTTCATCTGCATGCTTAGTCTACGAACTGACTGATGTCGCCCGACAACGAAAATCATGCAGCCGCCGAAAATTAGCACATTGCTAAGGCGGTCCAGAAGAACACCACCCGCTGAGCTCGTCAAAGTAGCTCTCATGGCGACCGCGCTGTTCACAAACGGAGAGACACCGTCGAGAGCGAAGTAGAGCAGCGGCAGTAGAAGGCCCCAGGTCGAAGCACGACTCCAGAAGCTACTTGATCCTTCGGCGGTGTTCGCCACTTTCTTCACATCATCGCCGATAGAGGTCGGTCTCAAGACTTGGGAGGTCGCCAAACGGACTCCTAATTTACGGAATAGGTCTAATGTATATAGATGGCGGCGGAGGTGGCCGAAGCCAGAATCGATGAACCATTCACTGCAACATTACGTAAAAAGCTGAAAGGGACATAGACCACATCGTCCGGCAATAAGGCGACATCCGGTGCTTTGCCCTTCTGCATAGCGCCTACCGGCAGGTCGATCTGTTCCACGCCTGTCGCGGTCTTGCGAACCAGCTTTGATTTACCGACCGCCGCCGAGTGATTCGCATAACCTGCGACCGAAATGGCCTGCAGCACGGTCATCTTTGAGTTGTTGGTGCTTATGGGATAGCCACCCGGTTTCAAAACATCGCCTAGCACATACACGACTGCAGCTTTTGGCACGACCACCGTATCGCCGGGATAGACCATAGGGTCGTCTTCGAGTGCTGTTCCGGCCACGTTGGAATAGTAGTACTCGACCTTCTTGTTTGGATCGCCAAACCGCTCAATCGTAATATGACGATCTGCGGCATCCGTCAATCCTCCGGCCAGCGCGAGAACATCAATCACCTTGCGGCGAGTGTCAATCTCGTATGGCCCTGGCTTCACCACCTGCCCCATCACTGAGGCATTCTGGGTAGCATAAGCATCCACGCGCACCGTCACCTGCGGGTGCAGCATGATGTTTGCGGCAATAAGTCGCCGCTCGATCTCTGCGCCTGCCTGACCCGGAGTCATGTTGGCTACCTTCACATTTCCGAGGAAGCTCAGAGGAACATCTCCGGAATCGGTCACTTTAGCTTTTTGCTCCATCTCTGGCGTGTCATAAACCTGAATGTGCAGGGCATCACCGGGGCCAATGAGCAGGCTCTCTTTCTGCGCCAATGAACTTGCCGCACTGCCGAGAATAAGGATCAACGCTATGCACATCAATTTAGAATTCTTCATCTAAGCCCTCACTGATTCTCTTCCGTGATATTGGTAAAATACATGGCCTGCATCGGGTTGTTCACGCACTCCATTGACCAAAACGTTGACCTTGCGGCCGCTCTCCGAAGGCATTGCGTCTAACATTTGGTAGCTCTTGTCGAGCGCTAAGAGAGGTGTCTTTCGATGCCGGGCAATGAGCAGGACCGAGTCGACGAATGTGCTCAGAACGACCGAATCCGTTACCGGCAATACAGGTGGAGTATCCAGAAGGACCAAATCATACTGTGATTCCCAGACCTTCAATAGCTCTGCCATGCGATCTGACGACAGAAGCTCCGCAGGATATGGCGGTGTAGGTCCCGCAGGCATAAGGTCGAGGCCCGGAACTGCGGGCACCGGGATCATCGCAGAGGCTCCATAGTCGCCTGAAAGCCCAGTTAACACTGTGCTCAACCCAATCTGTGGGTCAATCATTAGATCCCTATGCAGCCGTGGTTTGCGCAGATCGGCGTCGCATAACAGCACCCGCTTCCCTTGTTGTGCAAAGAGGATTGCAAGGTTCCAGCTTATAAAGCTCTTACCCTCTCCCGCCAATGGACTCGTCACCAGAATTGACCGTGGAGGCGCTCCGCTTCGAGATAGCATCAGAGAGGTTCGGAGCGAACGAAGCGACTCCACAAATATGGAACGTGGGCTGTCGAGCGTAGGCAGCATGACAAGCGGAGACCCCGCTGCCGAACTTGCCTTCGCGGGTAAACCCGCATGTTCCTTCTGATATGGCAGCACACAGAGCGGTGTGGCACCCAGTTCGCGCGAGATCTCCCGCACGTCCTGAATCTTAGTGTCAGTCACATCGCGTAGCAGAGCTGCAGCCGAACCGACAAACAATCCTGCCACGATCGATCCAAACAAATAGAGCAACGTCACTGGTTTGGCTGGCTTATCGGTCGCCCGTCCTGGGTCAACGACAGTGATGTTCGTCGAGCGCAGGCCTGCCAGTAGCCCCGACTCCTTGAGACGTCGCAAAAGGTCATCATAGAGCGAGCGAGTCTGGTCGGCTTCTTGCCGTGCCATCTGATACTCAATGGTTCTGTTGTTGAGTACTTCAGCCTTGCTCTTGGCGTCTTCGAAATCTTTGCGTGTATTCTGCTCAGTCTGCTCGGCGACGACAAAATCATTACGTGCTCGTCCAGCGACGCGACCTACTTCCGCTCGGATTGACCCTTGTACAGCATCCAGGTTGCCGTGAATCTCGGCAAGCTTCGGATAGGAGGAGCCAAACTTTGCGGAGAGCTCCTGCAATTGCCCTTGAAGTGTCGCCTCCTGCAATCGCAGATTCTGAATGAGAGTCAACGAGCTGCCAATACCTGAAGACGAACTTGCCAAAATCGTATTTCCGCTCAATCCCGAAATCAACTCGGGATTGCCCGTCTTAACGACATCGTAGACTGCACCTTTCAAAATGCGATTCGACTGTGCCTGAGCCACCGCCTGAGTAGCTATCTGTAGCTTGTCGAGCGTTGGGCTGTAAACCTGGTCCTTACCCTCTCGATCGACCTCGCCCAGAGCAAAGACTCCGGAACCTTGACGCAGCTTAACCACCTTTGCCTGTAGTGTCTGAGTCTGTGCGCGCAGGTCCCCAAGCTGTCCATTCAACCATGAAGATGCTTGCGTCGTCGCGTCATAACGCGCCTGAAAGCCTGCCTCGATTAAGCCTTGCATCATACGGTTTACGACCGCCGCTGCCAGTTGTGGATCAGGGCTTAGATACTCCACATCGATGAGACGCGTACCGTCGACCACTTTTACAGTCAACTTCTTACGAAAGATCTTCAGAACTTGTACTCGGCGATGAGGAGAGTCTTCGAGCGACGCGCCTTTAGGATCTGGCCTTCCCTTTGAACTTAATAAGGTAAACACCCAGCTAATCGGGCTCCACTTTTCCTTGTAATCTTCCGTTTGTTCAAGGTGGAGGTCATTGATCACGCGCAGAGCCAGCGAGTCCGATTGCAGAATCTTCGCTTGAGTTTGGAGAATCATATTCTCTTCAAGTGCGTCGGAGGGCGTGTCCGTACCATCCGTCTGCAACCCTAGTGAACTTGGGGAGTCCTTTTGGACCTGGATCTCCCCAACAGACCGATAGCGTCGCGTTGAGGCCATAAGAGCGAGGATGGCTAGCAGAAAAAACACTGCTACGCTGCCATAAATGATCATGCGGCGGCGCCACAGCATCATCCATATTTCGCGAAGCGTGAGTTCGGGCGTCGACGAGCCCGCTGCGATGACAACACTTGAGGATTGGAGTGCGAGCTTATCCAATTTGACCTTCCTTTAGGACGAACCTGGAAATTGGTGGCAGGAAGTTAAAAGCTAAGTTAAGTGGTAAGTCTTCAACTGCCATTTTATGAACTTTGTCTGACTTCAATATTGGCAAGATATGAAAATTAGTTAGGCAGCGATGTATCACTACCGCAATGAGTGATACGAAATAGCGGCTAGCAATATGCTTTCTCATACTGGCCGGCTAAGAACTCTGGCAAAACGGTCCTTCAACCGCAGGAAAGGCGATTCGACCCAGCGATACGACGCGAACGCCAAGATGAGCGTTAGAACAAACCCCACCGCTTTCGTTGCGAGCAGCGCTGTTCCCGAAACCGGATGGAGGAGACTCTTCGCAATGAGGAGCCCAGTAAGATGTAGCAAATAGAGCCCGTAACTAACCTTACCCAGGCGCACAACCCAGACACCTGTGAGTAACTTGCTGCGGCTATAGAGGCAGCCGTAGAGAATTGCCCCAGCAGCAAGCGCAATGATCAGGCGTCCCGGCACTTCACGCATGCTGATCGGACCCGGCTGATCCGTAAGCCATGCTGACGAGATGATCCATCCCACGAGGCCACCGCTCACTAATAGGAAACGAGTACCACTTGTGAGTCTCGGCAAACGATCCGCGAATAGTGCAATCAGAATACCTAGAGCAATCGAGTCACAACGCGCCGTGCTGCCGTAGTAGATGTAACCCCCACTGATTCCCGCAAGAACAAAGCCGATGCGGCACACCGTCGCGAGCAAAAACATGACTATCCCCGATATGATCATGCCGCGACGCTCGAGCGTCTTCACCAGCAGAGGCCAGATCAGGTAGAACTGCTCTTCGATCGAAACTGTCCACAACGGAAAAGCGATCGACTCTGGCCGTCCGAACACCGCGTGTACCCAGTTGCCGACGAAAAGAAGATAACCCGCAACGTAGTACCATGGCAGGCTTTGGTGCGACATCGTGTGCGAGAGCACGATGCCCAATGCAATGATCAGAAAATATAACGGCCAGATGCGTAGAATTCTCCTGACATAGAAGAGTTTGAGCGAGATATCACCCGTCTCCTGCCGCTCCTTCAGTAATAGTGACGTAATTAGGAATGCACTCAGTGCGAAGAATAGATCGACCCCCGCCGCTCCGGCTTTTACTGTCGCACCCCACAGCCAAGGCAACGGCAGATGAAGGCTACGATAGAACGACGCTTCGAACGGCAAGGTGTGGCAGATGAAGACTCCGAGGAACGCATAGTATCGCAAGCCGTCTAGCTCCGGCTGGTAGAAGCGTCGCGAAACAGGCGTGCTCGATGACACGACCTCGCTCAAGATTTCAGTTGATAGACCCACCGTCAGCGCTCCTTCTATCGTATTTATTCGGCGACTCACACAGGAGAACGTTCTGAACTTGCTGCAAAGGGCTGGGCATTTTATTAGTAGAAATACCGGTTGCTACGGGTCTCATATCCTCATAATCGAGACGAGGTTTGCGCGACAATAGCAAATCTCCGAAGACGCCCTCTAGACG
>Ga0137412_10002916_pt1 | contig 13611 bp, 7 predicted proteins | sample CZODoug2_1_16fun_FD_122160 | JGI IMG/M metagenome (GOLD analysis project Ga0137412, IMG submission 122160) | Vadose zone soil fungal communities from Angelo Coast Range Reserve, California, USA - CZODoug2_1_16fungal (Hybrid Assembly) | ecosystem: Environmental > Terrestrial > Soil > Vadose zone... | reverse complement strand
GACCTGCAGGGGGTTCGCCGAGGCCGGACACTTTGCGGCAAGGTCGGGTCGCAGCTCCGCCTGGTACGGCACGGTTTGCAGGGCATCCGCTTCACGGATCTCCCTGGGCAGGTCGATACGGCGTATCACCCCGCCATCGCAGATCGCCAGGGCCGTGCGGATGACATTGCGCAACTCCCTCACGTTGCCCGGCCAGGGGTAGACCAACAGGCGTTGCAGTGCGTCGCGCTCTATAGCCGCGGGCCTGCCGTTGCTCGTTTCAGCCGCCAGGGCGTGATGAATCACACGCTCTTTGTCGACTCTGTCGCGAAGCGCGGGCAGTTCCAGCGTGATCCCGTTCAGCCGGTAGTAGAGGTCGTCGCGGAAAGTACCGCGGGCGATCATCTCGCGCAGATTCCGATGCGACGCCGCCAACACGTGTAGATTGACCTTGAGCGGATTCTCGCTGCCGAGAGGCACGATTTCCTGCTCTTCCAACACGCGCAACAGCCTTGTTTGCAGCATCAGCGGCATGTCACCGATCTCGTCGAGGAACAGCGTTCCCCCCGAGGATTGCAGGATCTTGCCCCGCATTCCGTCCTTGCGCGCGCCCGTGAATGCCCCGGCCTTGTAGCCGAAGAGCTCGCTCTCGATGAGCGTCTCGGGAATGGCCGCGCAGTTCACAGCGACGAACGGCCGACTCGCACGTGCGCTGGCCATATGCATGGCGTGTGCGAATGCTTCCTTACCGGAGCCCGTGGGTCCCTGGATGAGCACTGACACGTTGGAATTGGCAATGCGATAAGCGCTGCGCGCATTCCGCAGCATCTGCGGGTCTTCGCCGGCGAGATCCTCTAGTGTCAGAGCCTCGTGTCCAGTCTTCCCCGCGACGGGGACTACCGTGAGCGGGGCATCTGTACTCACTGGGCAGATGCGCGCCGACTCGTGCAGTAACGGCTCGGATCTCTCGTAGAGCACCAGTCCACTCGCGTCCATCAACATCAACGCATAGCCGGCGCCCTTCATCCGCTCGTACACACGATCGAGCTCCGGAGTTGCGAGCGCGATGAGTGTCGCGTGTCGCCCCGAATCCGGCATCCCTTCCCACTGGCTCCCGATAGACCGCGCGCCGCCCTCTGGTGATAGTTCGCGCAAGGCGCGATCCTGCTCGCCCGCAGGCCGGTCCGCGGGACATCGGATTCCCGTTGCGTTTGCCATACGATCTCCCCCTCGTAGGATCACTGTCTGCTCCAGCCGTGCCACGGCGATGGGTGACAGTGTCTCGGTAGGGAAACACGTTGGCCCGACGACTGCAAGTCCCCCGTTGGTCGTATTAGCGGGCCTCAAAGCCCTTTAATGTTGGGTGCAGACGCACTTGCAGCAACACGCGTTCCATTCGCGTGACAACTCTGTATCAAACATTGACCCAAATGGAACAGGCCGGGGACTTCGGTGGAGTTTGTGGTGCTCGCGCGACACCACTGCGAGGTGTCCCTGCGTGTTGGCATGGCCGTTGCACCCGAGCTTCATGCGTGCACCGCGGACTACTCGAAGGAACGCTTCCATGAAACATCAACGTATAAGTTTGTCCATCGCAGTCGCCTCCGTCATGAGTGCCGCGGCTTTCGCACCCGCCGCCTATGCAATCGACGTCACCGCAGGCGATTGGAAGCTCTCGATCGACGGTAATGTCAATGCCCACTACATCTATTCGAGATGCGACACGAACCCGGCCACCATTGCCGGTGGCTTGGCGTGCGTCGATACCGACTCATCGTCCTCGTCGGTGAGCAACGGACTCCTGCCGGCAGCGTTGTCGATCAGCGGGGCGACGACCCAGGGCGCCTACGACATTGGCTTTACCTTAGGCCTCTACGCGGGTATCAGTACCAACGACGGCGGTAGTCCGAATCTTCAGAACACGCCCGGGGGGACGGCTCATACCGCGCTCGGCACCGCCGGCCTCGACATCCGCCAGGTTTTCCTGACCTTCGGCAACAAGGACATGGGCACCGTGATGGCCGGACGAAACATCGGCTTTTTCGGGGGGGATGCGATTCTCAACGACATGACACTGCTGGGAGTCGGCGCGGGCAACGGTAGCTACGCCGCCCCGGCTAACACATCGTTGGGTTCCATCGGCTTGGGCTATATCTATACGGACTGGCTCTCGCAGATCGACTACACGACCCCGGACATCATGGGCATCAAGGGGTCGATCGGTATCTTCGATCCCCTGAACACCCTGAGCCAGATACCGGCCTCCAAGAAAGCGCCTGGCATTCAAGCCAAGGTCGCGTATACGGCAGGGCCGCTCTATCTTTCGGCGAGCGGCCTGTTCCAACAGCAGCGCAATACGACCGGAACGGCCACGGTCCCCTCCGGGGACTACAATAGCTGGGCTGTCGATTTCGGCGGCAAATACGACATCGCCGGATTCGAGGTGGCGGGTTGGTACTACGTCGGTAAAGGCGTCGGAACGACCGGTCTGTTCGTCAATTCCAACGATCCGTTAGGCAACGCACGCGACTCGAATGGCTTCCTCGCGCAGGTCACCTACAAGATCCAATCCAAGGCATTCGGCCGCATCATTTCCTCGCGGTCCATTTCAGGCAAGAAAAAGGACGCCGCCGGCACCCTTTCCGGAACAGCCTGTCCCAGGGCGCGCAGCAGAACATCGACAATACGTTGCGACGCCTCCACATTGCCTCCCGCGACCGCCGCCGGCATGCGCGCATTCACAATCGTGCCCTCCGGAGCGAGCACCGTGACTGCATTCATCAGGCCCGCGGTTGCCGGAGCGTCCTCCGCCAACAGGCAGCGCAGAACGTAGAAGCACGCCGAGTACGTAATGGCGTAGACAGCGTTGACGCTGCCCCCCACCTGCGGGTCCGAACCGGCAAAGTCGATGAGCACCGTGCCCTGGCCGGGTTCAATGCGCATGGAAACGGCGATACGGATAGGGCCGTCACTAACCCCGTCATCGTCGAGAAAGTCTTCTGCCGTGAAAGTGCCCGCAGGCAGCTTGCGCAGCTCCGAGCGCATAAGCCGATCCGAGTAGTCAAGCAACTCTTCGGTGAGAGCCGAGATTACATCCAGGCCATACTTCTGCAGGACCTCCAGCAATCTTCGTTCGCCCACCTTGCACGCCCCGATTTGCGCTACCAGGTCACCTTCGCGCTCCACCGGCGTGCGTACGTTATGCAGGATGAGGGAAAGAACTTCCTGATCGATCTTGCCTCCACGCACAATGCGAATGGGAGGAATGCGAATGCCTTCCTGGAATATCTCCCGCCCCGGGCCCATGGAGCCGGCAAACGTGCCCCCGACATCTGCGTGATGGGCGCGCGCAGCAACATAAAACACCGGGTCCGGCAGATCGTCCACGAACACCGGCAGCACCAGCGTGATATCGGGAAGATGCGTCCCCCCGGCGTATGGATCGTTCAGGATAACCACATCGCCGCGCCCCAGCCTCAGAGCCTCCACCGCCGCTTTGACCGACATCGGCATGGAGCCGAGGTGCACCGGCATATGATCGCCCATGGCAATCACCCTTCGCTGCGCATCAAAAACCGCGCAGGAGTAATCCCGGCGCTCAATGATGTTGGGCGAGATTGAAGTGCGCCGAAGCGCCGCTCCCATTTCCTCGGCAATCGAATGCATCGAGCTTTGAAAAATTGCCAGCGCGATCGGATCCGAGATTTTATTCGCTACCGGCATCAATGCACCTCAATCATCAGGTTATCCAGCGCATCGACGCGAAGGGTGTCGCCCGGCGGCAGAATCGTCGCCGAACTGTATTCCGTGATAATTGCCGGGCCGGAGAAAGAATCTCCCGGGACCAATGCTGTGCGGTTGTATACCGGCGTGTAGTGCGGTTCGCCGTGGAAGAAAACCGGTCGATGGCCGGTGAGCGCCTGCTGTCCGTCGCCACGGACGATCGGCCTTCTGACCGGATCGAATGGTTGGCTGCTGGCAACCATGCGCACCCGAACGTTCACTACTTCCACCTCGTGCTCTTCCTTGGCAAACCCGTAACGAAGACGATGCAGGTCGTGGAAAGCATCGAGAACATTGGGGCCGAAGGGAACATTGAGTTCGTAGCCTTGCCCCTGGTAGCGGAGGTCGAGGGATCGCAAAGATAATCCCGAGAGCTGTTCGGCCTCGAATTCAGTCCGGCCCCGTGCTTCCAGCTCGGCAAAAACATCTCCAAGATCGGCATGAGCGCCAAGCATAACCGTGCGCGAATAGTCGCGTACCGCATCCGCCAGCAGGATACCCACCGCGGAAAGTGCTCCAGGAAGAGCCGGAACTAACACCCGGGGAATGCGCAGCGCATGGGCCAGCGAACATGCATGGAGCGGGCCCCCTCCCCCAAACGCTACCAGCGTAAAATCACGCGGGTCGTACCCGCGCTCCACAGAGATCACCCGGATGGCCTTCTCCATCGAGGTCTCAACCAGCCGCAGGATGCCCGCCGCGAACTCTTCCACGCTCGCAATGGATCCGCGCGCCTTTTCCATATAGGCCAGGGCACGTTCCCTGTCCAGGCTGACCGCTCCGCCCAGAAAGCTCTCCGAGTCAAGCCGGCCGAGGATCAAATTGGCATCCGTCACGGTTACCTGTTCCCCGCGGCCAAAACAGATAGGTCCAGGGGACGCCCCGGCAGACTCCGGTCCCACCCGCAGCATTCCCCCTGCATCGAAGCGGGCCAGCGAGCCGCCGCCCGCTCCCGCGGTATGAATGTCCAGCATCGGGACTCCGATCGGCACATCCGAAATAACCGCCTCCGACGTAAGTTGAGGGCCGCCCCGCTCCGAGTCCACCAGGCAAACGTCGGTCGAGGTGCCGCCCATATCAAAACCAATGATGCGATCGAATCCCGCCAGCCGCGCCATCCGGTACGCGCCCATCACCCCACCCGCCGGTCCGGAGAGCATCGTTCGCACCGGTTCTTCCGCAGCCAGGCGCGCAGGTATGGTGCCGCCGGAAGATTGCATCACATCCAGGCGGCCGTGAAATTCCCGGTCAACATCGCCCGCCAGCTTCTTCATGTAGTCTCCGACGATGCGTGAAAGATACGCATTGGCGACCACCGTCGAAGCCCGCTCGTATTCCCGGAACTCCGGCAGTACCCGATGTGAGATCGAGACCGGAATCCCGATCTCTGCCAGAGCCGCGGCCACCGCCTGCTCATTGATAGGATTCGCAAAAGAAAAGAGCAGGGAAATGGCAACCGCCCCTGCATCCGAAGTACGAATTCGCTCCGCGAGCCTTTGAACGTTTTTATCCCCGGGCGCCAGAAGAACCTCGCCTTCCGCGCTCACCCGCTCTTCAATTCCGAACCTCAGATGTGCCGGCGCAAGGCAATCCGGCGCCGGCTGAAACCAGTCGTACAGCCGCGCGCGAGCCTGGCGGCCAATCGCAATCGTGTCTTCAAACCCGGCCGTGGTCACGAACGCAACCCGCGCACCCTTGCGCTCGATCATGGCGTTCGTACCGACGGTAGTCCCGTGGCGAACCAGCACTTCACCCTGAGCCTCAACGCGTCTGAGTGCCTCCAGCACCGCCTGGCCAGGATCGGAGGGGGTGGAGAAGAGTTTGAGAACTTGAAGCTTGCCGTCCTGGAAGTAGACGCAGTCGGTAAATGTCCCACCTGTATCGATTGCTATGCGCATACCGATCCAATCGCAGGATTGGCCCCGGGCACAGACAAGGCAAAATAAAAAATCGCAGAGCCCGTGTTGACCCTATTTTCTGGTAAGCCGCTTGCGTGGACGAAGAGACGGCCTGGTACGCGTTCGTCCGGACTCAAACAGCCACTCCATATTGTTACCCGTGGGGAGCACTCCGGGTTGAATACTGACGGATCGTACGTCGACATTACTACTCCGGCCTACAGTTTTGGTGACGTGCTCTGCGGCACGCTCGCGAGCAGCCTGCGCGTTGCCGGAGCGTATCGCCCGAACGATTTCATGATGTTCCGTTACCAGCTGCTGGCCATAGCTATCCATAATGATGACCAGGTAGAAATACCGCACCAGCCGCGCCTGCATGTTGCTCACCATCTCAACCAGGGCACTGTTGCCTGTGGCCTCGGCTATGGCGATATGGAAATGTTTGTTCCACTCCAGAAACGTGTAGTAACTGTTCTTCTGCCCCGGGTGATATTCGTAGCTCGCCCAGTATTCCATCTCTTTTATCTGGTCCGGGTTCGCTCGTTCCGCAGCCAGGCCCGCAATCATGGGATCGAGAATCGACTGAACCTCGTAGAGATTCCGATACTCCTCGATCGTGAGCGGCGTGATTGTGTACCCGCGAAACGGAACGATCTGGACCAGGCCCTCGTTGCACAACCGCCGGCAGGCCTCTCTCACCGGAGTTCGGCTGCTTCGATAGCGTTTGCACAGTTCGGCTTCTGAAACGGACGATCCGGGAGCCAGGACGCACATCACCACGTCCTCTTTCATTTCCGCATACACGCGGTTGGCTTCGGTCATGCTGGCCTCGATATACAGAGTGTATACAAACCGCACTAGTCTCTGTCATATTCGCGGCCCTGTCAACGCAAACACCTGGGGTGAAAATCTCATCAATTCGAAGGCTCCCATACAGCCTGACAAAGTCGCCAGCAAACCCGATTTAAAACCTGAAAATAGCGGCCAATTCGCCCTCCTGAGCGTTGCTGGCATTGGTAATCTCCCCGAAAGTCGACGCCGTAGCATTGGTAACCTGGTTGGCCCCCAACAGGTTCAAGTGGCCAAACAGGTTGAACGCTTGTCCAATCACCTCGATACTCATGTTCTCGCGGAGCTGGACAGTCTTCGAAATCCGAAGGTCGAAATCGTTGTACTTGCTGGACTGGATCTGGCTTGCCGGAACGCCGATGAGGTTGAGTTTCAGGTTCCGATTGCCCTGGTTGCGGGACGTGCCGGCGACATACTGCGCCGTTCCGTCCGCGTCAAAGCTTCCGCTGTACGCATTAAAGGGGAGAGATGAGCGCACTGTCCAGATGCCGCCCAGCGTGATCTTGTACGGCAACAGGGTCGATCCGCTCGCAACCAGGGCGTTCCGCCGGTCGATATTGCTGGGACCAAAATCCTGGTTGTAGTCCGCATAGTTGGTAACGTTGCTCTGCGGGCTATTATCCTGCGCCGACGCAAGCGTGTACGAGACTGTAGCCATGTAGCGATTGCTGAAGCGCTTGTCGAGTCGCAGGAAGAGTGCTTTGTATTTTGCCTTCCCGATCGATGCATGCTGCAGGATCTGGGAAAACTCCGGGATTGGCCGTACCCCATCCACCGGGAAATTGAGATCCTGAATCCGCCAATCCCGTAGGATGTGCTGATAAACACCGTCGACAATGATCGAGAGATTCGGTCCGAACTGATGCGAGTAGCCTGCAGAAAACTGCTGCGAGTACGAGTTCCTGAAGCTCGGCGAGAGAATGGTCACCGTAGGCGGCGCGGTCGAACAGAAGTCGGTGGGGCTCAGCCCTCCATATGGATCCGGATAGCCGGGATTGGTGATGGTGATGCTACACACCTGGTAGTTCTGCTTTTCATTTTCGTTCAGCTCTGTCTGGATATTGTTGTAGTAAATCCCGTATCCGGCACGCACGATGTCGTTGCCGTGGCCCAGCGGATCCCAGGTGAGTCCGAATCGTGGTCCGAAGTTCAGCTTGGCGCCACGCTTGCTGGGATCGCCCTGGAAAGGAATCGCCGGCTTGTAGTTGGCCAGATTCAGTGTAGCCATGAACGAGGAACCATATTCACGGTCGTACCGAAGGCCGAGGCTCAGGCTCAGCCGCGGAGTTACCTTCCAGTCGTCCTGGCCAAACAGACCCAACTGCGCTGAGGGCAGGTTGAGTACGATCGCCGGGATCGACGCCGTGTAGAGAACGGGATTCTTGAGCGCCGCGATCGATGCGGGATCGTTTGGGTTGAAGTTCTGGTCGGTATCAAAGGTAAAGGTACCCTTCGAGTTCAGCGCCGAGCTATCGACGTAGGGAACATAGATGATGTCGCCGCCCGTCTTGAACGTATGCTGTTTGTGCTCGAGACTGACCGCATCGTTCAACTCGATATGCTTTTCGATACCCACCTGGGCGTAGACCTTGCCGTAGCTGAAGCTGGGGAAAACATAGCCGGTTGAGATCTCAGAGAAATTCGGCGCCGTGAGTTGGTTGGGGTTGGTGGGGATAGCTCCGTTGTAGGGACCCAGCTGATAGGAAGAGTAAGCATATTGGAAATGAGCGTCGTTGACCGTAGCCGGATTGATCTGCCACGTATGCCCTACGACGATCGAGTGCCTGGGGATGAGACCGTCATAGCAGTACTGGGTGTTCGATCCACCGCATCCCTGGCGGGTCAACTCGTTCCACTCCTGGGCGTAGCGAACGAATACCTGCTGGTTGTTGCTGATCTGGTGATCGCCGCGAACCGTGAGCATCTGGTCGTGACTGGGCTGGTCGAAGCTTCCGTTCAGGGAGCTATAGAATTCAACCGGCGCGGAGAGAGTATAGGACTGGTCCGTCTGGGTGCGCTCGTAGGCAGCATAGAAATGCGTCCGGTCGTGGATGATTGGGCCGCCAATATCGCCACCGAACTGGTTGCGTAAAAATGGCGGCCGTCCGGTACCATTTGCCGCCTCTGCTGCCTGTTGGAACTTGTTGTCCGCGCTCAAGCCTTCGTTGCGGAAGTACTCAAAAACCTCACCATGAAACTGGTTGGTGCCGCTCTTGGTCTGGACCGTGGTCATGCCGCCCATCGCGAGCCCAAATTCAGCAGGGAACTGGGAAACGTAGACCTTGAATTCCTGTACCGCCCCTTCAGGAACGTTCTGCCGCGGTTCACCCTGCTCTGCCCAGGTATTTGTAACCCCATCGAGCATGAAGCCATTGGCATAAAAGTATCCGCCGCCGCCCGACTGCACGTTGTTGTAGAACGTGCGCGTCGCGTCCTGCGTAGTGCCGGGCAACAACAGCGACAGGTTCAGATATTGCCGGTTGGGGATCGGCAGAGTCGTTATCTGCTTCTCATCGATGAGGCCGCCAATTGATGTGTCGTGGTAGTCGATCAGCGGAACTTCCCCGGATACAATGACAGTCTGCTGCTCGCTGCCGGTTTTGAGCTGAATGTTTTCTTGTAGATGCACGCCGAGGTTGATGGTGAGGCCGGTGATGGATTCAGGCGTGAAACCCTGTGCTTTGGCCCCGACGGAATAGTGTCCTGGAGCAACCGCGGTAAAGCGATAATCTCCCGAGCTTTGCGCCGAAACCGTGCGAATGACTCCCGTGTCGGCGTTGGTCAGGGTGACCTGTACACCCGGCATCGCCGCCCCGGACTGATCAGTAACTATCCCTGCTACATCTGCTTCACCGCCCTGTGCATATGCGCTGCGTGAGAGTGAGCATGCCAAAGACATCAGCAGAACGACACCGAGAGTAGAGAGCTTGTAGCTTCGCATCCAACCTCCGAGTGCAGCGCATAGGCAGGGATCGCCTCACGCTTCAATAAGATTTTGAGGTAAAAAAGAGGACTTCCGGGGCCGGGTAAAACGTTTATAACAGCGAAGTAAATATACGTCAATAAAATTATTAACAACAGCTACCTGTCCATATAAACGCAATAATTACAATAGGTTACGGTCAATAAAAAGAACGAGCCCGATATTCCATATATCTCGCTCTGTCGATTGTTTCCAAGTGGTATACAACTCGTGGATGGATAGGGCGTGTTCGGCCCCGGGCACGAAAACAACTTCCTTACTTCTGGCTGGCTGCGGCCTGTGCCTGCATATAGAGAACAGCATAGGTGGAAAGCCAATGCTGGCCGAGGTAGCCGGCATCGCCGATCTTTTGAAAGCCTTGCTGTGCATTGAAGTCCGCCAGGTGTTGAAACACCGGCACCCGGGGATCATTAGGAGGTAAAGCCGAAGCAATGCCGAGCAGGTCGGCGGCCCTCTGGAAAGCAAGTCCGATCAGGTGCGACTTTGATCCAAGAAGCCCATTCTTATCTTCAGCATCAGCGTTGCTTCCAGACGCCTTGATACGGGATGTGTCGATCTCGGATTGATAGACCTTGAACGCTGGCGAATAGACCGGCGGCAGAAACTCGTCCAGCCAGGCAACGAAGCTTTTCTGGTCGAGAACTCGGCCCATAAGCATCGCCTCCGCCAGGCAGGGTGACGCGAAATCCCCGTTGCTGGGCTCGTAAGCCGTCGGGCAGTTTTTGTCATTTCCAAAAAACCGAACCGCAGCATCGTGAATGGCGGTCTTGACTTCAGGGTCGGCAGTGGCATTGGTATAGTCCAGCGCGAAACTCATCGTCAGTGCCGTGTTGGGGTGTACCCCTACACGCATCGGATAGGGAAGGCTCTGGAGATAGTCGATATACTTGGTCGTCAGCAGCTTCACCAAAGGCTGCATATTGGCCGCAAGCTTTTGCGCGTCGGGGTCGTTCCAGGACTTCAGCTCGCCATAAAGCTTCAGCAGCCATGTATATCCGTACGGCCGCTCGAACTCCTTTGATTCTGCATCGCCCGGTTGGTCATAACTAAAGAAATTGATCTCGCCGGTGATGTTGTCTTTGCCCAGGTGTTCGGTGAGCCGCTGCCGGATGACCGGTGCCAGAAACATCTTCGGGTCCTGCCGCAGCAGCGCCAGCAAGGTCCAGGTGGAATTGACGGCAGAGTGCCAATCGTAGCAACCGTAGAACGCACGATTCCTGTCGTAAGCCTCTGCGGGATGGGCTTTATCGTCATACACCCAAAGATACGTTTGCGGATGATCCGAGAGCGGCTGCGGATGATCGATGCAAGACAGCGGCAGCGACGCCAAAGCCACGATTTGCGCTGCATCGAACACCGGTCTTTGCGCCGGAGGCAGAGACTTCAGGTACTGAGAAGTCTTGACATCGGGAGAAGGACTAGCGGCAAACGCATGCACCGCCGCTGACAAAACAAGGACTGTCATACAAGTTCGCACGATGCACCATGAGTATCAGGATTGCGGGCATTCAGCCCTGGCTAGCATAGGAATCTGAAGGAGTATAGAGAACGAAGTCTGCCCGAACACCATGAACAGCCTTCAATAGAAGGCTTATATTAGATGTCCAACAACACGTCAAGTATTTTCAGATCTGCATTTGTTTCGGACCGCCACCGTTGTGTCGGTAAGAACCGAAGGGTGCCCCAGGTCTCGCTTTTGAGACCTGGGATCCGTGCAACCGATCCCGAATGGAAATCCCGCTCTCTTGTTTGCAGTTCCGCGGACCTTTTCTGGAAATGCCTTTCGACAGCGCCTGGCGAAGCGGAAAGAGCACTGCGCATTCGCTCCAATCGAACCTGCCCCCCAAAAAAACAGGCCGGTAGGACAGCAAAGCTGTCCACCGGCCTGACATGACCACTGATCTAACCAATCATCGCCCGGTACCCAAAACAATTGACTTAGGCGGCCACCCTTCTGATCTCGCTCCGCGCGGGCATCGTGAATTCAGCCTCTGCCTGCAGCCAATCATCCAGATCATGTCCTTCCTCCCGACCCCGCTGCTCAAATAGCTCGTAAGCACGAACCCTGATGTCCTGGTTATAGGCGGGCTCTGTGATTTGGGTCGTAGGATAAAACTCGTTTTCCCTGTGAGTCGATTTCATGATGACGCTCTCCTTCCGTAGAGATGGTGGGTGGTTGTGGTTGACGATCCATGCGGAGACCTGGCTTTCACTCTGGTCTCCGAACGATCGGGTGGACATGTGCCGGCTTCGACCGGTGTAGATGGAGCTTGCGAGTCCACACTCTCACCCTGCGCAGGCAGTTTCGCGCCCAACGGTGGTTGGCCGAAAGCATGATCAGGCCGGCGATAAGCAGAGGAGCACCCGGCAAGACCGGAAGCATGAGTCCGGCGACTCCAAGTACCACGAGGATCCAGCCACCGGCACTACGCCATCGAGACCCAGATGGCTGCGTGTTCCACACTTGTACAGATTCAGTCATTGCCGATCCTTCCAGTACAGCTTGCAAGGGCGGGGCTGCACAGCAGCCCCGCGGGTAACACCTTCGCTACCGGTCGTCCGCCGTTTTATATCTCGGTCTTATCCGTGGTCACATCGACCGCCCGCTGACAAGCCTTCTCAAAGTCCGTGAGCGCGTCCACCTTGGTATAGAGGCTATCCGCCTGCTTGTACATTCCATTCACCGCTTTGCGAAAATCGTGGGAGCGATAACCACTTGCCCCTTCATTCAGCATCACAATGGCGGTTTGCACATGATCGGCCAACTGTTTCAGATGCGGACGAGCCTCACGAACGGCCGCCTGTTGTAGGGGCGTCCCATCCGCGTCGAGCGTCTCCAGTTCGCTCAGTTGCTTGCCCAGAAGATTCACGTTCTCCCGGGCCTTTTGCAGGTTGCTGAAGTGCGACAGTCTGTTGAGGCTGCCGCCGCGTGCCGCCGACGCATAATGATCCAACTCGCTGCGTGTGGAGGCTGCGGTGCGTTCAAAAGAATCGAGCTGCTCCGTCATCTGAGGCTGGGCAGTCGTACGATCCTCCAGGCAGGTAGTGTTCGCCAATGCGAGTGGGCTCAAGAGTACGAAGGAGCTCGCGATTGCTGCGCCCTTCGCAATCATCCATTGTTGTGTTTTGATGAAAAGCATAATCCTTCCCCCCGGTGTTAATTCAAGAGCCGTTTTGCGGCATCGTGTACCTGAATGGACGCAACTGGGGAAAAATAGGATGGTTCGATAAAACACGCGCCATACTTCGGATTATCCTAAGTGTTATCGGGCGGAAAAAAGCGTCTGCGTTTCAGCTCCGGAATACGGCGTTATGAGCAAACTCTGAGATCGCGACAACAGCAGGGTGTTTCAAACGCCGGTCAAGCGAGATAGCATAGAAACTCTCCACGATATCGTCTGTCCGTCCCAGCAGTGACAACTGGTACTGGCGTTTGACCTGGGTCTCGGTTGCCGTCGGCGCCGCAAACGCTCCCACGGCTGCTTCCCCAAAAACAACCGTCATTGCGCTGTCTTCAAATTCGCCCACCACAACCGGACGCACGCCCTGGGCATCGAACCAATGTTCCAGCGAACGTCGCAAGTCAGTATTTTCGGCCGGCATCAGGAATGGCATACCGTCGAGGCACTTGGGGAATCGCCCTTTCGATGAACGGGCAATGCGCGGATGAGCAAAGAAACTCAGCCCGGACTGCCCCAGCAAATGACTGAAAGCACGAATGCGGATGGATGGATCCAGGGGCGCATCGGAAATCACCAGATCCACTTCGTGGATGGCGAGCTGTGAAAGCAGCTTGTCTGGTTTACCTTCGCGACACACCAGCCGGAGGGGAGCCGGCAGCTTCAGCGCGGGGAGAATCAAACGGAAGGCAATCAGTTTGGGAACGACATCGGCAATGCCTAGGGTGAAACGGGCAGCGGGGCCCACAGCGCGTCCCCGCAAAACGTCACTCAGTTCGCGGCCGCGAGCAAAAATCTCGTCAGCATACTGGTACGTCACACGGCCCGCATCGGTAAGCACCAGATTCCTACCTTGTTTGCGAAATAGCTTTACCCCTAACGATCCCTCCAGTTCACGAATCTGTTCGCTGATTGTGGGCGAGGCAAGCAGCAAGACTTC
>Ga0137412_10002915_pt1 | contig 13612 bp, 7 predicted proteins | sample CZODoug2_1_16fun_FD_122160 | JGI IMG/M metagenome (GOLD analysis project Ga0137412, IMG submission 122160) | Vadose zone soil fungal communities from Angelo Coast Range Reserve, California, USA - CZODoug2_1_16fungal (Hybrid Assembly) | ecosystem: Environmental > Terrestrial > Soil > Vadose zone... | reverse complement strand
GTCAATGAAAAGGCCGGCGGCGCCACCGACCGCGGAGACCCGGCCGGCCGCCTACGCTTGCTGCTCGACGTCAACGTGAAGGTGTTCCAAAACGCCTTCCCGAAGCTGGCGAAGGCCGCACCCCCGGCGGTGATCCTGGTCGCGACCGATCCGCCCGAGCCGCTGATCGACGTGGCGCGCCAGCTCGCCGGTCATGAACGCGTCATGGGCGTCAGCACCTACTCGACAGCCTGCGCTTCTGCCTCCATGTCGCGGAGAGGCTGGCCGTGAGCCTGGGCTGCGTGGAGGCCAACGTCGTGGGCGAACACGGCACGTCGAGCATGTTCCTGTGGTCGTCGGCCAGGATAGGCGGCACGCCGGTGCACGACCTGCTCGCCAAACACTTGATCAAATTCGACGTCTTTCGCAAGGCTGTCGATCAGGACTTGCGCTTCGTCAACATCACGATCATCGAAGGCATCGGCGCCAGCCAGCATGGCATTGGCTTGCTCTCGGTGCGCGTCGCCGCAGTGATCCTGCGTGACGAGCGTGCGGTCTTCCTGGCCGACTCCTACAATGCGCGCTTCGGCACCACGGTTTCCTTGCCAAGCGTCGTCGGGCGCAGGGCGTCGTCGAGGTGCTGGAGCCCGACATGTCCGACGAGGGAAGGCAGGGACTCGAGCGCAGCGCCGCGCACCTGAGGGAGACGGTGCGCCAGAACATCGGCGCAAAGAGCGATCCTAGCCGCTTTCGACCTCGTCCCGTTTTCCAATACGCACGATAGCTCTAAGGCCGGCGGTCGGCGCGCGCGCGCCACTAGACCCGCGCTCCCGCACCAAGGTATAGGTGCCTCATACCTGCAGGACGGTTCAAAGCAACCTCTGTCCGATTGAGAGGCCCATCTCGATGGCACTAGTTTGGCGGTGTTCCAGACACGGAATCACAAGTGAGCTGGGACGTACGAGCTAATCGACTCGAACGTCAAAGGCCAAATCCATGCTAGTGACCTCGTCATGCCCGAATGTGGCGTCTTATGATCACGCCCTTCAGAAGACGGCCGAACCATGCCAAGCTGCCTTGTTGCCATCCCTGGACGGGCGCGCCCGCGCCCATGAGAGGCATTTCGGGCAGGCTGGCACGCAAGCTCACCGGCTGCTCAATCGGCCGATGGTCGAGAAGACCAATCAAGGCGTGGAGGTCCATCCCGCCGACGTCGTAAAGCGCCACGTCGTCACCTGGGACGGCATGGCAGCGGAGATCGTGCACGCGACCCGCCGCGAGAGGATGGAGTTCCGCTTTCGCGGCACGCGGCACCTTCTTGTCCTCTGCGAGCAGGGCGTGCGAAGCGATGGCGAGACCTTCGTCGAGGGCCTGCCGCGATCAACGCTGCGTGACGTGACGCGAAAGCTCACCTTCATCCCGGCCGGTCGCACCTACCAAGAATGGCATGAGCCCCGCGTCCTGACACGCATCGTATATTTCTACTTGGATCCGGCCAGCCTGCCGATACCCGCCAAAGCGGCCACCGCGTCGGCGCCTTTGGCCCCGCGGCTGCTGTTCGAGGACGCCACGCTGTCCGACACGGCACTCAAGCTCAGACGGCTGATCGAGACGACCGGCGCCGACAGCAGCCCTTATTTCGAAGCCCTCGGCACCGTCCTGGCGCATGAGCTTGTCCGGCTCAATTCCGGGACGCAACGCAGCGACGCTCCGGCAAAGGGCGGGCTGGCCGCCTGGCAGCAGCGCGTCGTCACCGCCTACATCGAAGACCATCTCGCAGAGTCGATCTCTCTCGCGACTCTCGCGCAGCTGGCCGGGTTGAGTTCGTATTATTTCTGCCGGGCCTTCAGGCAATCGCTCGGCCTGCCGCCGCATCGCTATCACAACCACCGTCGCATGGAACGCGCCAAGCTTTTGTTGGCGAAGCCGGCGCCCTCGGTGACGGATATCGGATTGACCGTCGGCTACGGCGAGACAAGTTCGTTCACGGCGGCATTTCACAAGACGACCGGGCTCACCCCGACCGCCTTTCGCCGGACCGTCAGCTAGAATTCAAAGCGTCAGAGAAAGGTCGAAGCAATGAAGATGCAAATCGTGATGGCCACCCTGGCCGCGACGCTTCTGGCCGGTGGTTCCACCCTGGCACAAGTTGGCGGAACGGGCACTTCGCCGCTCGGGGCGACGTCTCCCCTTGTCATGGGCTCAGGCTCGCCCGTTGCGCCCACCGGCATCCCGCTCGGCGCGACCGAAATGACAGCGCCGGGCACCAGTCCGGCGCCGCTTTCCACCATGGGCATGCCGGGCTGTACCGGCGCGGCCGGGTCGACGTCGCAAACGGCTAATCCCCTGTTCGATGGCGGAGGCATGGCCGGGACCGGATCGAGCGCTTGTGCGGGAACGGGCAGCGCGGGAACGGGCAGTGGAGGAGCGGCCAGCGCGGGCTCGTCGATGCCGACTCTATCGACGTTGCAGGCCGGACGCGCCGGCATCCCGTTGGGGTCCACCGAGATGGGTAGCGCGGGGCTTAGTCCTCCACCACCCGTCTCGACGATGTTCATATCGCCCATCGTTCCGTCGACTACAGCTCCGCTATCGACGATGGGTAGCCCGCCATCGATGACAGCTACTCCACCGTGCCCGGTCACTGGAACATTCCCCGACGGCAGCACAACGCGCCAGGCAAGATCTTCCGCTGGAGGGACGACGGTCGCTCCCGGCTGCTGAGCCAATTCTCCTGCATGAGCAAGGTGGCAAATGAACCGAAAGACCATTGTTCTTGTGGCCTTGCCGACCGTCGCGCTGGCAGCCGCCGCCCTGTACTTCTCGCTCGCTCCTGGCTTTGAAAAGGCGACTGCAGCGCCGCCTGCGCCGTCGCCGGTGCCGGTCGTCGCCGGCGCCGTGAAGAGCCACGATGTGCCCATCTATCTGCGCGGCGTCGGTACAGTGATTGCGTACAATACCGACGTCGTGCGCAGCCAGATCCAGGGCCAGCTTACCGAGATCACGTTCACTGAAGGGCAGACCGTCAAGGCCGGCGATCTGCTGGCCCAGATCGATCCACGACCCTATCAGGCACAACTCGACCAAATGATCGCCAATCGCACTCGAGACCAGGCGCAGCTCGCCAATGCTATCGCCAACCTGGGCCGCTACACCGAGCTGCTAAGCAAGGGCTACGCAACCCCGCAATTGTCGGACACGCAGAAGGCGCAAGTCGCCCAGCTGCACAGCGCGATCAAAGCCGACGAAGCGATGATCGAGCAGGCCGAGGTCCAGCTCGGCTATACAAAACTGACGTCGCCGATTCCGGGAGTCACCGGCGTGCGGCAGATCGATGTCGGCAACATCATCCATCCGACGGATCCCAACGGCCTGGTGGTAGTCACCCAGGTCGAGCCGATCTCGCTGATCTTCACCCTTCCGGAATCGGACCTGCCACAGATCCAGACGCAAATGGCCAAGGGGCCGCTGACCGTGCTGGCCTACAGCCAGGACGACAAGACCAAGCTGGATGAAGGCAAGCTTCTCCTGGTCAATAACCAGATTGTCCAGACGACGGGCAGCGTTCAGCTCAAGGCTACCTTTCCCAACACCGCGCATCTGTTATGGCCGGGCCAGTTGGTCAATGCCCGACTGCTGATCGACACGCGGAAGGATGGGCTCACCATCGCAGCGCCGGCAGTTCAGCAAGGGCAGACGGGATCCTACGTCTACGTGATCGCGCCGGACGGCAAGGCTGAGGTGCGCCCCGTCACCGTGGCGCAGATCAGCGAGGGACAGGCATTAATCGACACGGGCCTCAAGTCTAACGAGACCGTCGTGATCGACGGTCAGTACAGACTCCAGCAGGGCAGTCCCGTGCAAGTGCTACATGGCAAGGCCGCACAGGAAGCCGACCTGCAGAGCGCGGTCGAGAAGGCGATCCCATGAACTTCTCGGCGCCGTTCATCAACAGGCCGATCGCAACGATTCTGCTCATGGCGGGACTGCTGCTGTGCGGGCTCGCGACCTATCGCCTGCTGCCGGTCGCGGCGCTGCCCAACGTCAACTATCCGACGATCCTGATCACCGCGCAGTTGCCCGGCGCCGACCCGCAAACAATGGCGTCGACCGTGGCGACGCCGCTCGAGCAGCAGTTGAGCCAAATACCCGGCGTCACGCAGCTCACCTCGACGAGCGCGCTCGGCGTCACGTCGGTCACCGTCCAATTCGAGCTCGCGCGCACCGTCGACAGCGCTGCGGTGGACGTATTGGCCGCCATCAATGCGGCAAGTCCCTACTTGCCGACAAACATTCCTTATCCGCCAACGATCCGGAAGGTGAACCCGGCCGAGACGCCGGTCCTGCTTCTCGCGCTCACCTCCGACACGCTGCCGATGACTACCGTCGATGCCTATGCAGAAAACATTCTTCTGCCGAAGATCTCGCAGATCTCGGGCGTGGGCCTGGTTGGCATCGGCGGCCAAGTGAAACCCGCAATCCGCGTCCAGGTGAATCCTCAGGCGCTGGCGGCCCGCGGCATCGGTCTCGAGGACGTCCGCAGCGTCATCGCCCAGGCCAACGTCGATCTGCCGAAAGGCACGCTCAACAGTCCCCGTCAGACCTATACGCTCAACACCAACGATCAACTGCTGAAGCCCGAGGCCTATGACGCGCTGATCGTCGCCTACCGCAACGGCTCGCCGGTGCGCATTCGCGATATCGGCAAGGCGATCGAAGGCCCCGAGAACGACCTCATGGCGGGCTGGTACAACAAGCAGCGCGCCGTCATTCTCGCCATTCAGCGCGTTCCGGGCGCTAACGTGATCGACACGGTCGATCGCATCAAAGCGCTGCTTCCCCAGCTCGAGGCCTCACTTCCTCCAGCAATCAAGGTCACGGTCGCGGCCGACCGGACGACCACCATCCGCGCCGCCGTGGCCGACGTGCAGTTCACGCTTCTGCTGACCGTCGCCCTCGTCGTGATGGTGATCTTCCTGTTTCTGCGCAATCTCTGGGCAACCGTCATCCCGGCGGTGACGGTGCCGCTGTCGCTCGTCGGTACCTTCGCGGTCCTCTATGCCTTGGGCTACAGCCTGGACAATCTCTCGCTCATGGCCCTGTCGATCGCCGTCGGCTTCGTGGTCGACGACGCGGTTGTCGTGATCGAGAACATCGTGCGCCATCTCGAAGAGGGCCTCAGCCCGATGGAAGCCGCGCTCAAAGGTTCCAAGGAAATCGGCTTCACCATCATCTCCATCACCTTGTCGTTGATCGCGGTCTTCATCCCGCTGTTCCTGATGGGCGGCTATGTCGGCAAGTTGTTTCAGGAGTTCGCCGTCACGATCTCCGTCTCGTTGCTGCTCTCTCTCGTCATCTCGCTGACCTTGACGCCGATGATGTGCGCGCGCCTGCTGAAGGACGAAGCCCACAGGCAACACGGCCGGCTCTATCGGCTGTCTGAACGTGGTTTCGACGGTCTGCTGGCGCTGTATGAACACGGACTGAAGATCGTCTTGCGCCACCGCTTCGTCACGCTGATGGTGATGTTCGGCACCATCGCCTTGACCGGCTATCTCTACGTCGTCATTCCAAAAGGCTTCTTCCCGCAGCAGGATACCGGGCAGATCGTCGGTATCACCGAAGCATCGCAGGATATCTCGTTTGCCGCCATGGTCCAGCGCCAGCAGGCGCTGGTGGACGTCTTGTTGAAAGACCCGGCGATCGAATCGGTCAGCAACTACGTTGGCCCCGGCGGCCCGACCGCGACCCTCAACCAGGGACGCGTCTTCATCGTCCTGAAGCCCGCCAATCAACGTGACGCGAGCGCTGACCAGATCATCAACCGGCTGGGGCCGCAACTGGCCAAGATCCAGGGCATCACCCTTTATATGCAGGCCGCGCAGGACATCACCATCGGCGCGCGCCTGACAAAGACGCAGTATCAATACACCCTGACCGATGCCGATTCGACCGAGCTTACCCATTGGTCGACACTCTTCGTCGAGAAGATAAAAGCCATCCCCGGCGTCACCGACGTCGCCAGCGACCAGGCCAATGCCGGACCGATGCTCAACGTGACCGTCAATCGCGAGGTCGCATCGAGCTTCGGGATCCTTCCGTCAACGATCGACAATGCGCTGGACGACGCTTTCGGCCAGCGTATCGTCTCGACCATCTTCAGTCCGCTCAACCAGTATCACGTCGTGCTCGAGGTCGATCCTCGCTTCCAGTACAGCCCACAGGCGCTGAAGGACATCTATCTGAACTCGTCGGGTGGACAGCAGGTGCCGCTGAGCACCCTGGTGAACAGCACCATCAAGCCCGCGCCGATCGTCATCAACCATCAGGGCATGTTCCCGTCGGTCACAATCTCGTTCAATCTGCAGCCGGGCGTGGCGCTCGGCAATGCGGTCGCCGCCATCCAGCAGATCGAGAAGCAGACCGGCAAGCCGCTCTCGCTCGCCACCTCCTTCCAGGGCAACGCTCAGGCTTTCCAGGCGTCGCTCTCGGGAACGCCTTTGCTGATCGGTGCGGCGCTGATCGTGATCTACATCATTCTGGGCGTTCTCTATGAGAGCGCGATCCATCCAATCACGATCCTGTCCACCCTGCCGTCGGCCGGCATCGGCGCCTTGCTGTTGCTGATGGCCGTGCATATGGACCTGAGCGTGATCGCCATGATCGGCATCATCCTGCTGATCGGCATCGTCAAAAAGAACGGCATCATGCTGGTCGACTTCGCCCTTCAGGTCGAGCGAACCGAAGGCTTAGGTCCGGAAGAATCGATTTACCGCGCCTGCATCATGCGTTTCCGGCCGATCCTGATGACCACCATGGCGGCGCTGCTGGGCGGCGTGCCGCTGATGCTCGGGACCGGGACGGGGTCGGAGATCCGCCAGCCCCTTGGCTACGCCATTGTCGGCGGACTGGCGTTGTCCCAAGTCCTGACGCTGTACACAACGCCGGTCGTTTTCCTGTATCTCGACCGGCTCATCCGACGGTCGCCACACCGCACCGCGCGGGGTGGTGCGTCGCAGCGGGTGTCCGAGCAGCCGTCGGCGGACTAGCACGGAGGCAGCGTTCAGCACAATCCGGTGAGGCGTAACGATCAATGACCTGGCTACCCCCTGCCGTCACCCCCATTGTGCTGCTGCTGATCTCGAACGTCTTCATGACCTTCGCCTGGTACGGTCACCTGAAGTTCACCGACAGGCCGCTGTGGCTGGTGGTGGTGGCGAGCTGGGGCATCGCCTTCGTCGAATACTGCTTCGCCGTGCCCGCGAACCGCTGGGGCAGCGCGATCTATTCGGTGGCCCAGCTCAAGACCATGCAGGAGGTGATCACGCTCTCGGTGTTCGCGGCCTTCTCGGTGTTCTATCTCGGCGAGCAGCTCACGCTCAATCACGCGGTAGGCTTCACCCTGATCTGCACCGGTGCCTTCTTCGTCTTCAACGGACCCCTGCCCTCCTAATCGGCCACTGCGGCGATGTCGGCGAGGGTGGCACCTGCTTCGAGAATTGCCAGCACAGACATCGTCACGTCGCCGCGCCGGTGGTAGGCTTTCTGTTCAAGCTTTCTGTGGCCGCCCTTGGTGGCCACCGTCCTGACGGCGGATTGCGCAGATGGATCCATCCTCTTGGTTGGGCATTGGTGGACTTAGCAGCCTCCAGGTCCTGTGGGAAGACGGCGACCGCGTCTTCTGCAGAGGAGAGAGCTACGCCGAAGGTTATCGGACCGCCGTGCTGGCCGTGCTGCCCGCCGCGGAGCATCCGACACCCGCCACTCTCGATCGACTTGCTCGCGAATACGAATTGAAGGGCGAGCTGGACGGAGCGTGGGCGGTGCGGCCGCTCGAGCTCGTCCGCGACCGCGGTCGGACCATGCTGGTGCTCGAGGATACCGGCAGCGAGCCGCTGCACCGGTTGCTCGGCCCGCCCATGGAAATGCGAAGTTTTCTGCGCCTCGCCATCGCGGCCGCTGCGACGCTCGCACAAGTCCACCGGCGCAGCCTTGTCCACAAGGACATCAAGCCGGCCAATATCCTGGTGAACCGGACGACCGGAGAGGTCAAACTCACCGGCTTCGGCATCGCTTCGCGCCTGCCACGGGAGCGCCAGGCGCCGGCGCCGCCCGAGTCGATCGCGGGCACGCTCGCCTATATGGCGCCCGAACAAACCGGACGCATGAACCGCTCGATCGACGCACGCAGCGACCTCTATGCGCTGGGCGTCACGTTCTACCAGATGCTCACGGGCTCACTGCCGTTTGCCGCAGCCGATCCCATGGAGTGGGTCCACTGCCATATCGCCCGAAAACCGATGCCGCCCAGTGAGCGGCTGGCGACTGTTCCGACGGCGGTCTCCAACCTCGTCCTGAAGCTGCTCGCCAAGACCGCCGAGGAGCGCTACCAGACCGCGGCCGGGCTGCAGCGCGACCTGCGGCGTTGCCTTTCTATGTGGGAGGCTGAGCATCGGATCGATGTCTTCGCGCTCGGTCAACAGGACGCGCCCGACCGGCTTTCGATTCCCGAGAAACTGTACGGACGTGAACGCGAGATCGAGACCCTGCTCTCCACCTTCGACCGCGTCGTGAGCAGCGGCCGGCCCGAGCTAGTGCTTGTCTCCGGTTACTCCGGCATCGGCAAGTCGGCCATCGTCAATGAGCTGCACAAGGCGCTGGTGCCGTCGCGTGGTCTTTTCGCCTCCGGCAAGTTCGATCAGTACAAACGAGACATCCCCTATGCGACGCTGGTGCAAGCGTTTCAGAGCTTGATCCGCGCGCTTCTGAGCAAGAGCGATGCCGAGCTAGCCGGCTGGCGCGACGCGCTCGGTGAGGCGCTGGGCCCGAACGGCCGGCTCATGATCGACGTCATCCCCGAATTGAAGCTCCTCATCGGCGAACAGCCGACGGTCCCTGACCTGCCGCCGCAGCAGGCACAGGGCCGTCTTCAGCTGGTGTTTCGGCGGTTTCTCGGCGTCTTCGCGCAGCCCGAACATCCGCTGACGCTCTTTCTCGACGATCTGCAATGGCTCGACGCGGCGACGCTCGAGGTGCTCGCCGATCTGTTGACCCAGCCAGACGTGCAGCAGTTGCTGGTGATCGGCGCCTATCGGGACAACGAAGTCGACTCCGTTCATCCGCTGATGCGCAAGCTCGATGCCGTCCGCAAGGCGGGAGCGTTCGTGCAGGAGATCAGGCTTGCGCCGCTCGCTCAAGAAGATCTGGGGCGGCTCATTTCAGAGACGCTGAGCTGCACGCCAACCGTTGCCGCCCCGCTGGCGCGCCTGGTACACGACAAGACGGGCGGCAATCCGCTTTTCACCATCCAGTTCGTTTCTGCGCTCGCCGAAGAGGGGCTGCTCCGCTTCGATCACGATGCGGCGCGCTGGCAGTGGGAGCTCGATCGCCTTCACGCCAAGGGGTACACCGACAATGTGGCGGACCTTATGGTCGGAAAGTTGGCCCGCCTGCCGGTCAAGACCCAGGCGGCGCTGCAACAGCTCGCCTGCCTCGGCAATGCCGCCGAGATCGCGTTGCTTTCGAGCATTCTCGGGAAACCAGAGGACGACGTCCATTCAGATCTTTGGGACGCCGTTCGCCTGGAGTTGATCGAGCGTCTGGAGCGTTCGTACAAGTTCATCCACGACCGTGTCCAGGAAGCCGCCTATTCGCTGATCCCAGAGGAATTGCGCGTCGCGGCGCACCTTCGGATCGGCAGGCTGCTCGCGGCGCGCACACCCCCGGAGAAGCGCGAGGAATCGATCTTCGAGATCGTCAATCAGCTCAACCGCGGCGCCGCGCTGATCATCGCACGGGCGGAGCGCGAGCAGCTGGCTGAGCTAAACCTGCTCGCGGGCCAACGCGCCAAGGCCTCTGCCGCCTACGCCTCGGCGCTCACCTATCTCACCGCCGGTGCGGCTCTGTTGCCGGAAGACACGTTGAAGCGCCAGCACAAGCTCACCTTCGCGCTGGAGCTGGACCGGGCCGAGTGCGAGTTCCTCACCGGCGCGCTGGCGGAAGCGGAGCAGCGCCTGGCGGCGCTGTCAGACCGCGCCTCAAATACCGTGGAACGAGCCACTGTCGCGTGTTTGCGCGTCGATCTGTACACGGCCCTCGATCAGAGCAGCCGCGCCATTGCCGTCGGTCTCGATTACCTGCGGCATCTGGGCATCGACTGGTCGCCGCATCCGACGAATGAGGAAGCACGACGTGAATACGAGCGTATCTGGTCGCGGCTCGGGAGTCGCCCGATCGAGTCCCTGATCGATCTGCCTTTGATGAGTGACCCGGCATCCCTGGCAACGTTGGACGTTCTGACCAAGATCGGAGCACCTGCAGTGTATACGGATGCTAACCTGGTTGCCCTGGTCGCCTGCCGAGCAGTCAATCTCAGTCTCGAGCACGGCAACTGCGACGCTTCGTGCAGCGCGTATGTATGGCTGTCCATGGTCGCCGGTCCGCGCTTCGCCGACCATCGGAGCGCCGTATATCGTTTTGGCCAGCTCGGCTATGACTTGGTCGAAGGACGCGGACTGAGGCGTTTCCAGGCCAGGACCTATATGGAGTTTGGATATGGCGTCGTGCCCTGGACGAGACATGTCCGGGCTGGCCGCGATGTGGTGCGCCGCGCCTTCGATGCAGCAAACAAGGTCGGCGATCTCACTTACGCCGCCTACTGCGGCGACCAATTGAACACCAACCTTCTCGCGGCGGGCGATCCGCTTGCCGAAGCCGAACGCGAAGCCGAGCAGGGCCTCACGTTCGCACACAAGATGCGGTTCGGGCTTGTCACTGACGCCATTACCACCCAGCTCGGACTTATCCGCACGCTGCGCGGTTTGACGCCGACATTCGGCTCTTTCGACGATGAGCAGTTCGATGAAGCGCGTCTCGAGCACCGTTTTTCGGAGAATCCGGATTTGGCGTTTGTCGAGTGCTGGTACTGGATCCGCAAGCTGCAGGCGCGATTCTTTGCTGGTGACTACGCGTCGGCCGTTGAGGCGTCGTCGAGGGCACAACGGCTGTTGTGGACCTCGGTCTCGCAGTTCGAAACAGCAGAATATCACTTTTTCGACGCGCTATCTCGAGCCGCCTGCTGCGATTCCACGGCAGTCGGCGAGTGCCAGCAGCACCTGGACGCTGTCGCTGCGCATCACAAGCAACTCCAGCTGTGGGCGGCGAATTGCCCGGACAATTTCGAGAACCGCGCCGCGCTGGTCGGCGCCGAGATCGCACGGATCGAAGGCCGCGCACTCGATGCCATGGACCTCTACGAACAGGCCATCCGCTCGGCCCGCGCCAACGACTTTATTCACCAGGAGGCGCTCGCCAACGAGCTCGCTTCGCGCTTCTACTCGGCGCGCGGCTTCGAGAAAATTGCCAGTGTATATTTGCGGGACGCCCGTTACGGCTATTTGCGTTGGGGAGCCGACGGCAAGGTGCGGCAACTCGACGAGCTGTATCCACACCTCAGGGAGCAAGAGCCGGCGCTCGCTCCGACGAGCACGATCGGGGCGCCGGTCGACCATCTCGACCTCGCGACCGTGATCAAGGTGTCGCAAGCGGTGTCCGGCGAGATGGTGTTGGACAGGCTGATCGATACACTCATGCGGACCGCGATTGAGCAGGCGGGAGCCGAACGCGGCCTGTTGCTTCTTCACAGGCCTGGGAAGATCGCGGGTGCAAACCCACATCGGATAAGGGCGGAAGCTACAACCGGCCCCGCCAACGTCAGCGTGCATCTGCGCAACGAGGCCGTGACTGCTTCGAATCTCCCGCAATCGGTCCTCCAATATGTGCTGCACACCCAGGAAAGCCTGATTCTCGACGATGCCGCCGCGCAGCCCGCCTTTGCCGCAGATCCCTACATCCGTCAGCGCCAGGCTCGTTCCATTCTCTGTCTGCCCCTGATGAACCAGGCCGACCTCATTGGCGTTCTCTACCTCGAGAACAACCTTGCCCCGCGCGTCTTCGCAGCGGCCCAGGTCGCGGTCCTGAAGTTGCTCGCCTCTCAGGCGGCAATGTCGCTGGAGAATGCCCGCCTATACCGCGGCCTCGCAGAACGCGAAGCCAAGATCCGGCGTTTGGTCGACGCCAATATCATCGGGATCGTCGTCTGGGATCTGCAAAGTAGAATCACCGAGGCCAACGACACGTTTCTCCACATGGTAGGGTTAGACCGTGAGGAGCTTGCCTCCGGACGCGTGCGCTGGACCGATCTGACGCCGCAGGAATGGCAGGAACGCAGTGCCCGGGCCATCGAAGAGGTAAAGACGGCGGGAACTGTGCAACCGTACGAAAGGGAGTGTCTCCGCAAGGACGGCAGCCGTGTGCCGGTGCTGGTCGGCTCGGCCGTGTTCGACGAGCGACGGGGCGAAGGCGTGGCCTTCGTGCTGGATCTGAGCGAGCGCAAGCAGGCGGAAGCCGAGGCACGCGACAGCGAGCAGCGCTACCGTGAGATGCAGATGGAGCTCGCGCACGCTAACCGTATCGCAACCATGGGGCAGCTCACTGCCTCGATCGCTCATGAAGTGAACCAGCCTATCGCCGGAGCGGTCACCAACGCCGAAGCGGGACTGCGCTGGTTAAGAGCACAACCACCGGATCTGGAGGAGGTTCGCCAGGCGCTCGACCGTATCGTCAAGGACGCCACCCGCGCCGGCGACGTGGTCGGTCGAATCCGTGAGCTCGTCGGGAAGGCGCCGCCCCGCAAGGAGCGGGTGGACATCAACGAGGCGATCCACGAGGTGATCGAGATCACGCGTGGCGAAGCCGCCAAGATAGGCGCGTCGGTGCAGACGGCGCTGACGGAGCGCTTGCCACTGGTTGAAGGCGATCGCGTTCAATTGCAGCAAGTTCTCCTCAATCTCATCATCAACGCCGTCCAGGCAATGGGTGCGGGTCCGGATGGGCCCCGAGAATTGTTGATCACCAGCGCTCCAGCCGACCCGAATGCCGTCCAGGTCGCCGTGAAGGATTCGGGACCAGGCGTGGCACCGGCCAGTATCGAGCACTCTTTCACCGCCTTCTACACGACGAAGCCCGACGGTTTGGGCATGGGGCTATCCATCTGCCGTTCAATCATTGAAGCTCATGGAGGCCGGCTATGGCTGACGGCGAACGTGCCTCGAGGCGCCATTTTTCACTTCACAATCCCAGCCCACTCGGATGACGCATCGTGATTCGCGCGCCAAGTAGGGTCAGAAGCGCAACTGGCGCTGCGCGCTCGCAGCGCTACCTCGCCGGCCTGGGTGGCTGCCGGTCTGTAATGGCGATAGACGAATGAATCCGGCGTCCGCTGCGCGGCCCTGGCTCGCGGCGACTTCTGCCGCTTTGCCTTCTTTCGGGACTTTGCGCAGGGGCGTTGCCCGTGCGTCTCGCCAGCGCGCAAGACGATGCCAATTCCGCGCTACCGGCACCCAGGCGGACACCTGGAATAAAGGGAAACTCATAGGAGCCAAGCCACCGCTTCGACAGAAACACGTCTGGGCGATCCGCACCAAGCTCCAGATCGAGCATCGAACGCGCGATCTGGCGATGTTCAATCTGGCGATCGACAGCAAGTTGCGAGGCTGCGATGTCGTCGCTCTCAAGGTCGAAGATGTTGCGCCGAATGGCTATTCCATCGATCGGGCGACCGTCCGCCAGAAAA
>Ga0137412_10002914_pt1 | contig 13615 bp, 10 predicted proteins | sample CZODoug2_1_16fun_FD_122160 | JGI IMG/M metagenome (GOLD analysis project Ga0137412, IMG submission 122160) | Vadose zone soil fungal communities from Angelo Coast Range Reserve, California, USA - CZODoug2_1_16fungal (Hybrid Assembly) | ecosystem: Environmental > Terrestrial > Soil > Vadose zone... | reverse complement strand
CCGCAAATCTTAGGAAGAGATGTAACCCCGTAATATTCAATACTTTTCACCCACCAAATCCGACTCTTTGGAAGGAGTTGAAAACCGCCGTTCTTTGCGGATAATGGCTGCCTAAGCAGTAAGTGCCGAGGCATTAAATGTCCAAGCAGCATTATCAAGTATCGACCTACAAGTCGCAGAACAGCGTCGGCTACCTCCTCAAGCGCGCCCATTCCTTGATGTTGGCCGTCCTCGAACCGATGCTCGAGGAGCGCGGCTTCAGCTTCATCCAGTACGTCATTTTGTCGTGGCTGCGCGATGGCATCGCGGTGAACCCCAAGGACATCTGTGTCCAGTATCGCCACGACAGCGGTGCGCTCACGCGCGTCATCGACCAGCTGGCGGAGCGCGGCCTGTTGGAGCGCGTCCGCCGCGATCGCGATCGGCGCAAAGTGGAATTGCAGCTCACTCCCGCCGGCCTCGCAGCGATCAACGGTGTCATCCCGGATGTCGTGGAGAAACTCAATCTGGCGCTGGCCGATTTCAGCGGCGCCGAGTTCGCGGAATTCTTCCGCCTGCTCACCAAGCTCAATACCACGCTGCAATCGGCCGTCAATCCAGCTGCGGCGCCGGCGGACGCGTAAGCACATGCGTATCAAGTCCTCGCTCATGCCCATCAAGGTCTTGTTCCTGACGAGCGCCGCGTTGAGCGCCGTCCTCGTTGCAGGCTGCGCCTTGCCCCCGCCGAAGGAAGCTCCGCATCCGCACCAGCTGGCGAATGACAACGTCGGTCTCGGCGGCGTGGCGGTCGAGCCCGTTGCGGACAGCTGGTGGAATTCCTTTCAAGACCCGCAGCTCGATCGGCTGATTCGCCAGGGGCTCAAAGACAGCCCGACGCTGACCCAGGCCCAAGCCCGCGTCGGCGCAGCACTCGCACAGGCCCAATCCGCGCAGGCCGGACTGCGGCCGAGCGCCAACCTCGATGCCAGCGCCTTCTACCAGCGCGCCCCCGCGAACTACGTCATCCCCCCGCCCCTCGCCGGACATAGTTTCTGGGAGGGCCAAGCCGGCGCCAGTTTCGGCTGGGATCTCGATTTCTGGGGACGCCAGGCCGATGCCGTACACCGCGCGCAGGACCTGACCCAGTCCGCGCGCTTCGACGTCGACAATGCGCGGCTCATGCTCGCCGGCGCCATCACCCAAGCCTACATCGACCTCTACCGCGAAAACGCGCTCGCCGACATCGCCACGCGCTCCGAGGCCCAGCGCCAGAACATCGTCAACATCACGCGCCGCCGCGTCGCCGCCGGTCTCGACACCCAGCTCGAGTTGCGCGAAGCCGAAGGCCAATTGCCGCAGGCCCGAGTGGCGCGCGCCCAAGCCCAGGCAGCCGCGGATCTCGCAGTCCATGAACTCGCCGCGCTGACCGCGCAGGGCGCCGACGCCTACGCGTCGATTCAGCGCCCCCTGCTCCAGGTCGAAGCCGCTCTCCCCGTCCCGAACGCACTGCCCATCAACCTGCTCGCGCGCCGGCCCGATATTCTGTCGGCACGCCTCACCGTGGCCGCCGCCGATGCACAGCGTCTGGCCGCCAAAGCAGCGTTCTATCCGCAAGTGAATTTGCGCGCGATCGCCGGTTTCGGCGCGTTCGGCATGAGTAATCTAGTGCAGTCGTCCGCCGGCGGCTACGGCATCGGCCCGCTGATCTCGCTGCCCCTCTTCGATGGCGGCAGACTGCGCGCGGAATACCGCGGCAGCGAAGCCGATCTCGATGCCGCGATCGCCGGCTACAACGACACCGTGCTGCGCGCCGTGCAGCAGACGGCCGATCAAATCACCCGCATCGACGCGTTGGCGCGCGAGCGCGTGGATCAACAGCAAACGCTCGACTCCACCGAAGCCGCCTACAAATTGGCCGAGGAACGCTATCGGGCCGGCCTCGCGAGCTATCTGTCCGTGCTCAACGCCGAAACCCAGGTGCTCTCCGCGCGCCAGTCCATGGTCGATATTCTTACCAGCCAGGCCGTGGCGCGAGTGACCCTGCTGCTCGCCGTCGGCGGCAGTTTCGATCCGCGCGCTTCCGGCGCGCTCGCCCAGGCGCGCGCCCCCGCGTCCTCTTCACTGTCTTCTGCGCAGTCTCCTGCGCAGTCATCGTCACAACCCTCATCAGAATCTTCTTCGAGAATCGTTACGGGGATAAACCCATGAGTACGCCAACCCATTCAGAAACATCCGAGTCAGTGACAGCCAAACCACTGACAGCCAAATCAGTGACAATCGAATCGGCGGCCACTGAATCAGCGGCCACTGAATCAGCGAGCCCCGGATCAGCGAGCCCCGAATCTCCCGGCGCCAAATCCCCCGGCCGCGCGCGCCGATTGGGATTGATCGGATTGGGCGCCGTCGTCGCGCTCTCCGGCTTGGGCTACCTGGGGTATTGGTTTTTCGACGGCCGCTTTTACGAGTCCACCGACGATGCCTACGTCAACGGGGACGTGGTCCAGGTGACCAGCGAGATTCCCGGCACCGTGGTCTCCTTGAATGTCGATGACACGCAGCCCGTGCATGTCGGACAGCGCCTGTTGGAACTCGACCCGGCGGACGCGAAAATCGCCGAGGCCAATGCGGAAGCGGATCTGGCCCGCGCGGTGCGCCAGGTGCGCGGCCTGTTCGCGCAGGGCAAGGAGTTGCACGCCCAGATCGAGCAGCGGGAGCAGGCCGAGCGCACCGCGGACGATGACCTGAGGCGGCGCGGTGGTCTCATCGCCGACGGTGCCATTTCCGCCGAAGAGCTCTCGCACGCGCGCGACGCCGTCACCACCACTCGTGCCAACGTCGCCGCCGCCCGCCAGCAGTTGAGTCAGACCATTGCGCAGATCGACGGCACCACCATCGCGGATCATCCGCAGGTGCTGGCCGCAGCGGCCGCCGTTCGCAATGCGGCCCTCGCCCTGCATCGTGCCGACCTGACTTCGCCGGTCACCGGCATGATCGCCAAACGCTCGGTGCAGGTCGGCCAGCGGGTGGCGGCGGGGACGCCGCTCCTCGCCGTGGTGCCGCTCGACGATGTGTGGATCGACGCCAACTTCAAAGAGGGGCAGCTCGAGCGCATGCGCACCGGCCAACCGGTGATCGTGCACACCGACTTGTACGGTGGCGATGTGACCTACCACGGACACGTGGTCGGCATCGCCGCGGGCAGCGGCAACGCCTTTGCGCTGCTGCCCTCGCAGAACGCCTCAGGCAACTGGATCAAAATCGTGCAGCGCCTGCCGGTGCGCATTCTGTTGGATGCCGATGAACTCAAAGCCCATCCGCTGCGCGTCGGATTGTCGACTACGGTGCGGGTGGATTTGCACGACATCTCAGGTCCGCTCATGACCACGGCCGTGCGCAGTGTGCCGCAGCCCATCCAACTGAGCGCGGGCGACGATCCGGCCGTGGGCGCACGCATCGCCGAAATCATCACCGACAATGCCGGACCCAAGGCGCACGAGCCGGCGCGGCTCAGCCGCAAGGGAAAGTCGGGACCCGACGGAAAGACCGCAGTCGACAGCGACGACGCTCGGGTGGCCGCCGGCTCGTGAGCGCCAATCCCGCCATCGCCGCGCCGGCCCTGCTCGGCAGCCGCAAGGCCATCACCGCCGTGGCGCTGGCCTTGGGCACCTTCATGCAGGTGCTCGACACCTCCATCGCGAACGTCTCCATCCCGACCATTGCCGGCAACTTGGGAGTCAGCTCGGATCAGGGCACGTGGGTGATCACCTCGTTTGCGGTGGCCAACGGCGTGTCGGTACCGCTCACCGGGTGGCTCATGCAGCGCTTCGGCGTGGTGCGGACTTTCGTCATCTCGGTCGCGCTGTTCACCATCGCCTCTCTGCTCTGCGGCCTGGCCTGGAGCCTGCCGTCCTTGATTGCGTTTCGCGTGCTGCAGGGCGCGGTGTCGGGCCCCATGATTCCCGGCAGCCAGGCGCTGTTGATCGAGGTATTCGGTCCCGCCAAGCGCCATACCGCGCTCGCCATCTGGTCGATAACCACGTTGGTGGCCCCCATTGCGGGACCCCTGCTCGGCGGCTACATCTCGGACAACTATGTGTGGCCGTGGATCTTTCTCATCAACGTACCGGTCGGCGTGTTCTGCGCGTTTCTGTGCTGGAACAATCTTAAATCTCATGAAACGCCGACCAGGAAGCTGCCGATCGATCGGGTCGGCCTGATGCTCTTGTTCCTGTGGGTGGGCGCACTGCAGATCATGCTCGACAAGGGCAAGGATCTCGACTGGTTCCACTCGCCGGCCATCGTGATCTTGTTGGTCGTCACCGCCATTGCCTTCGTCGCGTGGCTGATCTGGGAACTCACCGACAAGCATCCCATCGTGGACTTGAGCCTGTTCAAGTCGCGCAGCTTCGCGGTTGGTACCGTAGCGCTGTGCCTGGTGTACGGCGTTTTCTTCGCCAATATCGTTCTGATGCCGCTCTGGCTGCAAAGCTACGAGGGCTACACCGCCACCTGGGCCGGCCTGGTCTCCGCCCCGAGCGGCGTGACTGCCATCCTGACCTCGCTCATGATCGGACGCCTGATGCGCCGCTTCGATCCGCGCATGCTGGCCGCGACCTCCTTTGGACTGTACGCGGCCTCTTATTTCATGCGCGCCGGGCTCACCTCCGATGCCAGCTTCTTCGCCTTCATGGCGCCGCAGCTGGTGCAGGGGTTCGCCATGGGATTGTTCTTCGTCACCATGCTCGCCGTGATCTTCGATGGCCTCCCGCCGCACAAGATACCCGCGGCCTCGGGCCTCTCGAATTTCCTGCGCATCACCGCCGGCAGCTTCGCCACCTCGCTGACCACCACCTTTTGGGACCGGCGCGAAGCGCTGCATCAGACTCGGCTCGCGGATACCATCAGCGTCTACGCCCCCGCCTACCAGCACTCGCTCGCGCAATTGCACCAGCTTGGCCTCAACGATCTGACGGCCGCGGGCGCGATGACCCGAAGCCTCGTGGGGCAGAGTTATCTCCTGTCCTCGCTCGATCTCTTCTATTTGTCCGGCTGGCTTTGCGTGGTGCTGATTCCGCTGTGCTTCCTGGTGCGCCGGCCCGCGTCCGGCGGCCCTACACCGGTGGCGGCGGACTAGGCTCTCCGCGCCACCCACCCGGTCAACCGGGAGTAAAATGCCCCGTTATAGTTATTGGCCGCCCCCCAAACGAGCGCGCCGCAATAACGAACTGCCGGGAGAAACGCATGTCGCAGTCAAAACCCGCCGAAAAGCCGATTTGGTCTCAGTCGACAGCCGCGCAATTTTATCCGTCCGCATTGCACAATCCACGACTCGCCCTTGGAATTGCATTATCCGCGCTGCTGGCGGGCTGCTGGGACGATCGCAACGACGGCTGCTGCGTCAGGATCACGCCCACGGAGATTTCCAAGGGCGTCGTCAGCGCCGATTTCACCGGCGACGGTTTCGCCGACGTGATCGCGCTCAGCTCCGTTCTTCCCGCCGCGGGACCGGGCTCATCCAACCTCAAGGTGTTTCTGTCGACGGCCGCCGGCGCATTCGCGGCGCCGACATTCACGGCGGACGGGACTGACCCGCTGTATCTGGCGAGCGCCGATCTCAATGGCGACGGGTTCAAGGATCTGGTCTCCGCCAGCTACGATGACGGTGCGCTCGCAGTATTCTTCAATGACAAGGCGAGCCCCGGCACCTTCAACACACCGCTGGTCTTGAACAGCCCCGGCGCTTCGCAAGTCGCCATCGCCGACATGAATGCCGACGGACTGCCGGACTTGATCTCCGCGGACTTCAACGTCTCGTTGTTCGTACAAACCTCTCCGGGAACCTTTGCCGCGCCGGTCGCCCTCTATTCCGGCGGCGCCAATTGGGTCGCGGCCCGGGATCTCAACGGCGATGGCGCCGCCGATGTGGCGCTCACGGATGCGGTCGGCGTCAAAGTTCTGATGCACACGGGCGCCGCCACGACGACGACGTTCGCGGCTCCGGTGACGGTATTCACGCAAACCTCCAACCTGAATGTCGCAGGAGCGAACATCATCGCTATCGCCGACGTGAACGGCGATGGACTCAACGACCTCATCATCACGGATCCGGGTCCGACCGGCGGCATGGCCCCGACCGTCAACGTACTGCTGCAGAATTCCGCCAGTCACGGCAGCTTTCTCGCGCCCGTCAGTTATCCCATCGCGACGCAGGATCTGCCGCAATCCATCGTCGTCGCGGACCTTGAGGGCACGGGCAAGTTGGACATCGTCATCGGCGGGCGGCAATCCGTCACCGTGCTGCTGCACGATCCGGCCAACCCCGGCAAATTCCTGGCCGCCAGCATCTATACGGCCGCGAACGCCAATGAAATCGCGGTCGCGGACATCAACGGTGACGGCAAGCCCGACATCGTGGTGAGCAGCGGCGTAACACATGCGATGCAGGCCGGCGTGGCGACGACCAACCCCGGAGTGTTGCTGCAGAGCGCCACGACCGCAGGCACCTTCGGAGCCCTCCAGGATCTGCCCTAGAGGATCCTTAGAGACCGCGGTTCCACCACCAACCGGCACCAAATATCACCACCATCATCAAGGAGGAGACCAGCTTCACGATCGTACCGAAGATTAGCCCGATCCAGGCGCTCACACCTACCTGCGTCGAGCGCAAGACGCTATTGCCGGCGGCGAGTTCGCCCAACACGGCTCCGACAAAAGGCCCAAGCAACAACCCCGGTAGCCCAAAAAACAACCCGATCACAGTCCCCGCAAGCGCACCCGCCACTGCCTGCTTGCTGGCTCCCACCCGCTTCGCACCCAAAGCGCCGGCGAGCAAGTCCAACGTCAGCCCAACCGCACCGATGCCTGCGATGCCGAGCAGCCACCAGAGGCCGACGTGGCGGTAACGATCCACGCCGGCGATCAACCAGATGCCCCCGAAAATCAACGGAATGCCGGGTAGCGTCGGCACGATCGCGCCGACCAGACCGGCGACTATCAGCGCGATCGCGATGACGTATAACAGGACGTCCACGACGTAAAGTAAACCAAAACTACTCTGCGTGTGAGTAGCCATAGGCCAGCGCCGGGCGACGATGCCGCCCGAGGCGGCCGCGGCTCCGGCGGCAACGACCTTGCACGAACTTCGGGTGCGGCATTTGCTATGGTGTGGGCCCATGAGTACCGACTTCGCATTCGCGCAAGTGTTGGATCTGGGCGGCGACGGCCTGCGGGTGGGAGTGAAGGACTCGATCGATATTGAGGGCTTCGCGACGCGCATGGGCAGCGCGTGTTTCGCCGACGCACCGCCGGCGCGGCGGCACGCGGAGGTCGTGCGAGCTCTTCTCGATCAGGGCTGCCGGATCGTGGGCAAAACCAATCTTCATGAACTCGCCTACGGCGTCACCGGCATCAACCGCTGGACCGGCACGCCCGTCAATCCTCGGGCTCCCGGGCGGATACCGGGCGGTTCCTCCAGTGGGTCGGCTGTCGCGGTCGCCGCCGAGCTCGTTGATTTTGCCGTCGGCACCGACACCGGAGGTTCTATCCGTATACCCGCGGCCTGCTGCGGCGTATATGGCCTCAAGCCGTCATACGGACGAGTCAGTCGCTCGGGAGTGCATCCGGCCGTCTCGTCGCTCGATTGCGTCGGACCTATGGCGCGCGACATGCCGACGATCGAACGCGCGATGCAGATGCTCGATCCGTCTTTTCGCCCGCACGCCCCGCCTTCGCAGGCCATCATGGGTTGGGTTTCGGTCCACGCAGATCCAGAGGTCGCCGCCGCTGCGCGCGGCGTTCTCGAGCAAACGAATATCTCCCTACGACCGGTGTCGCTGCCCGCATTCGAATCGGCATATGCGGCCGGACTTGCCATCATCGGCGCCGAAAATTGGGCGGCGTACGGCCACTTGGCCGCGAGCGAGGCGCTCGGAATTGATGTGCGAACGCGGTTGCTCGCGGCGCGCGAGATTTCTGCTGCGGATGTTGTTGCCGCTGAACGGGTGCGCCGCGCATTTCGGGCGGAGGTCGACGAGGCGCTGACTCAGGTCGATGCGCTCGCCCTCCCCACGCTGCCGGATTTTCCGCCCACCCTCGCCGCCGCCGGCGATTGGCGGGCCAGCGTGCGGACCACCTCGTTCGTACGGCCATTCAATTTGTCGGGTCACCCCGCCATCACCCTTCCGGTGGCGGCGGCCGGCGGCTTGCCCATCGGCCTCCAACTGGTCGGGCGTCTTCATGCGGACGAAGCCCTGTGCGCGCTGGCTCGCATGGTGGCACAGCATTTTTAAAGCTTGGCGCTCAGATGCCCGCTTCAGTGGCCAGGCATGCTCGACTTCAATTGCCAGGCCTGATCGATGAGATACGCATGAATGGCTTCAACGTCGGGCGGGGACAGTACGTCGTCAAAGCGCGCCATTCCCTTCGGCACATAGGCGCCTCCGAGCACGATGGAGCTGAACAGTGCATGCGTCCCAGGTTGCATGCGACGTAGGTCGGGGAGATTGCCCCGGCCCATGACATGACATCGCGAACAAAAGCGATTGTAGAGCACCTCGCCTGCGGCGATCTGCTTGGAATCGGCAGCCTTCTTGCCATCGGTTGTCTGCTTGCCATCGGCGGTTTGCGCCGGCGGCTCAGGGAGCGGCGGGTCGGTGCGCAGTGCCGGCAGCGGCGGCGGCGGTCCGCCGATTTTTAGCACGATGATGCGTCCCTCGTTCCCGTAGCGGTACGCGGCTGATGCAGGGTCGAGCGGCGAGCCGGTGATCACGGCGCCGCCGCCGAAGCCCGCGACGATCGCAATGTATTGCGTGTCGCCGGCTCGATACGTCATCGGCGCCGCCATCATCGAACTGCCCAGGGCAACAGACGCCAGCCGCTCGCCCGTGTCGGACGAATATGCGTTGAGACTGCCGTTGGCGTCGCCTTGGAACACGAGACCGCCGCCGGTCGCCAACACTCCGCCGTCCCAACTCGTCGCCGTCTGCGCCTCCCAGAGAACGCGGTGCTCCGCGACGCTCCACGCGCGCAGAAACCCGCGCGAGGCGGTGTCGGTCTTCATGCCGTGCTCGAGTTGGGTGATCGGCGGCAGCGCGCCATATAAAGAGTGCATGGATTTCGGGTCATAGACTTCCGGCGGAAAGGCCGGCGTCGTGAACTGCCCTTCCACCAGCCCCGCCCTGCGATCGCTGGCCTCGATGATCACGTTGCCGGTTTCGATCACCGGAATGAAAGTCACGCGCCGTTTGACGTCGTACGCCATGGGCTGCCAGCTGTGAGCGCCGGCCTCGGAGGGAAACACCAGCGCCGGGCCGTGATCGTAGTTCGCGCTCGGATCGGCCGCAGGTCGACCGGTTTTCGCGTCGATGCCGCGAGTCCAACTGACGAAGGCGAAGTTGTGCGCGGACAAGAGTTCGCCCGAGGCGCGGTCGAGCACATAGTAAAAGCCGTTCTTCGCAGCCTGCATCACGACTTGACGGAGCCGGCCCTGCAGTTCGACGTCCGCCAATATCAGCTTCTGCGTGCTGTCATAGTCCCATCGATCTCCCGGCGTGGTTTGGTAGTACCAGGCCATTGCACCGCCGTCGGCATGGATGGCGATGATCGAGGCCGCATAGAGCTCATCGCCGCCGTGACGCCCGCTGAGATGCGAGTTGTAGGGAGCGGCATTCGCGGTGCCGATGTACACGAGCTTGAGCGCCGGGTCATAGGCCATCCCGTCCCACACGTTGCCGCCGCTGCCCGCATCCCAGGGATGCCGCGGATCCCAGGTCTTCACAGCCGCTTCCAGATGCGGCTGGTCCTGCGGGCCCTCCGCTGGATTGCGCGGCACGGTAAAGAACCGCCATCGGAGTTCGCCGCTCTTGAGATCGTAGGCGGAGATGTAGCCGCGTGCCCCGGCGAAATCGGCGCCGCCGTTTCCAACGATGATGAGATCGCCCGCGAGGAGCGGCGCTCCCGTAATGGTGTAGGGCTTGCGTTCCCCGCGTCCGATCAGCGTGTCGACCTTCCACATCAGCCGGCCAGTCCGTGCATCGAGTGCATGCAGCCAGCCGTCGAGAGCCCCCACGTACAGCCGTCCCTCGAACGCCGCGAGCCCGCGGTTGACGGCGTCGCAACACGCGTAGCGCGCCCACTGGCCATCGATGTGCGGGTCGTAGGTCCACAGCTCTTTGCCGCTCGCCGCGTCGAGTGCATAAACCCGCCCGAAGTTGCCGGTCGCGTACATCACGCCGTCGATCACCAGCGGCGTGGATTCCTGACCGCGATTCGTCCCGAGATGGTAGTCCCAGGCGAAACCTAGCTTCCCGACGTTGCCGGTATTGATGTCTTTCAACGGCGAATAAAAAGTGCCATTGGCGTCCCGCCCGGGAGTGAGCCATTGGTCGGGCTCGCCCGCTGCGAGCCGCTCGGCGTTGACGTCCGCCGCCCTCACGGGAGTCGCCGGTGCCCCTGGCGGTGCCTGGGCACTTTCCTGATGACAGCCGCACAGGGCTGCAATCATCGCCGCGGCCAGCGCCCGAGTGAGCACATCTAGTCTTCGTTTCGCCATCCCGTTTCCCTCAGTCTTCGATTTATTTGATCCTTGTCCGCGCAGTATGACGCCTATCGACCGACCGCCCGGGACTCATGCACTGGCCTCGACATTGATCCGCTCGGCCAACTGACTGAGCCGCGCGGCCATTAGCGACAGCCCGTGCGCGACCATACTGGCGGTGAACAAACAAACGATTCCTGAGGACAGCATGAGTATATTCGATCGCCACAGCCGTCTGCATCGCGTGACCGCCGAGGGGGCCGCGATGAGCCCGCTCTCCCGTCGCGCCTTCGTCACCGGCGCCCTCGCCACCGGCATTCTATCCACGCTGCCGACCTTCGACGGCGAGGCGTCCGAACCCGTGCAGCATTTGGTCGCCGCAACGCGAACGCTGGAAGTCAATGCCCGCGCAGCGCGAGTCTACGGCCTCACCGGACCGGATGGACGCCCGGGCCTCCGCCTGCGCGCGGGTGAGCGCTTCCGCGTCGATCTCGTCAATCGGAGCGGCAAGCAGACACTCGTCCACTGGCACGGTCAGTTGCCGCCATGGATGCAGGACGGATTTCCATGGCCCGAGACTCCTCCGCTGGCAATCGATGCGGTGCGATCCTACGACTACGCTCCCGTTCCCGGGACGTACTGGATGCATTCGCACTATGGCATGCAGGAACAAGTCCTGATGACCGCGCCTCTGATCGTCGAGGACGAAGTGGCGCGGCGCGAGGATCGGCAGGAAATCGTTCTGCTGCTGCACGATTTTACTTTTCGGAGTCCCGAGGAGGTGTTCGCCCGCCTCACCCACGCCGATGGACGCGGAACTCGCGCGGTTGTGCAGCGCGCCGGCGACGGTTCCGGCCACGCAGTCAGAGCGCAACACGCTGCCATGACCGGCATGGACATGCACGGCACGGACATGGGCGGCATGAACATGGCCGGCATGGACATGGCCGGCATGACGAACATGTCAGGACACGGCGCAGCGGTCATGCAGATGTCCGGCGCTGCGCCCCCGCAAATGGACCTCAATGACGTTGATTACGACGCCTTCCTCGCCAACGATCGGACCCTCGCCGACCCTGAAGTGGTGCGCGTCGAACGCGGCGGCCGGATCCGCCTGCGGATCATCAACGGCGCATCCTCGAGCCAGTTCTGGATCGATCTCGGAGCGCTCACGGGCAACGTCGTCGCAGTCGACGGCCATCCCGTCCGGCCCGTCACGAGCCAACGATTCCCGATCGCGATGGCACAACGCTTCGACCTGCTGATCGATCTCCCGAGCAGCGGAGCCTTTCCCGTACTCGCCCAGCTCGAAGGCTCGCCGCGCCGCACCGGAATCATTCTCGCCACACGAGGTTCGAATATCACGCGCGTTGCGGATCGGAGCCCGATCGCGCCGCCTGTCGACCTTTCGCTGGAGACGCGGCTCGCCGCTGCGGAGCCGCTCCACGCGCGTCCCGCGGATCTGGTCCGTACTATCTCGCTGGGCGGCAGCATGCACCCCTATTCCTGGTCGATGAATGGAGAGAGGTGGCCGCACATCACACCGCTCATGGTGAAGCAGGGGCAGCGTGTGGAGTTTGAGCTCGTCAACCGCACCATGATGGCGCATCCAATGCATCTACACGGCCACGCATTCCAAGTGGTCGCGATTGACGGGCGACCCCTTCAGGGCGCCGTGCGCGATACCGTGCTGGTCATGCCCGGGACGGGACGGGTCCGGATCGCCTTCGACGCCGACAATCCGGGTCGTTGGGCATTTCATTGCCACAATCTCTACCACATGCAGTCCGGCATGATGACGGAGGTCAGATACGACGGAATTGCTGCGTAAGACGGCAGACTTTGACCGCGTGCCATCGACGCCGGTGCCGCTTTGGTTCATTCGACCCGCGTGCTTGATGCCGTCCGCGGATCAGCTCATCCGCGGGGTGCAGACGTTCCGCGATCCCTCGAGCGGCCCACGTTCGAGCTCAGCAATCAGTATGATCACGCATGGCTCAACGGCTCGAACGAGTACGCCATGAGCGACGACCCCAACTTCAACCCAAACGGCAAAGTCAACGGTAACTGGACCTCGCTGCAGCCGGTAAGACCGCAGCCCTGAGGCATCAATGTTCGCGGTGACGAAGCTAGGAGGATAGGAACGTGACGAAATTCGTGATCACCCTGCTCGCCGCCGCCATCACGCTCTTGCAGCCGGCGCTGTCAGTTGCCAGCGTCAAACCAACCGACTCCGGTGCAAAGCCGAGTTCTTTTGTCCCGCACCCTCATACGAGTCACCACGTCTATGGTGCACCCATTCAGCCGGCCATCGTGGGTCACGGCAAGACTTCTCATCACAAACACGCGCCGAAGAAGCGATCTTCACCCGGAAAGGTTACCTCGCCACAAGTCCTTTCATAGGCGAGTTATGGCAGATTATGCGACCAGTTGCATCGGGGAGCGAATTACAAAGAGGTGGCCGGGCGGCCGTCAGTATCAGTAGAGGAGCACCGCCTCGCGCTCGCTTCGCCAGCGGACTTCGTCGGGAGCCGTCAGCGCCTCCAGATCGGCGGGCGTCGCCGCCGGATCGTCCACCCAACGGCGCAGCAGATCGCTGCCGTTGATGACGTCGATCGCGGGCCGGTCCTTCTCGTACTCGTAGGCAAAGTCGCGCCAGATCTCGTAATCCGGACGCAGCCGCCGCAGAGCCTTGAACGCGAGCGCGAACAATCGCCACGGCCTGAATCCCTCGTGGTCATAGTACGCACCGTCTTCCACATGCACCTGCACACCCGCGCAGAGCTTCCCCGCGTGTTTGTGAAACGTTGGCTCGAACCAGCAAGGCCGCAGCCGACAGCCGTTCATCCATGGCGCCGCGAGCGAATGCATCTCCGCCAACAAGGCCCGCACATCGAGATCCGGCGCGCCGAGCAGTTCCAGCGGCCTCGTGGTGCCGCGGCCTTCCGACAACGTGGTGGCTTCGAGCATCACCGAGCCCGGATAGCAGCGCGCCATCCAGAGATTGGGCGCGTTGGGACTCGGATTGACCCAAGTCCGCTCGCCGAGCGGCCACCCATATCCCGGTGCGGCGTTCGGCTCCCAACCCTCCATCGGCACGAC
>Ga0137412_10001083_pt2 | contig 13618 bp, 12 predicted proteins | sample CZODoug2_1_16fun_FD_122160 | JGI IMG/M metagenome (GOLD analysis project Ga0137412, IMG submission 122160) | Vadose zone soil fungal communities from Angelo Coast Range Reserve, California, USA - CZODoug2_1_16fungal (Hybrid Assembly) | ecosystem: Environmental > Terrestrial > Soil > Vadose zone... | reverse complement strand
CGAGGACGCCGGATCCAGCGACGTTTCGACGGTCGAGAATCGGGCAGCCGAGAACGAGCCGGCCGAGAACGAGCCGGCCGATAGCGCTGCGGCTCGCGCGCGAGCACGTCGACGAGAGCTCCGGCAACGCAAGGCCTGACGAGACCGCTGGGGCACGACTGGCCCGGCTGGTTCCGGGCCGAGACGGCGATCCGTCAGCCGACGTAAGGGGCGATGAGCCGGTCGAGAACGCTCGTCGAAACAGCGCCGGGCGAATCGCCGAACACATGCGGCGTCGCCGCGCCGAGGCGCTGGCCCAGATACCGCTCGGCCACCTCGGACGGCGCCTCGCGGACGAGCAGGGAGCCCTGCAGGCAACGGGCGAGCAGCCCGGCGAACGCCCGGGCCCCGCGCTCGTCCGCGTCCGGATCCGCGCCCAAACCGTCAACGCGTGAGCGCAGCGATGCGACCGACGCGTCCAGGCGAGCATCGGCGCCCTCGGTGGTAGCCAGCTCGGCGAACACGGCGGCGACACTGTCCGGATCGCGACGCACCGCCCGCAGCACATCCAGGGCGATGACGTTGCCCGAGCCCTCCCAGATGCCGTTGAGCGGCGAGTCGCGGAAGAGCCGGGGCAGGCCGCTGTCCTCGACGTAGCCGTTGCCGCCGAGACACTCCAGGGCCTCGACGACGAAGGTCGGAGTGCGCTTGCAGATCCAGAACTTCGCCGCCGCGACGGCCAGCCGCAGGAACGCCGACTCGCCGTCGTCGACGCTACGGGCCAGGCGCATCCACGTGATCGTCGACGCCTCGGATTCAACGGCCAGGTCGGCCAGCACCTCGCGCATCAGCGGCTGCTCGATCAGCGGCCGTCCGAAGGCCGAGCGGTGAGTCACGTGATGTACAGCCTGGCTGAGCGCAGCCCGCTGCGTGGCCGCACTGCCTGTGACGCAGTCGAGCCGGGTCATCGTGACCATCTCGATGATCGTGCGCACGCCCGCGCCCTCGGCGCCGACCAGCCAGCCGACCGTCCCGTCGAACTCGACCTCGGACGACGCGTTGGACCGGTTGCCGAGCTTGTCCTTGAGCCGCTGGATCAGGAACGGGTTGCGGGCGCCGTCGGGCAGCACCCGCGGCACCAGGAAGCACGACAGCCCGCCCGGCGCCTGCGCCAGCACCAGGAACAGGTCGCACATCGGTGCCGAGCAGAACCACTTGTGCCCGGTCAGCACGTAGTGGTCGCCGACCGGCTCGGCCCGCGTGGTGTTGGCCCGGACGTCCGAGCCGCCCTGCTTCTCGGTCATGGCCATCCCGGCCAGCAGGCCCTGCTTGGACAGCGGCGCACGCAACCCGAAGTCGTAGGTCGTCGAGGTGAGCAGCGGTTCGTACTGCCGCGCGAGGGCCGGCTCATGGCGCAGGGCAGGTACGACGGCGTACGTCATGCTGATCGGGCACCCGTGGCCCGACTCGACCTGCGCCCACACGTAGAACTTCGCGGCCCGAAGGAGGTGCCCGCCGTCGCGCCACGGCGTGCCGTGCAGGCCCTGGCCGATCGCGACCGTGGTCAGCTCGTGCCACGCGGGGTGGAACTCGACCTCGTCGATGCGGTGCCCGAAGCGGTCGTGCGTGCGCAGCACCGGCGGGTAGGCGTTGGCGAGACGTCCCCACTCCTGCGCCTGGTCGCTGCCGGCCAGCTCGCCGAGCGCGACGAGTGGTTTCGTTTCGACGTCGGTCAGCTCGCGCAGTCCGTGGACCAGGGCGGCGTCGGCGCTGAACGGGTTGACGCCGGCGAGCGGCGGTGGCGTGTTGAGGACCTCGTGGGTCGGCATGCCCCTATGTTGCTACTCGCTGGTAACTTCGTCGAGGGGGACGTCGGGGTCGGCGAGCTTTTTCGGGTCGATCCGGGTGCGCGACGTAATGAGCGCCTTGATGGGGTCACCGACGTCCCAGACGTTGACGTTCATGCCGGCGAGGACGTGGCGCGAGGCGTCCAGCCAGAAGGCGACGAACTCGCGCCCGGCCCGGTCACCGCGTACCACCACCTCGGCGTAGCTGCCGGACGGCGCGTGGCCGACGTACTCCATGCCGAGGTCGTACTGGTCGGTGTAGAAGTAGGGCAGCCGGTCGTACTGCGCGCTGCGGCCGAGCATGCCGGCGGCGGCGACCGCCGGCTGGTTGAGCGCGTTGGCCCAGTGCTCGACGCGCACCCGCTGCTTGAGGAACGGGTGCTCGGCGTTGGCGATGTCGCCCACGGCGTAGATGTCGGGATCGCTGGTCCGCAGCGACGCGTCGACGAGCACGCCGTTGTCGACGGCGAGGCCGGCCGCCTCGGCCAGCTCGGTGTCGGGACGGGCGCCGATCGCGATCAGCACGGTGTCGGCGTCGATGGCCGTGCCGTCGGCGAGGCGTACCCCGTCGGCGTGCAGTTCGTCCACGGAGACGCCGGTACGCAGGTCGACGCCGTGGTCGCGGTGCAGCTCGGCGAACACCTGCCCCATCTCGGGGCCGAGGGCGGCGAGCAGGGGCAGCTCGGCCGCCTCGAGCACGGTCACGTCGGTGCCGGCCTGCCGGGCGGTCGCGGCGACCTCGAGGCCGATCCAGCCGCCGCCCACGATCACGATCCGGCCGGCGCCGAATTGCGATCGGATCGCGTCGGAGTCGGCGCGGCGGCGGAAATGGCGCAGGTTGTCATCGCCGGGCAGGTGGCGCGGCGTCGAGCCGGTGGCGAGCAGCAGCTTGTCGTAGGGCAGCTCTTCGCCGCCGACCACGACGACGTGGCGCTCGGGATGGACGGCGTCGGCGCGCGCGCCCCGGCGCAGGTCGACCTGGTTCTCGGCGTACCACGCTTCGGGGTGGACGAGCGCGTCCTCCCACGCTGACGTGCCGGCCAGGTAGCTCTTGGACAGCGGCGGGCGCTCGTACGGCGGTAGCTGCTCGTCGCCGATCAGCGCGATCTCGCCGTCGTGGCCCTGCTCGCGCAGTGCCTCGGCCGCCTTCGCGCCGGCCAGCCCGGCGCCGATGATCACGAATGTCGTCACCGGCCCGAGCGTAGCCGTCCCGACGGTTGATCAAGAGGGAGAAGTGGTCGCCAGAGCAGCCACTTCCCTCTCTTGATCAAAACCTGGCGGCTCAGCAGTTGACGAGTTCGGGCTTCTGGTTGAGGACCTGCGCCTCGGGCGAGGTGAACGCGTCGTACCCGGGTGCGCCCGGCGCGAAGACGGCGACGCGGTGGCAGTTCTGGAAGGCGATGGTCACCCCGAAGTGGCGCTCGAGGGCGCCCCGGATCGAGGTGCTGGCCATCGCCCGCAACAGCTCGCCCTGAGCCCCGTCGTCGGGCGGGGCGACCTGGTTGTCGGCGACGCCGGCGGCCGGCACGCGCTCGGCGAGCCCGGCCACGACGCCGTAGGCGTAGGGCAGCGAGGTACGGATGCAATCGATGAATGCGGCGTCGTCGACCTGGCCGTTCTGGGCCGCGGCGACGAGCTCGGGGGTCACGGTAAGAGACATACGACGACCCTGCCGAGAATGAAAACGATTGTCAATCCGAGATAGCGTCCACGATCGTGCAACCCTCGGCGTCGCTACGACGCCAGGAGTTGCACGATCGGAGAGAAACCCTTCGACGGCCGGGCCCGCGCCCCGGGAAAAGGGGTTCGCGGGGCGCGGCCCGGCCTGGAGCGAAGGCTCAGTTGGCGGCACTGCCGAGCGTGACCGACACCGTCTTGGACTGGCCGGCCCGCGTGTAGGTGAGCGACACCTTCTCACCGGGCGCGTGCGATCGGATCGCCGCGATCAGGGCGTCCGCGTCGTCGATGCGCTGGGTGTTCACCCTGGTCACGACGTCGGCGGCCTTCAGACCCGCCTTGGCCGCCGGGCTGTTCGCGTCGACCTTGTTCAGCGTCGCACCGGCCGTCGTCTGGCTGGAGTTCTGCTGCGGCGCCACCTGGACGCCGATCACCGCGTGCGTCGCCTTGCCGGTGCTGATGAGCTGGGCGGCGATGCGGCTCACCTCGTCCGCGGGGATGGCGAACCCGATGCCGATGCTGCCGGACTGGGTGTCCTGCCCGGGGATCTGCAGGCCGCCGGTGTTCGGGGTGGCGATGGCGGCGTTGATGCCGACGACGTTGCCGTTGAGGTCGGCGAGCGCGCCGCCGGAGTTGCCGGGGTTGATCGCGGCGTCGGTCTGGATCGCGTCGAACACGGCCTGGTCGTTGTCGCCGGAACGGACCGGGCGCGCCGTGTTGCTGACGATGCCGGACGTGACGGTATTGGCCAGTCCGAGCGGCGCGCCGACCGCGACGACTGTCTGCCCCACGACCAGGTTGCTGGACTTGCCGAACGTCGCCGCCGTGAGGTTCTTCAGCCCGTTGACCTTGATGACCGCCAGGTCGTCCGAGGTGTCCCGTCCGACGATCGTGGCTTTGGCCTGCTGGCCGTCGTTGGTGAGCACCGTCATCGTGCCGCCGTTGGCGGCGACGGAGACCACGTGGTCGTTGGTGACGATGTAGCCGTCGTTGCGGATGATCACTCCGGAGCCGTTGCCCTGGGCCTGCTGGCTGCTGACGTCGATCGTCACGACGCTGGCCTGGATCTTGGCCGCCGCCGCGCTGATCGAACCGTCGATCTTCGCCGCGGACGGGGCGGTCTGGGTGTTCTGCGGGAGGCTGTTGACGACGGTGGTGTTGCCGCTGTTGTCGAAGGCGGCGACCGTTCCCGCGCCGATGCCACCGCCGACGACGGCGGCCGTCACCGCGGCAATGACGATGGTCCGCGAGCGTCTGGACCGGGGCTGCTCGGGCTCGTCCGGACCGCCTGGGCCTGTCGGGCCGCCGGGACCGGGTGGGTCGAATGGGCCGTACGAGCCGCCGGCCGGTCCGCCCGGCAGATCGGACGCCCCGGGGTCGGTCGGTCCGTACCCCGAGTACGGCGGCGCGGGCGGGGGATACGACCACGTCGCACCGCTGGGCTGATTGCTGGCCGGGTAGCTCTCGGTCATGGATCCACCATCCGCGCGGTCGCTGTGCCTGGGCTGAGCCTCCCCTATGCCCTGGTTACGACAGTAGGCGGGCCACCCGGCGTCACGACTTTGTCGGGTCGTGATGCAGGTGGCAGGACACCTGCACGGAGGAGTCGACGACCGGGAGCAGCTGCGGGGTGACGCGCTCGGCGAACTCGATGCGCACCTCCTGGCCATCGGCCCGCATCTGCCGCACGCCGCTCCAGAGCGGGTCGTCCGGGTCGGCGGCGCGCTGGTCCTCGAGCAGCTCGAGCAGATCCGGCCCGGACCCGGACGCCGGGCGCACGACACCCTCGCTCGGCGAGGTCTCGGCCGCGGCGAACCGCTCCGGATCGCCGACCACCTTGGCCTCGCGGGCGAACTGATCCGACGGCACGGTCGTCCAACGCTGCTCGAGGATCATCCGCAGATCGCGGCTCTCCCACCCGCAGGGTGCGAACGCCTGCGAGCAGCGCGGATGGAACGGACACCCGGCCGGGGGATCCGCCGCGTCGGGCACCTCACCGCGGGGCAGGTCGCGCGCGACACCGCGGGACGGGTCGGGATCGGGCACCGCGCGCAGCAGCGCTTGCGTGTAGGGATGGCGCGGGTTCTCGAAGATCTCCTCGGTCGTCCCGATCTCGATCACCTTGCCGAGGTACATGATCGCGATGCGGTCGCAGAAGAACCGGGCACTGGCCAGGTCGTGCGTGATGTACATGTAGGTGAGGCCGAGGTCGCGGCGCAGCTCGTCGAGCAGGCCCAGGATCTTCGCCCGCACGCTCATGTCGAGCATCGAGATCGGTTCGTCCGCGACGAGCAGTTCGGGGCCGAGCGCGATCGCCCGGGCGATGACGGCGCGCTGCTTCTGGCCTCCGGACAGCTCGGTCGGGTACTTCGGCATGAACCGCGATGCCGGGGCGAGGCCCACCCGTTCGAGCGCCGCCGCCACCGCCTGCTCGCGGTCGCCCGGGTGCAGCTTGTGGATGCGCAGCGCGTCGCTGATGGCGCGCCCGATCGTCATCGACGGATTGAGCGAGGCGTGCGGATCCTGGAACACCATCTGCAACCGGCGGCGCAGCGGTCGTAGCTGCGGCTCGCGCAGCGTGACGAGGTCCTGACCTCGGTAGCGGATCGAGCCGGCGCTCGGATGGACAAGGCCGAGCAGGGCCCGTCCGAGCGTCGACTTGCCCGAACCGGATTCGCCGACGATGCCGACGACCTCGCCGGGCATCAGGTCGAGGTTCACCCCGTCGACCGCCCGTACGGTGCCCGACGAGCGGCCGAGCAGCCGGGCGACGGCGTTCGTGCGCAGCGCGTAGTTGACGTGCAGGTCGCGGATGCTGATCAGCGGCTCGTCGGACCCATCACGGTTTTGGTCACCCGAACGGCTTGGGGCCGTCCGGGTGACCAAAACCGGGTCAGCGTCAGGCTTCGTCGGCAATGGACACCTCCTCGCGCGCGAGCGGCGCCGAGTCGGCGGGCGACAGGGTCCGGTCGAGCAGCCAGCACTCGGTGTTGTCGATCGCCGGGGGCACCTTGGTCGGGCAGATCTGCATCGCGTGCGGGCAGCGCGGATGGAACCGGCACCCGGGCGGCGGGTCGCCCAGATCGGGCGGCGCGCCGGGGATGGAGTGCAGCTCGCGGGTGTGCAGCGAGATGACCGAGCGCATCAGCTCCTGGGTGTACGGATGCTTGGGCTCGGCGAAGATCTCGCGCACCGGGCCCTGCTCGACGATGCGCCCGGCGTACATGACGGCCACCCGATCGCACGCCTCGGCGACGATGCCCAGGTTGTGGGTGATCAGCAGGATGGCCGGCGAGTACTGGTCGCGGATGTCGGCGAGGATGCGCAGGATCTGGGCCTCGACGAGGACGTCCAGGGCGGTGGTCGGCTCGTCGGCGACGATGAATCGGGGCCGCAGCGCCAACGTCAGGGCAATCATGATGCGCTGCCGCATGCCGCCGGAGAACTCGTGCGGGTAGCTGCGGTAGCGCGTGGGCGGGATGCCCAGCGCGCGCAAGGCCTCGAGCGCGCGGGTGCGCCGCTGCGCCTTCGACAGGTCCGGCTCGTGCACCTTGAGCACTTCGTTGAAGTGGGCGCTGACCCGCATGAGCGGATCGAGGCGCGTCATCGGCTCCTGGAAGATCAGCCCCATGCCGGCGCCGCGGACGCTCTCCCGTTCGCGGGTCGACAACCCCAGCAGGTCGCGGCCCTGGAAGTGCAACTCGCCGTCGACGGCAGCACCACGGGGCAGCAGACCGAGCAGGCCGCGGCCGAGCGTCGACTTGCCGCATCCGGACTCGCCCACCAGCCCCAGCACCTCGCCGGGGCGCAGGGCGAAGCTCACGCCGTCGACGGCCTGCACGGGCGCCTTGGCCCCGGCGTACCAGACCCGCAGGTCGCGCACGTCCAGGACCGGCCCGGTGTCGTCGCGTACCTCGATGGGCTCGAACTCGATGGTCACGACTCGTCCTCGCGCGGCGGCAGCACGACCGGGGTGAGCTTCGTCGTGCGCAGGAGCGGGTTGAGCACGTCGTTGAGGCTCTCGCCCACCAAGGTCACTCCGACGACGACGAGCACGATGGCGATGCCCGGGAACGTCCCGGTCCACCAGATTCCGGCCGCGGTGTCCGACAGCGCCTTGTTCAGGTCGTAGCCCCACTCCGCGGCCGACGATGGCTCGATGCCGAAGCCGAGGAACCCCAGCCCGGCGAGGGTCAGGATGGCGTCGCCCGCGTTGAGGGTCGCGATGACCGGCACGGTCTGCACGACGTTGCCGAAGATGTAGCGGATCATGACCGCTCGCGGCGGAGCGCCCAGCGCGCGGGCGGCCTCGACGTAGGGCTCCTCACGGGCGGCCACCGTCGCGTTGCGGACCACCCGGAAGTACTGCGGCACGTAGACCACGGTGATGGCGATGGCCGCGGCCATGATGCCGCCGGTCGCACTGCTGCTGCCCCCGGCGATGACGACGTCGATGATGATCGCGAGCAGCAGCGACGGGAAGGCGAACAGCGCGTCGGTGACGAGCACCAGCACCCGGTCGAGCCAGCCGCCGCGGTAGCCGGAGATCAGCCCGGCCGGCACGCCCACCACGATCGAGAACAGCACGGCCAAGACGATGACCTCGAGGGCGGTGCGGGACCCGAACACCACGCGGGAGAGCACGTCCTCGCCGCCGACGGTGGTGCCGAACCAGTGCTTCGCGGACGGCGCCTGCAGCGTCTGGAAGTCGATGCCCTTGGCCGAGTCGGCGTTGAAGCCGTACGGCGCGATCGCCGGCGCGAACACCGCCAGCACGACGAAGAACAGCATGATCAGCAGGCCGGCGACGAGCATGCCGCGCTGGAACCCCGAGGTCGCGCGCAGCGCGGCGAGCCCCGGGATGCGAGTGGGGCGGGCTTCGAGCTGGGCCTCGGTCTGCTCGACCTCCGGCAACGAGGCGGTCATCAGTACCTCACCCTCGGGTCGACAACGGCCGCGACCACGTCGATCAGGAAGCTCATGATCGCGACGATGACGGCGATCGCGGTGACGATGCCCTGGACCGCAATGAAGTCACGGTTGATCAAATACTGGGCCAGCGTGTAGCCGATGCCCTGCCACTCGAAGGTCTCCTCGGTGAGTACTGCTCCACCGAGCAGCGCCGCCACCTGCAAGCCCATCACCGTCACGACCGGAATGAGGGCGTTGCGGAATGCGTGCGAGCGCACCACTCGTCGCTCGGGCACGCCGCGGGCCCGGGCGGCCTCGACGTAGTCGGCGCGCAGGGTCTGCAACAGGTTCACCCGCACCAGGCGTAGGAACCCACCGCCGACGAGAAGTCCGAGCGCGATGGCGGGCAGCACGGCGTGTTTGAGGACGTCGACCACGTAGCTGGTGTTGCCGTAGAGGATCGCGTCGATGATGTAGATGTTCGTCTTGGGCGACACGTTCTGGATCGCCAGCTCGACGTTCGTGCTCGCCCGCCCGGACGCCGGCAGCCAGCCGAGCTTGATCGCGAACAGCAGCTTGAGCAGCAGGCCGACGAAGAACACCGGCATGGCGTAGGCGAGTACCGCGAAGAGCCGTAGCCCCACGTCGGGCAGGCGGTCGCGGTAGCGGGCGGCGACCCGGCCGAGCGGGATCCCGATGATCAGCGCCACGATGAGCGCCCAGAACGACAGCTCGAGGGTGGCGGCGCCCTTGACCCACAGCACGTGGCTGATGCGCTGGTTGTCGGTGAGCGCCGTGCCGAAGTCGCCGTGCACGACGCCGGTGAGGTAATCCCAGTACTGGGTGAGTATCGGACGGTCCAGCCCGGCGTTGTGCTTGCGGATCGCGATCTGGTCGGGCGGGAGCCGCCCCCCGAACGCCGACGAGATCGGGTCGCCGATCACCCGCATCACGAAGAACACGAGGGTGACCAGAATCCAGACCATAGGAATGACGAGGAGCAGCCGCGTCACCAAATAGGTGCGCAGCGACCCCGACGCCGTCGTTGTGGCCACGATGGTCAGGTCGACCTTGATACCGACGGCAGGCTATGACCCGCCGTGGGTATCAAGATCGGACCGAATCCGTGTAGTCGCTGCGACACCTCAGCTCTTGCTCAGCATCCAGAACCGGAAGATGAACGAGATGTCCAGCGTCTCGTCCACGCCGGTGACGTTCGAGCGGGCAACCGCGATCTGCTGACCCTCGAGCAGCGGCAGGTAGGGCAGCTGCCCGGAGGCCAGCTTCGCCTGGATCTGGGCGAATGCCTGGGTGCGGGCATCGCCCGTCTTGGTCTCCTCGGCGGTCAGCAACGGCAGCACGCCGTCCTTGTCGCAGGGACGGTTGGTGCCGGTCGGCGTGCCGTTCGCGTCCGCGTCGCAGTAGTGCGCGTGCACGAAGTTGTTGTTGGCCAGGAACGGACCGACGTAGTTGTCACCGTCGGGGAAGTCCGGGAACCAGCCGAGCTGATAGATCGGGTACGAGTCGGCGACCCGCTCCTTGCTGTAGGTGTCGAACTCGGTCGACTGCAGGTTCACCTTGAACAGCCCGGTGCCCTCCAGCTGCCGCTTGAGCTCGTTGTACTCCTGGTCAGAGCTCGGACCGTAGTGGTCGGTCGTGTACTCGAGGTTCAGCGTGACCGGGGTCTTGATGCCGGCCTGCTGCAGCTCCGACGTGGCCTTGGCCTTGTCCGGCGAGGCGCCGAACTCGTCCTTGAACGCGTCGACGTGGCCGGGCAGCCCGTCCGGGATCATCGAGTACGCGGGCTTGTAGGTGCCCTTGTAGACCTTGTCGGAGATCGACTGGCGGTCGACCGAGTACGCGACCGCGCGGCGTACGGCCCGCTTCTGCGCGTCGGAGCCGCCCGGCATCGTCTTGAAGTTGAAGACCATGTACCGCAGCTCGCCGCCCGGGCCGGTGTGGACCTTGACGCCGCTCGCGTTGCGGAGGCTGTCGATGTCGGTCGAGGTCAGGCTGCGCCAGGCCACGTCGATCGCCCCGCTCTGGATGTCGAGCTTGAGGTTGGACGCCTGCGTGTAGTACTTCAGCGTGACGTCGGCGGTCTTCGGCTTGAAGGCACCCGCGTAGTTCGGGTTGGCCTGCAGCTGGACGAGGTTGTTCTTGCTATAGCTGCCCAGCTTGTACTGGCCCGAGCCGATGATCTTGTCGTCGGCCAGCAGCTTGTCGGCCGGGAACACCTTCGAGTCGACGAGGGGGCCGGCCGAGGTGCCGATTATGTAGGGCCAGGTCTGGTCGTTCGCGTTCTTCAGCTTGAACACCACGGTGGTGTCGTCCGACGCGGTGGCCGAGACCATGTTGGCCAGCAGCGAGGCCGGACCGTTCGGGTCGTTGATCTTGACGATGCGGGTGTAGGTGAACGCGACATCCTTCGCGGTCAGCGGATCACCGTTGGAGAACTTCAGCCCCGGCTTCATCTTGCAGGTGTACTCGGTGGGCGTGGTGAACGAGCACGACTCAGCGGCGTCGGGCTGCGGCGTCTTGCCGCCGGGCGGGATGGTCATCAGGTACTGGTAGACCTGCGTCTCGAGCATCAGCGAGCCGTTGTCGTAGGAGCCGGCCGGGTCGAGCGCGACCACCTTGTCGGTGGTGCCGATAGTCATCGGCTTGCCGCCTGTGCTGCCTCCCGAACCGGAGCTGCTGCTGCCGGAGTCCTTCTTCCCGGCGCCGCAGGCCGCGAGCGAGCCGGCGAGCACCGCCGCCGCTGCGCACACGGCCAGAACGTGCCGTGATCGACGGTCAGTGATCAGCATGCTGCCCCTTTCTCCGCGCAGGCTTCGTCGCCTTGCGCACCCGAAGACACACACCGAGCGGATCTCGCCCGTTCGTGCGATTGGTGGATGGTACTGAACGCCGCCGTAGCGCAGGTCACGAGTAGGCCGCTGTTCAACACCGGTGCCTACGCTGTGGGTTCACAGCTACTCGGCTGACTGCTCGCCGCTCTCGACCTCCCAGCCCCCGCCGTGCGAGCGCTGGATCAGGTCGTTGAGCACTGGGCCGAGCACCTGCGGGAACCCGCCGAGCTGCACCGCGATGCTGAACCGGTCGGTGGTCACGCCGTCCTCGGGATTCTGCGGGTCGAGCACCATGCGCTCGCTCAGCGTCAGCACCTGGAACGCCAGGCCTCGGGCGTTCAGGAAGGCGGTCACCTCCTGCACTTCCTTCTCGTCCAACGTCGAGAGGAAGACCTGCCCGTTGAGCCACCCGGTCATGTCCATACGCCCCATCTTTCCGGACGGGGCGACGGCCAGCGCCGGCGACGGTGATCACTGCCCCTTCGGTCGCAGCGTGGCGGCGCTGGCCAGCCGCGTTCCCGGCCCCTTAGGCTGCGCCGCATGACGGGAGGGACATCTCGCAGCGTGATCGTTGCGGTGCTCGCCTTCGGTCTTGTTGCCGCTTGCGCCGGTGGTGCGAAACGCGGGGACCCCACGGTCCGAGCCTCGCCGCCGAGTCCAACGCCGCGTCCCTCGGTGATCACCCTGCCCGATCGCCGGACGATCGATCCGTGCGGCCTCGTGCCGTTGTCGACCTTGCAGAAGTTCGGTCGGGTAACCGAGGGCCAATCGGTCAACGGCTTATTGGCCTGCGATGTCTCGATCACGATGGCCGATCACGGCGAGGCTGCACTCACCATTCGCCTCGACGAGCCGCGTGTAACGCAGTCTGACATGACTATGCACGACCTGGTGACGGAGTCCGAATCCCTCGGCCTGAGCGTCGTCCACCCCCGCTATGAGAACACCCGGGACTCACAAGCCTGCATCCACCAGCTGAACTTCGCCGACCGGTCGGCAATCGGCGTCGATGCCTTCGCGCCCAGCAACCTGGCGACCGACGACTTCTGTCTGATCGGAAAGGCCGCGCTGGCCGCTGTCGTGTCCGCCGTGAGACGCGGACATCTGAAACATCGCACGTTCCCCGCGAACACGCTGGCCGCCCGGCCCGACATCTGCGGGATGGTCACGCCCGACATTCGCGGCCTCGTGCCCTCGTTGAGGTCAGCGACCCTGGACGAGTCGCCCGGTGGCGTGCGCTGCGTCTGGAAGAACGGCGAGTTCAGCCTGATGTGGTCGATATACGCCACTCCGCGCGCGGGCATGTCCTACGAGCCTCGCCCGTATCTGGATCGCGCGCAGATCGCCGGTCGGGAGACGGTGCTCACGCGCCTCATTCCCGGCCGATGCGACGCGACCACAAGTGGGCACGCGTTAGGTGTGACCGATGTCGAAGGCAATGCCGATTGGGAGGTAGCGGCGCTGACCATTTTTGGGCCGACCGATCCAGACTCGCTCTGCGTAATCGGCCGCAATGTCGCCGCCATGCTCTGGCCCACATTGCCCAAGTAGGTCAGTCGTAAGGGTTCGCTGGCTGGTGGACGGGCGTGACGGCGTCGGCGCGCAGGACCGGCACCGTGGCATCGGACGGGCTCAGGCCGCCGAACGTGCCGGTGACGGTGACCCAGGTGTCGCGGCTCGGGGCGGTCGTCGACGTCTGCACGGATACGACCACCGGCTGGGCGTCGGCCGCGCAGCAGGTGATGACCAGCCGGGATAGCTGGAAGCCGTCGGGCTCGCCGCGCAACACGAATCCGGTCAGCGCGACGTGGTGGCCGGTCAGCGTGCGGCCGTCGTCGAAGGCCGCCCGGCTGTAGTAGTCGAGCAGGCTCATCGGTACCGGATCGGCGCCGGTGAGCGCCGGGAAGTGCCGGGACGGCGGCTTGATCGCGCTCACCGGCAGCCGCTTCGCCGAGTACGCGCCGAGCGCCGGCGGGGCGATGACGAGGATGGCCACGACCGGCGCCAGCACCAGCCACGCCGCCCGCGACGATCCGTGGTGGCCGTGCCCGTGCTCGTCCTGGTGCTCGTCTGGGTCGCCGGAACCGTCCCCGGCCGCCGAGGCGGGCGCGAACAGCGACCACAGCGCCAGCGCGACGATGGCCGCGCCGGCGAGCAGTACCCACGGCCGGGCGACCGGGCGCACGTAGCGCAGCAACGCATCGGTCGTGGCCAGCCGCAGCAGGGCGCCCCCGAAGAGCAGCAGCACGAACGCCTGCGTCCGACTGTTCACAGCACCATCTGGTTCGCTCGCTGCGGCGCTGGTGGCCGACCTTCCCTCGTCGCTCGTCGCAAAGAACGCTCCTCGCTCCT
>Ga0137412_10002912_pt1 | contig 13619 bp, 12 predicted proteins | sample CZODoug2_1_16fun_FD_122160 | JGI IMG/M metagenome (GOLD analysis project Ga0137412, IMG submission 122160) | Vadose zone soil fungal communities from Angelo Coast Range Reserve, California, USA - CZODoug2_1_16fungal (Hybrid Assembly) | ecosystem: Environmental > Terrestrial > Soil > Vadose zone... | reverse complement strand
TTGAAACGCTGAACCACAGGTGCAAACGACGGCAGCGCAAGTTCTTCAAATTTCCAACCGGCAGTTTCAAGGCGATCTAATGCACGTAGCAGCAGCGCGGGCGTTCGAGCAACGGCTTTGGCAGCGAGCGCTTCGGATTCGTTGGGCCGACCTTCCATTTCGTTCGCGGCAATTGCAAGGAGCAGACGCAGGCATTCCGGCTTGGCAGGAGGCGTTGCATCGTTTCGCGCGAGCAAGGCATGCAAACGTGCCGGCGTGACAAACTGCAAACCGAGGTGCGAACAACCTTTTGCAATCAGGCGCGTCTTGAGATCGTTGATGTGTCCACGAGTTGGGACGACGACCAGCGAAGGCAATGGGTTCTTCCAAGCCCCCGGCACAATTCGTTCGAACCAGGGCCCAATCGCATCGTCCCGGGCTTCCTGAACGGACGGCGCAACGAGCAGAACTGGCCGTGATCTCTTCATAGGTTATATGATCCTGCCAAGCGTGCGCTTATCGCCCACGCGCCGTGTGAACCCTTCGCGATCGAGTCTTTCAAGAAACGGAACCACGATTCGCCTCGAACTCTCCAGCGCCTGTCGCAGTTCGCTCACTGTGGCCGGTCCGTTTTTGGAAATGAAATCGCCAACTACACTTTTCATGCGTTCAAAGTTCTCGCGCAACAGCACCACGTCCGGGGAGATTTCAATCACTTTTCCGCTCTCGATCAAAAATTTGAAAGCTCGGCGCTCCTCCAGGTCCCGCTCAAGTTCTCTACGCGGCGGCGGATCGAACGGTTTCTTGGATAAGTCTTCGTGAATTTTCGCTGCGAGAGGCTGCAGTTTTGCCGGCAAAACTGGCCGATGTGAGCGTCGTGTAATTATTGATTCTTTCCGAGTGAAATCCGACGAACACAGGTCCGCCATCAGCGCCTCGAAAACATCCGGTGATTTGTCGCGCAGCGCGGCGCGCAGATCGCTCAAGTTGTAACCAACGCGTTCGGGATTCTTCGTCAGTGCGTTGTCAATCAGACGAGTGGCCCGGTCTCGCAGAGCCCCCCAGTTGCTGGGGTTAGCCGCGATTGTTTCATGTGTGACAATCTCCTTATGGCGCTGCAGGTCCAGTAGGGCGTCAGCGATCTCGCTGTTGCTAAAGTGAGATTTACCAAGGATACCTGGAATCGGCACAAATCCGCGCAGTCCAACTTCAGAGCGCACCCAAAGACGGACGTCATCCGGGGCCGTGGCGCAATCCTTCAGTAGTTTGCGTTTCGCTTCCTCGCGAAATTCCGCGCCATTTGGATCAAGCACCATTCCGCCTGCGAGGGTATGTTGTTCAGAAGGGTCGCGAATCACAAAACGATCGCCGGAGAATGCAAAAATTGGCGATGCGAGTCTCAACTGTACGATTTCGTTTTTACCTGGTTCAAGAAGCCGAGTTTTTAGGAGCGTGATCTTCGCGGCGATGCGGGATGTTCCATGATGAAGATACACTGACGAACCGCTTTTCAGCGGCCGCGCGCCGGGATTTTCGCGAGAAAGCCGCGGGGATTTTTCGAGGAGAGCAATGAGCGTCGAATTTGCAGGCTCGAAATTCACGATCGTGACAACATTTCCCCGGTTGATCTGCTTGACGCTGATGTCCGGCAGACTAATCGCCGTCCGCATTCCTGGTTCGGCGACTTCCACCTCGCGGCCGTGACTTTGTATCGAGCGAATGCGCGTCTCGAGGTTGCTGGGTTGGACAACAATTCTCTGCTCGCGACGCAGTTGTCCGCCGGTCAACGTTCCCGTAACAACTGTGCCGATTCCGCGCAGGGTAAATACGCGATCGATAAACAAGCGCGGTTTTCCGTAGTCGCGCGGTGGGTGCATGGTGGCGAACTCACTGGCGAGAGCGCTTTTCAAGGTTTCAATACCATCACCGTTGCGAACCGAGGTCGCGATGATTTGCGCATTTGCGAACGGACTGTGGCGCAAACAATCACGAATCTGCCGGGTGACAGCCTCAACTCCGCCGAGATCGCTTTTTGTGAGGGCCACCACAGCTCGTTCGACTCCGAGGTAAGTCAGAATTTGCAGATGCTCTTCCGTTTGCTGCATCCAACCGTCGTCGGCGGCAACAACCAAAAGCGCGAGATCGATCGAGCCGACACCTGCAATCATGTTTCGAACAAAATCTTCGTGACCGGGGACATCGACGATTCCAATTTGGAACCATTGCTCGTCAGACCCGACAAGACTCAACTTTGCGAAACCGAGATCGATTGTGATTTGTCTCTGCTTTTCCTCGGGCAACCGGTCAGGGTCGGTTCCAGTGAGCGCTTTTACCAGGGCGCTTTTGCCGTGATCGACATGCCCCGCGGTCGCGAGGATGAAGTGCTTCGTTGTCACACTGGGATTCACTTATCACGTCATTCTGAGCGGAGTGAAGCGGAGTGGAACGAAGTCGAAGAATTCTGTTGAATGACGAAAAACGTAGCTCCGCGGGGTCCCTCGACTTCGCCGGGCTCCACTCGGGATGACAAGTCTGTTGGATCCATTCAAAGAGTTTCCCCACAAGCACCGCGAATCGCGTCAACTGCGAGATTATCCTGGTGCGGAAAAATTGTGCGCAGGTCGAGTTTGAAACGATCGTTCGCGATATAGCCGATGACCGGTGGCGTTGCGCTGCGCAAACGAGCGGCGAATTCAACAGGCGAACAATTTTTCGGCACCATTTCGATCGTAACAGACGACTTCGTTGATTTGGGCAATGTACCACCACCGACCCTGGCTGTGCCGCGGCCAATCGCGATTTGCAGCGGTAGATCGCCCAGGTGACCGCTAATCGCCGTGGCTCGGTCGCGCAGTTCGCCTTCAGTGACTTGCAACATCGCAATCGCCGGAATTTCCGCTGCCGCTTGATTGAGATGAAGATCGATCGTTGTTTGCAGTGCGGCGAAACAAAGCTTGTCACATCGCAAAGCGCGAAATAGAGGGTCGCGTTTCAAGGCGGCCACCAATCGCTTTTTCCCAACGATGATTCCCGCCTGTGGTCCGCCCAAGAGTTTGTCGCCGCTAAAGCACACCAGATCCGGTCCGGCTTTCAATACTTCCGAGGGTGTCGGTTCGTGCTCGGCGATCCCAAATTGCTCACTTGGCACAACCGCGCCGCTGCCCAAATCCTCTACAAAAGGAATCCGCTTTTTTCGCGCGAGCGCCGCGATGGATGCTGCAGGCGGCGACTCGACAAAACCGCTCATAAAAAAATTGCTGCGGTGAATTTTCAGAATCATTGCGGTTTCGCGGCCGATGGCTCGAGTGTAGTCGCTGAGCGTCGTTTTATTGGTGGCACCGACCTCGCGCAGTTTCGCCCCGGTTGTTTCGATTATTTCGCCAATTCGAAAACCACCTCCGATTTGGACGATCTCACCACGCGAAATGATGATTTCGTTTTTAGACGGCGCGCGCCCACCACGGCGGGCAGGCTGTGGTCGCGACCTGCCATTCCCCGCCGCAAAATGGTGAACGATTAGAACGAGAGCTGCCGCGCAATTGTTGACCACCGTAGCGGCTTCAGCTCCGCAAAGCAGCCTGAGCGCGTTCTCGATATACGCGCCGCGATGTCCGCGTTCACCTGTTGCAAGATCGTATTCCAGATTGGAATAGCCTGAGCCGATTTCGGTGAGAGCGCGGATCGCTTCGGGCGCGATCGGCGCGCGACCGAAATTTGTATGAATTACAATCCCAGTTCCGTTGATGACCGGTTGCAGTCGGCTAGCGCGCAGTAGCTCAAGCGATCGACGGATGTGTTCGACTGTCGATCCAAATTCTTGGACCTTCCTATTCCTCCGTATCTTCGACAGTTCCCGTCGGACCAGATCGACAACTAATGGACGCCGCAGCTTGCTCGCCGTGGCGAGGTCATATTCGCCAAGCGCATCAAGAACCTTATTAACAGCAGGAATTTCCCGGCGCGAGCGCGGTTTCATCCTTTCACGCATATCAATGGACGACGAGGCCGGCGGGCAGTAATTCTTCCGATGACAGCAGCGCACGGCGTTCGCCGTTGCCGCAAAATTCCAAGCACTTTCTCCAGCTTTGGCTCGGGAACGCACAGCAATAATCCGCCGCTGGTTTGCGCGTCGGTTAGGAGAATTCGTTGCGAATCCTCCGTGCTTCCCCAATCGACAGCTACGGTTGTGGCGACCAGATTTTCGCGGCTTCCCCCGGGGATACAGGCTTGTTCGATTAAATCGGCGATCTCCTCGTCAATCATGGGCACTGCACTCGAATCGACTTCAGCAGAGACGCCACTGGCGCGACACAGCGAAACCAAATGGCCCATTAATCCGTAGCCGGTTATGTCGGTCGCTGCGCGCACCAGGCGAAGCTCGGCCAGTTCGGCGCCTACGGTGTTTACTTTCGACATCAGCGCGATAACCCTTTTCTGCAGTGTGCGCGATGCAACTCCGCGCTTGATCGCAGTAGTGGCGATGCCTGTGCCCAGCGGCTTGGTCAACACGAGCAGATCGCCAGGGCGCGCATTTGCGTTTGTTGTCAGACGGCGAACGTCGACCATTCCGGTGACAGCCAGTCCGTAAATTGGCTCCGGATTGCGAATGGAATGACCGCCAATGATGGCGCAGCCCACCTCGGCCGTTTTGGCGAGGCCGCCGCGCAAAATCGCAGCAATCACTTTTGGCCGAACCAGGTCAGCCGGGAAACCAACAATATTTAGCGCAGTCAAGGGGCGTCCACCCATCGCAAAGATATCCGAGAGCGAATTGGCGGCCGCGATTTGTCCATACGAGAAAGGGTCGTCCACAATGGGTGTAAAAAAATCTACGGTTTGTACGAGGGCGCGATGACGATCCAGGCGATAAACACCGGCATCGTCGAACGTGGTCGAGTTCACGATCACTTTTGGGTCCATGGAAAGCGGAAGCTGCGGCAAAACTTGTCGCAGGGCCTGTTGGCTCAATTTAGAAGCTCACCCGGCGCAGGATGAAAGCGAAGTCAGTTTACGAATTTGCTCACGCGACATGTGTGTCACCTCCTCTCGTGGAATCGGGATCCCTGCCGATAGGATTGGCTGGAAGCCAATGCCACTGGAAAAAGCGGAGAGGATAGGAATCGAACCTACCTCGGTCCCGGGTATGCGGAACCGACAACGGTTTTGAAGACCGCGAGGACCACCAGGCACCCTTCACTCTCCGGACTGCTGACTGCGGATTGCGGATTGCGGATTGAATTTTTCGCGCGCAGCGCGTGCTTTGGAGTGCGGTGGCTTGACGGCGCTTTCGAAGTCTCGGCCCGTAGCGGTCAGCTAAGCAAAGATAGGAGCACGTCAGCTTATTTTGCTTTCTTGATCGCCGTGACAATGGCGTCGAAGTCCGGCCAATCGCCGGTGTCGAGTTTGGAATGGAGCAATTTGCCATTGGCGCGAATCTCGAAAGCGCCGCCGCTCGAGGGAATCAACGTAAGCGACTTAATGCGCTCGCCGAGCTCAAGAATGTTGGTCGCCAAACTGACGGCCTTCGGCGTGTAGTTTCAAACGACGCAGTATTCGATCGATACCTCGGTCTTCACCGACAATCTCCTTTCCGAAAATGAAACTATCGGTGCGATGAAATGAGGTCAAGAAATGGCGACTGCTCGATCTGGCAATAAACGCGAGTCATCCTGATCCCGCAGTCGCGGGAGAAGGACCTCACACAACGGCCAGCGTTACGCGAAGGTAGTTTGTGTGATGAATCCGTTTGTGTGAGGTCCCTCGCCGTCTGCGCGGCTCGGGATGACTGCGCGCTGCTTATCAAGGTTGCGTGAACATCAGCCGCTGTGTTGATGCGAGCTTGACACAGGCCGCTCAAATAAGGAAGTGTAGCCGCAGCCCGCTCCACCGGGCTGCGGCTTCTCCACTTCAGAAACCCCGAATGCATCGGGGCTGTCAGCCCTGAAGATGTTCTTCCAGGCGTCGGGCCAATACGCCTTTTGCAGTAATTGATCCTAGAAGGCCAGGTTCAAACCGCTGCGAAACATTCCGAAATTATTTTTCGTGCCATCGATCATGCCGAAGCTTAAATCGTTCGTCCAACCGATGTGCCGCGCGACTCGAAACTCGAGACCGGCTCCGAATTGGCCGAGCGCCTTGGTTTCGGCACCGAAGTGGTCCGTCTGCGCATGGACAGCGAACGCATCCGGAGGCCCCTGTGTGTGAACAATATCCCTTTCGCCACCGCCGAAAATCGCGCCCACGCCCGCCCACGCGTAGGGTGATAAACGTGTGCAAGGAATCGGATACCGCAGCGTCAGCGTTCCTAAAACAGCGCCGATGGTGTGGTCGTGATTGATTCTTCGGTGAACAAAAATCGGAACCGTCGGATCCTCAAAGATATCGAAACCAGGCTTGCTGGCGTCCAGAGCAAATCCTTCTACACCGAGACCAACGTAGCGACAGAAAAAATACTTAACGTCGCCCCCGCCGCCCCACGCATGATCACCGCCAATGTAATGATCGTAGGTGCCGAGCACGGCACCGCCTTCACTGGTACTTTGCACGATGTCCACCAACGAAGGATTGGGCGCGAATTCGGTGTTCGTGAATGCATATGTGCCGAATAGATTCACATTCCATTCGCGATCGCCGTACCAGTCGGGACATGGCGGCGGCGCGACCTGCTTCATCTCTTTGTCTGAATCTTTTCCGGAACGGCTGTAGGCGGCATCGGTGTAATAACGGAACCGACTGGACACGGGCGCTTCGGCTTCGGCGCGTTCACCGCCGAAGAGCCAGGAAAAGGCAACAAAGACATCGGCCACTGGCGAATCGTGCGTGCAGCCAAACAAAGGTGATATGTCCAGTCGAGTCTGCGCGGTCGGTTTCCACGCGACTGTTGGACCGAGCACGAAGCTGTTCACGGCATCGCCGCGTGTGTCTTTAGTCGTGACATTCTTATATTCCATTTCTATGCCGATTTTCAGACGTTCGTTAGGCAAAAGAACCGGTGTCATAGCAGCCTGAGAGAACCCCCATTCCCGTCCGCGATCGCCGGTGTTCTCTTTTTCAAAGAACCAGTTCATGGCCCATTCGACGCGCCCGAAGAATTCCTGGGCGAGGAGCAAACGAACTTCGTAGGCATTGGGAATCTGGGGCGGGCCGCTTTCTTCCTCCTCTCCTCCTCCCCCTGGAGGAGGTGGAACTTCTTCATGTCGAATCGGGCCCACGCCGAATTTATATTCTGCGAAGAGAGTTGGGTTCAGCGGAATCTTGTTCCAATCAGCCAGAGCCCATCGTGCTTCCAGACTCACTGTTTGCGCGCCGCCACCGCCATTGAATCGTTCGAACTGTGATTCCGCCGCGACGTTAAAACGATAGGGCAAACCCATTTCGATCTCTTGAGTGAAAAGATAATCCGGCGGTCCGTGGCGGAACCCCTGACCCTCAAAAAGCTCGCCGAAGAAAAATGCCCATGGTGGCAATACATAGGCTTGCGTTGTGTTGGAAAAACGGCTGCGCGAGAGTCCCGGGGGAGCGCCATAAGCACTAGGAACTTCTTCGCCCGTAATTACAATTGGCTGCTCCTCTCTCAATGTTACTTCTTGTGCGGAGGCCGAATGACTTGCGGCAGAAACCAGGAACGCACATGCGACCAGCGAAAGCAGCCGCAGCCACCGACCTCTACAAAAAAGGGACGTTTTTCTCATAGGTGCCGCGGATGATTACAGAACTGTAATACTTGGCAAGACAAAATTTTGATTATTTTTAAGGAAAGGAAGGCTTCGAACTCAGCGCGGTCCGATGGCGGCATGTTTGCCACACATGCTGTTTGAGCCGAAGAACGGAATCGTTGCTGGATCGGTTCTACTTGGAGCCGATGGTTGGTCGCTTCGAATCCGTGCACGGAAATTTTCGCCGTTCCATGCGCGTAGACGGATAATTGGGGATTGCGGATCTGTAAATTCGATTGCTGTGTAATCGGTGCTCCGGAGTAATTGCAGAAAGTTTTCGACTGTCACCCGGCGATAATCCCGTCTTCCGGGATGTGAGAGCCTGCGATAAGCTTCGGCAACAGTGATCTGCCCACCCGCTTCGCGCACAACGTGCGCCAGAGTAAGATCGAACTGGCCGACAGAGTCGTCGATGCGTGGCCGTTTAGGGTTCGTTTCCGGCCAACAAGGAATATTTTTGTCCAGTGCCGCGATCAAACGCACATGCGCTTCCATCGACAATCGAAAGCTGCTCAAATAATCGCGCGTCGTTGGTCGCACCGAGAAGGCTGCAGGAGGGCCGACCCAATTCTCGAGCAATTGGGGAGTCAGCGGACAAATCGTCGACAGACAGCGCCACTTTATTACTTCGAGGAGCCGCGGAACTCGCGGGCCCCAGATTTTCCTTAAATTATCAAGCGTGTTGGCAAACACCTTGTGTACCCGGGCGCGTGTCAGTCCGTATCGCCGCCCGATTTCTGCGTAGCTCAGGCAGAGAATGTCTGCGCCGAAACTGGCGCTCCCTGTTTGTGCTCCGATTCTGGCAAGAACAAATTGTCTGTCTCGAAGCGATATCTTCGCCAGGCCTTGCTCAAGCAAACTCAATAATTCGGCCGCCGCCGTGGCCTCTTCAATCTGAGCAACATCAAATTCGCCGGAAACTGCGCGCTCAATCAGTTGCTGGATCTCGCTAATCGTGCCCCACCCACAGGCTCTGTATTGGAGCAATTCAAAAGCGCCGCGTCCGTTGAGATCGCCCAAACTCCGAGCACCCATCGAGCGGACAACGTTGGCCAAACGCGTCGTTATCGGCAATTCGTTGAAAGCGAGATGGCAAATCGATTCCGGAATGGCAAAGCTTGCCGCACCCTCTTGCGTCTTTGCAATCGTCCCTTCGCTGTCTGTCGCGGAAAAATCGTGCGAAGCATGAACGCAGTCGCGTCGGTGACCATTACAAGACGCCTCCCCGTTTCGGAATCGTGCGCGACGAGCAAGCAAATCCAGTTCGTATAAGGTTTTTGCTCCACAATTCTTTTCCCATGCGAACTCAACCACCTTTCGTCCATGGAGGTCGCCAAGCACACGAATGCCGAAGCGGCTTAACAAAGTGGTGAGACGCGCTGATGTTTGCCACGCATCCAACGGTTGATTGTGAAGCCTTGCTGGAATCTCAATCGCCTTTGAAAAAGAATGGAGAGCTGATGCTGGCATGGCGGTTCCTAGATTGATTTTTCCGGTCTGCGGCCAGCCCCGAAAGCATTCCGGGCGGCTTTTTCACCTGTCGCTTTCATTGGTCTATTGCCGATCATTACAAAATTGTAATAATTGGCAAGACAAATTTTTCTGCAGACGGTGTTTTAGAGACAATCAGTCACTCGCGCGAGCTGGGCGAGGGGAGATTATGCTCCCTCGGGAAAAGTGAGGCTGACGATGGTACCCCGACCGATTTCGCTTTGAATCCTGGCGGTGCCCCCGTGAAGATCGACAATCGACTTTACTAAAGCCAGACCCAGTCCTGCTCCATCAGATCCGCGCGATGATTCTGCGCGGTAAAATCGATCGAACACGCGCGGCAAATGTTCGGGAGCTATTCCAGAGCCATTATCGCTGACTGCGATCTCGAAATCCTTCGCGTGCTCGACAAGGGCGATTTGAATTGAACCGTTCTCAGGAGTAAAACGCAGCGCGTTGTCCACCAGATTGCCCACGGCGCGCTCGAACAAGGCGGGGTCGGCAGAAATTTGTCCCCGGCCGCTGCAATTGATCGCGACATGGCGATCTTCTGCGATCGTTTCATAAAACGCCGCAATTTTCTCCACTGCCGCGCGCGCGTCGAACCGCTTCCGCTCGACCGGCTCGCGTGCTGCATCGGCGCGCGCGACGAAAAGCAAGTTGTCCACGATTCCGGAAAGCCGTTCGCACTCACCGATCGTGGATTCGATGGTTTCGCGATACTCCGCAGAGCTGCGGTCGCGCGACAGAGCGACCTGCGCTTCACCCAGCATATTTGCGATGGGAGTTCGCAATTCATGCGCGAGGTCGGCGGAGAATTGAGAGAGGCGCGTAAAGGAATCATCGAGGCGCTTAAGCATTTCATCGAAAGCGATGGCCATCGGCTGAAGCTCGCGTGGCCAGGTGGCGGATGCGACACGCTCGTTCAGGTGCGTAGGTCCAATTCGCTCCAGCGAACGCTTCATTTCTCCCAACGGACGCAGACCGCGCCTGGTGACCGGGATCGCGATTAGAATGGAGGCGAGAATGCTGCCTGAAAGAACGACCAGTGCCAATATACCAAATCTTCTCTCGACCTGCTCGTCGCTGGAGCGGTCTTGCGCCACCTGGATCGTAAACTGCTTGCCACCTGCAAGGGCGTGTCTCGTCGTCAGTGCAAACAATTTTCCGGCAACTCGATATTCAGTCGGTGCCGCAGTCTCCCGTGAAGCGACCGGTGGAAAAATATTTGCCGGTAACAGCGTTTCCATCCTGGTTGTCTGCCCGATGATTGGGCCTGCCGGATCGAGCACACGCACCATAAACGGAGCGCGCTGCCGAGTGCCCGCTGCGTCGATTTCCGCAGCGACCGCAGCGAATCCGCCGCGTTGTTCAAAACTCGTTTGCAATCCGTCCACTTTGTCGGCGAGCACCGCATTGTCTTCCGCGAATGCGTGTCGGATAACGATCCAGTAAAAGACGCCGAGCCCGCACGCGAGCAGGAGGGCCGCTGCCAGCGTAAAAAGCAGGATGAGCTGCGAGGCAATGGAGCGCGGTTCAGGGCGCTTTGAGAACATAACCCATGCCGCGGATTGTATGGACCAGTTTGGTCTTAAATGGATCGTCCACCTTTGCCCGCAAGCGGCGGACTACCACATCGACTACGTTCGTATCGGTTTTGAATCCTATGTCCCACACGTGCTCTGCAATTTCGTCGCGCGATACAACTTGACCCGACGAATGCGCCAGATGTGCGAGCAGGAGAAATTCTTTCGGCGTGAGATTCAGCGGAACACCGCCGCGCTCGGCGCGTTGATGGCGCGTATCGATTTCCAAATCGTTGATACGCAACTTGTCGCGACGCGCGGGAGTACGGCGCAGAAGCGAACGCACGCGGGCGAGCAATTCCGAAAACGCGAATGGTTTCACCACGTAATCATCCGCCCCGAGCTCGAGCCCTTTTACCCGGTCGCGCACACCGTCGCGGGCTGTCAAAAAAATGACCGGCGTCTGCACCTTGGCCGCGCGCAATTCTTCAACGAGAGCCCAGCCATCTTTTTTCGGCAGCATGATATCGACAATGAGAAGGTCGAACCTGCTCGCACGCGCTGCTGCCAGCCCAGCCTCGCCATCGAGGGCGAGATCGACGGCGAAACCGGCTTCGCGCAGGCCCTTTGCCAGGAAAGCCGCCGTCTTCTTTTCATCCTCAATCACCAGAATTCGCATAGGCCCGATAATCTTCTTCTACTCTTACTCATAATCGTGCTCTACTACGGAGTCTAAAGAGCATGAGCGAGAGCAGGGGCGTGAGCAAGACAAGAGAGTAGACCAGTTATGAGACAGATCTGTCTCGTCCCGGCGGCAGAGCAATCACCAGGCCTGCAAGAAGAAACGTGGTTGCCGCGGAAAACAGGCAATAGCGGCAGTACGCGTGCAGCAGGAAGGCCTGGACGTAAAGGAACCACAGCGTAGCGAGAAACATCGCGCCGATGGTTAGAATGAGAAATATGCGAGCGCGCGCGTAGCCGAACAGCGCGAACGTTGCGAAGGTAAACACACTGAAATAAGCAAGCACTCCAAACGAGGCGACCGGAACTCCTGCTACTCTGGCGTACGCACTGCCGAGGACTTTGAAACAATCTGGCGATCCGCCACAGCCCAGCGTTTCGCCCGTTAACGCCTGCACGGTTAAATAGGTTGCATCTGCCAGCCCCGCCAGCGAAACGATCGCGGCAACGATGTAAATGATCGTTCGAAATCGCGATACGGTCATGATGAGAATGAGGAATGACGAATGACAAATGACGAATGAAGCCCGAACGATCGAATGATGAAGGGAGCGCCGGCACGAATTACACGAATTGCCAGGAATTCCATAATGCTTGAGTCTATCAATGAATGATCTGGTGTTAATTACTGAGATTCGCGATTTTGATCATTCCTTCGTCATTGCTCCCATTTCGGGGGGTTCGCGTGATTCGCGGGTACATACGCTCATGCCTGCGGTTTTTTCTCCAGCGCAGCGTTGATCTCGGCGCGAATGCCCTCCGGGTTCTTGTCCTTCGGGTCCAACGGTTGATTATTAATAAACAGAGTAGGAGTAATGTTTATCCCAAGTGACTCGCCGCGCTGGTGATCGGCTTCGACCCGGGCCCTGGCCTGCTCGCCGTCCATGTCTTTTTTGAACTTATCAAGATCGAGTCCGATCGTTCCCGCATAAGATTCAAACAGTTCGCGAACATTAGGGGCCTTGCTCCAGGTTTCTTGTTCCCGATAGAGCACGTCGTGCATTTCCCAAAAACGGCCCTGCAGTCCGGCTGCTTCGGCAGCCAGCGCCGCCTCTCGAGCATGCTCGTGCATCGCGAGCGGAAAATTCCGAAAGACTACGCGCAAACGCGAATCGTACTCTTTCTCGAGCTGGCCAAGAAATGCAGAGAACATGCCGCAGGGCGGGCATTGGAAATCGCCGTACTCTTCCAGCGTCACGGGCGCGTTCGGGTTACCGCGAATGTGCGCTGACTCTGCGCCGCTTTTTGCGGAGAGTGTCTTGTCTTCGGGAATAGCTGAAACATGCGATCGCTTTGCCCGGTAGAGCATTGCACCGCTTCCGATCGTGGCCAATGCGACCACCGCAACAATGACAAAAGGCAAATATCGCTTCATAGATTACGAACGGAGAGCGAAAAGTTTCGACGTAACGAATGAATCGTCAAGGGCAAGCAATAGAACGACCACGGAAACCCTAAAAGCGGCGACTCCGGATGATGCGAGCCAATGACGAATGTCTAATGACGAAGGAATGATCGAAATCCGAATCCAGGAACAATCTGCCGCGTTGTCTTTTCGTTTGATCGTTTCGACTTTCGCTGCGTATAAGCCATGCAAAACGCGGACAGCAACCGTACGTTTACGTGTGCTTCGTCACTATTGACCGATATGAAGCTGTGAACGTAAATTTGCCAATGCAATTGCGAAGATTCTCAATTGTTCTGGCAGTTCTGATGATGAGTGCCGGTTTTTTATCAGGTCAAACGCAATCTGGTTCGGAAACGGGGATCGAAGGAGTCATTACGATCAATCCCGCTCGGCCCGGCCCCATCCGGGCTGATACTCCTGTTTCGCCACTCGCAAACATCGCTTTCGCGGTGGAAAACCAAAAGGGCGAGATCGCGTCGTTCACGACGGACGACGAGGGGCGCTTTCGGGTGTCGTTGGCGCCCGGGCATTACAAAGTTTCCCGCAAGGGGAGGACAAGCAGTATCGGGCGATACGGACCCTTCGAAGTGGACGTGGTGGCTGGCCAAATGACAAAGGTCCAGTGGCAATGCGACTCGGGCATGCGATAGCTGGCCCACTGAAGCCGCGAAGCTTTCGCGATCTCCTGCAACAGAGACACTTGGCGAATTTTCTCGCTATCGCGGACGCCTGCGCGGCCGGGCGCCTGCCGGCGGAAAT
>Ga0137412_10002911_pt1 | contig 13620 bp, 13 predicted proteins | sample CZODoug2_1_16fun_FD_122160 | JGI IMG/M metagenome (GOLD analysis project Ga0137412, IMG submission 122160) | Vadose zone soil fungal communities from Angelo Coast Range Reserve, California, USA - CZODoug2_1_16fungal (Hybrid Assembly) | ecosystem: Environmental > Terrestrial > Soil > Vadose zone... | reverse complement strand
GCGGTCGGAAGCTACACGTCGTTCCCGTATTTCCAGGCCATCGACACCGACCGCAACAAGGCGTTCGTCGAGCGCTACCGCGCCTTTGTCAAGGATCCGAAGGCGGTGACGCATCATGCGCTGGAGTCGTCCTACTTCCAGGTCTTCCTGTGGAAGCAGGCGGTCGAAAAAGCCGCTGAGGTCACACCGACCGCGATCCGGGAGGCCGTGAAGGGGCAGGAATTCGACGCTCCGAACGGTCATGTGAAGATCGACCCCGACAATCTGCACACCTATCTGACGCCGCGGATTGCGCAGTGGCTGCCGGATGGACAAGGCAAGATCATCGACGCCTACAAGGAGCCGACAATCCCGCTTCCTTACGTGGCCTACGGCGAAACCGAGAGCAACCTGTTCTGCACCGCCAAGGGACTGGATACGTCGAAGCTGAAGATCTGAACCTGGATCAAGACCGTCTGCCGCGCTGGGGCGCGGTGGACGGGGTGATGAGGTGCCCTGAATGCTCGAAGTCTTGTTCATCGGCCTGAGCCTCGGCTCCATCCTGCTACTGGTGGCGCTGGGTCTTGCGATCACCTACGGCGCGATGGGCGTGATCAACATGGCCCATGGCGAGATGGTCATGATCGGCGCCTATGTCACCGTGCTGTCCGGCATCTGGCTCGGGGTCAATATCTTCGTCGCGATCCCGATCGCCTTCGTCGTGACGGCGTTGATCGGTCTTGCGATTGAGCGTGTCATTGTGCGTCGTTTGTACGGTCGTCTGCTGGACACCTTGCTGGCAACCTGGGGCATCGCGATCCTGATCCAGCAGGCGGTGCGGCTTGAACTGGGTCTGTCCTTCTTCGGAATCCATATCGCAGGACTGGGACCCGGACTTCAGAACGTCAGCGTTCCGGCGGCCCTGCAGGGAACGTTCATGCTGGGGAGCGCGGAGATCAACCGCTATCGCGCATTCATCATTGTCGTGACGGCGGTGCTCACCACCGTTTCGTGGCTGATCATGTATCGCACGCCATTCGGCACCCAGGTGCGGGCGATCATCCGCAACCCCAAAATGGCCGCTGCCTGCGGCATCGACGTGGCGCGGATCAACGCGCTGACATTCGCGCTTGGCTCCGGCCTCGCCGGCGTCGCGGGCGTGATGATGTCCGGTTTCAAGACGGTATTCCCGGACATGGGCACGCCGATGGTGGTGGACGGGTTCATGGTTGTGGTGATGGGAGGTGTCGGCAGTTTGCTCGGATCGGTGTTTTCGGCCGGCATCCTCGGCGAGATCAATGGGCTGGTCGCCGCCGGCACCAACGACATTTTAGCGAGAGCGGTGGTTTTTGGCGTGGTGATCATGATCATCGTCCTCAAGCCCAAAGGCCTCTTTTCGCTAAAGGGACGCTGAGCAATGTCCGACAAGCGCCGCTTCGAAATCGCAATCTATCTGGCGTTCTTTGCCTTCATCATGTGCGCGCCGCTGGTGCTCGAACCATTCTGGCTTAATCGCATCGCCAAGTATCTTGTATTCGGCATGCTCGGCATCGCGGTGGCGCTGTCGTGGGGATACGCCGGAATCCTCAACCTCGGTCAGGGACTGTTCTTCGGCGCAGGCGCCTACATGCTGGCGATGTCGCTCAAGCTCGCCAGCCCGACGAGCCTGCAGCAAGGCTCGGACAGGCCGGTGCCGGACTTCATGCTGTGGAACGCGGAGCCCGGATCGCCTACCGAACTGTGCTGCATCAACAAGGCGTCGTTCCTGTGGCTTCCGTTCCAGCATCAGTGGTTTGGCGTCTTCATGGGGCTGGTGCTGCCGGCGGGCATTGCCACGATCATCGGGATCATCGTGTTTCGCAAGCGTATCTCAGGCGTTTTCGTTTCGATCATTACGCTGGCGCTCGTGCTCTTGGTGCGTCTTGTCGTCATCGATGCCCAGCCGATCACCAACGGCTTCAATGGGCTGACCGACCTCGGATGGTTCAAGGTCGGAGAATTCGAGTTCGACCCCTATATCGTTCCGACTTATTATTTCGTCGCCGTCGCGCTGTGCCTGGTTCTCGCAGGCGCGCGATTGCTGATCGAAACCCGCGCCGGCCTCATCCTGCAGGCGATCCGCGACGACCAGAATCGCGCCCGTTACCTCGGCTTCGACGTGCCGCTTTATCAGACGTTTTTCTTCGCGGTATCGGCGGGAATCGCGGGTCTGGCCGGGATGTTTTATGTCGTGGTGTCGGAGTTCGCCTCGCCGACCTTCATGGACCTCACCTTTTCGATCACGATGGTGGTCTGGGCCGCGGTCGGCGGCCGTTCGTCGATCCTCGGCGCCTGTATCGGCGCCATCGTGATCAACATGATTTCGGCGACCGTCAGCGAGACCGAAGGTTTCGCCGAGGCGTGGAAGGTCATCATCGGACTGATCTTCGTTCTCGTCGTGCTTTATCTGCCGCGCGGTTTTGCCGGGCTGGCGCATGATCTGCTCGATCGCTTCCTCGCCCGCGGCAAGGCGGCCCCATCGCAACACGCAATCGAGGCTTCCGACGCCTCGCAACTGGCGGAGTGAGCGGGATGGCTCAGGTCGCGCTTACCATCGATGGCCTTGGTGTCGACTTCGGCGGGTTCAAGGCCGTCAATGGTGTGTCGCTGACGGTCGAGGATGGTGAGCTGCGCGTTCTGCTCGGCGCCAATGGCGCCGGCAAGACCACCTTGATGGACCTCGTGTCCGGCAAGACCAAAAGCACGGAGGGCCGCGTCTTTCTGCACGACGCCGACATCACCAACTGGGAAGAGCACAAGATCGCGCGCGCCGGCGTCGGACGAAAGTTCCAGATTCCGAGCATCTTCAAGGACCTGACCGTACGCCGCAATCTCGAAGTCGCGAGCTGCCGAAATCCGGGAGTGCTGGCCAATCTGCGCTTTGGCTTCAGCAAGCAGGCAAAACAGGATGTCGACCATGTGCTCGATCTGATTGGTCTGACCGAAGAGGCGAACCGGTTGGCCGCCTATCTCAGCCACGGCCAAACGCAGTGGCTCGAACTGGGTCTTTTGATCACGCAAAATCCAAAGGTGATCTTGCTCGACGAACCGACCGCCGGCATGACGCAGGCGGAAACCCGCAAGACCTCGGAGATCGTCAATAGCCTCAAGGGCAAGCACACGCTCATCGTTGTCGAGCACGATATGGCGTTCGTGCGGGAGATCGCCGAACGCATCACCGTGCTGCATCTCGGTTCGGTTCTCGCGGAGGGCAACGTCGAGCAGATTGAGACCGATCCAAGAGTTCGCGCAGCCTACCTTGGATCGAAGGGGATTGGCTGATGCTCAAGCTGACGAACGTCGACAGCTACTATGACCGCAGCCACATTCTGCATGCGGTGTGCCTGGATATTCCGATCGGGCAGGTGACCGCGGTGCTCGGCCGCAATGGCACCGGAAAGACCACCCTTCTCAAGACACTGATGGGTCTCACCGACCGGATGGAAGGTCAGATCAGTCTCGACGGAACCGAGATCGGAAAAGATCCGACCTTCCGCCGCGCCCGCGCCGGCATTGCCTACGTTCCTCAGGGCCGTGAGATCATTCCCGATTTCACCATCCGGGAGAATATCCTGCTGGGCGCCTTTGCCCGCGCCGACGGCAAGCGGCAAATTCCGGAACTGGTACCGGAGCTGTTTCCCTATCTGATGGATAATCTCGAACGCGCCGGCGGCGTGCTTTCCGGCGGGCAGCAGCAGCAGCTCGCGATCGCGCGGGCGCTAGCCGCCGATCCGAAGATCATCCTGCTCGATGAGCCAAACGAAGGCATCCAGCCGTCGATCGTCGAGGAAATCGAAGCCGTTATCATTCGCCTCAACAGGGAGGTCGGCCTGACCGTCGTGCTGGTCGAGCAGAATGTCTCGTTTGCGCGCCAGGCATCGCACCGCTTCGCCATGATGGAGAAGGGACGGATTGTCGTGGCCGGCGTGATTGCCGAACTTAGCGATGAAATGGTCCACCGGCACATGGCGGTGTGATGCAGATCGTTGTGGGAGCCAGTCCGTGTAAGCGCCGACGAACAGAAAAGTTTCTAACCGTCAACCAACCGCAAGGAGAGCAAGATGCTACACGGCGATATTTCATCAAGCAATGACACGGTCGGCGTCGCCGTCGTGAATTACAAAATGCCTCGCCTCCACACCAAGGCGGAGGTTCTGGCCAACGCCAAGAAGATCGCGGATATGGTGGTCGGCATGAAAACCGGTCTGCCGGGCATGGATCTGGTGATTTTCCCGGAATATTCGACCCACGGCATCATGTACGACTCCAAGGAGATGTACGAAACGGCGTCGGTCGTGCCCGGAGAGGAGACCGAGATTTTCGCGGAAGCCTGCCGCAAGGCGAAGGTCTGGGGGGTGTTTTCGCTCACCGGCGAACGTCACGAGGAGCATCCGAAGAAGGCGCCCTACAACACGCTGATCCTGATGAACGACAAGGGCGAAGTGGTCCAGAAATATCGCAAGATCATGCCGTGGGTGCCGATCGAGGGCTGGTATCCCGGCAACTGCACCTATGTGTCGGACGGACCCAAAGGCCTCAAGGTCTCGCTGATCATCTGCGATGACGGCAACTATCCCGAGATATGGCGCGACTGCGCGATGAAGGGTGCCGAACTGATCGTTCGCTGTCAGGGCTACATGTATCCGGCCAAGGACCAGCAGGTGGTGATGGCCAAGGCGATGGCCTGGGCCAACAACGTCTATGTCGCCGTCGCCAACGCGGCGGGGTTCGACGGCGTGTATTCCTATTTCGGACATTCAGCGATCATCGGTTTCGACGGCCGCACCCTTGGCGAGTGCGGGGAAGAGGAATACGGCATTCAGTACGCCCAGCTCTCCAAGATGCTGATCCGCGATGCGCGCCGTACCGGACAGTCGGAAAACCACCTCTTCAAGCTGGTGCACCGCGGCTATACCGGACTGATCAATTCCGGCGAAGGCGACCGTGGCCTCGCGGCGTGTCCCTACGAGTTCTACTCGAAATGGATCGCCGATCCGGAAGGGACGCGCGAAATGGTCGAGGCGTTCACGCGGCCGACCGTCGGCACCGACGAGGCTCCGATCGAGGGCATTCCAAACAAGGTGGCCGCGCACCGCTAGGCCAGAAGCTCCGATCCGCGCCGGCGCAACCTCGCCGGCGCGGATCTCCTCTCAAAAGTGTGATGGTACGTCCAACGACGAAAGGGCCTGACGCGATGTTGCGTATCGATCGTGTCCTGGGCAGCCGCCTGGAGTCCGCATTTTCGGACCAAATCCACCGTCTCGAACATCGCGGTTTGGTGGATGTGGTCCAGATCCCGGTGGCCGATCTGGCGCGCCGCCGGCTGCTGGCGACGACGCGAGCCGGCGAAGAACTGGCCATCGCGTTGCCTCGCGAACAAAAACTGTTCGACGGCGCGATTCTTCTGATCGACGGTGAGCGCGCGATCGTGGTGCGCGCGGCGACGGAGCGATGGATGCGGCTGGAGCCGCGCTCCATCAGCGACGCGATCGAACTTGGCTACCACGCCGGAAATCTGCACTGGCGCGTTCGCTTCCAGGGCGAAGCGCTGTTCGTCGCGATGGAAGGGCGGCTCGAGGACTATACAGCGCGTCTCAACGCGATGATCTCCGAACGGCGCGTCGCTGTCAGTATCCTGGATGACGAAAGGCACGACGGCACTGCCGAGCCGGGCGCGCACGAAGGACACCTCCATCACCATGGCCAGCGCTGATGCTGTCGATCTTGCAGGCGATCTGGCAGGGCGACGGAACCTTTCCGAGCGGATCTTTCGCCTTCTCCTATGGCGTCGAAGGCGTCGTCGCCTTGCACTCCAAACTGGATGCGACGGTACTTTCCGAATTGACCGCCAGTGTCCTGCGGCAGCGATGGGCGACCTGTGACCGGGTGGCGCTGCTGCGGGCCCATCGCGCCGGCGGTGATATCTATGCCATTGCGGCGATCGACCGCGACCTCGAAGCGTCGACCTTCGGCAGCACCATGCGCGATGGTTCGCGCCGCAATGGCGGATCGTTTCTGGCATCGCATGGGCGGCTCGGTGATGATACCGCGCTCAAATTGCGTGAGGCGGTTCGTTCCGGTGTATGCCTCGGCCATATCGCCGTCATGCAGGGCGCGGTTTGGCAGCCGATGGGTCTCGACGAAAAACTGGCGCAACTGGCTTCCGCCTACGGCGTCGCCTCCGGAGTTACGGCTGCGGCCGTGCGCCTTGGCGCGATCGGCGCGCTGGAGGGACAGAAAGTGCTGCGCGGCTGTCTGCCTCTGATCGATGCGCTGGTGGCCCAGAGAGTTCCGGACGATGCCGAACTAGCGAGCTTCTTGCCTTATCTCGAAATTGCCGCTGCGCGGCATGCGCGCGCCGATCTTCGCCTGTTCGCGAACTGAGGGATTCGACGATGCTATTGACGCCTACCGAAATGGAACGTTTGACCATCTTTACCGCCGCCGAACTGGCACGCCGCCGCCGCGCCAAGGGACTGAAGCTGAATTATCCGGAAGCGGTCGCCATCATTACCGACGAAATCCTGGAGGGCGCGAGGGAAGGGCGGTCGGTGGCCGATCTGATCGGGTGGGGATCGACGGTCCTGTCGACCGATGACGTGCTCACGGGCATTGCCGCGATGATGAGCATCATTCAGGTCGAATGCGTGTTTCCCGATGGGACCAAGCTCGTGACCGTCCATGAGCCGATCCGTCCGGCGCCCGGCGCAGAGGCCGATCCCGAGCATCCCGGGCGCGTCACCGCTGTCGACGGCAGCATCGACCTCAACGCCGGTCGCCCTTCGGTCAAAATGAAGGCCCGAAACACCGGCGACCGGCCGATCCAGATCGGGTCGCATTTCCATTTCTTCGAGGTCAACAAGGCGATGGAGTTCGACCGCGCCGCGGCCTTCGGCATGCGGCTCGATATTCCTGCCGGCACCGCGGTGCGGTTCGAGCCTGGCGCCCGGAAGGAAGTAACACTGGTGGCCTTTGGAGGACGCAGCGAACTGACCGGCCTCAACAGTCTGACCAACGGCCTGAGTTCGGATCCGGCGGTCCGCCAGCAGGCGCTCGAGCGGGCGAAAAAACGCGGTTTCAGGGGAGCGTGACATGGCGAAGATCGACCGCCGTGATTACGCGGCGCTCTACGGCCCGACCACAGGCGATGCCGTCCGGCTGGGCGATACCGCGCTGACGGCTGTCGTGGAAAAGGATCACGCCGTCTACGGCGACGAATGCCTGCATGGCGGCGGCAAGACGCTGCGCGACGGGATCGGCATGGCCGGCATTACCAGCGCGGAAGGCGCACTGGATTTCCTGCTCTGCAACGTCATGGTGATCGATCCGGTGATCGGGATCGTCAAGGGCGATCTCGGCATCCGTCACGGTCGCATCGTCGGCATCGGCAAGGCCGGCAATCCCGCCATCATGGACGGAATCGATCCGCGGCTGATCGTTTCCACCGGCACCACGGTGCGCGACTGCGAAGGATTGATCGCGACCCCGGGCGCGATCGACGTCCACGTTCATTTCGACAGCGCGGGCCTGGTCGAGCACGCGCTGGCGAGCGGGATCACCACCATGATCGGCGGTTCGCTGGGGCCGATCACCGTCGGGATCGATTCCGGCGGTCCCTTCAACACCGGCAAAATGCTGCAGGCCGCGGAAGCCTGGCCGATGAATTTCGGTTTTTTGGGGCGCGGCAATTCCCACAAAGCGGCGCCGATGGTCGAACAACTCGAGACCGGCGTGTTGGGCCTGAAACTGCACGAAGACTGGGGATCGATGCCGGCGGCGATCGACACCTGTCTGCGCGTTGCCGACGAGCACGACTTTCAGGTGCAGATCCACACCGACACGCTCAACGAATCCGGCTTCGTCGAGGATACGCTGGAAGCGATCGGCGGCCGCACCATTCACATGTACCATACCGAGGGCGCCGGCGGCGGCCATGCGCCCGACATCATCCGTGTCGCCGGCGAGATGCATTGCCTGCCGTCGTCGACGAACCCGACCAATCCGTTCACGGTGAACACCTTCGACGAACATCTCGACATGACGATGGTGTGCCATCACCTCAATCCGGCAATCCCTGAGGATGTCGCCTTTGCCGAAAGCCGTATCCGCACCCAGACTATCGCGGCCGAGGACGTGCTGCACGACATCGGCGCCATCTCGATGCTCGGTTCCGACAGCCAGGGCATGGGCCGGATCCACGAGGTGATCTGCCGAACCTGGCAGTTGGCCTCGAAAATGAAAGAGCAACGCGGCGCGCTGCCGGAGGACCGACCGGGCTTTGGCGATAACGCCCGCATCCTGCGCTATATCGCGAAGTACACCATCAATGCCGCCCGCACCTTCGGGATATCCGATCAAGTCGGCTCGCTCGAAGACGGCAAGCTCGCCGATATCGCGGTCTGGCGTCCAGCCTTTTTCGGAATCAAGCCGGAATTGATCATCAAGGGCGGCTTTATCGCCTGGGGCGCGATGGGCGATAGCGCGGCCTCGCTGATGACCTGCGAGCCGATCCTGATGCGGCCCCAATGGGGCGCGTTCGGCAGGGCGCCGGCGGCGCTTTCCGCCTGCTTCGTGCATCCACTGGCGATCGCGCGCGATCTCCCAGGCACGCTCGGCCTCACCAAGAAAATGCTCCCCGTCGGCGGCACCCGCGGGCTGTCGAAGCGCGACATGCTTTGGAACGATGCCTGCCCGAAGATTACCGTTGACCCCGAAACCTTCGAGGTGTTCGTCGATGGCGTGCTGGCGACATGCGAGCCGGCCCGCGAACTGCCGCTGGCACGTCGCTATATGCTGAGGTGACAGATGCTGCACACCGTTGAGCAGAACACGGCATCGACGGCGGTATCGCCGGCCGCGCGGGTCGGCATTGGCGGGCCCGTTGGGTCCGGCAAGACCGCGTTGATTGAGGCGCTGATTCCGGTGCTGCAGCGCCGCGGCGTCGATCTTGCCGTGGTGACCAACGATCTCGTCACCAGGGAGGATGCCGAACGGCTGTGCCGCTCCGGCCTGATCGATCCCTTGCGGGTATCCGCGGTCGAAGCCGGGGCTTGTCCCCACACCGTCATTCGCGAGGATCCGACCCTGAACATCGCGGCTGGCGATGATCTGGAGGCACGCTTCCCCGGGGTCGAACTGATCCTGTTCGAATCCGGCGGCGACAATCTCGCTTCGACCTTTTCGCTCGACCTCGTCGACTGGTGGATTTTCGTGATCGACGTCGCGGGAGGTGACGATATTCCGCGCAAGAAGGGACCGGGACTGCTGCGCTGCGATCTCCTCGTCGTCAACAAGATCGATCTGGCGCCCTATGTCGGGGTCGACCTTGAGCGAATGCTGGCCGAAGCCGATGGCGTGCGCGCGGGCCGGCCGGTGATCGCCACCAACGCGCGATCCGGCACCGGAATAGAGGCGGTTGCCGATGCAATCCTTGCCGCAGTCCTTTTCAAGGTTTGAGGCCGGCCGCCGGGCGGAAGTTCTGCTGGTCGCGGAACTCGCCGGCGGCAGAACCGTGCTCCGCCGCCAGCATGTCGGATATCCCTTCCACATCACCCGTCCGTTTCAGCTCGATCGGATGCGGCACGATCTCGCGACGCTGTATCTGCAGTCGGCCTCCGGGGGACTCTACGCCGCCGACCGGTTGGCGCTGGATCTTGTCGTCGGCGCCGGCGCCGCGCTCCATCTCACCACCCAGGCGTCGACCGTCGTACATGACGGGCGAGCCGACGGTTCGACCATGCGCCAGTCGGTGACGGTCAGGGACAACGCGTTCTGCGCCATGGTTTCCGATCCCTATGTTCTTTTTCCCGGCGCGGATCTGCAACTCGCAACCACCGCAACCGTGGCAGCCAACGCGATCCTCATCCTGGCTGACGGCTTTGCAGTGCATGATCCGCATCGCCGCGGCGGAACATTTTCGCGGTTTTCCAGCCATACCAGCCTCGTGAGACCCGATGGGGAGCTTTTGGTATCCGATCGCGGCAGTATTCGCGGCGAGGAACTCGCGGCCGAATGCGGCGCGTTGGGCGGAATGGCCGCCGCCGCTTCTGTTCTGATGATCGCGCCGCCGGATCGCCTGCCCGATATCGCCGCCATCGAAGCGGCTGCGGACGGCTGCGGATGTCTGGCGGGTGCAACGCTGGCGCCGAACCGCGCCGGGCTCGCCATGCGCTTGCTGGCGCCGGAGGGCGGCGCGCTGATCCGCGGCATCGAGGCCGCGTTCCATGTCGCCGCGCGCGCCGCGCTCGGCGTGGAGTTGGCGCCGCGCCGCAAATGAAGTCAGCGCCGGGCCAGCCGGAAATACAATTCGGACAACCGCGCCGGCAAATCCTCGACGCGCGGAACCAGCATGGTATTGCCGCGGCCGAAAATGCGTAGCGCCGATGTCATGGCCCCCGACCCCAGCACCACGCCGAATCCGTCGATCCCGCGCGTCCGCAATCCGACCGCGGCGCGGCGCGCGTCCTCGACGAGGTCGAGCGGATCCGCAACGTCGATATCGGATGGCTCGCCATCGGTCAGCACGATGACGAGTTTCCTGAAACTGAGGGCGTGGCCAATCAGTTCCCCGGCATGGCGAAGCGCTGTGCCGAGCCGCGTCGACAATCCCGACGACAACGCCGCCAGCCGCCCGACACAGGCCCGGTCATACGGTTCGTTGAAGGCCTTGACCGTCGTCATTTCGACATCGTCACGACCATCGGAAGCGAAGGCGAGCATGCTGAAGGGATCGCCGAGCGCACTCATCGCTTCAGCCAACACCGCCACCGCAAGACGCTCGACGTCGAGAATCGAGGCGCCGGAGGCCAGACGATCGCGGGTCGATTCCGAGACATCGAGCAGCAGCAGCACCGCAAGATCGCGATGCTTCGAGGTCGTGGTGCGAAAGATCCGCGGGTCGGGCTCGCGGTGCATCCGCAGGGCGATTCCGGCCTCCAGCATGGCGTCGACATCGAGGTCATGGCCGTCGAGTTGCCGTTTCAGCCGGATCGCGCGGCCGACGCGCACGTTGCGGACCAGCCGTCGAATGCGATTGCGCAGGACATCGGCGCGTTCCAGCGTTTCTTCGATCAGGCGCGGATCTCCTGACTTCGCAGCGACCTCGCGCACCGTGGTCCATTCCGGCCGTTCGATGTTGTGGGCGCGATCCCATTCGGGATATTTTGCGATCGCGATGCCACGCTGGTCCGGCGCCACCGGCCGTGCCCGGCCGACTTCGCCTGGGTCCTCGGGCGCATCGGGATTGAGCGAGTTCTGGTCCGGATCGTCGCGCTGCTCGACGCGCGCCGCCTCGACCGCGAGATCGAGCGCTTCGCCGGAGGATGGCGCCTCATCGCCGAAATCCCACAGGCCGATTCCGTCGTCGCGATAGACCGGCTCGACGACATAGGTCTTGGCGTTGAACTGCACCCGCATCTGGCCAAGGTCGTTACCCAGCAGCATGCCGACCTCGCGGCTGATCGCGGAATCATCAAGGCGGGGATGCCGGGCCTCGAACATCCAGCGCCCCTTGGCGACGAAGCTGTCGTCGTCCTTGTAAGCCGGATCGAACAGGGCGCGGGCCAGCCGCGCCAGCAAGACAGGAGCAGTGGCGACGCCGTCGGGCTTGGCGACATGATAGGGCGACCATAATCTGCGCAGCCCCGGCAGTTGGCGCATCGCCAGCTGTTCGATCCGCGCATCCTCGATCAGGGTGACGAGCGCGACCTGCAACGGCTTCAACTTGCCAACGGGAAATCGTGCCCCGCCAAACACCAGATGCGCCTGGGCGTGTGCGGCCGCCGCTCTGTACAAGGCGTATGCAGCGTCGCCCTGCACGCCGCGATAGATTTCGGGCAGGCGAATCAGCGGCCCCGCGATCCCGGCCCGGCGCTGCGGGGCCTGCACGGTGCCGCCCGGAATGCTACGCAACAGCGGCGTGCGGCCCCATAATGAAGTAACGAACACCTTGGTCTGGCGTTCGGTTTCGGCAAAACCGATGCCCGCCGAGGCGTGCTCGATCAGCCGCCGCGCCAGTTCATCCTGCAGCGTGAAGAATGCCAGCCGCTTGCGACGGTCGCCGGCTGCCACCTTCAAGCCGGCTGCGACGAAATTCTCGAAGGAATGGATGTTGCCCGCCGACAGGATCTCGCCCATCCGCGAGGCTGCCGCCTCGACCGATTCAGGGGCCCGCAGCGCAAGCTCGTCCATGGCGCGCCACCAGCGCGACAACGCCGGACCGTTTCCGAGCATCCGGCGCGCCACGGTGACGGAGTTGATCGTGGCGGCCGCCGCTTGCGCGCCGGCGTGCCGGCAGACATTTGCCGCCGTCTGCGCGGTTACGATCAGCGATGCGATGCCTTGTTCGGTCGGCTGGCTCCTGCTGATTTCCCAGAACGCCGTCAGGCAGGATGGACCGGCATTGACGTCGGCCAGCTCAAGCACGCCGGCCGCCCAGCCTTCGAGTTCGTCGGCCTCGAAACGGGCCGCGAGATCGTCCCAGGTCGAACGAAACAATGGCCTCAGCAAGTCACGCTGCCGCATCAGCACATGAACGCGGCGGACGGCGCCTTCCGGTGGCGACTGAATCACGCGCAGCGGGATGGCGGCACTCACCGTATGCAGGCCTCGATGGCGGCGCCGAGCGCTTCGCGGATGTCGTGATTATCGGTGATCGGCAGCACGATGCTGGAGCGGATGGCGGCTTCGAGCGGAAGCCCGGCGCGCACCAGGCGTCCGGCGTGGATCAGCATGCGGGTCGAGGCGCCTTCGTCGAGACCGTGGCCCTGAAGGTTGCGGGAGCGCTCCCCGATGGCGACCAAGGTTCCGGCCAGATCGGCATCCGTTCCAGCCTCGCGCGCCACGATCGCCGCTTCGACTGCCGGCGGCGGATAACCGAAATCGATCGCGAGAAAGCGCTGCTTGGTCGATTCCTTCAGGTCCTTCACCGCGCTCTGGTAGCCGGGATTGTAGGAGATCGTCAGCTGGAAGTCGGCGTGGGCCGGTACGATCTCGTTGTGCTTCTCGAGCGGCAGGATCCGCCGCGCGTCCGTCAGCGGATGGATCACCACCGTGGTGTCCTGGCGGGCTTCGACAATTTCGTCGAGGTAGCAAATCGCGCCGTTTCGAACCGCCAGGGTCAGCGGACCATCGTGCCAGACCGTTCCACCTGGCTCCAGCAGGTATCGGCCGGCAAGGTCCGAGGCGGTCATATCCTCGTGCGCGGCGACGGTCACCAGCGGCTTGCCCAGGCGCCATGCCATGTGTTCGACAAACCGCGTTTTGCCGCAGCCGGTCGGTCCCTTCAACATGACCGGCAGGCGTTCGGCAAAGGCGGCCTCGAACACCGCGATCTCGTCGCCGACCGGCTGATAGAAGGGTTCCGAAACAACCCGATAGGCACCGAGATTCATGTGCATTCTCCACGGTTCGTGCGTGGAGAAGCCGCCCGCCAGCGCGAAGGCTTCCTCCCCTCCGCGAGTGGGTTCGGCAAGCATCGCCTTATGCGCGCGCTACAGCCTCGGAGCGCGCAAGCAGGCGTCTGTAAACGCCTCGGCGTTCATTAGACCGCCATTCGCGGTTCTGTACAAGTGGTTCATCGGGCAAGACAAGCCAACAGTCGAT
>Ga0137412_10002909_pt1 | contig 13626 bp, 30 predicted proteins | sample CZODoug2_1_16fun_FD_122160 | JGI IMG/M metagenome (GOLD analysis project Ga0137412, IMG submission 122160) | Vadose zone soil fungal communities from Angelo Coast Range Reserve, California, USA - CZODoug2_1_16fungal (Hybrid Assembly) | ecosystem: Environmental > Terrestrial > Soil > Vadose zone... | reverse complement strand
TCCTGCGATCAGCTTTTTCCTTGGTTCTGTTGGGTCGCGCGCTGGCTTGCGCCGTCCCCAATGCGTGTCTTTGCGCGCTGAATCAAACTCCCGTTCGACGTTGCGGTTCAGCGCTCTCAACATACCGATGCGCGGGTGTACCCATCTACCAGTTGCGCATCGAAAGCCCTTGATCTGGCGCAGCGTGCTGGTGCCCGGATCGATCAAGCTATCGAAGCTGCATGTCGTAGTGCAGCGAACCATGGGCTGGATGGGCGGTCATCTGCACGAGTTCATCTTATAATATCTGCAGCTCCTCCCCGCTCCCATTTGAGGGTCAGATGCCCGTAAATCGGGAACGGCTGCGAGTCGTCGACGGAAAAGGGTGTGTTGCCGCTCAGACTGTCCACCGGAACATGAATGATCTCGGAGTCATGAGCGCTGCCCGGCAACGGGGTGCGGTAGCGGTCGGTCAGGACGCCCTTACTCAGAAATACCTCCGCGAGTCCATCGCCAAGTGGTCCCCCGAATATAAAGCCGTATACGCCGCGTTGGAATTGTTCCAGCGAATACAAATCGCCCGCGTCCGAATTCATCTGCGCCAGCGTTGATTTACTAACGGTAAGGTTAATCTTCGGAGGGAGTGGCGCCCTCTGGTTGATGTTACCGTTCATCACGATATTGACGGTCACAGCGTCGTCTCCGCTGTTGACAACCTGGACCGCAACCCCAGTTCGAACCGTGAAGTGGAAGCTAACCATCAGCCGATCCGCCGACACCGCCGCCGCAGCCGTCCCACCGGCTAATTTCCGAGGTGACGGAGGTCTCACCGTGTAACTCATCGAGTGAAGGCCTGTAAACGCTTTGGGCATGATCGTGGGATGAGCCTCCACCTGCGTCGAGGAGAGCGGTATCTTATCCGCCTCCTCCAAGAGGTGGTCTATAAACCCCAAACTCTGTTGAATGACGTGGGGGGTGGTCCTGGTACATAGTGGACGCTGGGAAATCGCTGTCCTACCAAATACGGACGCCCAATCACCGTCGTCGTCGTTTCATCGGGTGATGTGGCCCTCCCGGCAGCGAGCAATAGCGGTGGATGAATCTCGGTGTGGAAATCGTCGTGGCCGGTATCGACGATCCAGCGTCCCCATATGGCCACGCGATCGCCATGCTTCGCACGGAAGCCCGGAGGAATCAGTTCATGATCAGTTTCCACGCCGAGCATATTGTTAACCTGCATACCAAACTCCCTCTGCGCAATCTCCTTCGCGCCGTCATAGTCGAGGTCCGGATTCGACAGCGGCGCGGCGAGATACTGATAGCGGTCGTCTGGGGCGATGTAGAATTCCCAATCGGTTCCGAACGGGTGGAGAAACACATTGTCATTGGTCGACAGACCATTTCCATTAACGACCGCGCGGCCGGAAAGTCCCACTGCATCGACTTCATAATCCTCGTCCGGGTTAAATATCTGCGTCCACTCGTTCGGTGTGTAGTTACGGGACACCCAGCCCTCTACCTGGTAAATCTGATTTGCCGTGGGCCCAGAAGGGTATAACAACTTTCCGTGGACTAGATCGCGCGCCCAAGACGGCGAAGAAGTGTTGAACGGAGGATTCCTGTAAGTCGTTTCCAGAATTGTCCTTGTAGGGTTTGCGACCGGCGGGCTCAGGGTCCACATCGCGCTCAGCCAGCCGAGCTGAATGGTGCCCGCTTGCAAGACGCCGGATTCAATATTCAGATACTGGTCCGGCTTCCACAAGTTTTTGATGCGGTGGAGCGTCGGCACCGTGCCGGGCACCGGCTCGAGGAGCCACATCGCGCTCAGCCAGCCGGGCTGAATGGTGCCCGCTTGCAAGACGCCGGATTCAATATTCAAATACTGGTCCGGCTTCCACATTTTTAATGCGATGGTGCGTTGGCACCGTGCCAGGCACCGGCTCGAGGGTCCACTGGGCGCTCAGCCAGCCGGGCTGAATGGCGCCCGCGACCACGGTGCCGCTTTCAATATTCACATACTGGTCCGGCTTCCAATGATTCTGCAGATGAACTATCTGACGCGCGGCTGGTTCGTCCGCCAGCCCCTGACTGACTGCCGAGGCACTCCACAAGCCGCCCGCCATCAAGACGGCGCCTATCCACACAGCGATCGTTCGCATCATAAGTCACCTATGCTTTGCAGCCGTTGTTGGTCCTGCACTGGTCCAGTAGTGCCGAACGATCACTGTGTGGATAGGCGCGCTCTTCCGTGTGCCTCGCTGAAGCGGGAATAGAGTCGAGGCACGATTCCATAAATCTGGTCGCGTTCAAGGCGTGGCTATCTTGTGAAATGCAGCCACAACGATTCCGCCAAACCTTATTTCAAGTTTCCCAACAGTGTAGCGCACGCTTGGGCGACAGCGGAGTTAGCCTTCTCACTGCCCGGTGGTGTCGCCCACCCCCCTTTTTCCACGAAGCTGCCCTGCATGTAGGAGGCGACCTTTTTGAGTTCGACAAAATTATTGGTCGCGTCCGCTGAGTGTTGAAATTTGTCGACACAAATGGGCGCAAGGACCGCGACGACCGCACTCCTTGAAGCATCATCAGCCCGTTTTGCCGCCGTACTTTCAATCGACCAGCCGCCCCAGTTGAATCCAACGATCATGGTGACAACCGCGCCAGCCGCCGCCCCTTGGAGAAGACGCTTAATCGTTTGGTCCTGTAACATCGAAGGTAGTGACATGAGTCTGCCCTCCGTCAAAAACTCAAAGTGTTGCGGACACCCGGATGGATGCCGAATTAACGAGTTGGCTGAAGGGCCGCCGCCTTGCGTGGGCGTGTCGGGAAAGCACTATGCGCGTCGGACTAGAGAATGTCGATGGAAATCACAGCCGTGATCTCCAAGCTGGGTGCGGTGCGGTCGGTAACTTACAGCGATTTCGCTCGTTATCATTTTTGAATAGAAGCAACGTGGACTTCGAAGGCGGGTAATTCCTAATGGTCTCAGTCGATCACTTCAAACAAGAATTGACGGCGCAGATCGGTCGAGCCTCTGCAAGTGGCGCGAAAGATGTCCTTATCATTCGTTGGACCTGTACGGATCCATTCTTTTGGGTAGTTGCGCAACGGAGTCGTGCTGCGATGCTATGCAGGATGCAATGAAGGCCGGGGATATTTTACATATCGAGCGGACTCATAGTGCCGGTATGACAGTCAGATATCTTCTGCCCCGTGAGAGTGTCGCGCTCCCGGCCAAACAAGGTAAGCAATATGTCACACCTCCAAACACTGATCAGAGCCGCCAAAATTAGGGGGCGAGTTTGCCCGCAATGCCAAGCGCTGATGATGCTCAGCGATGTCACACCGACACGTTTGAATTTCGAACAGCACACTTTCAACTGCGTTGATTGCAATCACGTGGCGGTAACAATGGTTGAGGATTGCGAGAGCGCCGTGCGCGCGGCCTAAACGCGATTGAATTGCAGTGTGCAAAGTGGCTTGATGGCGGTCAACCCAAGGAGACGGCATGGCTAAAGGCGAACAAAAAGGCAATCGAGAGTCCAAGAAACCAAAGAAAGAAAAGGTCAAAACAATCGCTGCAGCGCCGAGTCAAAAGGGCGCTACAGCGGGTTGGCAGCCGACGCTCGGATCGGGCAAGAAGAAATAGAAACAAACGGGTCGCTTCGGCGGGCCGTTTATTTGGCGTATACAGTTGTCCGATGTTGCTCACAAAATCGTCTTGAACGATTGTGTGCCACAGGCCTCCGTCTAGAAGCATGGTCCTGGAAGAGCCACCGGGCGTAACACCGCTCGCCGCTCGTCATCCACATGTTTACCCCTGTCGGCTGTACCGGCAGGGGTTTGTTATTTGGGGTGGCAACTCACAGAAAATCCCGCAGCCGGGCGATTTCAAGGATATGTTTTGCGGACAAGACAGCGCTAACTAATTCTGCTTGTGGAGCAGTGTGTATCTCATACAGGTGATGCTGACCTACAGGCATCGTCATGAACCTTCGAATGCATTCGTCAAAATGACCATCCATTATCAAATAGGGACGTGCGCCGAGGGAGGCGCTTACTCGTTCATTGTTGATTGACGGCCACTTTCTGAGAGTTGCGGAAGCATCGAAATTGATCTGGATTTCCTTATTGGGCATGTTTAACGCTTCGCCTTCTCTTTCCTCGCAATCTTCTTACGAGGTTTCTTTGCCGCTTTAGAGCTTACATTCGCTCGCAAAGGAAGGGGGCTCTTCTTCGCCACGACGGTTTTTTTGGGCTTCGGCTTTGCGAACATCTCAATGTCCCTGGCGTTTAATAGAGCGCGTGCGGTGATCATCAGTTCAGTTAAGCGCAAAGCGTTCGGATGTCGTAGTACGTAAAGTACCTGATCTGCTCAAAAATGCGCAGCGGCATGCAACACCTGTCAGCTCCGCTGTCGCTTCTTCTAGAAAACGCACTGCAAAACTCGAAGCGGTCACACCGTTTTATAATGACGCTGCCGCGTCAGCAGGCGTAGGGTGCGGGCAACAAAGTCCAGGGAGATGCCCATGAACGACCCCATAGGCTGTCGTGATATGGAATTATTGTGTCGCCAACGGGCGACGCTCAATGCTCAACACAGTTGGAAGTGGCTCGGCGAAGCGGAACGTTGGAAAGACCTTGCGCACCGCGAAACTGCGTCCCGCTTTCACGCGGAGCATCCGGGTCCAATGGCTATGGGTCCGAATACGATGGAAGGTGACCGTCGCACGATACGGCGGGCCTCTCAAGTTGAAGGCAGGAATTCGCCGCTAGAATGACGGCTCTCTATATCTTCCACAACCAATACTGGCGAAAAACAAGCCCGCGAAATAGCGGGGCAGGGATTAGTAGTCCTCGGCTAACATCAACGTTCCGACACGCGTCGTTTTATCGGGATCAGCTGGATCTTCGGAACCGGCATCCATGTCCGTGTTGTAGTAATCGCACTTCCAAAAGAACGTGCGGTTGCAATGCTCAAAGCTTAAAAAGTCGTGCTCGCCGTGAGGGTCGTTCTCCGGAGTGAAGTCATTAAACTCTGCGACTTTCGCAAGTGCGGATGCCCTAACCATTTCCGGCAACGCGGCGACGCTCGCCGACATCACCATCTTGCCGCCGGCAAACGTCTTGCGAAAAGCTTCGTTCAATTCTCGGATGCATGCAGCCGAGTTTTCATTCATGCGCGTGCTCCTATACTTGGAACGTCCGCACCTAATTGTACCGCGCAAAACAAAACCCCCATCCTGAGATGGGGGTGATGAGAGTCGTACGCGTTGCGCTGATGCTGAGCGTACAAATTCAAAAGAGCTGTTATCGACTACGAGACTGCCGGCGTTCGCCGTCCTGGCGGCCGTTGGTTTGGTGCGGCAGGGGATGGAATCTCTTTTTGCCGTTGACATCGCGGACTAGCCTGCGCGAGCCTGTCTTTTGAGGCGCTTCAATGGCTGATGTCTCCGAATTTTCGATAGTCACGTACCAGCGCAAACCAGGGTGCTGGCGAGCGGCCTTTATTCGAAAGCGCAGCGCGCGAACGGTCGTCGAGGGCAATAAGGTGCGTAGCGTCGTGACACCAGATGACTGCGCATCTGAGGCCGACGCGCTGCTCGCGGCCAAAAACCCCATTAAAACACTTTAGTTGAATTCCTCCACAAGCTCGTCTGAGGACCGGCATGCCTAAATCGGACGCAGATCTGTGGAGTCGCGCAATTATCGGAATAGCTGTCGGTTTTTACGCAGGCAAATAATAGGAAAATCGGACTGTATACACTCGCCGGCTAGTGCCTATTAATTGGTCTTGCATGAATTTGCGTGGGGAGTTCGACTTTGGGTGGCGGGTCCTTGGCAAATTACCTAGCCATCTTGCTCGCTAGCTGTTAGCCATCTTTCCTGCTTGTCCCCGTCGGCTCAAACCGGCGGGGATTTGCTTGTGTGCGGTTGGTTAGCAATTGCGGAGCTACGCTCGGCCCTATTTCTGCTCTGGGTGGAGAGCAGTCTTTTCTGCTTCAAGCCTCGCAACCAATTCCCCGATCCGATCAATGGTCAGTTGGTCGTTGATCGACGCGGCGAGGCGCGGCAGCTGGTGCGCGCCGGCGTCGATATCGTCGAGGCCAAGCGCACGGCCCGCCGGGAAGCCAAGGTCGAGGCCGCCGCGATCGCGGCGCCAACCTTCGAAGAATGCGCAAAGAGATATATCGACGAGAATTGGTTGAAGTGGAGCGAGAAGCACCGGGCACAATGGCCAGCGTCGCTCAAGCGCTACGCATATCCGACGATAGGGCAATTGATGGTGAGCGAGATTCGCCCGAGCCATATATTCGAATTACTCGCGCCGATCTGGATCGAGAAGCGCGAGACGGCGAACCGCGTGCGCGGCCGCATCGAAACCATCATCGCGAAGAACGTCGACATCGACGACAAGGATTTTCGAAACCCGGCCGAATTGACCAAGCAGCTGCGCGAGAAGTTGCCGACCAGGCCAAAGCATGACCCGCGGCATCATCCTGCGCTCGCCTATGCCGAAGCACCGCAGTTTATGGCCGAGCTGGCCGCTGCCAGCGGCACGGCCGCGGCAGCGCTGTGCTTCCTGATCCTCACGGTATGCCGGACCAACGAAGTGCTCGGGGCAAGCTGGACGGAGATCGATACACCGCGGGCAGTCTGGCGGATTCCCGGAGAACGCATGAAGATGGGCGAAGATCACAGCGTTCCGCTGTCGCAGCCGGCGCTCAAGATCCTCGGAAAGATGCGGGACGGCCGGCGCTCTGACCTGATCTTTCCGAGCGGCGGAAACGGAGTCGTTCTCCGACATGGCAATGCTGGCGGTGTTGAAGCGCATGAACCGTAGCGACATCACGGTCCACGGCTTCCGTGCGACCTTCGCGACCTGGGCCGAGGAATGTACCGATTATCCCGACGGTGTGCGCGAAGCCGCGCTCGCCCACAAGTACAAGGGCGAAGTCATGGCCGCCTATCAGCGCGGGGATAAGCTCGAGAAGCGGCGCGCGCTGATGGATGACTGGGCTACGGCTCTTGAGACGAGGAAGGTGAAGGAGCTTGCATCACGCCGCGCGGTGCAATGAGTCCCGGTGATGCTTAGCAGGGTCGGCAAGCATCCGCCCGGAATTGCTGGAACACCTACGCAGAATAGGGCAGACCGGTGGTCTCGCGCGGGCGAAACGGCTCGGTAATGCAGCGCTGGCGGCGTGGCGCGCGCAGCTGCAGGAATTGCCGGTCGAAAGGCTGATCGAGGGCATCAGCCGCGAGGCCTGTTGCGGCCTGTGCGGTCCGGGGGCTGGCTGTGTCATCACGGGCGCGGACCCGATGTCAGGCGATGGCTGCGCGCATCCGGTCCGGGAGGGCGGCCCGCCCCCGCCATACAAGAATCATCAGCGCATCCAGGCGGTGTACCGCGCGGCCTGCACGCGATTGAAAATAAAACCCGCGGAGTGGCGATGACCGACGCAGCAGCAGCAGCAGCGACACCCGCGGCCCCGCCGGCCAATGCCGCGGAGGCCCGAACCGTGCTCGACGCCAGGATGGGCGACAAGGCATGGGGCGCCAAATTGTTTGCCGGCGATGTCGCGACGACCACGGAATACCGGGATTTGCGCGCGCTGATCAACAACCCCGACCCCGCCGATTCGGTCACGGTCGCGATGTCGAGCCAGGATCTAGGAATGTTGCCGAATGCGGCTGCCGTCGAGCTGCGCGGCGCGGCCGGCTATCTCCGCGAAATGGGTCTGAACGACGTGCAGGTGCGCGAGACGCTGGAGGGCAAGGAGCCGACCGCGGAGGAAGTCGCGATCGCGCGGCAGTGGAAGGCCCAGAGTTTCAAGTCGCAGGACTTCGTCAAGCGGATGATGGCCGGCGAGCCTGATGTCAGGCGGCAACTACTCGTGGCGAACATAATCTTGAGCTCGGCGAAGGCATAGCCAAAGGGATACGAGGAAATGGCAGGCGCTTTTCAACTGATGTCCCCGAGCACGGCCACGCTGGGCGATGCGCTCAGCGAGCAGGTCAAGGACGACACAGACGAACAGAGAAAGCGCCGCATGCTGGACGCGCAGCAGGGTCAATTGCTCGGGCCGGCGGGGCGCTGTCAGTGACCTCGCTGCTCGGAACCAACAACGGCGGCAGATTCTCGACGGGATTGCCGACAATGTAGACGGCCCGGGCGTATTGGCCCCCGCAATCCTCGCGGGCACGGTCAATCCGGGAGTAGCAGCCCCCGCAAGGGTACGGCTGAAAGTCAGATGGTCCCCGGTGTCGTGCCGGAAACGACCGTCGCCCGGCCCCCGTGTCGTGCGGGCAAGGCCGACTAGAACGATTGTAAGTCGCCCCCGCCAGCTGGTGGGCACGGCGCGAATGAAGCCCCCGATCCCGTCAAGATCGGAAAAGGCACGAGCCTGAACCACGGTCGAAACGAAAATCGTTTTAGCCAATGTCACCGCTTTGTCGAACGCTTGGAAAAGAAGGGAAAATTGATGGCCGATCATTTCGTCAGTCTCACGCGCGGCCTGGAAGGCACGAAGTATTCCGACTTCACGACAGGCGCCGCATCGAGCGGCACAACCTTCGTCGAACTGCGTGTCGGTGACACGGCCGGCGCCAACATTCCGAGCAAGCTTGAGATCATGAAGGCGCTGGAAGCATTCGAGCGCTTCTTCGAAAACGCCCAGCAGGTCAGCGCCGCTGGCTTCGTCGTCACCGGCTAAGGGAAAACACGGATGACCACGTTTTCCCAGGAGCAGGCCCACAAGGCAGCAATTGTGACGGCTGAATCCGCGAGGCAGACCGCGCTCGCCGCTGCCAAGACTGCCTATAACAACACGCCTGCGGCGTGGCCGGTCTACGACGCGGCGGTCAAAGCTGCGGACATTGCGCATGTGAGAGCAATCATCGCCAGCGCGCTGGCACAAGGCTTCGAAGGGCCGCGCCAGACGTTGCACGACCTGACCGGTGGGTGGACTTAGTTGCGAGGCACTGGTCGGGTCGCGCTCGGCGCCGGCGCCACGCTCGCAACGGTCAGCGCATGGAGATTCCAGCTATGATCGGGCTGCGGCGCATGCACAAGATCGTGAGATGCAACTGTAGTATTGCGCCAAGCGACGCGACAGCGCCCCGGCTTCGATCGGCGACTGAGCCATCCGAGGAGGCTGTCTCCGTTGTCAGCGCCGCGGCGCGCGGATCGGGGCAAAGGTGTCCCCGGAAGCGTTACCGACGGTAGGGCGCACTGGGCAGAGGCGCCGCGGGGCCAGTGTTGCTCCATGTGGGGACGGCATTTGTCGAGCCTACCGACGGCCACACGTACGACCCCACTGACGGAGCCACGACTGATCCATATCCGGCAGTCCCAGCTTGTCCCTGGGTCGCAACGGATGATCCATCGGTCATGGCTTGCGCCATAGCGGCCGTGCTCAAGAGAGCAAAAGCACTTGCTAATCCGATTGTCGTAAGTTTCATGGTTGTGGCCTTTCTTGTCGTTTAGATCAGGGACAACCGCACCGTCTGCACGACCGCTCCCAACCACGACACTTCCTGTAGGTGGCGATCGTTTCGGAAAATCGCTATCGATTTCGACGAGCCTGCTGCTCAAGTCTTTGCGAACGATGCCGGATTAAATTTGAAGTTAGAAACGAGGCGCTGCGGCGCGTTCACTGTTGCAGATGTAACTTGCGGCACTCCTTGGTGCAGTAATTCCTTTCAAGAGATTTCGGCTACCGACCAAGCAAATTCCATCTCACCGCCAGCGCCGCGATCAGCAGCACGCACGGCGGCGGTCGATGCGGTTCACTCCAGCACCTCATATTCGAACGCCACGCCCTCGGGGTCATTTTCCTGCAGCCATGTTTCCGCAGCTTTCGGCCGTCGGGAAGCTCGACCGGATCGTCGAACTTCCGTTGCCAATCGCTGACGGGCTTCTTCACGCGGCGGCCTTGTCTTCCTTGTCGGCGCCTCGCACCAGCGGCGGCGATGGTGGACGCTTCAGCAACATTCTCATTCGCTTATCGGATATCCTGAAATGAACGGTCTGGCACGATACGAACACGCGCGCTCCGCTCTCGCAGAAGCCCGCAGTGTCGATGAGGTGAAGGATATCCGCGATAAGGCGGAAGCCATGCGCGCCTATGCCCGGATGGCGAACGATACCCAGCTTGAGGCCGATGCAACGGAATTGCGGCTCCGCGCGGAACGTCGGCTTGGACAAATGCTTGATGCTGAAAAGCAAGCTGGCAGGCTTCGGACCGGTCCCGACAAGCGTATTAATTCCAAATCTGAAATTAATAGAAAGATTTTCACTTTCCGACGTTGGGGTTGATCCGAAGCTTTCAGCTCGATCGCAAAAGATCGGCGGCATCGGCGAACAAGCTTTCGAGGCTGTGGTCGACAGTATGCGTCAGCGCATTGCTGACGGCGGCCGCGTGTCGCTCGACATCGCCTCTGCGGACAAAAAAAGAGCGGCGCGCAGAGCGTGAGCGTGATCTGGCGGACCCGCATGGATTTGGCGCGCCCTCAATCCTTGATCCTCAGGCGCCATGGCGAGTGAAATAATCCATGCCAAAATACGCGGCAGCCGCGCACGCTTCGGGCGTATCCAATACGATGAACGTGACCAGAAACGGTTTCGACCACTACATATTCGGACCCGTAGCGGTCGCGTACTTTCTCGGCTTCCTCCTTCGTCGGAAGGTCACCGGCCAGCATGAAATCCCGACGCTTCACGACATTGAACATCCGCCCCTCCCAGGTTTCAGCCTGAGACTATTCGGCAGAAAGAAAGCGTTGTGAATCCTTCGGCCGGAGGACGGCATGGCGATATGCCTGCGACCAATTGGCTCAGTCTTTGCACCCCGATACTGGGATCATCCATGATCGAACAAATTCCAGATGATCGCGAGCGCCGTGGTCACGCGCAGACCTCGTCCTGGCTCCGCGTTCTCCCTGATCGAGCCGACGGCGGCCAAGATCGCTTCACCAGCCGACGTAGTAGCGCGGAAACCGCGTCGGCCGTCCGTAGAGTCCGGTGACGTCGCTGCGACTGAGGCAGTAGCCGCCAGGGTAACTGCGATAATAGCCGCCAGGAGGGTAGCCCCTACCTGCGTAAGGGGCACCATAGCAAAAGTAGTCTTCGTAGTTCCAAGGCGAGGTGGTGGCGCCGACTGCGGCCGCGAACAATCCGTACCCAGACCGCCGGTACTGTCGACGCGCAACCCCAGCAACGCTGATTGGAGTCGACGGTCGACCGGTCCGCGCCTGGGCGCTCTCGACCCCCAGCGAGACGCCGCGCTGTTCAGACCAACTGAACGAGAGCAGTGCCACACACGCGACGGTCGAGGTTGCGATTGCAGTTCTTTTCAAAGCCACCTTCATGGATTTTCTCCATCGCTTCATGCCCCACTTTGAAACGGTGCGCCGCGACCAGCCTAACGGGCGGCGCGTTCGCGAGTCCATAGCTTGTTCACATCGAAATTTTGGTGGAGCGCGTGGCCCATGGTCGCGCCGATCGGGCCGGCCGGGAAGCCGCTACAGCTTGGGTGCCGTTATGGCGGGTGCACACACCAGCTTGTGCAGAGCGCGGCCGAGCTGATGCTGCAGTCAAAGGCCGAGGATGAAAGCCTGCGGTTCGCCGTCTTCCATACGGCCGACATGCTGATCAAGCTGGAAAAGGAATACGATGCCCGCTGGCACGGCGAGGTGCGGGGATGAAAGAGATTAGCGTCAAGGGAATTGCATGGGATCGTCTCGACCAAGCCGGCGCCAACCCGCTCAAGGTGCTACAAACGCGTTGGCGATGGCACCGACTCCATGGCCACTCTGACGAAACTTACCCGCCGCTATCCGTTCCCCACGGGCGGCGGGCTTTCTTTGCGTGCGCCTTGCCCCGCGCCAATGCTGGGCGGCTTACTTTTTGCGGATAATTGCTAGAGCAGTAAGGCTTCCTTCAATTTTTTCCGGAAAGCTCCGACGACCAGCGCGGACTCGGAGGTCCGCAATGATCCGCTTTCAGACTCAGAGAACCAAGTTGCCAACCCGCTCGGCGGCCGGGAGGCGAGGTTGGATTAATACGGCCGCATTTGTGGCGTCCGTAGCGCTAATTGCGCAGATACTTTCTGCATGCTCTCAATCATTTCCGGCAGCTAGCGTGGCGGCGCAGTACCCGGACCTGAACGACCCGACGCCAAGGGCTGGAGTGCGCGCAGATCAAGTGGCACAGATAAAAGCTGAGATGATCCAGGTTCGCGACGACCAAGAGCACGCCGCAGCTCGGCAACAAACACTACACTAGGCCCGGTGGCGGCCATCAGCCGACGGGGCTTCGGTCCCGCGCTCACGCCTGAACGCTCAGGCGAATAAAAGCGCAATGACCGAAACTACCATGCCCAAATGGAAGAGTACGAACGAACACACGGTCCCAATCGAGGAGCGCAAAGCAAACTGTGAACCGCTGCTCCCTTTTCGCTCCGGGATGGGCGTTCAGTTGCTCACAAATTGCGCCAATTGACGTCGGAGCGTGTCCAGAACCCGGTAGGCTTGATAGCTCGAGTAGTACGCATAGGAAAAAGTGATCACCCCAAGCGCGAACAAGATTGCCGCGCACTTCAATAACGGGACACTGCCAACATGCTTCTCGATCGCAGCGCCCAGCGCTGCTCCTGTAGCCAGGAGGCCGGCAGCATTTCCTGTACCGATCATCGATAGTCCGCTCGTAATAGGTTTTGCCGGTTTCGTCAGGGATTTTGTCAGTCTGCTTTTTCGCATCGCTGCTCATTGCGTGCCTCCTGCCGCGAGACGATATTCGCCGGTTCTATCAAATCACTGCCGCGCCGCGATTTTCAAGAAACTGTCGGCGCCGATCGGCGCCGGAAGCGCAACCGGTAGCGGCTGGCGAGCCATGCCGGGCCGGCTTCGGCGATGAATACGAGGCCCGCCGGTTCATGCTGGCGGGCCTTCTCTTTTGCCAATGCTGACTAGAAGAAACCGGCGCTCAAATCTAAGCCATAGGTTTTCGAGGAGAGGAGCAAGATGAGGAGAGCGAGGCCGGAAAAAATTGCTTTAGCCTTGAGCGATTCAACGCCGTTCTTGGTCTCAGCCGCACGAGAAAGCATTTGAGCGAGCTCAGTCATTTGCGCCTCCCTACTAATAATTTCTGGATGTACTCTTTTGAAACTCCCCCGAAGCGGACGTGACATAGCGCTCGATGTTTGGCTACGGCCGGGCTTTTTTGTGAGGATGCTATGAAATCTGCCGCGCGGGGCTTCGGTCCCGCGCCAGCTTTGCGGAGTGGCGAATGGACAACGACCAAGGCGATCGGCCCGATGGCGCGCCGAGCGAGCCTACCCGAAAGAAGTGCTCCGCGGCGCCGACGCTGTTCGTCACTGACGCGGAGTTACGGTGACAGTGCACTCAATCAGGCGGTAAAGTTTGGTGCAGTGTCACCGTAATTCAAGCGCTGCGTGCTTGTCATCAGGATTGACGGGGCGCAGACCGCGACCGATTAGGACGGCAAGATAAAAGCGACGATGTCGCTCCGGGCCGTCGGGGGTCGTAAGTTTTGTCTGCACATTGTTTTGGATGGCACTGCAGCAGCACCGTACGAAGCGGCCTGGTGCCGCTCGAACCGAGAAAGCATTCAAAATCAACATTCCCTGC
>Ga0137412_10002907_pt1 | contig 13629 bp, 10 predicted proteins | sample CZODoug2_1_16fun_FD_122160 | JGI IMG/M metagenome (GOLD analysis project Ga0137412, IMG submission 122160) | Vadose zone soil fungal communities from Angelo Coast Range Reserve, California, USA - CZODoug2_1_16fungal (Hybrid Assembly) | ecosystem: Environmental > Terrestrial > Soil > Vadose zone... | reverse complement strand
GGTGCGACCAGAACACTGCCACGCGCCCTGGCCCACCAAGGGTCCACCAGTGAGCTCAGACCTCCTGGCGGGTCGCCATACCGAACGCGGCCACCCAGCCGATCACCGTCCACCCGGTGAACAGGGTGAGCAACGCGATGCGCGCGCTGTCCGGCCGCCCGCGGCCGGCCGCGACCGCCCACGGCGCCAGATAGCCGAGGCTGAGGACCGCGCACACCCTGGCTGTGCTCACGTGTCCCGAACTCGGCCGCTCCGCGGTCACCACGTCGGTCCAGCCGAACGGCGCACGGCCGTCGTGGTGGTAGGCGTACAACCGGCCGGACATTCGAACTCCCCTACATCAATGGTGGAGCTTTGACGAACGGGAGGTCGTTCCGGATCCAGCGTTTCCCCGGGGGAGGATGTCGATATGGCAACGGTGGTGGGGATCGAGACGTCCTGCGACGAGACCGGCGTCGGGGTGGTCCGCGACGGTGAACTGATCGGCTCGGCGCTGGCCTCGAGCATGGACGAACATGCCCGGTTCGGCGGCGTGGTGCCGGAGGTGGCGGCACGTGCGCATCTGGAGGCCCTGGTGCCGTGTATGGAGGCGGCGCTGACCCAAGCGGGGGTGCGCGCGGAGGACGTGGACGCGATCGCGGTGACCGCGGGCCCGGGGTTGGCCACCGCTCTGCAGGTGGGCCTGGCCGCAGCCAAGGCCTACGCGATCGCCTGGGACGTGCCGATGTACGGGGTGCACCACTTGGCCGGGCACGTCGCCGCGGACACCCTGGCGCACGGGCCGCTGCCCAACCCGTGCATCGTGCTGATCGTCTCCGGCGGGCACACCTCGCTGCTGCTGGTGCGCGACCTGGTGGCCGACCCGATCCATCACCTGGGCGACACCATGGACGACGCGGCCGGTGAGGCCTTCGACAAGGTCGGCCGGGTGCTCGGGTTGCCGTTCCCCGGTGGCCCGTGGATCGACCGGGCGGCCAAGGAGGGTAACCCGGCAGCGATCGCTTTCCCGCGCGGGCTGACCCGCCCCGGCGACCCGCCGTTCGAGTTCTCCTTCTCCGGGTTGAAGACCGCCGTGGCCCGGTGGGTGGAACGCGAGGAGCGCGAGGGCCGGGACATCCCGACCGCGGATGTCGCCGCGTCGTTCCAGCAGGCGGTGGTGGACGTGCTGGTGGACAAGTCCATCGCGGCCTGCCGGGATCAGGGCGTGGACGACCTGATCATCGTCGGCGGGGTGGCCGCCAACTCCCGGTTGCGCGAGATCGCGGCGGAACGCTGCGCAGCGGCCGGGGTGCGACTGCGGGTGCCCGCGCTGCGCTATTGCACGGACAACGGCGCGATGATCGCCGCGGTCGGCCACCTGCTGTTCGCTTCGGGGGCACCGGGCGACGGCCTGGACCTGGGCGCGGACCCGTCCGCGGAGCTGCTCTCGGCGACCCTGCGGAGCTGACGCCGATCAGCCTGAGTTCAGCACTTCGGCTTCTTGGTGATCGCCCCGCATGCGATCTCGTGCAGCGAGTTCGCGGGCGGCTGCTCCTGGTTGCCCTGGTTGCCCTGGTTGCCCATGTTGCCCATGTTGCCCATGTTGCATTGGTTGCCTTGGTTGCCTTGGTTGCCCATGTTGCCTTGGTTGCCCATGTTGCCCAGGTTGCCATGGTACGGAGTTCCCCCGAAAGCCTCAGCGGGGCCTGCCATGGTGAACGAGGTGATCATCGGTACGGCGAGGACGCCCAGCAGACCCAGCCGGCGCAGAAACGCACGACGATCGATACCCGAAAGGCGATATTCGTCGGTCACGACCTGCTCCTCTCTGAGCCGCGCGAACAGGGAGATCGCCGCTCAATGTATGCGGAGCGCTGAGTGCTGCTAAGGCGCCGCGCCCGAACGAGCTCGAAGCATGTGGGTGGTGGCGCGCACTATTGCCGGGGCGGGGTGCAATACGCGGTTGCCGCTGGCCAACAGCGCCGGCAGTGCCGCCGCCGGGGAGTCGAGGTAGGTGGCCTCGGCGGCCACGCTCAGGATCCGATCGACGGGTTGAAGCTCGAGTGCGGCGACGTTGACAGCACCACGGAACGGCGCGGCCAGCACCGCGCCATCCCGGCACACCCAGCCGTCGAGGCTCTCCACGCGGCCGATCGTGCCCGCGGCGCGGCGCACGTGCTCGGCCTCGCCGACGATGCAGACCCTGTCCGCCCCCGCCTGAACCACCGCGCCGTGGAATGCGATCCAGCCGCGTCGAGCGGCCAGATCCAGAGCGGTGGCCCCGACCCGTCGGTCGAGCGCGGCCAGTGCGGACGCGAGGTCGGGCGCGGTGATCACCAGGTCCTGCCGGTGGTTCAGCACCCAGCCGGCGTCGGTCTCCACCAGACGGTAGGGCGCCTCGGCGATCGGCTCCATGGGCCACTGCACCGGCGCGACCGGCATTTCCAAGCTGCCGTCGACCTCGACGCACACTCGGTGCCAGAGAACCTGGTAGACGTACTCCGCGCTCATCCGATCAATCCGCTGCCGCGCAACCCGGCCAGGCACCGGGCGACTTCGTCGCTGGGAGCGGCATCGAGCCCGAACGCCTCCTGGATTTCCTCGGCGATCTCGGTGACGCTGAAGCTGCCGTTGCACAGCACGAAGACGGCGGCGACGCTGGAATTGAGGTGGTGGACGGCTCCGGTGTCGTCCTGGTAGACGACAAGGCCGTCCTCCGCGTCGTTGACATCCAGTCCGGGAGCGGCGCGGGGACGTGCGTCGTCGGGGCGGGAGCGCGCCGCACCGCCGGTAACCGCCTTGGCCAAGGTGTCCGCAAGTCGGCCGATCACCGCGTCAGACTCGTGATGGGTGGCCACCCACTCGTACGCAGCGTCGGCGAGCCGCGCGCCTTCGTCCGGCTGCCGGGCCCGCTCAATCGCCCGCGCGAAACTCGGGCCGTCGTCAGCGACGAGCACGTGCACCCCGTCGACCACGCTGAGGCCTTCCACGCCCTTCGCGGTGGTGACTACCGGAAGTCGTTGGGCGAATGCTTCGAGCACCTTGATCCGGGTGCCCGCCCCGAACCGCAGCGGTGCCACCGCGACATCGGCTTTCGCGTAGGAGGAGGTGAGGTCAGGGATGTAGCCGTGAACGCGCACTCGCGGTCCGGCTAACTCCTCAACGGTCGGGTCGGGCTGACCGACCAGGTCCAACGACATGTCGGGCGGCAGCGCCGCGAGGATTTCAGTCGCCAACCAGCGCGCCGCGTCGGTGTTGGGGGAGTAGGTCAGGTTTCCCACGAAAATAACGCGTCCCGCTCCCGGCGAGGCTCGCCGGGAGCGGGCGGGAATCCGGACGCAGTTCGGGACGGCGATGACGGCAGCGCCCAACCCGTAACGTGAGGCGACCGGCTCTATGTCGCCGGCGGCGGCGACGGCGACCAGCGCGGCCCGTGGCAGGTGCTTGGCGGCGAGGCGCCGCAAGCGTTCGGCTTCGTCGTGTCGGCCGAGTGCCTGATGCAGTGCCACGTCGTCCTCGTCAAGATCCACCAGCAGTGGCAGGTCTGCGGCCGCCGCGACCGCCGCGGCCAGGGGCACCAAACCCAGACGGGCCGCCAAAACCGCGTCAGGCAGCGGTCCCTGGAATGCGTTGAGCACATCCATCACCGAGGCGTTCACGGCCAGCGTGCGCAAGGCGACCTCGGGGGGAAGGTTCGAATCCTCGTCGAGGTGGCCCGCGATCGGTACCACGGCGACCGCCACGTCGTGGTGGCGGGCGGCTGCCGAGATCCACGACCACACCCGCATCGCCAGGCCGTTGCCGCGCGGTGCCGGCGTGATCGGCACGAGTGCGAGCAAACTACGGCGGTGTGAGCTCATGGCCCGGTCCGGTGAAGCCGTGATCCCGCGGGTCGCCCATTTCGTGTTCGGTCTGCGCCCACAGCGTGAGCCCTTCCATCTGCTGCACTTTCTGGCCATTCAATCCTGTCGCAGAGCAGTGGCCCCGGACGAGATCGTCCTGCACGTGGCCGAGCTTCCCTATGGGGTGTATTGGGACATGGCTCGGGAGCTGGTCACGCTGGACCGTATCGGAGTGTGCGGCGGCCTGCCGATCGAGGCCGGTCCGTGGGCTGCGTACTCGTACGCGCACGCCGCAGACGTCGCTCGGCTCGACATCCTGGCAGCCGACGGCGGGCTCTACGCCGACATCGACACGCTGTTCCTGCGCCCGATTCCGGAAACGTTGTGGGCGGCGCCGGCGGTGATCGGTCGTGAGGCCGACGTGTCGTACGGCGATGCCGAGTTGCCGGAGCCGTCGATGTCGAACGCGCTCCTGATGGCGGCGCCGGGGTCAGATTTCATCGTTGAATGGCGCCGCCGGATATTCGACGCCATGGATGGAACGTGGTCGGGACATTCGTGCCGGTTGGCAACGCGGCTCGCGGTCGCGAACCCGGACTGGGTCCATGTCGAGCCGCAGTCGACGTTCCACCCCTTCGACCACAGTCCCGCAGGCATCGCGGCGATGCTGGAAGGGCCCTTCGTCCCGGGTAGCCTGGACCACACCGTCTCGATGCATTTGTGCGCGCACCTGTGGTGGGACGAAGACCGCCGCGACTTCTCCAGGTTCTGCGCGTTAGACGCCACCGAGGATCGGCTGATGTCCGACAACACCGCGCTCGCGCACGCCGCACGTCCACATCTGCCGGTGACCGATCTATGGTGAGGCTGCCGGCGGTCCACTTCCTCTCCGACCACGATCACTCCGGATACGGCGTCTTCGCCCGCCGCCTCATCCTCGGTCTGGAAAAGATCGGCTGCCCCGTCAGGTGGACGCCGATCTGCTGGAACCGCACGGACCCCCTTGCGGTCGTTGGGGACCGGGATCGCATCGGATTGGGTTGGCTCGAGGGCACGCCGATCGAGCCGGACGTGGTCATCGTCGGGGCCATCCCGGAACTCGTGCCGCCACTGGAACGGCTGCGCCCGCCTGGCGTCCCACTGGTTGTGGCGACTGTCTGGGAGCACTGGCGGGTGCAGTCGCATTGGCCAGACTTGCTCAACCGGTACGACGCGGTGGTTGTGCCCACCCGCTGGAACGCGGACGCCTTCGCCGCCGCCGGAGTGCGGGTCCCCATCCTGGTCGTCCCGCACGCCCACGCATACGACGCCCATTCGGCCACGATCGCGCGGCTGGACCCGATCGTCGACGACGGTGCCATCCTGTTCCACTCAATCGCGCAGTGGGGGCGACGCAAGGATCCGGGACGAACGGTGAGGGCCTTTGCTTGTGCCTTCGGTCCTACCGACGGGGTGCGGTTGGTGCTGAAGACCTCGTGCGCCGTCGACGGCGACGTGGCGGTCCCGGCCGGGCCCGAGGAGCGGCGGTTTCAACCGTCCTGGTCGGTAGCGGCGATCTTGGCCAGGCACGCTCCCGCTCCGCCCGTGCACCTGGTCACTGCACGGCAATCCCATGACTGGATTGGGAGCCTGCACGCACGCAGTGCCTGTTGGTTGTCGCTCCCGCACGCGGAGGGCTGGGACCTGGGTTGCTTCGACGCCGCGGTGGCCGGCTGTCCGGTGATCACGACCGGTTACGGCGGGCCCTTGGAGTTTCTCGACCCGGCCGTTGCCTACCTCATTCCGGGGATCGAGGTACCGCACTATTTCCTGCCCGACACCGTGTGGCTGGATCCCGACGTCGACGCGGCCGTCGAGGCGCTGCGTGCGGTGCGCGCTGATCCGGCCGCGGCGCGGGCACGGGCCGAGAAGCAGGCCGAGGTGCTGCGGGCGCGACACGCCCCGGAGGTCGTGGCGGCAGCTCTGGTAGCGGGTCTGCGCAACGTAGGGTTGATCTGACGCGGTCAGCCGCGTTGCGCCCGTCCTTGCGCGACGATGCGTTTGGTGCGGTAGGCGAGCACATCCGGCGCGGCTGCCTCGGCGCGGGCGAAGTCCGCGGCTGCCGCAGCGTAGTCTCCCATCTCGAACCGCGCCATCGCGCGGACGTTGAACGCCCATTCGGATCGGATGCGCAGGTTGAGGCCCAGCGCCAGGTCTGCCACCTGATCGTCGTCGAGCGCAAAGACGCCCTCGAGGTGTTCGCAGACCTCCGGATACGCGGCCCGGTTCAGCGCATCGAGTGCGGCACACCAGCGCACCAAAGGATTGGCGGGGAACAGCGCCACGCCTTCTACGACCAGGGCCGCATCCGGTGTGTTGTTCACTGCATTGGCGAAGATGAGATCGGCGAAGACCATCGCGTCCGCCGGGTCGAACATGCCGTGGCGGCGCACCAAGTCGACGCCGGTGCTGAACGCCTCGCGCGCCCCGGCCAGGTCACCGAGCTCGGTGCGGATTCGGCCGATGTGATCCCACAGATAGGTGCGGGTGGGGTCGTTGATGACCTGCTCGAGCAGCAACGGGAGATTCCGTCGGTGCTTGTGCCGTTGGTCGCCCTCATACCCGTCGTGCTCGAGGAGCAGGTCGAGCAGACCGACCCGGCGGTCCTCGCGTTCCGCGACGGCCAGGATCGAGGGGACGACGCTCTCGTGGATGACGCCGCTGAAGCGGATCTCGGGCCGGTTCTCCCACAGCCGATATTCCCGATAGGGGGTGAACCCCGGACGGGACCGCAGCAGGAGTCGGTACGCGACGTAGGCGTCGGAGGTGTGACCGTCCATCAGGGCCGCATGATCGGCGTCGGCGAGATACTCATCGGCGTCCAGATAGAGCACTAGATCGCAGCGCATCGCGTCAAGTCCGACGTTGCGGGCTCCGGCGAAATCACCGGTCCAGGGGCGGTGGATGATGTGCGCCCCGAGATCTTCGGCAATCTCGATGCTGCGGTCGGTCGACCCGGTGTCGACGACCACGATCTCGTCGACGAGCCTGCGGATTGAGGCCAGGCAACGAGCCAGGCAGTGTTCCTCGTCCCGGACGATGAGCGACGCGCCGATCGACGGTGGGGTGCCTCGCACCCGGACAGCATAGGGCGGTCGATTCCGCTGAGGCGCGGCCGCGACGGCTCGACCCGATCATCGGAACGCTGAGCGCGGCCAGTTCAGTGGCGGTGTTTGCCGTGGTGCCGGTGGTGGGTCTTGTGGCCCGGCCTGTGGTGGCCCGGCGCGATCTTCGTGCGCGGGCCCTGGTAGGGGGCGGGCTGCCAGCGGCCGTGCGGGCGCGGCGGGTCACCGGCGCCCGGTTTGACGATGGTGGGCGAGGCGGGAACCGGCTTGGCGGCGACGGGCTTCGCCGGCGCGGCCTGCGCCGGAGGCGGTGGGGGAGCGTTCGGTTCGAACGCCCCCGCCGCGCAGTGGCCGACGCCCGACCGCGCAATCGACCGTTGGTCCAGGCCGAGCACGGCGCCGGCGCAGTAATTGCTCTGCCCGACCGCACTTGCCGCCGCGGCGTCCACGGCCTTGGCGGCAGCCGATCCGGACGACAGGGCGCGGGTGTCGGTGAGCCCACCGTTGTTCTGCAGCGGACCGAGGTCGTCGGCGGTGGTGGCCACGTCGGTGGAGGCCGACCCGCACGACGGCGCGGCCGGATCGGACACCGCGTTGTACCCGGAGTCGACGAGCTTGCCGGAGCCGGCGTGCACGCAGTTGACCGCCGGACCGCCCTGCGCCGGGTTGTCCAGTAGGGAGGCGGCCAGCAACACCTGCGGTCCGTCGGCCACCACACCACCCGACGGCCCCGCCGTGCCGGGCCCGCCGCGGTTGTTCACCACCGTGTTGTGCACCAGGGACGCGGTCCCGGTGCCACCACTGGTCAGGCCCAGGTTGATGCCGGCGCCCGGGCCGCCGGGGCCGCCGACGTTGTCGCTCAGCGTGCTGTTGAGGACCGAGGTGGTGGCCGGCCCCGCAGCGCCGACCCCGGTGATCAGCAGGCCGTCGGCCTCGCCGCCCACGCCGGCCGAACCGGTGTCGGGGGCTCCCTGCAGCGCGTGCCCGGCGCCGCCCGCGCCGCCCGGTCCACCCTGCATCCGCGCCACCGTGACCGCGGCGATCGACGAGGCGTCCCCGTTCACCTGGACGCCGACCGCGGTTCCGCCATCGCCACCGGCGGCGCCGGGTTGGTCGCCGTCCGTGCGGGCGCCACCGGCTCCGCCGACCCCGCCGACCGCGTCGGTGAACTGTGAATGACCCACTGTCAGATTTTGTCCGACGGGCAGGCTGACCACCACCGCGGTGGCCGACCCGCCCACGCCGCCGGAGCTCGGCGCCGGACCGTTGCCGCCGGGCCCACCGGCGCCGCCGTGCAGCCCGGAGATCACCGTCGCGGTGACGGTGGTCAGGCCGGCGTGCGCGATGCCGATCACGTCCCCGCCCTGGCCACCGGCGGTACCGTCGCCACCGGTCAGCCCGCTGATCCGCACGTCATCGATGCTCAGCGGTGCCGTGCTCAGACTGAGGATGCCGTGCACCGAGGTGCCATCGGCGCCGTCCGCACCCACCGCGGTCGCGCTGCCCGCCGCACCCCGGGCGGGCCCGACGGACAGGTGGTTGATGGTGACCGGGAAGCCCACGGTGTCGATGCGCAGTGCGTCGAGTTGTCCGGTCGCGGACGGGCCCGGGGTGAGCACGGTGGCGGTCGTGCCCGAGGAGCGGTAGCCCGTCAGGGTGAGCGCCGACTGACTGCCCGCGTGGACGTGCACCTCGGCGGCGGGGAAGGTGCCGGGGCTGAGATGGATGGTGACCGGGTGCCCGGCGTTGGCCGGGTCGGCGGCCAGGTCAACGGCGCGTTGGATGGTGTCGCAGGGGGAGTCCGCGGTGGTGCAGTGGTTCCAGGTGGCACCGCCCAGGCCCGGCGTGGCCACCCACAGGTCCGGGGTGGCGACCGCAGCGGCGGCGTTGGTCACCGCGAGTGTGCTGAACAGCAGCGTCGCGGCGCCGATCGCGATCAGCCCACGCCGTGATGCCCCCCGGCCACGTCGATCCATGGCTCCCCCTGATCCCCGGTGCACGCGCCGTCGAGCCGGGACGGCGCACTCTCAGCACGCTAGGTGTCCGGGCTGGGCGTGGGGATCCGCCGACGGGGTGAATCAGCACCGCTTGGGCCGGTCGGGTTGTTCAGGACGCGCCGGAAATGATCCGGTGCGGTTCGAAGGCGCCGGCGGCGCAGTGGTCGGGGGCGGCGTGGCCGGGGCGGGGCATGCCGCGCTGGTCGGTGGCCTCAGTGCCGCCGCACAGGCCGCTGTTCACCGCGACCGCCGCGGCGGCGGGGTTGTCACCGGGCAGGGCCTGGGTGTGCGTCGGCCCGCCGTTGTCCGCCGGGCTACCCACACCGGTAGCCACGCCGGGCACCCGGCGGCTGCCCGGGCCCGCTTGCAGGCAGCTGTCGTCGGAGGTGATGTTCCACCCGGCGTCGGTGAGCGGAGCGCTGACGAGCAGCAGGCAATCACCGCCCGCGTTGTCCAACAACGAGGCACTCAGCGTGGTCCACGCGTTGCTGACCAGACCTGCCGCGGTGGGCGAATTCGCACCGGGGGTGCCGTCCACGCCGGGCGTCAGGCCGTTGCCGGCCTTGCCCGCGACACCCCCGCTGCTGCCGAGATTCCCCAACACGGTCAGGTGAGTTGCGGTGTTGGTCAGGATGCCGTTCTGGCCGACCAGCGGCATCAGGCCGGCGGCACTGCCCGCTGCGCCGCCGTTCCCGCCGTCGCCGCCGCGGCCGGTGCGCCCGGTGCCGCCCGGCCCGCCGACCCCGCCGCCCCCGGCCTGGTTGTCGCTGATCGTGCTGTCCGTGATCGAGGTGCTGGCCAGGCCTTCGCGGGTGTTGGACAACAGGCCCATGGCGGTGCCGCCCGCCCCGCCGTTCCCGCCGGCCCCGGCGTTGCCGGTGGCGTCGCCGCCGCGCCCGCCGGCCCCGCCGATGCCGCCGCGGTGCCCGCTCAACGTGCTGTCCGCGACCACCAGGTGCGGGCCGACGTAGCAGAGCCCGACGGCTTCACCGCCCTGGCCACCGGCCGCAGCATCCACGCCGGGGGCGCCGGGCAGGCCCGGGCCACCCGCGCCGCCGACATTGTCGCTGAACTCCGAGGCGAGCACGGTGACCGGATGGTCGGAGTGGCCCGGCTCCACCGCGACGGAATAGGCGTTGCCGCCGTCCCCACTGTTCGCGCCGCCGCCGCCGGTCAGGTGGGAGATCAGGCTGCTGGTCACGGACAGCGCGGCGTCGGTGCTCACCCCGGTGGCCGCGCCGCCGTCCCCGCCGACGCTGTTGCCGAACCCGGCGCCCCCGGCCCCGCCGTGCAGGCCGGTGATGATCGTGTTGCGCAGGGCCGTCGGGCCGCCGGTGCGCTCGAGGCCGTACACGGACCCGCCCTCGCCGCCCGGGATAGTGGCCGCGCCCGCAGGCGCACCGTGACCGCCGGTCAGGCCGTCGATGCGGACATCGGCCAGGGTCAGCAGGCCGGGGCCGTCGTCGGAGATGCCGGTGGCGAAACCACCCGCGGCACCGTCGTGGCCCGGGGCGTCCGGGGCCGGGCCAACAATGCTCAACGAATTGACGGTGACCCGCGCGGTGAAGGTGCGGCCGATGGACAGCCCGATGACATTACCGACGTCCGGCGGCATGGTCAGCACCGTCTCGGTGGGGCCTGCGCCGGTGATGGTGAGCGAGTTGGGTGAACCCCCGGCGAGGTGGTCGGTGATCGAGTTCGGGGTGTAGCGGCCGGGGCCGATGCCGATTTCGACATCGCGACCGGTGGCGGTGTCACCGCCGGCGATGACCAGCGCATGGCGCAGCGTGTGGCAGGGCCGGGTGGACACCGTGCAGTCATTGGGCCCGTCGAAGCCGTCCACGCTGACATAGAGGGTCAGTGGGTTCGCCGCGTTCGCGGTGGAGATCACGCCGGGCAGCACCAGCACGCCCGCGCCGAAGGCCGCCGTCGCGAGCCCGATCAGCGGGGCGCGGCGTGGCAGACGTGCTCGTCGGTGCTGTCCCATGGGTGTCCTGACGCGGGATCATGGTGAGCGGTGCCGTGCGAAGCCCGGGTTGCGCCGGGTGGGTGAGCAAGTTGTGAGGACTGTCAGGTGCCGGCCTCCAGTTCTCCCTCCGTCTCGAGGAAAACCTGACGTAGTGCGGCCAGGCTTTCTGGTTCCGGGTGCTCCCACATGCCCCGTTCTGCGGCCTCCAGGAGGCGTTCGGTGATGCCGTGCAGCGCCCACGGGTTGGACTCGGTGAAGAACTTGCGCTGCTCGGGATCACGCACGTAGGTCTCGGTCAGTTGTTCGTACATCCAGTCCGCGACGACGCCGGCGGTAGCGTCATAACCGAACAGGTAGTCCACGGTGGCGGCGAGTTCGAATGCCCCCTTGTAGCCGTGCTTGCGCATGGCGGCGAGCCAGCGCGGGTTGACCACCCGGGCGCGGAAGATGCGCGCGGTCTCCTCGGACAGCGTGCGGGTGCGCACCGCGGAGGGGTTGGTGGAGTCGCCGACGTAGGCGGCCGGGTCCTTCCCGGTCAGCGCGCGGACGGTGGCGATCATGCCGCCGTGGTACTGGAAGTAATCGTCGGAGTCGGCGATGTCGTGCTCGCGGGTGTCGGTGTTCTTGGCCGCGACCGCGATGCGTCGGTAGGCCTGCTCCATGTCCGGGCGGGCCGGCACGCCGTCCAGGTTCCGGCCGTAGGCGTAGCCGCCCCACATCGCGTAGACCTCGGCGAGGTCGGCGTCGGTGCGCCAGTTGCCGGAGTCGATCAGCGGCAGCAGGCCGGCGCCGTAGGCACCCGGCTTGGAGCCGAACACCCGAACGGTGGCGCGGCGTTCGTCGCCGTGCTGGGCCAGGTCGGCGCGCACGTGCGCCCGGACGTAGTTGGCCTCCGGGGCCTCGTCGAGACCGGCGACCAGGGCCACGGCGTCATCGAGCAGGGCGACCACGTGCGGGAAGGCGTCCCGGAAGAACCCGGAGATGCGCACGGTGACGTCGATCCGCGGCCGGCCGAGTTCGTCGAGGTCGATCACCTCCAGGTTCACCACCCGCCGCGAGGCCTCATCCCACACGGGGCGCACCCCGAGCAGGGCCAACACCTCGCCGATGTCGTCGCCGGAGGTACGCATCGCGCTGGTGCCCCACACCGACAGGCCGACCGAACGCGGCCAGGTGCCGTGCTCGCTGCGGTAACGCTCCAGCAGGGAGTCGGCCATGGCCGCGCCGGTGGCGTAGGCGAGGCGGGAAGGTACCGCCTTGGGGTCGACGGAGTAGAAGTTGCGCCCGGTGGGCAGCACGTTGATCAGCCCACGCAGCGGCGACCCGGACGGCCCGGCCGGTACGTAGCCGCCGGCCAGTGCGTGCAACACGTGGCCGATTTCCTCCCCGGTCCGGTTCAGCCGGGGCACGATCTCCTCCGCGGCGAACCGCAGCACGGCGGCCACCGCGCTGTTATCGACCAGGGTGTCGGCGACCGCAGGGTCCCAGTCGGCCTCCTCCATCGCCGCGACCAGGTCGCGGGCCCAGCCCTCGACGCGGTCGGTGTCCTCGCGGGACGCGGTGCCGTCCTCGGCCAGGCCGAGCGCCTCCCGCAAGCCGGGCAGAGCATGGCTGCGGCCGCCCCACATCTGACGGGCCCTCAGCATGGCCAGCACCAGGTCGATACGGGCCTCGCCGACCGGTACCCGACCGAGGATGTGCAGGCCGTCGCGGATCTGCACGTCCTTGATCTCGCACAGCCACCCGTCGACGTGCAGGATCAACTCGTCGAACTCCGCGTCGTGCGGGCGGCCACCATCCGGTTTATCGGTGAGGCCCAGGTCGTGGTCCAGCTTGGCGGCCTGGATCAGCGTCCAGATCTGCGAGCGGATCGCGGGCAGCTTGGCCGGGTCCATCGCGGCTATCTGGGCGTGCTCGTCGAGCAACTGCTCGAGCCGGGTGATGTCGCCGTAGCTCTCCGCCCGGGCCATCGGTGGCACCAGATGGTCCACCAGCGTCGCGTGCGCCCGGCGTTTGGCCTGCGTGCCCTCACCCGGGTCGTTGACCAGGAACGGGTAGATCAGTGGCAGGTCGCCGATCGCCGCGTCGGTGGCGCAGGCCGCGGACATGCCGGCCGCCTTGCCCGGCAACCACTCCAGGTTGCCGTGCTTGCCGACGTGGATCATCGCGTGTGCCCCGAAACAGCCCGGGCCCTGTCCGCCGAGCCAGCGATACGCGGCCAGGTAGTGGTGCGACGGGGGCAGGTCCGGGTCGTGGTAGATCGCCACCGGGTTCTCCCCGAACCCCCGCGGCGGTTGCACCATCAACACCACGTTGCCCGCGGTGATCGCGGCCAACACGATCTCCCCGTCGCTGTCCACGGAGGTATCCACGAACAGCTTGCCCGGCGCCGGTCCCCAGTGCTGCTCGACGGCCTGGCGCAACGTGAGCGGCAAGGTGTCGAACCAGGCCCGGTACGCCCCGGAGGACATCCGCACCGGATTCGACGTCAGCTGAGCCTCCGTCAGCCAATCCGGGTCCTGTCCGCCGGCCGCGATCAGTCCGTGGATCAGGGCATCCCCGTCCCGCGCCGCGACGCCGGGCAGTCCGCCCTCGCCGTCCAACGGACCGATGTCGTAGCCCGCGCCGTGCAGCGCGTGCAGCAGGTCGATCACGCTGGCCGGAGTGTCCAGGCCGACCGCGTTGCCGATCCGCGAGTGTTTGGTCGGGTAGGCGGAGAGCATGATCGCCAGCTTCTT